>Ga0196970_1000145_pt1 | contig 109502 bp, 103 predicted proteins | sample S1v_513CmetaG_FD_148672 | JGI IMG/M metagenome (GOLD analysis project Ga0196970, IMG submission 148672) | Soil microbial communities from Anza Borrego desert, Southern California, United States - S1+v_5-13C | ecosystem: Environmental > Terrestrial > Soil > Desert | place: USA: California...
TTGTACTCGGCGTAGACGTTGTCCTTCATCTCGTGACACGAGATGCAGAACTCCATCTGGTTGGTCGCCTCCATGGCGGTGTTGAAGCCGCCCCAGAAGACGATGCCCGATACGAAGATCACCGCGGCCCCGAACACCGACGCGCCCAGGATGCGCAAGCGGCCGAGACGCGACCAGAGATCCCCCAACGCCATGACCCGAACCCTGCTCCGCTTAGCCCATCCGAGCGTAGCCTAGAAGGGCGAAGGCCGCGGAGGGTTGATCGCCGTCAAGTCGGGGGCAGAAGAATTCTAAGGCGCGGAGCGTTCCGCCGGCCACGCTTCCGCCTTGGCCCCGGCGTACGGTACGACGAAGGAGAAGGTCGCCCCCTGTCCCGGCTCGCTTTTCACCCACAGGCGCCCCTGCAGGTGCTCGACGATGCCCTTGCAGATCGCAAGGCCCAGCCCGGTGCCCTGCGGCTTCTCGGTCATCGTGTCGCCGACCTGGCGGAAGCGTTCGAAGATGATGGCCTGGTGCTCGGGCGCGATGCCCGGGCCGTTGTCGGCCACGTCGACGCGCACGCCGTCGTCGACCGCGGCGAGGCGCAGCGCGACGCGCCCGCCGGCCGGCGTGAACTTGGCGGCGTTGGACAGCAGGTTCACCACCACCTGCACCAGCCGGTCGTCGTCGCCGCGCACCAGAGGCAACGACGACGGGATCTCCAGCGCCAGCATCACGTCCCTGTCGCGGAAGAGCTGGCTGGTGGTATCGGCGGCGTGCTCGGCGATGGCGCGCAGATCCACCGGGCCGATCTGCCAGTCGATCTCGCCTGCCTCGATCTTCGCCATGTCCAGCACCTGGTTGATCAGGCGCGTCAGGCGCTCGCTTTCCTTGACGATGACGGCCAGGAACTCCTGCCGGGTCTCCATCTCGGTGTCGGGGTCGTCGAGCAGGATCTCCGACAGCGCGCGGATCGAGGTGAGCGGAGTGCGCAGCTCGTGCGTCACCGTGGAGAGAAAGTCGTCCTTCAGCCGGTCCAGCTCCTGCAGCCGCTCGTTGGCGGTGCGGAGCGCAGCGGAGGTGTGCTCCAGCTCGGCCGTCTTGTGCTCGAGCTGGCGAGAGTACTCGATGACGTGGCTGGTCTCGTCCAGCATGCGCATCAACTCGGGCTGGCTGACTTCGCCGCCCTTCACCGCCGAGGTCAGCGCCACCCGCGCCGACGCCGCGCCCAGGGCGCCGGCCAGCAGCCGCTCGGCAAAGCGCACCATCTCGGCGCCGGCTAGGCGGTTGGGGGCCTGCCCGCGGCCGCCGGCGAACTGGGCGAAGGCCTGCTCCACCCGCTGCGCACCCAGGAAGCGGGCGACGATGCGCTTGAGGTCGCCCACGGTGGCGTTGCCGCGCCACTGGCCGGCCATCGCCGCGGCCTCGCCACGCTGCTGGAAGACCTCGACGAAAGCGGTCGCCTGCGCCCGCTCGCCCAGGCCCGGCCGGTCGAACAGCGACACCGCTACATAGAGGCCGATGTTGGCGAGCATGCTCCAGAACAGCGAATGCGTCAGCGGGGCATGCTCGTCCAGCCCGAACAGCGCGTAGGGGCGCAGCAGCTCCAGCCCCCACGGCCCGTGCTCGATGAACTCCTCCGGCAGCCAGCCCGACCGTGCGAAGGAGGGCAGCAGCAGGGTGTACGCCCACACCAGGATGCCGGCGCTCATTCCCGCGAGCGCGCCGCGCCGTGTGGCGCCGGTCCAATAGATGCCGCCGATCAGCGACGGGGCGAACTGCGCCACTGCCGCGAAGGAGATGAGGCCGATGGCGACCAGCGCGTACGCCGAGCCGGCGAAGCGGAAATACGCGTACCCCAGCAGCAGGATCGCCACAATGGCGACGCGCCGGACGGTGAGCAGCAGGCGCGACAGGTCGGGCTGGCGTTCCAGCATCTCTTTGCGGAAACGGAACAGCACCGGCAGCACCAGGTCGTTGCAGACCATGGTGGACAGCGCGATCGCCTCGACGATGATCATGCCGGTGGCCGCCGACAGGCCGCCGACGAAGGCCAGCAGCGCCAGTCCGTCCGCCCCCGCCGCCAGCGGCAACGCCACCATGAACACGTCCGGGTCCACCGACCGTGCCGGGAAGTGCAGAAGCCCCGCCGCCGCCACCGGCAGCACGAACAGGTTGATCAGCAGCATGTACAACGGGAACAGCCACAGGGCGCGGCCCAGGTGCCGCTCGTCCACGTTCTCGATCACCATCACCTGGAACTGGCGCGGCAGGCACAGCACGGCGGCCATGGACAGCGCCGTCATGGTCACCCACGAGCCGTCGGCGATCACCGGAGCCGCGGTGAACAGACGCGCCATCTCCGGGTGTTCCCGGGCGCGGGCGAACAGATCGCCGACCCCGTCGTACAACCCCCACGCCACGAAGCCGCCCACCATCAGGAAGGCGAGCAGCTTGACCACGGATTCGAAGGCCACCGCCGCCACCATGCCCTCGTGGTGTTCGGCCGCGTCGATGTGGCGGGTGCCGAAGATGATGGCGAAGACCGCCATGACCATCGCCACATAGAAGGCGTTGTCGAGGACGAACGGCAGCATCGTCCCGCCGGCGAGGCCGGTTGGATCGGCGCCCGTCAGCACGTCGAAGCTGACCGACACGGCCTTGAGCTGCAACGCGATGTAGGGCGTGATGCCGACCACCGCGATCAACGCCACCAGCCCGCCCAGCACTTGGCTCTTGCCGTAGCGCGACGCCAGAAAGTCGGCGATGGAGGTGATGCGGTGCACCTTGGCGATGCGCAGGATCTTGCGCAGCACCAGCGGCCCCAGCAGCATCAGCAGCGTCGGCCCCAGATAGATGGGCAGGAACCCCACGCCCAGGCTGGCCGCCCGCCCGACCGAACCGTAGAACGTCCATGTCGTGCAGTACACCGCCAGCGACAACGCGTACACGTACGGGCTGGCGATGACGCTGCGCCTGGCGTCGGCGCGGCGGTCGGCCCACCAGGCGATGGCGAACAGAAGCAGCAGGTACGCGAAGGACACCCCGATGACGGTGGGCCAAGTCATGGCGCCCTCACCACTGAGCGGCCTTCGTAGGTCGAGTTGAGCCGCAGGCGAAGCCCGACGTGTTCGCAATGCGGATGTGTTGGGCTTCGCTACGCTCAACCCAATCTACGACGCGGCGATGGCGCAGTGCCCTCATGGCTCACCTCCACGCTCCAGCAGCAGCGCCGACAGCGCGATCACGCCGGCCCAGACGCCGAGGATGTAGACGTACAGAAGCGGCCAGCCGAACAGCGTGTCGTCGGCGCCGAAGACGCGCAGCAGCGGCGGATTGAAGGCCACCGCGGCGAACAGGAACAGCGCCACGAGGCGGTCGGTGCGCGGTCCCGAGCTGCTCGGAGGCCGTTGGGAGGAAGGTGGGGAGCTGTTGCCCCCGGCGCTCAAAAGGCCCGCTCCCGTGCCGCCAGCTCGACCAGGATGTTGGCGCCGCGGATGGCGTCGTCGAGCGTGCGGATGTTGCGTTCGCGCAGCATGTCGATCATGCGCAGGAAGATGGCGGCGGTGACGAGGCTGTCGCCCAGCGCGGTGTGCCGGTCCACCACCTCGATGCCCAGGCGCTGCGCGATGCCGTCCAGCGTGTGGTCGCCGTCGTCGCCCTGGAGCATGCGCGACAGCAGCATGGTGTCCAGCACCGGGCTGTCGAACCGCACGCCGGCCGCCTTCTCCTTCATTTTCAGGAACTTGAGGTCGAAGGCGGCATTGTGCGCGACCACCACGGCGCCCGAGATGAAGGCGCGGAACTGCGGCAGCACCTTGTCGATGGTCGGCTTGTCGGCGACCATGTCGTCGGTGATGTGGTGGAACGGAACGGATTCCGGTGGGATCTTGCGGCCGGGGTTGATGAGTTGGTTGAACGTCTCGCCGGTCAGGATGCGGCCGTTGACCAGGCGCACCGCGGCGATCTGGATGATCTCGTCCCCGGTCGACGGCGACAGGCCGGTCGTCTCGGCGTCGAACACCACATAGTGCAGCGCCTCCAGCGGCGTCCGGCCCAGCTCGCTGGTCACGAGCGGCTGGTGCAGCAGGTTGAAATCGAAGAACTCCGGCCGCGAGGTGGAGCGCACCCCGTGCGTGTGCGCGGTGGGCGGCGACAAGGCCGGCGGCAGCGGCACGCGCAGTCGCGCATACCCCTCGCGCCCCTTCAGCGGCTCGCACCACAGCGTACTCCGATGGTGCTGCAGCACGTCGCCGACCGTCAGGCCGCCCAGCGCGTCGGGCAGCGGGTCGTCAAGCCAGCCGTCCACCGTGCCGCTCGCCATCGGCGCGCCCTGCCAGGTGACGTCGACGTAGACCCACTGGCCCTCGTGGTCGACCGACAGGTCGAAGGCGGTGACACCGGTCAGCTCGTGGATGCGCTTGATCAGGTGGTCGACCAGCACCACGACGCTGAAGCTGTCGCAATGCAACCACTGCGGCAGGCCGGTCAACGTGACGTCGTAACCGGCGTCGTCCCGCACGCGGTGGCGCACCAAGTTCAGCAGATTGTTGGAGTGGATGTCGCTCATCGGCCAGGAACCGGTCGTCACGCTGCGGTAGTCCGCGGTGACACGCTCAAGCTGGCTGGCCAGTGTGTTGCAGGACTCCATCATCGCCGCCTCGAAGGCGCGGCGGTCGTCCGGCCCCAGCTCCGGCGTGTCGATCATCGTCTCGAGCGCCGCGCGCAGGTTGGCGATGGGGCCGCGGAAGCCCTCCGTCGCCTCGCGCAGCAGCGCGTCGCGCTGGCCGAGCGCCGCCAGCTCGCGCGTCGCGTCGGACAGTGTAATGACGTAGCCGGTGATGACCGGCGGCGAATCCTCCGCTTCGCCCTCCTGGAGGATGACGCTCATGCGCCCCTCCAGCAGGATGCGGCCATCGGTGGTGGAGCCGACGAACTGCGCCGAGGTGCCGTGCGCGTGGCTGCGGTGCCGGCCCTCGCGCACGCGCAGCGTCAGGCGCTCTAGCGTGTGGTGGATCGGTTCCGGCAGCACGAAGTGCAGAAGCGAGCGCCCCAGCCCCAGATCGCCGGTCAGGCGCAGCAGGTCCAGCGCCGTCTGGTTGTACAGCAGGATCTGGTGCTTCAGGTTGCAGACCAACACGCCCTCGTGCAGGTCCTGGAGGATGGTGGCCAGCCGGGTCTTCTGCTGCTCGGCCTTGGCGGTCGATTCGGCCACCGCACGGTCGATGTCCAGGCGCGCCGCAACCAGCTTGTCGGCCAGTTCATTCACCGCCCGGGCGACCGGGGCGAGGTCGCCGTAGCGTTCAACCGGGATGCGGCAGCCGGCCTTGCCGTGCGCGATGACGCGCGCTTCGGCGGCCAGCGTGTTGCCGGCCCGCAGCACGTGGCGGCCGATCATCATCCACAACGCGCCGATGCCGGCGGCCACCGCGGCGATCATCAACACGGCGTAGGTGGTCAGCGGGTCGGGCGTGGCGTCGCGCAGCAGCACGGCACCGGCGATGGCCGTCACCGCCAGCAGGGCGCCGACGCTGCCCAGCGCCAGCGGCACCCACCGGCGCGGTTCACGTTCGGGCGAAGCGGCGTGCGCGTCCGTGGCCTTGCCGGTTCCCGTGGCCGGCAGGCTCACGGATGGACCTCCGTGGATTGCACATACTTGCGCACCGTGGCGACCAGATCGCGGGTGGAGAAGGGCTTGGTGATGTAGTCGGTGGCGCCCAGCGCCATACCCTTCTGCCGTTCCACGTCGCGGCTCCTGGCCGTCAGCATGATGATCGGCAGGTCCTTGAGCGCCGGGTTGGAGCGCAGCGACTGGCATATGTCGAAGCCGTCGCGCTTGGGCATCATCGCGTCCAGCAGGATCAGGTCCGGCGCCTCGGCCTCAACCGACTGCATCGCTTCCTCGCCGTTGCGGGCCACGCGCACCTCGTATCCCGCCTTCCGCAGCAAGACCTGCAGCGACAGGACGATGCTGGGCTCGTCGTCGGCGACCAGAATCGTCGGCTTCACGGCGGCTTCCTCCATTTGTCGTCGGCCCTTGGGAGACCGATCTTTGTTTGTTTGTGACAGCATCAGCTGTTGAAGCCGTATGTTAGCGGCAACGATTATACCAGATCAAGCCGCAGCCCGCAGAACAATTGCGGATGCGGTGTCGTGTTCGCACGGTTCGCGATTGAAAGGATCAGCGGACGCCGACAACCAGCGTATTCAGGCCCAGGATGGACGTCAGCTCGCCGGCGATGCGCCGGGCCTCGGCCTGGCTGGTAGGAGCGCCGACGCGCACGACCTTCCAACTGCGCTGGGCGCCATCGGTCCAGTCGATCACCTGGGCCGCGTAGCCCTTGTCGGCGAGGCGGCGGCGCAGCCCTTCGGCATTCTCGGCGATGCTGAAGGAACCGGCCTGCACCACCCAACGGCCGTACGCCACGGCCGGGCGTGCCGCCTTGGCCGGAGGCTGCACCGCGGGCGTCGCCTGCTGACCCTTGCCGCCCGGCGGCGGAGCCTTGGGCGTCAGCATCGCCTGCAACTCGGCCGTTTCGGCCCCCGGCGCCTTGATCTCGGGGGCCGGCGGCGCTTCGGGAGCTTTCACCTCGGCTACCTTGGGCGGCTCGGGGGGCTTCGTCTCGACAGCCTCGGGGGCCTTGGCCTCGACCGGCTTGACCGGGGCAGGTTCGGCCTTGGGCGGCAGCGGCTCTGGGGGCTTGACCACGGTCTGCGTGGCGCCGGGCGCGCTGGGCAGCGGCGGTGGGACCGGAGCGGGCGCCACGGCGGGCACCGGCGCCGGACCGGGCGCCGGGGCGCGAGCGATCAGCGCTTCCGGCTGGGCGCCACCGGCCGGCTTCGGATTCGGCGTGAGGGGCGGCGCGGCAACCGGCGCCACGGTTGCGGTCTGGGAGGGGCCCGGCGCCTCCGGCTTGGAGCTGTCGACCATCACCACGGCGAAGCCGATGCCGCCCGCAGCGATCAGCGCCAGCGCGATCTTGCCGAACGGGAGGTGGCGGCCGCTTCCGGCCTCTTCGTCTTCGTCCCCGATCTCGTCGACCGAGTCGGCGGTGACAACCTTCGGGTCGGTCCTGAGGTCTTCGTTGAGGGCACGCAGAAGCCGTGCGATGTCGTCATGGTCCGACGTCGCGAAATCCGTCCTGGCTTCCGCCGCCTTGTTCTCGGCGATCTTGAATTCGTCCTTGAAGGTCACGGCGGGGTACATCCCCATACTGTCGAGGTAAACCGTTAACCGCCCGGCCGGGGCAAACGGACTATGTCCCTTCTACAGCATTTTTCCGTACCTTCAAACGGGGATGCACGACGAGGTCGTAAGAAACGGGTGATTTTTTCACCCCTACGGAGCGCGCGACGGCTCGTCGGTGACCTGATGGCGCAGGATGAACGGCGCCTGGAGCATGCTGAACAGCAGCGTCAACGGCATGATGCCGAACACCTTGAAGCTGACCCAATCGTCGGTGGAGAGCGTGCGCCACACCGCCTCGTTGACGGCGGCCAACGTCAGGAAGAACCACGCCCAGCGCAGTCCCAGCGTGCGCCACCCCTCGTCGTCGAGGCTCAAGACCGTGCCCAGCACATACTTCAGCATGTTGCGCCGCATGAAGTGGCCGACGAACAGCACGGTGGCGAGCAGCAGATTGACCAGCGTCGGCTTGATCTTGATGAACACGTCGTCGTTCAACCACAGCGTCAGCCCGCCGAACAGCAGCACGAACCCGGCGCCCACCACCGGCATCACCGGCACCCGCCGCTCCAGATGCCACGAGACCAGCAACGCCACCAGCGTGGCCGCCATGAATACGGCGGTACCGGTCATAATGCCGGCCTTGGCGTTGGTGAGGAAGAAAGCCACCAACGGTCCGGCTTCGATCAGAAGGCGCAGGTAAGGGTTCATACCCCTCACATAGCCTGTTCGGGCGCGGCGTTAAAGGGCGAAGGAGGATGCACGCTTCAGGCAGAGCCCTCGTCGTCCATGGCCTCTCCGGTCCAGGGCTTCGCGTCTCGCTACTCTCTGACCACCTGGCTGTGGGCGACCTGGAACAGGTGCTCCAATTCCTTCTCCACGCGGTGCTCGGAAATGTCGATGCCCTTGCCGTGCAGGTCGCCCAGCAGGCGGGTGCGGATCTCGTGCGGGCCACTGGTGGCGATGTCGGACTCGACGAGCTGGCGGGCGTAGGCTTCAGCCTCCGCGTCCCGCAGTCCCATGAGGTTCGCCGCCCACAGGCCGGCCAGACGGCCGCGCCGGGCCCGAATCCGGAAGAGCAGGTCCTGGTCGTGCTGGAACTTGCCTTCGAAAGCCTTCTCGCGGTCGTCGAACGTGGTCATGGGGATCCGGACTCCTTGGCTTGTTTGCGCTTCTCCTTACCAATCTTATATAGCCGCCTCACCGCCCGCGTCATCGGGCGGTGAGGCCCCGGAATTGACGAATCCGGCGAGCGGCGGCATTCCGGGAGGAGGCGAAAGGCAAGGTCTCATGTGCAGCGTGATCATCCTGCGGCAACCCGACGCGGCGTGGCCCCTGATTCTCGGCGCCAACCGCGACGAGATGGTGAACCGCCCCTGGCTTCCCCCGGCGCGCCACTGGCCCGACCGCCCCAATGTGGTGGCGGGCCTCGACGAACTGGGCGGCGGCTCATGGCTGGGCCTCAACGACGAGGGGCTGGTGGCCGCCGTGCTCAACCGCCCGGGCACACTGGGCCCCGAGCAGGGCAAGCGCTCGCGCGGCGAACTGGTGCTGGAGGCGCTGGACCACGCCGATGCAGCCGAGGCCGTGCTGGCGCTCGCCAACCTGGACACCCGTGCGTACCGGCCCTTCAACCTGCTGGTCGCCGACAACCGCGATGCGTACGTGCTGATGCACCGGGGCGACGGCCCGCGGCACCGACCGGAGGCGGTGAATGTTCCGCCCGGCGTGCATATGCTGACCGCGCACGACCTGGACGACACGGTGGACCCGCGCACCGCATTGTACCTGCCGCTGTTCCGCCACGCCGCCGCGCCCGACCCGGACACCGGGTCCCGGGACACGATGTGGGGCGGCTGGCCCGAACTGTTGGCAAGCCGGATCTGGGACGGAGCGAGCGCACGCGGGGCGATGAACTTCCGCCTGGCGAACGGCTTCGGCACCTCGTCCAGCGCGCTGGTCGCGCTGCCCTCGGCGGAGCGGCCGGACTTGGATCCAATATGGCACTTCGCCGCCGGCCCGCCGCACGAAGCGGCGTGGAAACCGCTCGATTTGGGGTGAGGCCGGGGTGAAGGAGCGGCGGGCCGGTCGCATTGTGTTCCGTACGCCGGCTTGCTATATGACTGACGTACATCCCTGGACCGGCAGTGTTTCGGCCGGCCCGACCGCAGTTCGGACGATCATCCATGAGCAGACGCCGGCGCATCTACGAAGGCAAGGCGAAGGTCCTTTTCGAGGGTCCCGAGCCCGGCACGCTGGTGCAGTATTTCAAGGACGACACGAGCGCGTTCAACAACCAGAAGAGGGGCGTCATCACCGGCAAGGGGGTGCTGAACAACCGCATCTCCGAGTACCTGATGAGCCGCCTGTCCGAGATCGGCGTGCCGACGCACTTCGTGCGCCGCCTGAACATGCGCGAGCAGCTGATCCGCGAGGTCGAGATCATCCCCATCGAGCTGGTGGTGCGCAACGTCGCCGCCGGCTCGCTGTCCAAGCGCTTCGGCATTCCCGAGGGGACGCCGCTGCCACGCTCGATCATCGAGTACTATTACAAGTCCGACGAGCTGGGGAACCCCATGGTCTCGGAGGAACACATCACTGCCTTCGGCTGGGCCGTCCCGCAGGATCTGGACGACATGGTGGCGCTGGCGCTGCGCGTGAACGACTATCTCTCGGGCCTGTTCCTCGGCATCGGCTTGCGCCTGGTGGACTTCAAGCTGGAGTTCGGCCGGCTGTGGGAGAACGAGGACATGCGTATCGTGCTCGCCGACGAGATCAGCCCCGACAACTGCCGGCTCTGGGATATCAAGACCAACGAGAAGCTGGACAAGGACCGCTTCCGCCAGGACCTCGGCAAGGTCGAGGAGGCGTACCAGGAGGTCGCCCGCCGGCTCGGTATCCTGCCCGAAGGCGGCCCCACGGACATCAAGGGTCCCAAGACCCTCCAGTAAAAGCAAACCGACAACGCGAGAAGAGATTCATGAAGGCGAAGGTTCACGTCACCTTGAAGCGCGGCGTCCTCGACCCGCAGGGCAAGGCCATCGAGCACGCGCTCCACACGCTGGGCTTCGAGGGCGTCGACAACGTCCGCGCCGGCAAGGTCATCGAGCTGGAGCTGAAGGCATCCGACAAGGACGCCGCCCGCAAGGAGGTCGAGGCCATGTGCACCAAGCTGCTGGCCAACACCGTCATCGAGGATTACGCCATCGAGCTGGCCTGACCCCCTCCCCTGCGCAGCGGGTGAGGGCTGGGATGGGGGCAAGTGTCACCCACCGCCACACGGCCCCCCACCCGCCCTCGCTACGCTTCGGGCACCCTCCCCCGCTCTCGGCGACAGCTCTCGCACATTGCTCTGCAATGTGCTGCCGCTGGGGTCCGAAGGACCCGCCTGCCGCGTCAGCACAAGCGAAGCTTGTGCGAGAGCTTCGCAGGGGAGGGAGTAATCCATGACCCCCGACCACCTCGCCTCCATCGACCCCATCTTCGCCGAGTGCGTGCGCGTCGGCGGCCCGCTGGTGCGCGACTTCTCCCGGCCGGCGGGGTTCCCCGGCCTCTTGCGCATCATCCTGGAGCAGCAACTCTCGACCCAGGTGGCCGTAGCGCTGTGGCGAAAGCTGGAGGAGCGGGCGCCGGGAATCACACCAGAATCCTACCTGGCGCTCGACGAGGCGACGCTGAAGGCCTGCGGCTTCAGCGGCCGTAAGATCGAGTACGGCCGCATCCTCGCCGAGGCGGTTGCCTCCGGTCGGCTCGACCTGGATGCCGTGCATGCCATGGAGGATGAGGCCGCCATCGAGGCTCTGGTGGCGCTCAAGGGCATCGGCCGCTGGAGCGCCGAGATATACCTGATGATGGCGCTGGGCCGCCCGGACCTGTGGCCGGTGGACGACCTTGCCATCATGCTGGGCGTGCAGCGTCTGAAGGGCTGGACCGAGCGCCCGACACGCGCGCAGCTCATCGCAGTCGCCGAACCCTGGCGGCCCTACCGCAGCCTTGCCGCAAAGCTGGTCTGGCATCATTACGTGGCGCTCCAGCAGCAGGCACGGCAAAATCGGGCGGCCAAGTCCAAGCCGTGAGGCCCCCATGCCGCGCACCGCACTCGTCGTCCGCCACGTTCATTTCGAGGATCTGGGTGCCTTCACCGCCCCCATCGAAGAGCAAGGCTACCGGATCGCCTACCGCGAGGCGGGCGTCGACGACCTGAAGGTTGTCGACCCGTTGGCACCCGATCTGCTGGTCATACTGGGCGGCCCCATCGGCGCCTACGAGGAGAACCGCTATCCCTTCGTGGCCGACGAAGTGGCGATCCTCGAACGCCGCCTCTCCGCCCGGAAGCCGACGCTGGGCATCTGCCTGGGCGCGCAGATGATGGCCCGCGCGCTGGGGGCCCGCGTCTACCCCGGCCCCGCCAAGGAGATCGGCTGGAAGCCGGTTACGCTCACCGCCGCCGGGACGACCGGCCCCCTCAGGCATCTGGAGGGCGTGCCGGTGCTGCACTGGCACGGCGACACCTTCGATCTGCCCGCAGGCGCGACGCTTCTGGCCTCCACCGAAATCTGCGTGAACCAGGCCTTCGCCGTGGGGAGCCACGCGCTGGCCTTCCAGTTCCACCCCGAGGCATCGCAGCACGGCTTCGAGCGCTGGCTGATCGGCCATGCCGTGGAGATCGCCGCGGCCGGGCTTTCGGTGGCGGCGCTGCGCGACGGCGCGATCCGCTTCGGCAACGACACCGCCGCGGCGGGCCGGCGCTGCCTTGCGGAGTGGCTGCAGGGAAGCCCGTAGCATTCCCCAGGGCAATCGGATGAAGGTCTTTCATCCTACGTGGCGGGAAACGTTCCGGTCGGAGGCACGGCCTCCGACCGGCGGTCATGGGCACCGCAGGCCGGGCGGGGGTCGCACCCCCGCCCGGAACGGTTCCCGGTCACGGCGGAGGAATGGCTGCAGGGAAGCCCGTAGTATTCCGCCCTCCCCCTTGCTTCGCCGGGCCTATGCCTCTAGTGTCCCGCCCTGCATCGCCACCCACGCCTGAGCGGATCCGCGCCCCATGAAGGCTGCCGTCATCGTTTTCCCCGGTTCCAACCGCGAGCGCGACGCCGTCGCGGCGCTTGAGGCTGTCTCCGGGACCAAGCCGTACGAGGTTTGGCACCGCGACACCGAACTGCCCAAGGTCGACCTGATCGTCGTGCCCGGCGGCTTCTCCTACGGCGACTATCTGCGCTCCGGCGCCATGGCCGCACACTCGCCGATCATGCGCGAGGTGAAGGCGCGCGCCGACCAGGGTGTCTGGGTGCTGGGCGTCTGCAACGGCTTCCAGATCATCACGGAAGCGGGCCTGCTGCCGGGGGCGCTGCGCCGCAACGCCGGCCTGAAGTTCGTCTGCAAGCAGGTGCATCTGCGCGTCGAGAACACCGACAGCGCCTTCACCGCCAAGTACCGCAAGGGGCAGATCGTCCGCTATCCGGTGGCGCACGGCGACGGCAACTTCTGGGCCGAGCCCGATACGGTGAAGCGCTTGGAGGACCAAGGCCAAGTCGCTTTCCGCTACGTGGCGGACGACGGCCGCGACGACCCGCTGTGGAACCCGAACGGTTCGGTCGCCTGCATCGCCGGCATCTTCAATGAAAAGAAGACCGTACTGGGCCTGATGCCGCACCCCGAGGACGCCATCGAGGGGCTGCACGGCAACACCGACGGACGGCCTATGTTCGAAGGCCTAGTTGACGCGCTGGCGTAAGCCTGTTCGGCCAATAACCCCTTTACCAGGCTGACGTTCTTCAAGCTGTCACTGTAGTATTCCGTTGCATTACTGTACCGTTCCAAGATCTGAGGCACAAAGCTCCAGATCTTGGGGAGGGCCAACATGCGTGGAATTCTCCTGGCGACCGCCATCGTTCTCGCGACGGCCCTCGCCGTCCTGCTGGTCGGCACCCCGGCCGGAGCCGCGGAACTCCTGCCCCGCGGCGACTGCGACGTGCCGAAGCCGCACACCCGACTCGTGCACTGCCCCCTCGCCGGGCAGCAACTATCGGGCATCGACCTGAGCGGCACCGATCTGACCAAGGCGGGACTGAGCAATGCCGACCTGCGGGATTGCCGGCTCGACGGGGCGGACCTGCGCGGCGCCGACCTGCGCTGGGCCAACCTGGCGGGGTGCAGCCTGATGGGGGCCGACCTGTCGGACGCCGACCTGTTCCAGGCCATCCTCGACCATGCCGACCTCTCGGGCGCCTTGCTGGCCGGAGCCAACCTGTCCGGCGCGCGGCTTCTCGGCGCCAGCGCGCCAGCCGCGGATTTCGCCGGCGCCTACCTCAAGGACGCGCGGATGGACCGCTCCGACCTCGCCGAGGCGCGAATGGCGCAGGTGTTCATGCCGCACGGCGTGCTCGCCGGCTGCTCGCTGAAGGGAGCGGACCTGCACGGCGCGGTGCTCACCGGCGCCGACGCGACGGCCGCCGACTTCTCCGGTGCAGACCTGACGGACGCGGTGCTGCACGACGCCTTGCTGGCGGGCGCGGTGTTCGACGACGCCGAACTGGCCGGAGCCTCCTTCGACAACGCGCACGTGACCGGCGCCCGCTTCGCCGGAGCCCGCAACCTGACGGGCCGCCTGGCAACCGCCGTCGCCGAGCGCTGATCCGCTTGCTTTCGTGCGGGCGGGGCTTATAAACCCCCTGGTGAACCCACCCCTCGGGCACGGGCCAGCCGTGCGCCGCGACGAACCGGTGAGACCTGCCTTGACCGAAGCCGCCGTCACCCCCGAAATCGCTGCCGAGCACGGCCTGACTGCCGAAGAATACCAGCGCGTGCTGGAGATCATGGGCCGCACGCCGACGCTCACCGAGCTGGGCATCTTCTCGGTCATGTGGTCGGAGCACTGCTCGTACAAGTCCTCCAAGGTGTGGCTGACGACGCTGCCCACCACCGGCCCGCAGGTCATCTGCGGCCCCGGCGAGAACGCCGGCGTGGTCGACATCGGCGACGGCGACGCCGTCATCTTCAAGATGGAGAGCCACAACCACCCGTCGTTCATCGAGCCCTACCAGGGCGCTGCGACCGGCGTGGGCGGTATCCTGCGCGACGTGTTCACCATGGGCGCACGCCCCATCGCCAACATGAACGCGCTGCGCTTCGGCTCCCCCGACCATCCCAAGACCCGCCACCTGGTGTCGGGCGTGGTGGCCGGCATCGGCGGCTACGGCAACTGCGTGGGCGTGCCCACGGTGGGCGGCGAGACCAACTTCCACCCGTCCTACAATGGCAACATCCTGGTCAACGCCATGACCGTGGGTGTGGCCAAGGCCGACCGCATCTTCTATTCGGCCGCCGCGGGCGTCGGCAACCCGGTGGTCTACGTCGGCTCCAAGACGGGGCGCGACGGCATCCACGGCGCCACCATGGCCTCGACCGAGTTCTCGGAAGGCACGGAGGAGAAGCGCCCCACCGTCCAGGTCGGCGACCCCTTCACCGAGAAGCTGCTGATCGAGGCGTGCCTGGAGCTGATGGCCACCGACGCCATTGTCGCGATCCAGGACATGGGTGCGGCCGGCCTCACTTCCTCGTCCGTCGAGATGGCGGGCAAGGGCGGCCTGGGCATCGAGCTGCTGCTCGACAACGTGCCGATGCGCGAGACGGGCATGAGCCCGTACGAAATCATGCTCTCCGAGAGCCAGGAGCGCATGCTGATCATCCTCAAGCCCGGTCGCGAGGATGTGGCGCGCAAGATCTTCGAGAAGTGGGAGCTGGACTTCGCCGTCATCGGCAAGCTGACGGACACCGGCCGTCTGGTGCTGAAGATGCACGGGCAGGTGTGGGCCGACATGCCCATCGCCCCGATCTCCAACCACGCCCCGGTCTACGAGCGCCCGTGGGAGCCGACGCCGCCGCAGCCGGAAGTGTCGGACAGCGTGTGGGACGACTGGACCATCCCCCTCGGTGAGACGCTGGAGAAGCTCGTGTCCTGCCCGGACATGGCCTCCAAGCGCTGGATCTGGGAACAGTACGACAGCCTGGTGGGCGGCGACACCCGCTTCATGTCGGGTCAGGCCGACGCGGGCGTGGTGCGCCTGCCGGGCCAGAAGAAGGCCGTGGCGATCACCACCGACTGCACGCCGCGCTATTGCTTGGCCGACCCCGTGCGCGGCGGCGCCCAGGCGGTGGCCGAGGCGTACCGCAACCTGACCGCGGTCGGCGCCCTGCCGCTGGCCATCACCGACAACATGAACTTCGGCAACCCCGAGAAGCCGCGGATCATGGGCCAGTTCGTGGGCGCCATCCAGGGTATGGGCGAAGCCTGCCGCGCGCTGGACTTCCCGGTCGTGTCGGGCAATGTGTCGCTCTACAACGAGACCAACGGCGAGGCGATCCTGCCCACCCCGGCTGTCGGCGCCGTCGGCGTCCTGCCGGACGCCATGATGGCGGTGGGCATCGGCTTCAAGAACGAGGGCGACGTGATCCTGGTGGTCGGCGAGACCAGGGGGCACATCGGCCAGTCGCTGTTCCTTCGCGAGATCCTCGGCCGTGAGGAAGGCCCGCCGCCGCCGGTGGACCTCAAGGCCGAGCGCCGCAACGGCGACTTCGTGCGCGGCGTGATCCGCGATCGCCTGGTGACCTCCAGCCACGACGTGTCGGACGGCGGCCTGCTGGTCGCGGTGGCCGAGATGGCGATGGTCGGCGGCATCGGCGCCCACATCACCGGCCTGGACGGCACGCACCCGAAGGTGCTGTTCGGCGAGGACCAGGCCCGCTACGTGCTGGCGGTGCGCCCGGACAAGGCGGACGAGGTGCAGGCCCGTGCCAGGGATGCGGGCGTGCCCATGACGGTTCTGGGCACCACGCGCGGCACCGCATTGACGGGCCGGGGTGGCGAGGCCATATCGGTCGAGCGCCTACGAAAGGCCAACGAGGCTTGGCTTCCGGCCTATATGACAGCCGGGGTGGAATAACCTTCAGCGGGGATGAAGACCATGGCGATGGACGCCGCGAGCATCGAGCGCCTGATCAAGGAAGGCATTCCGGACGCCAGCGTGCAGATCGTCGATCTGCGCGGCGACGGCGACCACTATGCCGCGCACGTCGAATCCGCCACCTTCAAGGGCAAGTCCCGTGTGCAGCAGCACCAGATGGTCTACGCGGCGCTGCAGGGTAAGATGGGCGGCGAGTTGCACGCGCTGGCGCTCACCACCGGCGTTCCGCAGGGCGCCTGAGGCTTTTCAAAAAGGGTACGAGACATGTTGGATCAGAACGTCGCCGAACGCATCAAGCAGGACATCTCCAGCAACGATGTCGTTCTGTACATGAAGGGCACGCCCGTCTTCCCGCAGTGCGGCTTCTCCGCCGCCGTCGTCCAGGTGCTCAGCCACGTGGGCGTGAAGTTCAAGGGCATCGACATCCTTTCCGACCCGGGCCTGCGCCAGGGCCTGAAGGAGTTCTCGAACTGGCCGACCTTCCCGCAGCTCTACGTCAAGGGCGAACTGGTCGGCGGCTGCGACATCGTGCGCGAGATGTACGAGAACGGCGAGCTGCAGCAGCTCCTGAAGGACAAGGGCATCGCCACCGGCGCGAACGCCTGACGCCCGTCCGGCTTCGACAAGAAAAGGGCTCCGCCGCGGCGCCAGCCCCCACACAAAGGTGTTGCGCCGAGCGCCTCCAAGGTTCCAAACGCCTTGCAGGCGCTCAGGTTTTCTGCGCCTCCTCTGCCGGAGAAATCTTTGGCAGAGGACGTGCCGGCGCCGCGACCGGCCGTCAGACCTCGGAGTCCCGTAACACATCGAGAAGGTCAGGCGGAAGATCCTGGGCGACCTTTAGCAGTGCCTTCCAGTCGTCGGGAGGATTGTCGCGTCCGAGCATGGCTCGGAAGACCGCATAGGGATCCGTCTTGCTGCCGCGAGCGCGCAGGGTGGTTTCGTCGTTGACCCAGGCGAAGACAATGATTCTTGCGGTGCTGTCGTAGCGGAAGAACAGTCGGAACCGCTGTCCGAACTTCGCGCGCGACCAGTGCCGGTACTCTCTGCCCATCGTGTTGCCGATGCGGTACTCGGATTTTCCTGGGTCGTCGGGAATGGTCCTCAGCACCAGTTTGGCAACCGCGGCCAGGACGCGGACGTTGGCGTTGGAGCGGTAGCTTTGCGGATCTGCGGCCCTTGCGCGCGCGTAGGCATCGGCCAAGGAGTGGACCTGGCCGACCATCATGCCATGGAAGAGCAGGGTCCAACCGTTTGCGGTCAGATGCACACGTCACCTTCGATCGGCGCGTCGAGGTCCACATCGACATCATCCATGGCTTGACGCAGCGACGCGACCAGATCCTCCGGCATCGTCTCCACGTGGCCCGCGGCGATGTCGGCCTCCATCATGGCGAGAAACGCGCCGATAGCCGGGTCGCTGTGCTCCTCGGGCACCGCCTCCAGGACCACCCGGCGGCCTTCGGTCCGAACCACGATGCGACCGCCGTCAGGAACGCCGAGCATCTGCCGAATCGCCAGCGGAAGCGTTGTCTGTCCCTTGCTGGTCACCGTGCAGGTCTTCTCGATCCTTGCGGCGCGCCCCATGGCATCCTCCATCTTCACACGGCGGCCAAGGTAATGAATTTTCATTACCTGATCAAGGTCCTCATATGGGGTTTCCAGGTCGTCCAAGTGCCTATGGTCTTCCGGATAGCCATATTCGGCGCAAGCCCGCCTTCACCCTAATCGGTTCGAGGGGCAGTGGAACGCCCCGGCATTCCGGCTGTTGTTCTGTCCAAGGTTGAGTAGCCGAGGGAGTGCAGCATGGCGGCCGACCATCATGGCCCCCGCAAGATAGGCATCTACGAGGGTGCCGGCACCATCCGGGCCCAATCCAAGATCCTGTTCCCCATCGTATGGATCGTTGTGGTGTTGGCGCTGATCGCCGTGTGGCTGCACTGGCGGTGAGGGAGACAGGTATGAAAACCATTGTTGCCCTGTTCGACACCCCCGACGACGCCCGCGCAACCTGCCGCGAGCTGGTCGCCGCGGGCATCAATGAAGCCGATATCGAGGTGGTGCAGCATTCCGGCTATGGTGCCGGCGAAGGCCACGGCGAGGTGGTGCCGGAACTCATGGGCTGGGGAGTGCCCCAAGACGAAGCGATCGCCTACGCCGAAGGGCTGCGCCGCGGCTATGCGCTGCTGGCCATCTCGCCTGGCAGCGAGGACGCCATGGCACGCGCACTGAGCGCGCTGGAGAGCGCCGCCCAAGTGGACGTGGCGGCACGCGCCGAGGAGTGGCGGGCGACCGGCTGGGCCGGCGAGCCGGCGGCCATGCCGAAGCCACCGGACACGGACGCCGACCGCCGCTTGGGCGACGCCGCGGACGCGCTGCGGGTGACCAACACCGAGGTGGTGCCGCCACCACCCTCTCCCGGCAAGGCATCCCCCTCCTTTGCCCCCGGCTCTGCCGACGACATCGCCGAGCAGCGTCTGGACCGGACGGATCCGGAGCGCCGGTCATGAACCGCCTTGTCCTCCCATTGGCAGCGGCGGCTCTGGCGGTGACCGCCGTGTCGGCACCGGCGCAGGCCCCCGGGCAGAGCGCGGCTTGCCGCAACGAGACCGACCGCTTCGCCGCGACCTTTGCCACACCGCAACGCACCGCCCCCGGCGACGGCACCATGGCGGGCTCGGAAACCGCGCCGGGTGCGCGGGCCGGTGTGTCGTTGAGCGACGAGGACCGGCGGCAGCTCCGCCGCCGCATCGACGAGGCTCGGGCCGCCGCCGACCGTGGCGACGCCGAGAGCTGCGTACGCGCCCTGCGCGAGGCGCGCGCGTCGCTTCGGCAGTCGGGGTTCGGCGGATCGGCCGGGTCGGCGAGCGCCGGTGGCCGTGGCTCGCTGAGCCCCGGCACCGCCGGCTCGACCCCGGGCGCCGGTGGCAGCGGCGGAGGCAGCGGCAACCGCTGACGCCGGAGTGTCCGGACACCGCAACGCCCATCCGTTGGACTGGCGGAGTGTCATGTCCACGGCGCAGTTCCGACATGCCCCGTGCCGCCTCGCGAACGATTCGCGCACATGCTAAACGGGGTGCATGGCGACTCTCGGTAATGCATTCTCCGACCGACAGAATCCGGCGCTCACCGGGCTTGCGGCGGCGCTTGGCGCCTTCCTGCTCTGGGGATTGGTGGCGCCGGTCTATTTCAAGGCGCTGACCGGCGTCGGCCCAGTGGAGATCGTCGCGCACCGCGTGGTGTGGACGGTGCTGCTGGTGGGTGCCCTGGTGCTGGCGACCAGAGGGCCGGCGGCAATTCTGTGCGCGGTCGGCTCGTGGCGGCGCCTGGGCATCTTCGCAGTGACCACGGCGTTGGTCTCGGCCAACTGGGTGATCTTCATCTACGCCATCCTCTCCAACCAGATATTGCAATCCAGCCTGGGCTACTACATCAACCCGCTGGTCAACGTGCTGCTGGGCGTCGTCTTCCTGCACGAGCGCCTGTCGCGGCAGCAGGTGACCGCCGTGCTCATCGCCGCCGCGGGGGTGCTCAGCCTCGTCGTGTGGTACGGAGTGATACGGTCGGCGGATGATCACTTCCAGTGCCCGCCGACCGTCAAACCCGGCAGATCAATGCCAAAGGCATTGATCGAGAGGGTGATACGGACGAAGCCTTCAGGCGCCGTCCGTATGATGCCGTGGATCGCGCTGTCGCTGGCGGTGACCTTCGGCGTCTACGCGCTGGTGCGCAAGAAGGCGGCCATCGATCCGATCATCGGCCTGCTGGTGGAGACCGCGCTGCTGGTGCCGCCCGCCGTGGGCTACCTGCTCTGGCTGGGCGCCGACGGCGCGTTCATGACGCGGGGAATCGGGCAGGACCTGCTGCTCGTGCTGTCCGGGCCGATGACCGCGGTGCCGCTGATGCTGTTCATGGTGGGGGCGGCGCGCCTCAAGCTGTCACCGTCGGGCTGCTCCAGTACGTGGCACCTACGGGGCAACTCATCCTCGGCGTGCTGGTCTACGGCGAGGCGTTCACCCCGGCGCACGCGGTGGCCTTCGGCTGCATCTGGGTGGCGCTGGTGCTGTACTCGCACGACGCTGTCACCACCCACCGCGCCGCCGTGCGCGCCGCGGCGACGGGAGATTAACGCTTCGGCGCCAGCCCGCGGGCGATGGTGGCGGCGAGGCTGCGGGCCACGGCGCACACCCGGTCGGAATCCTCGGCAAACACCACCTGGTCGAGGAAGCCAAGCCCGAAGCTGAGCGTGGCGATGCCGGCGGCGATGCTGGGCAGGTCGGCGTCCGGGTCGACCAACCCCTTGTCGCGCAATGCCTTCAGCCGCGAGAGCAGGCAGGGGATGCGGGTCTCGGACAGGGTGCGGCCCATCTCGGCGGCGATGGCCGGATCGACCAGGGCACGGCCGAGCATGACCTTGGTGAAGTCGCGGCACGCCCAGGTGTGCTCCGCTTGGCACTGCAGGAAGGTGGCGATCTCCGCTTCCACGCAGGTGCCGGTGGGCGGCAGCGTGCAGCCCTGCGCCTCCTCGCGCCCATAGCGCTCGACCACGGCCAGCAGCAATCCGGACTTGCCGCCGAAATAGCGCTGAATGAGCTGTTCGTTCACGCCGGCGCGCGCGGCGATCTCACGCGTCGTCGCGGCGTCGAAGCCGCGCTCGGCGAACACGGCCTTCCCGGCATCCAGCAGCGCTTTCGCCGTCGCCTCGCGGTCGCGCTTGCGCGGGCCGGTGCAGCCCTCGTCTCCCCGAGCGCAGGGGGGCTCGTCGTCCAACATGACATCCTTCCACGTCGGACCCGCTGTGGCCCGACGGTCTTATAATAGGTATGCACGCGCATACTTGACAAGGAGCGGCGTCGGAGGCAAGTATGTATGCACGTACATACCACAAGGCGCGAGTCTCCTCCCCATGAGCCAGATCGACCTCTTCACACCCGTCCGCCTCGGCTCCCTGGAACTGCAGAACCGCATCGTCATGGCGCCGATGACCCGCAGCCGCGCCGGCGAGGGCAATGCTCCGACCGCGCTGATGGCCGAGTACTACGCGCAGCGCGCCTCGGCGGGCCTGATCATCACCGAGGCCACCCAGGTGTCGGACACCGCCCAGGGCTACCCGAGCACGCCGGGCATCCACACCAACGCCCAGACCGCCGGCTGGCGCCGCGTGACCGAGGCAGTGCACGCCAAGGGCGGGCGCATCTTCGTGCAACTCTGGCACGTTGGCCGCATCTCGCACCCGATGTTCCAGCCGAATGGCGCGCTGCCCATCGCCCCTTCCGCCGTCGCGGCGAAGGGCGAGCTGTACACCGGCGAGGGCATGAAGCCCTTCCCCGTGCCGCGTGCGCTGGAGACGTCCGAGATCCCTGGCCTCGTGCGCGACTTCGTGGAAGCGGCCAAGCGCGCGGTTTTCGACGCCGGCTTCGACGGCGTGGAGATCCACGGCGCCAACGGCTACCTGATCGACCAGTTCCTGCGGGATGGCACCAACAAGCGCACGGACGAATACGGCGGCTCCATCGAGAACCGCGCCCGCTTCCTCTTGGAAGTGACCGAGGCGGTGGTCAACGCCATCGGCGCCGAGCGCGTCGGCGTGCGCCTGTCGCCTCAGGGCATCTTCAACGATATGAGCGACAGCGACCCGGTCGCGCTGTTCGGCTACGTCGCCAAGGCGCTGCGCCCCTTCGGGCTGGCCTACCTGCACGTGATCGAAGGCATCGACGGCGCGATGGCGCTGCCCGCCGGCGCCAAGCCGGTGGCGGCGGAACTGAAGCGCGCCTTCCAGGGCACCTTCATCATCAACGGCGGCTACACCCGCGAAGCCGCGGACGCTGCACTCGCCAAGGGGGAGGCCGACCTGGTGAGCTTCGGCACGCCATACATCGCCAACCCCGACCTGGCGTCGCGCCTGAAGCTCGGCGCTCCGCTGGCCGAAGGCGACAAGTCCACCTTCTACGGCGGCACGGAGAAGGGCTACACCGACTACCCGGCTCTGGAGACGGTGGACGCGTAAGAGATTTTCTCCGCCGTGACCGGGAACCGTTCCGGGCGGGGGTGCGACCCCCGCCCGGCCTGCGGTGCCCATGACCGCCGGTCGGAGGCCGTGCCTCTGACCGGAACGTTTCCCGCCACGTGAAGCAACAGCCCCAAAGCAAAAGGCCGCGCCCGGAGGCGCGGCCTTTCGTCATTCGGCGGTGGGCCGGACGGTCAGCGCGAGTAGAACTCGACGACCAGGTTCGGCTCCATCTGCACCGGGTACGGCACGTCGGCCAGTTGCGGGGCGCGGATGAAGCGGCCCTTCAGCGCGCCGGTGTCGACTTCCAGGTACTCCGGAATGTCGCGCTCCTGCGAGGCGACCGCCTCGAGGACCAGGGCAAGCTGCTTCGACTTCTGCTTCACCTCGATCACGTCGCCGTCCTTCACGCGGTAGGACGCGATGTTGAGGCGCTTGCCGTTGACCAGGATGTGGCCGTGGTTGATGAATTGGCGCGCCGCGAACGGGGTCGGCACGAACTTCATGCGGTAGACGACGGCGTCCAGACGGCGCTCCAGCAGACCGACCAGGTTCTCGCCGGTATCGCCCTTGCGGCGCACGGCCTCCTGGTAGATCTTGCGGAACTGCTTCTCGCCGATGTTGCCGTAGTAGCCCTTCAGCTTCTGCTTGGCCATCAGCTGCAGGCCGTAGTCGGACGGCTTCTTGCGGCGCTGGCCGTGCTGGCCGGGGCCATACTCACGGCGGTTGATCGGGCTCTTGGAACGGCCCCAGAGGTTGACGCCGAGGCGGCGGTCAATCTTGTACTTGGACTCTTGACGCTTGCTCATACTCGTCCTCGTTTTTCGCGAGTTGGTTTTGTCCCGGTAGTTCCACCGGCCGTTACCGGCCGGGGACGGGGCGCAAGTTCGCAGGCACGCCCGCCTTCCCGGGAAGTGAAGGCGCGCACTATACGCATCCCGCGCCGATTGTCAAACGCGCTATGCCCCTTGCGGTGCACGGTCCCGGCGCCATCTTGGCGGTTGACTGGACACCCGGCGACCGGAGGGAGGCCCCATGCTCCGCAACGCCCTGATCTGCCTGGCAGCACTGCTCGCCCTGCCGGCCGCCGCCCAGGAGGTCGGCACCCGGATCCACGTGCGTGTGCGGGACCTGCCCGCCCCCGGCGATCTGCCGGTCGCCGCCAACCGGGCCTCCGGCGCCGAGCGGCCGCAGCGTGACGCGTTGCGCGTGCCGTCCGGCTTCACCGCCACCCTATTCGCCGAGGGCGTGGAGAGCGCCCGCAACCTGCTGGTCCTGCCCAATGGCGACGTCATCGTCGCCCAGCAGAAGGCCAACCGCCTGGGGTTGCTGCGCGACGCCGACGGCGATGGCCGCGCCGAACGGATGGAGACTTACGCCGAGGGCTTCGACCAGCCCTTCGGCCTCGCCTTCCACGATGGTGCGATCTATGTGGCCGACCGGGACGCCGTCTGGCGCCTGCCCTGGCGCGATGGCGCCACGCGGGCACCCGGCGGCAAACAGCGCGTCACGGCCGAAGGCGCGCTCGGCAGCAAGCCCGGGCATTCGACGCGCTCGCTAGCCTTCGCACCGGACGGGGGGCGGTTCTACGTGGGCATCGGCTCGCGCGGCAACATCGGCGAGGAGGAGGAGCCGCGCGCCACCGTCCAGGAGTTCTCGGCCGACGGCAAGCGCCTGCGCACCTTCGCGGCGGGCCTGCGCAACCCCATCGGCATCGGCTTCCGGCCCGGCACAAACGACCTCTACGCCGTGGTCAACGAGCGCGACGGGCTGGGCGACCAGCTCGTACCGGACTACTTCACGCACCTGGAACCGGGCGGTTTTTACGGCTGGCCCTATTCCTACCTGGGCGCCAACCCGCAGCCGATGCTGGCCGACAAGCGGCCCGACCGGGTGAAGGCGGCCATCGTGCCGAACATGCTGCTCCAGGCGCACTCGGCCCCCATCACCTTCACCTTCGCCGACAAGACCAACTTCCCCGACCGCTGGCGCTCGGGCGCGTTCGTAGCCTTGCACGGATCGTGGAACAGCAGCCGGCCGATCGGCTACAGCGTCGTCTTCGTACCGTTCGCGGGCAACCGGCCGGAGGGCGGCTACGAGGTGTTCGCCACCGGCTTCCGGGTGACAGGCGACGACGAACCGATCCAGGCCTGGGGCCGTCCATCCGGGGTGGCGGTCGCCAAGGACGGCAGCCTGCTCATCGCCGACGATTGGGGCACGGTCTGGCGCGTGGCCCACACCGGGGAATAGTTCACCGCCGCTCTCGAGGGGCGGAGCCCCCCTTACTTTTCGCCCTTCCGCCGCCCCGTCAGGCTGGCGAGGATGCCGTGGAAGGTGCGGACCTCCTGCTCGGTCATTTGCATGCGCTCGAAAGCGTTGCGGATGGTGCGCACCATGGAGGGGCGCTTTTCCGGCGTGGTGAAGAAGCCGGTGCGGTCCAGCTCGCCCTCCACATGCTCGAAGAAGTTCAGCAGCTCCGCCTTGGTGGCCGGGCGGGTCTGGCCGGTGTGCAGGATGCGCTCGGGCGGGATCTCGCCGGTCTGGAACCATTCATAGCCGACGAGCAGCACCGCCTGCGCCAGGTTCAGCGAGCTGAAGGCCGGGTTGAGCGGCACGGTGATCAGCGTCTCGGCCAGCGTCAGGTCGTCGTTGACCAGCCCGGTGCGCTCCGGCCCGAACATCACGCCCACCTTGTGGCCGGCCGCGTACTGGGCGCGCATCTCCTCGGCCGCGACGCGCGGGGTGACGAAGCGCTGGATCATGCCGCGGGTGCGCACCGTGGTGGCGAACACCACGTTCAGATCGGCGACCGCCTCGGCGGTGCTGCCGTAGAGCTTGGCGTTTTCCAGCACGAGGTCGGCGCCCGATGCGGCGGCGGTCGCCTTCTCGTTCGGCCAGCCGTCGCGGGGCTTGACGAGGCGCAGCTCGGTCAGGCCGCAGTTCAGCATGGCGCGGGCACACGCGCCGATGTTCTCGCCGAGCTGCGGCTCCACGAGGATGATGGTCGGGCCGCCCAGGATGGACGGCCGGTTCGGGTCCTTGCCGGAGGTCATTCGCTCTCTCTTGGGATGCGCTGTCAGCTCCGCGGCGGCACGCCGTCCTTGAACAGCTTGAAAGTGTAGCTGTCCACCAGCGCTTCCATCGACGCCTCGATGATGTTGGTGGACACGCCCAGCGTCGACCACTCGCACCCGTCGCCGTTCTGGCTGCGGATCAGCACGCGCGGCATGGCGGCGGCGGCGGCGGATGCTGCGAGGATACGCACGCGGTAGTCCACCAGCTTGACGCCCTTGAGGACCGGGTAGCTGCCCTCCAGCGCCTTGCGCATGGCCTGGTCGAGCGCGTGCACCGGGCCGTTGCCCTCGGCCACGTGCAGCTGGATCTCGCCGCCGACGCGGACGCGCACCACGGCTTCCGATTCCACTACCAGCTTGCCCACGGCATTGTAGCGGCGCTCGTCGGTGACGTGGAAGCGCAGCAGCTCGAAGTAGTTCGGCAGCTGCTTCAGCTCGCCGCGCACCAGCAGCTCGAAGCTGGCCTCGGCGGTGTCGTAGGCGTAGCCCTCGGTGTCGCGCTGCTTGACGAGGTCGAGCAGTTTGGGGAGCCGCGGGTCCTTGGGATCGATGTCGATGCCGGCCTCGCGCAGGCGCGCCAGGATGTTGGAGCGGCCGGCTTGGTCGGACACGACGATCTGCCGGCGGTTGCCCACCGTCTCCGGCGGCACGTGCTCGTAGCAGGCCGGGTCCTTCTCGATCGCGGAAACGTGCAGCCCGCCCTTGTGCGCGAAGGCCGACGAGCCGACGTAGGGCGCGTGCCGGTTGGGCGCGCGGTTCAGGCGCTCGTCCAGGTTCCGGCTGACCTCGGTCAGCAGCGGCAGGTCGTCGCGGTCGATGCCGGTCTCGAAGCCCATCTTCAGCATCAGGGTCGGGATCAGCGACACGAGGTTGGCGTTGCCGCAGCGCTCGCCCAGGCCGTTGATGGTGCCCTGGACCATGCGCACGCCGGCGCGCACGGCGGCCAGCGAGTTGGCGACGGCGTTCTCGGTGTCGTTGTGGCAGTGGATGCCGAGGTTCTCGCCGGGGATCCCGTGCGTCTTGACCACGTCGCGGACGATCGCCTCGATCTCGTCGGGCAGCGTGCCGCCGTTGGTGTCGCACAGCACGATCCAGCGGGCCCCGGCCTCGTACGCGGCCTTAACGCACTGGATCGCGTAGTCCGGGTTGCGCTTGTAGCCGTCGAAGAAGTGCTCGGCGTCGAACAGCGCCTCGCCTTTGGCCTCGCGGGCGGCGACAATGCTGTCGCGGATCAGTTCCAGGTTCTCCTCGCGCGGGATGCCCAGCGCCACGTCCACCTGGAAGTCCCAAGACTTTCCGACCATGCACACCGCCTTGCAGCGCGCGTTGAACAGCGCGGCCAGGCCGGGATCGTTGGCGGCGCTGCGCCCCGGGCGGCGGGTCATGCCGAAGGCGGTGAAGATGGCGCGCTTGAGTTCCGGCGCTTCAGCGAAGAACTGGTCGTCGGTGGGGTTGGCGCCCGGCCAGCCGCCCTCGACGTAGTCGATGCCCAGCCGGTCCAGGTCCTTGGCAATGGCGATCTTGTCGGCAACCGAAAAATCGACGTCCTGGGTCTGCGCACCGTCGCGCAGGGTGGTGTCGTAGAGATAGATGCGTTCGCCGGTCATCGCCAAACCCTTGCCAAAGGGCTCCTAGGCCCTTGCGAAAGGCGGAAAGAATGGCGGAAGCCCCGGATTATCTCAACCGATTCCTGCGCGCGCGATTCCTGCACACGGGCGTGCCGCAGCGCTCGTGAAAACGACCGGGCACCTGCCTATGTTAAGGGCGCCCGCCGTTGAAGCCCCCCGAAACACCGAGAGCCGACGCCCTGATCATCATCATCGACGACGAAACCTGTGTGCTCAAAGCCTTGAGCATTCTGCTCGAGGCGTGGGGGTACCGCGTGCTGGCGGCGGAGAGCGAACACGAGGCGGTGGACAAGCTGTCCCGCGTGGGCGAGCGGCCGCAGGCGATCCTTGCCGACTACCGCCTGCGCGAGGGACGCACCGGCGTGCAGGCGATCCGCCGCATCCGCGCGCTGGTCGGGAGCGAGGTGCCCAGCATCATCATCACCGGCGACACCTCCACCGAAGGTCTGCGCGAGGCGCGGGCGAGCGGCGTGACGGTCCTTCAGAAGCCGGTGCCGGCACCGCACCTGCAGGCGGTGCTGGCTCGCACGATCCGTTCCTCGGTGGCGTAATGGAGTCATTCCGGCAGCGTGTAGCGGGCCACCGTCCGCCGCCGTGGGAGGCGGTGGCAGTGCTGGGCCTCAGCCTGCTGCTGACCGCGCTGGCGGTATGGTTCCTGCACCAGCAGGTCGAGCGGCTGGCCGACACGCGCTTCCGAGCCCGGGCGCACGACTTTGCCAAAGCCATCGTCGCGCGCATGAACAGCTACGAGCAGATTCTGCGCGGCGGTGTGGCCCTGATGAGCACGGGCGGAGGCTATGTCCACCGCCATACCTGGCGCACCTACATCGTAGGGCTGCGCGTCGAGGCGCGCTATCCCGGCATCCAGGGCATCGGCTTCGCCGAGCGTGTGGAGCCTCAGGAGTTGGCGCGGCATCAGGCGGAGGTCCGCTTCGAAGGGTTTCCGGACTACCGGGTGCATCCGGCCGGCCCACGCGATATCTATTTCCCGATCGTCTTCCTGGAGCCGTTCACCGACCGGAATCTGCGGGCCTTCGGCTATGACATGTTCTCCGAGCCGGTGCGCCGGGCCGCCATGGAGCGGGCGTACGACACCGGGCGCACCGCGGCCAGCGGCAAGGTGTGCCTGGTGCAGGAGACGGGCGAGGACGAGCAGGCCGGATTCCTGATCTACCTGCCGGTCTACGACCACAGCCTGCCGCTCGCCACCGAGGAGGAACGGCGGCAGGCCGTCCGCGGCTTCGTCTACAGCCCGTTCCGCATGCGCGACCTGATGGCCCCGCTGATGACCGGGCAGGTCCAGGACTATATGGACGTCCGCATCTTCGACGGCACGGACATGACGCCGGACACGCTGCTGTACAATGCGCCGGCAGAAGAGGCCGGCACCCGCCGGATGACCACCACCGTGGAGATCTTCGGCCGTCCGTGGACCGTGAACGTCCACGCCACCCACGGCTTCGAGGCGTCGGTGGACCGCCGCGCGCCGCTGGCGGTGCTGGTGGCCGGGCTGATGATCGGCGTGCTGCTGGTGGCGGTGGCCCGCTCGCTGCTGGCCGAGCGCGAGCAGTCGGCGGCGCTGCGACGCAGCTTCGACGCGCTGGCCCGCGCCCGCGCCGAGGCCGAACACGCCAACGACGCCAAGACCCGCTTCCTCGCTGCCGCCAGCCACGATCTGCGCCAGCCCATGCAAACACTGGACATCTACTTGCACCTGATTTCGGAACACGCGGCGGTCGGGCCGATGCGCCGGCTGGTGGATGGGGCCCGCGACGGCTTCGACGCGGCGCAGCGCATGCTCACTGCCCTCATGGACATCGCCGCGCTGGAAACCGGCGTGGTGCGCCCGCAGCTGCAGACCGTGGACCTGTCCACCTTCCTCGCGCGCATCGGCCAGGAGATGCAGGTCGAGGCCGAGGCCAAGGGGTTGGAGCTGCGGATCAAGCTGCGCGCGCTCAGCGTCGAAAGCGACCCGGCGATGCTGGAACGGATCGTCCGAAACCTGCTGCACAACGCGCTGAAATACACGCAATCCGGCACCATCCTGCTGGCCTGCCGGCTGTCGCGCGGATGCGCCGTCATCAAGGTGCAGGACACCGGACCGGGCATCCCGCCGGATCGCATGCACCTGATCTTCGAAGACTTCTACCAAGTGGGCAACCCGGAGCGTGATCGCAGCAAGGGCCTCGGCCTGGGGCTGGCCACGGTGGCCCGGCTCGCGCGTCTTCTGGGCTACCGGGTCGGCGTGCGCTCGCGCCAGGGCCGCGGCACGGCGTTCACCGTAGAGATCCCGGCGGTGCAGGCCGGAGCGGACGCGTCGGAGAACCCGCCGGCACGCCGGATTGCGTAACGGTCAACGGCGCGGGTGGCACTCGTCGTCGGTGCGAACCTGGATCGGCTTCAACTCGTTTTCCTCTTCGGCCAGCGTGAGCCGATGGATCAGCCAGCCGCACAGGATGGTGATCGGCCCCATGATGCCGAACGCCAGCGCATCGGTCAGCGCGCGGGCATCGACCCGGAAGTCCTCGCTCCACCAATAGAGGAACCCCGCCATGCCGCACAGGTACCAAGCGGCGAACGCGAACAGCAAATCCCACATGGATCATCACTCCACTTGATCGGTCCCACTCCGCACGCATCCGGCGACGCAGGAGCCGTGCCACGGCGCAACAGCGGCACTTCCGTCGTGGCATCGACGTTCTGCCGCAGTACCTCCTTGTCCAACACGCGAGTTACCGGATTGATCCGCGCCGGCACCTAGCGATCGGGCTCCATCTCGGCGGGGCCCCAGTCGGCCTCGGCCTCTGCCTGCAGGTCCTCGGTCATCAACCGGTGCACGAGATAGCCGGTCAGCAGGTTCAGCGGCCCCATGATGCCGAAGGCCAGGGAGTCGAACAGCGCCATGCCGTCAATCGCGTAATCCTCCGTCCACCAATAAAGAAAGCCGGCGATTCCGCATATGTACCAGGCCAAAAACATCAAGAGCAGCGCGGACATCGGTGGACTCCGTCGCGAATATTTGCCAATTCCGCAGACTGCTGCGCACAGGGCAGAATTAGCGCCAATTATTCAAGTAATCATCATTTGCGCTGCGACAAGTCCGCACTGCGACAGAGTGACATTGATTGTTCGGAGAGACCGATCGGTCTAGCTGGCCAGCAGCGCCCGCCCGAACCCGGCGCGCGCGGCGGCGAGCTGGGCCGGCAGGCTGTTGGAGCGGAACGCCACCCGGCAATTCGCGGCGTGGCGGGCCAGCCAACGCATCTCCGGTATGTGGGCCAGGGAATCGTCGCAGCCGATCACCGCGTCGGCCGCCCCTGGCGCCGCGTACAGCCCGTAAGCGATGACGGCGAGGCGGCGGGTCACCAGTTCCCCCGCCTCCGGCCGCGCCAGCCGGATCGCCAAGTCGGCTTCGCGCCGCGCCAAGCTCAGGGTGCGGTGGTCGGTCATCACCTCCAGGGCGATGCCCGGATGGCGACGACGGTGCGGGCGGCACTCGACCTCGGCCACCGGCCGACGCTGGTGGCCACTGCCACCGCAACGCGCGACCTCCCCGATCCGCTGGGCGGCGTGATGCCGGCAGCGGAGGTACAGCGCGCCAGCCTCGCCGCGCTGGCCGACCGGTTCGCGGTGGTGGTGCGGGACCATAGGGCGTGGGAATAGGGGAGCAAGCACGGAGGCACGGGAGCCTCCGTGCCTCCAATGTCCCATCATTGCCCCAACCTCCTCGCATTCATGCTTTCTTTTTCTTAAAAATACTGAGACTACAACGCGCTCCGGTTTCGATGCCGACCGGAGCGTTCCATGCCTATCCCCTCCCCACGCGCCTCACTGCCGTTGCTCGCCTCGGTGGTGGCGGTGGTGCTGTCGACCGGCTTCACCGGCACGCTGCTGCCGCTCGCCGTTGGCGATGCCGCGGCGGCGGCCGGCGTCGCCTCGGCGCACTTCGCGGGCTTCCTGGTGGGCGCGCCGGCGACCGGTTGGATCATCGCCCGGCTGGGGGTGGCGCGCGCCGCGCTGCTGTTCGCACTGGGCATCGCGCTGACCACCGTCGGGTTGGTCGCGGTGGGCGGACTCCCAGCCTGGATGGTGTTGCGCTTCGCCGCAGGGATCTGCGTGTCCGGCTACTTCGTGCTGGTGGAAAGCCGCCTCAACGACTTGGCGGACGCCGCCACGCGCGGGCGGCTGATGGCAGCCTATCTGGTGGCCTTCTACGCCGCCCAGGCAGTGGGAGCCTCCATCGCGGGCTTCGCGGGACCGGACGGGGCCGTGTGGATGCTGGCCACGCTGCCGCTACCGGTGCTGGGTGCGCTGCCGCTGCTGGCGGCGTCGGCCCCGGCCGTACCGGCCGCGGGTAGCGGCACGCCCTGGCCGCACTTGCTGAGCCGCGCGCCGGCGGCCTATGCCAGCAGCTTCGCCGGCGGACTGCTGCTGGGAGCGTTCTACGGGTTGGGGCCGGTCTATGCGACGGCGGTCGGCGGCGGCGCGTTCGCCTCCGGGCCGTTCATGGCCGCAGCCATGCTGGGCGGCATGGTGCTGCTCGGTCCGGTGGGGCGCGGCGCCGACCTGGGTCGCCGCGAGCGTTGGCTCACCGCCGCCCTGGCGGCGGCGGCCGGGGCCACGGTGGTGCTGACGCTGGTGCCCGCCGACGACCTGATGATGCTCGCCATCGCCGGGGCACTGCTGGGCGCGTCCGCCTTTACGCTGTACCCGCTGGCGTCCGGCTGTGTGAATGACGCTGTGTGCGCCGAGGAACGGCTGGCGGCCAACGCCCTGCTCCTGCTGCTGAGCGCATCGGGAAGCTGTGTCGGCCCGATCCTGGCCGGCTGGGCCATGGAACACCTCGGCGCCGGCCGCTTCCTGCTGCCGGCCGCGGCAGCCTGCATCGTCGCTTCGTCGGCGGTGATTCGGACGCGCCCCTGGCCGGTGCCGCGGAGCGCGTCCCGGCCCGCTTAAGCGGCCGCCATGGCGCGTGTTTCGCGCGCCCGCATCATCAGCCACACCACCGTCACGCCGGCCAGCTTGGAGGCGATGCTGGCCGACCATACGGCCGGCGACCACACGCCGATCATGCCGAAGAAGATCGCCGTATCCACCGGCACCGACAGCGCGGCGCTCAGCCACAGCCGGTCGCGCAGCGGGCGCCTGGTGATGGTGAAGACCGCCCAGTCGATGGTCTCCGACACCGCGAAGGCGGCGACGCTGGCGATGGCGACGAACGGGGCGGCCAGCACGTAGGAGAGTGCGGCGCCCACGGCCATGGCGGCCAGCGACCAGTGGCCGTAGCGCACCTGGACCATGTCGCGCAGGATGAAGATGAGACCGACCCAGCAGGACCACACGAGGTCCAGGTGCGGGGCCATGCTGAAGGCGTAGTTGATGGCAACCACGCTGCCGATGTAGGCGGCAAGCCAGATCATGGAATCCTCCGATGCCACCCGCCTGAACGCGGGCGCGTAGAAACGAAACCGGGGCAGACCCGCCTGATGCGAGCGCCCCGGTGGGTGCTTTATCACGATGCGGAGTGGTTTCAAAGCGTTTGCCCCCTCCCCATCCCTCCCCCGCTCACGCGGTGGAGGGTGCCTTTGTCCCCTCCACCTCGAAGAGGGGGAGGGTTAGGGAGGGGGCCGCAAACTACCCCCGCTTCCAGGTCGTCCCCTGCGGGCCGTCCTCCAGCACGATGCCCTGGTCGAGCAGGTGCTTGCGGATGCGGTCGGCCTCGGCAAAGTTCTTCGCCTGGCGGGCGGCCTTGCGGTCGGCTATGAGCTGCTCGATCTCAGCGTCGGCGAGTTGCACGGCCCCCTTCGGCGCCCAGCGGAACCACGCCTCCGGTTCCTGTTCCAGGAGGCCCAGCGCCCGGCCGGCGGCCAGCAGGCAGCCCTTGGCCTTGGCCTTCTCCTCCGGCGTGTGGGCCTTGTTCACCGCACCCGCCAGCTCGTGCAGATGGCTGATCGCCAGTGGTGTGTTGAGGTCGTCCTCCAGCGCCGCCAGCACGTCGAACGGCAGCTCCATATCGGCGGCCGGTGCCGGGGCGCCGCGCAACGCCTGGTACCAGCGGTCGAGGTTCCCCTTCGCCGTCTTCAGCCCGTCGCGCGTGAAGTCGAGCGGCTGGCGGTAATGCGCCGACAGGAGCGTCAGGCGGATCGCCTCGCCCGGATACTCGTCCAGCAGATCGTGCACGGTGAAGAAGTTGCCCAGCGACTTGGACATCTTCTCACCCTCGACCGTGACGAAGCCGTTGTGCACCCAATAGCGCGCCAGGGGCGCGCCGTCGTGGGCGCAGCGGCTCTGCGCGATCTCGTTCTCGTGGTGCGGGAAGATGAGGTCGAGGCCGCCGCCGTGAATGTCGAAGGTGACGCCCAGGTGCTCCTTGGCCATGGCCGAGCACTCGATGTGCCAGCCCGGCCGGCCGCGGCCCCATGGGCTGTCCCAGCCCGGGACGTTCTCAGCGCTGGGCTTCCACAGCACGAAGTCCTGCGGGTCGCGCTTGTAGGGCGCCACGTCGACGCGCGCACCGGCGATCAGCTCGTCTATGGAGCGGCGGGAGAGTTGGCCGTACTCCGGCATGGACGGCACGGAGAACAGCACGTGCCCGTCCGCGGCGTAGGCATGGCCGGTGTCGATCAGGCGCTGGATGATTGCGATCATGTGCGCGATGTGATGCGTGGCGCGCGGCTCGATGTCGGGCCTGAGCGCGTTCAGCGCCCCCATGTCCTCGTGGTACAAGCGGGTCGTACGCTCGGTGAGAGCCTCGATCGGCTCGCCGGATTCGCGGGAGCGGTCTATGATCTTGTCGTCCACGTCGGTGATGTTGCGCACATACGTCACCGACGGATACAGGCGCTTGAGCAGCCGGTACAGCACGTCGAACACCAGCACCGGCCGGGCGTTGCCGATGTGCGCCGTGTCGTACACCGTGGGCCCGCACACGTACATGCCCACGGAATCGGGCGACAGCGGCTCGAAGCGCTCCTTGCGGCGGTTCAGCGTGTTGTAGAGGTCCAGCGGCATACGTCTCCCCGCGTCTTCAGGCGGTCTCTTTCAGGCTGTCTGGCCAGCAAGCCGGCGCACGGCGCGCGCGTGGCCGATCAGCGGTAGCAGGTTCTTCAACTCCGGTCCATGCTCGCGCCCGGTGAGCGCCAGGCGCAACGGGTGGAACAGCTCCTTGCCCTTGCGCCCTGTGGCCTGCTTCACCGCGTTGGTCCAGGCCCCCCAGGTGGCGGCATCCCACGGCTCCTCGGGCAGCAGGTCGGCGGCGGCGCTGGTGAAGGCGGGATCCTCGATGACCGGCGCCACGGGCGCGTGCGTCACGCTCCACCACTCCGCGACGTCGCCAAGGGTCTCCAGGTTGGCCCGCACCGCGTTCCAGAATGCCGCGTCCACACCGTGGATGCCGCACTTTTCCAGGCGGTCGCGCACCGCGTCGAACGGGGTGACATGCAGCAGGCGGGCGTTGAGGCGCTTCAGCTCCTCCAGGTCGAACTTCGGCGTGGCGCGCGAGACCTTCTCCATGGCGAACTCGGCCACCAGCTCGTCCAGCGTGAGCCGCGGCTCGATGGCGTCGGAGGTGCCGAGCTTGGCGAGCAGGCTGGCCAGCGCCATGGGCTCGATGCCCTCCTCCTCGCGCAGGGAGGCGACCGACAGGCTGCCCAGGCGCTTGGACAGCCCCTGCCCGCCCGCGTCGGTCAGCAGCGGCAGGTGCGCAAAAGCAGGCACTGCGGCGCCCAGCGCCTGCCAGATCTGGATCTGCACCGCCGTGTTGGCGACATGGTCCTCGCCGCGGATGACGTGGGTGATGGCGAAATCGGCGTCGTCCACCACCGAGGTCAGCGTGTAGAGCGGCCGACCGTCCTCGCGGATCAGCACCGGGTCGGACAGATCCCTCCCCTCGAAATGCACCGGCCCGCGCACGAGGTCGGTCCATTCCACGGGCGCGTGCTCCAGCTTGAAGCGCCAGTGAGCCTTGCGCCCCTCGCCCTCCAGCCGGGCGCGATCGGCTTGCGTGAGGCGCAGCGCCGAGCGGTCGTAGATCGGCGGCTTGCCCTGCGAGAGCAGGCTGGCGCGCTTCAGCGACAGCTCCTCCGCCGTCTCGTAGCAGGGGTACAGCCGCCCGGCCGCCTTCAGCGCGGCCGCCGCCTCGTCGTAGCGGGAGTAGCGGTCGCTCTCCCGCGCGAAGCGGTCCCAGTTGAGGCCGAGCCAAGTCAGGTCCGCCTCGATCGCGGCGGCGTACTCGGGCTTGGAGCGCTCCTCGTCGGTATCGTCCATGCGCAGCATGAACGTGCCGCCGTTCTTGCGGGCGAACAGCCAGTTGACCAGCGCCAGACGGACGTTGCCCACGTGCAGCAACCCGGTCGGGGAAGGGGCGAAACGGACGGCAATGGACATGGCGGGACACGTGGGGTTGGAGAACGGACGTGTGGAATAACACGCTTTCCCGGCTATGGGGAGAGCATGGCCGACAGTTTCTTCGGCGCGATCAGAACTTGTTTACAGACGTCAGGCGCTGACGACCTGGGTGGCGAGCCGCTTAAAGCGCCTGGGCAGGATGGAGATGAACGCGATCTCGATGGAGGCGGCCGCAGCGCGTCGGCCGTGTGCCGTCCGCCGTCATGGCCGGGTCTGGAGCCCGGATCAAGTCCGGGGACGGGCATAACGGTTCAGGAGGAAGCGATGAACTCGAGTTCGGAGCCCTGAGGACGCCGGAGTGGTGCTTGTGGGATGAACGGCGATGCCCATAGACTGTTGAAGCTGGGCTGTTGATCACGGCCCAGGTCCGGCACCTCGCTCCCCTTCTGTTCTCCTCAAAGTAGCATCCCACCGGCCGAGACGTCCCTACCTCTAAAGCTCGCCGGCGCGGACAGGTAAGGGCCAAGCCGTTCGATCCTTCGTAGACTGCCCTTCGGAGCGGACGATGAGATTGTATAAGCACTGGATATTGCGGATCGCGGTTTTCGTCCTCGGTGTAGGCATCGCCTTCTTCGCTTGGCAATGGTTCCAGCCGAATGCGCTCCCGGAGGGCATCGCCAGCGGCAATGGCCGGATCGAGGCCGTCGAGATCGACATCGCCGCAAGGACGTCGGGCCGAATCAAGGACATCCTCGTGAATGAAGGGGAGTTCGTGGAAACCGGCCAGATCCTGGCCCGGATGGACACGGCCGTACTCGAGGCGCAACGCAAGGAAGCCGAGGCGCAGCTCAATCAGGCACTCATCGGCATCCAAGCCGCCCGCAGCGTCGTGAATCAGAGGGAAGCCGAGAAGGCGGCGGCGACGGCCGTGGTCGCACAACGCGAAGCCGAACTCGATGCGGCACAGAGCCGTCTTGCACGGTCGGAGCAGCTGGCGGCACAGAACACCGTCTCCCGTCAGGTGCTCGACGACGATCGGGCCAAGGCGCTGGGGGCGAAGGCCGCGCTCAGCGCCTCCCAAGCCCAATTGGCGGCGGCGGAAGCCGCCATCAGCGCGGCCCAGTCCCAGGTCGTCGATGCCGAGGCCGCCAGCGATGCCGCCCGCGCGACCATCCAGCGCATCGATGCCGACATCAACGACAGCCTCCTGCGGTCGCCGCGCGACGGGCGCGTGCAGTTTCGCGTCGCGCAGCCCGGCGAGGTGGTCTCCGCCGGCGGCCGGGTCCTCAATCTGGTCGATCTCGGCGACGTCTTCATGACCTTCTTCCTGCCCACGGCGCAGGCCGGCCGCGTGGCGATTGACAGTGAAGTGCGTCTGGTGCTCGACGCCGCACCGCAATACGTGATCCCGGCGCGGGCAAGCTTCGTCGCCGATGTCGCCCAGTTCACCCCCAGGACGGTGGAGACGGCCGACGAACGCCAGAAACTGATGTTCCGGATCAGGGCCCGGATCGACCCTGACCTGCTCCAGAAACACCTTCACCAGGTCAAGACCGGCCTGCCCGGCATGGCCTATGTGCGGATCGACTCGGAGACCGAGTGGCCCGCCGAACTGCAGGTGAGGCTGCCGCCATGAGCGCTCCCTCTCCCGCGGCCGAAAAGGCTGCGGCGGCACCGGTGGCGCGGCTGCGTGACGTCGGCCTGCGCTATGGCACGGCACATGCCCTCGATGGCATCAGTCTGGACATACCGGCGGGCTGCATGGTCGGGCTGATCGGCCCGGACGGCGTCGGCAAGTCGAGCCTGCTCTCGCTGATCGCCGGCGCCCGCAAGGTGCAGACGGGGCGGGTCGAGGTGCTGGGCGGCGACATCGCCGAGAGGCAGCACCGCCAAGCGGTCGGTCCGCGCATCGCCTATATGCCGCAGGGCCTCGGCAAGAACCTCTACCCGACGCTTTCGGTCTTCGAGAACATCGACTTCTTCGGGCGCCTGTTCGGGCAGGGGCGCGCCGAACGTGCGCGCCGCATCGCGGACCTGGTCGAAAGCACCGACCTGGCGCCGTTCGTGGACCGGCCGGCCGGCAAGCTCTCGGGCGGCATGAAGCAGAAGCTCAGCCTCTGCTGCGCGCTGGTCCACGATCCGGACCTGCTGATCCTGGACGAGCCGACCACCGGCGTCGATCCGCTCTCGCGCCGCCAGTTCTGGGACCTGATCGCACGAATCCGCGCCGACCGGCCCGGCATGAGCGTGCTGGTGGCGACGGCCTACATGGAGGAGGCGGCGAGCTTCGACTGGCTGGCGGCGATGGATGCCGGCCGTGTGTTCGCCACCGGGTCCGCGCAGGACCTGCTGGCGCGCACCAGCACCGCGTCGCTCGAGGCGGCGTTCATCGCCCTGCTGCCGGAAGAGAAGCGCCGAGGCTACCAGCCTGTCGAGATCCCGCCGCGCGATGGCGGCGCCGACGGCGAGGTCGCGATCGAGGCGCAGGGCTTGACGAAACGTTTCGACGGCTTCGTTGCGGTCGACCATGTGAGCTTCCGGATCGGCCGCGGCGAAATCTTCGGCTTTCTCGGTTCGAACGGCTGCGGGAAGACGACGACGATGAAGATGCTGACCGGTCTCCTGCCGGCCAGCGACGGGCAGGCCTGGCTCTTCGGCCGGGCGGTGGACCCGGACGACCTCGAGACCCGCCACCGGGTCGGCTACATGTCGCAGAGCTTCTCGCTCTACAACGAACTGACGGTGCGGCAGAACCTGGAGCTGCATGCCCGGCTGTTCCAGGTGCCCGCCACGGCGATCGCCGGGCGCGTCGAGGAGATGGCGCGGCGCTTCGGCCTCGGCGAGATCATCGACGCGCTGCCGGACGCCCTGCCCCTCGGCCAGCGCCAGCGCCTCTCCCTGGCGGTGGCGATGATCCACAAGCCGGAGATGCTGATCCTCGACGAGCCGACCTCCGGTGTCGATCCGGTCGCCCGCGACGCCTTCTGGCAGATCATGGTCGACCTCGCCCGCCGCGACGGCGTCACGATCTTCATCTCGACCCACTTCATGAACGAGGCGGAGCGCTGCGACCGCATCTCGCTGATGCACGCGGGCCTCGTGCTGGTCAGCGACACGCCGGCCGCCCTGATCGAGAAACGCGGCGCAGCAAACCTGGAAGAGGCCTTCATCGGCTATCTCGAAGACGCCGTATCCGAGGCCGCCCCGAACGACGTGCGCCTGGCGCCGGCAGCGCTTGCGCCGGCCGAAGCGGAGCCGCCCCGACCGGGCGAGGAGAAGCGGCGCCGCGCCTTCGATCCCCGGCGCATGCTCAGCTACGCCCGCCGCGAGTCCCTGGAGCTGCGCCGCGATCCCGTCCGCGCGACGCTCGCCCTGGTGGGCAGCGTTATCCTGTTGTTCGTCATGGGCTACGGCATCAGCATGGACGTGGAGGATCTGACCTTCGCGGTGCTGGATCGCGACCAGACCGGCACCAGCCGCGACTACACGCTCAACATCGCCGGCTCGCGCTATTTCATCGAGCGCCCGCCGATCATCGACTACGCCGACATGGACCAGCGCATGCGGGCGGGCGAGTTGAGCCTGGCCATCGAGATCCCCTCGGGCTTCGGACGCGACGCCGCGCGCGGCAGGCCGGTCGAGATCGGCGCCTGGATCGACGGCGCCATGCCACAGCGCGCCGAAACCGTGCGCGGCTATGTCCAGGGCATGCACGCCCAATGGCTGGACAGGAAGGCCTTGCAGGCGTCGGGCGGAGCGGTCGCGCCCGCCTTCGCCACGATCGAGACGCGCTTCCGCTACAACCCCGACGTCAAGAGCCTGGTGGCGATGGTGCCGGCGGTGATCCCGCTGCTGCTGATGCTGCTCCCGGCCATGCTCACCGCACTCAGCGTGGTGCGCGAGAAGGAGCTCGGCTCCATCGTCAACTTCTACGTCACCCCGGTGACGCGACTGGAGTTTCTGCTCGGCAAGCAGCTCCCCTACATCGCCCTGGCGATGCTCAACTTCGTCTTGCTGGCGCTGCTCGCGGTCACCCTGTTCGGCGTGCCGCTGAGGGGCAGCGCCGCGACGCTGACCGCGGCGACCCTGATCTACGTCACCGCCGCCACCGCCATGGGGCTGCTGATCTCCACCTTCATGCGCAGCCAGATCGCGGCGATCTTTGGCACCGCGGTGCTCACCATCCTGCCGGCCGTGCAATTCTCCGGCATGATGGACCCGGTGTCGTCTCTGGAGGGGGCCGGTGCGCTGATCGGCCGGATCTACCCCACCGCCCATTATCTGACCATCGCCCGCGGCACCTTCTCGAAGGCGCTCGGCTTCTCCGACCTGAGCATGTCGTTCATCCCGCTCCTGCTCGCCGTCCCGGTGCTGCTCGGGCTGAGCGTCGCGCTGCTGAAGAAACAGGAGGCCTGACGTGCGCGCCGCCAACATCCTCAATCTCGGCGTCAAGGAACTGCGCAGCCTCGCCCGCGATCCGATAATGCTGGGGCTGATCGTCTACTCCTTCACCTTCGCGGTCTACAGCGCGGCGACGGCGATGCCGGAGACGCTCAACAGGGCCCCCATCGCCATCGTGAACGAGGACCTGTCGCCACTTTCGGCCCGGATCGCCGGCGCCTTCTACCCGCCCTATTTCGTGCCGCCGGTGACGATCAACCAGGCCGAGATGATTGCCCGGATGGACGCCGGCCTCGACACCTTCGCCCTCAACATCCCGCCGAATTTCCAGCGCGACCTGCTGGCCGGGCGGGAGCCGGCCATTCAGCTCAACGTCGATGCGACCCGCATGGGCCAAGCCTTCACCGGCAGCGGCTACATCCAGAGCATCGTTACCGGAGAGGTGCGGGAGTTCATCGCGCGCTACCGGACCTCGGCGGCACCGCCAGTGGATCTCGTCCTGCGGGCGCGCTTCAACCCCGAACTCAACAAGGCCTGGTTCGGCAGCGTGATGGAGGTGATCAACCAGGTCACGATGCTGTCGATCATATTGACCGGCGCAGCCCTGATCCGTGAGCGTGAGCACGGCACCATCGAGCATCTTCTTGTCATGCCCGTCACCCCGTTCGAGATCATGACCAGCAAGGTCTGGGCCATGGCCCTGGTGGTGCTCATCGCCTGTTCCCTCTCCTTGACCTTCGTCGTGCAGGGGCTGCTGGCGGTGCCCATCGAGGGATCCGTCGCGCTATTCCTGGTCGGTGCCGCCCTGCACCTGTTTGCGACCACCTCGATGGGGATCTTCCTGGGCATGGTCGCCCGCTCGATGCCGCAGTTCGGCCTGCTGCTGATACTGGTGCTGCTGCCGCTGCAGATGCTGTCCGGCGGCTCGACGCCGCGCGAGAGCATGCCGGAGGTGGTGCAGTTCGTGATGCTGGCAGCCCCCACCACCCATTTCGTGATGCTGGCGCAGGCCATACTCTATCGCGGCGCGGGACTCTCCGTCATCTGGCCGCAGCTCGCCGCGCTCGCCATGATCGGATCGGTCCTGTTCGGCTACGTGCTGGCACGCTTCCGCCAGACCATCGGTTCGATGACGTGATGCAGCGGCAGCTCGCCACCTTCCTCTCCAGTGACCTCGATGAAGGCGACGAGGCGGTCCAAAGAACCGCTGAGAGCTTGCGCGGGGGACGATCTCAAAAGCCTGAGCGCAGCATTCGACGGCGACCACATCCTACCCCGCTCGCTTGATCCAGGACAATGTGCCGCAGTTCCAGCTCCGCCATCTTCCCCCCAGGAAACGCTTAGAGCCCGAAGGGGATAGAGACGATGAGACTCGCAGAGGCTTTGCTGCGCGCGCTGAAGGAGCGCGGCGCGCAGGCGGTGTTCGGCATTCCGGGCGACTTCGCCCTGCCGTTCTTCAAGGTCATGGAAGAGACGCAGATCCTGCCGCTCCACACGCTGAGCCACGAGCCGGCGGTGGGCTTCGCGGCGGACGCGGCGGCGCGCGCCGGGACCACGCTGGGCGTGGCGGCGGTCACCTACGGCGCGGGGGCCCTCAACATGGTCAATGCGGTGGCGGGGGCGTACGCCGAGAAGTCGCCGCTGGTGGTCATCTCCGGTGCGCCGGGCGCCGGCGAGGGCGGCGGCCTGCTGCTGCACCACCAGGGCAAGACGCTCGACACCCAGTACCGCGTGTTCCAGGAGATCACCGTGGCGCAGGCGCGTCTGGACGACCCGGCCACCGCACCCGCCGAGATCGCCCGCGTGCTGGGCGCCGCCCGCGCGCTGTCGCGGCCGGTGTACCTGGAACTGCCGCGCGACATGGTCAGCCGCGAGGTGGAGCCGGTCGGCCCCGATCCCGAGCTGCCGGTGGACGACGACGCACTCACCGCCTGCGCCGACGAGGTGCTCGCGCGCCTGAAGGCGGCGGCATCGCCGGTGCTGATGGTGTGCGTCGAGGTGCGGCGCTACGGGCTGGAAGACAAGGTGGCGGAGCTGGCGCGGCGGCTCGCCGTGCCGGTGGTCACCTCCTTTATGGGGCGCGGCCTCCTGTCGGGCGGGCCGTGGCCGCCGCTCGGCACCTATCTGGGCGTCGCGGGGGATCCGGCGATCACCCGATTGGTCGAGGAGTCCGACGGGCTGTTCCTGCTGGGCACCATCCTGTCCGACACCAACTTCGCGGTGTCCGAACGCAAGCTGGACTTGCGCAAGACCATACACGCCTTCGACCGCGAGGTGACGCTGGGCTACCACACCTACCGCGACATGCCGCTGGATCGGCTGGTGGACGCGTTGCTGGAGCGGCTGCCCCCCTCAGACCGCACGGGCGAGCGGCAGGGGCGCGCCTATCCCACCGGCCTGATCCGCGACGACCAGCCCATCGGCCCCATGGACATCGCCTGCGGCGTCAACGACCTGTCCCGCGCGCACGGCGACCTGATGATCGCGTCGGACGTCGGCGACTGCCTGTTCACCGCCATGGACATCCGCGATGCCGGCCTGATGGCGCCGGGTTATTACGCGGGGATGGGCTTCGGCGTGCCGGCCGGCATGGGCGCGCAGGCGACGACCGGCCAACGGATGCTGATCCTGGTCGGCGACGGGGCGTTCCAGATGACGGGGTGGGAACTGGGCAACTGTCTGCGCTACGGCCTCGACCCTATCGTGATCCTGTTCAACAACCGGAGTTGGGAGATGCTGCGCACCTTCCAGCCGGAGTCGCGTTTCACCGACCTGGACGACTGGCATTACGCTGATATGGCGCGCGGCCTGGGCGGTGACGGCGTGCGGGTAGAGACGCGGGCCGAGCTGGGGGCGGCGCTGGAGAAGGCCTGGGAGACGCGCGGGCGCTTCCAGCTCATCGAGGCGATGATCCCGCGCGGCGTGCTGTCCGACACGCTCGCCCGCTTCGTGAAGGGGCAGAAGCGCCTGCACAAATAGCCGGGCTTGCGCTAGGCTCGGTTCCAACCAACGACAGGAGGAGGAACCGAGCATGGCGAACAACAAGCTCCGGATCGGCGTGGTGCTCTCGGGGTGCGGCGTCTACGACGGCGCGGAGATCCACGAGGCGGTGTGCACCCTGCTCGCCATAGACCAAGCGGGGGCGGAGGCGGTGTGCTACGCCCCCAACGTCGACCAGGCGCACGTCGTCAACCATCTGACCGGCCAGGAGGTGAGCGAGACGCGCAATGTGCTGGTCGAGGCGGCGCGCATCGCCCGCGGCAAGATCCGGGACCTCGCCGGGTTCCGGGCCGACGACGTGGACGCGCTGATCTTCCCCGGCGGTTTTGGGGCGGTGAAGAATCTCTCCACCTTCGCCTTCAAGGGGCCCGACTGCACGGTGAACCCGGACGTCGAGGCGGCCGTGCGCGCCATGAAGGCGGCCGGCAAGCCCATCGGCGCACTGTGCATCGCGCCGGCGATCCTCGCCAAGCTGCTGGGCGCCGAGGGGGTGGAGCTGACCATCGGCTCCGATCCCGGTACGGCGGAGGCGCTGCGGAGCCTGGGCGCCACGCACCGCGACACCACGCACGGCGAAATCGTGGTGGATCGGGCGCTCAAGGTGGTCACCTCGCCCTGCTACATGCTGGACGCCACCATCGCGCAGATCGCCAACGGTGCGGCCAACACGGTGAATGCGCTCATCGGCTTGGCCCGTTCGGCCTAGCCGCCCACCCGACCTAACCCGCCGGGTGGAATTTACCCGGCGGGTGCGGCTCCCGTACCATCGGCCTCCAAGCATCGTTCGCAGCCGGTCCGCCGGCCTTGGAGGGCACCATGAGACGCACGCCGGTCCTTGCTGCGATTCTCGTTCTTGCGCTTGGCCCCCTTGTGCCCGGTATGGCCGCCGCCGCCGATTGGTACACGGTGGCTGCCGCCCGCGTGCGGATCTCCGCCCAGCATCCGGCCTTCCCCGGCCAGCGCCCGGCGGTGAGCGTGCGCATGCCCGACGACATCGCCCGCACCGCCCAATCCGACTGGCTGCGCTTCGGAAAACTGTCGGAACCCGGACCGGTGTTCACCGCCACCTACCAGACCCAATACCGGCGCTTCCCCTCCTACACCCTGCGAGACAGCCTCTGGCACAAGGAGGCGTTCCGCGCCTACGACGTGATCCCACTGGGCGAGGGACCGATCGTGCGCTCGGACTTCGGCCCAGTGGAGACCATGAAGGTGGCGATCCGCAAGGGCGACATGGAGCGCCAGTGCGGCTACTGGCACTGGCAGGATTCCGACAATCGCTCCTACTTCGACGGCTGGTACTGTCCGCCGGTCGGCCAGGAGGTAACCGATTCCGACATCAAGCGTTCGGTGTGGGCGGTCCGCTGGCGCACGCAGGAGGCGCGGGCGCCCTGATGGCGGACGGGCGTGGGGGGCACGGGAGTCCCCCGTGACGGGAAACGTTCCGGTCGGAGGCACGGCCTCCGACCGGCGGTCCTGGGCACCGCAGACCGGGCGGGGGTCGCACCCCCGCCCGGAACGTTTCCCTGTCACGGCGGAGTCAGAACCGCAGCACCTTTGCCTGCACCACACTGGGAAGTGCCGCGATCTTGCCCAGCAGGTCGTCGCCGATCTGCTGGTCGACCGAGACGAGCGCGATGGCGTTCTCGCCCGCGGCGGTGCGGCCGAGATGGAAGGAGGCGATGTTGACACCGGCGTCGCCCAGCGTCGCGCCCAGCCGGCCGATGAAGCCCGGCTTGTCCTCGTTGCGGATGTAGAGCATGTGCGTCGACAGTTCGGCCTCGATCGGCACCTCGTCGATGCCCACCAGGCGCGGCTTGTCGCCGCCGAACAGCGAGCCGGCCAGGGTCCGGGTACGCTGTTCGGTGACGATGGTCACGCGGATCAGCGTGTGGTAGTCGCCGGCCCGCTCGCGCTTCACCTCGGTGATGTCGATGTTGCGCTCGCGCGCGATGACGGGTGCGTTGACCATGTTGACGCTGTCCAGCAACGGCGCCAGCAGGCCCATGACCACCAGCGCGGTCAGCGGCTTGGTGTTCAGTTCGGCGACATGGCCCTCGTACTCGATGGTGACGCTGCGCAGGCCGGACTGCGTCACCTGCCCGGCCAGGCTGCCGAGCTGTTCGGCCAGCCGCATGTAGGGCTTCAGCTTCGGCGCGTCCTCGGCCGAGACCGAAGGGCTGTTGAGCGCGTTCACCACCGCGCCGGTCATCAGATAATCGGACAGCTGTTCGGCCACCTGCAACGCCACCTTCTCCTGCGCTTCGCTCGTGGAGGCGCCGAGGTGCGGGGTGCAGATCACCTGCTCCATGCCGAACAGGATGCTGTTCTTGGCCGGCTCGACCGTGAAGACGTCGAGTGCTACGCCGGCGACGTGGCCGGACTCGATGGCCGCCTTCAGGTCCTCCTCGACGATCAGGCCGCCGCGGGCGCAGTTGACGATGCGGACACCCTTCTTGCACTTGGCAAGCGCCTTGGCGTCGAGGATGTTCCTGGTCTGCTCGGTCAACGGCGTGTGCAGGGTGATGAAATCGGCGCGCGCCAGCAGCTCATCCAGTTCCACCTTCTCGACACCCAGGTCGGCCGCCCGCTCGTGCGACAGGAACGGGTCGTAGGCAACCACCTTCATCTTCAGCCCCTGCGCGCGGTCGGCGACGATGGAGCCGATGTTGCCGGCGCCGATCAGGCCCAGCGTCTTGCCGGTGACCTCGACGCCCATGAAGCGGTTCTTCTCCCACTTGCCGGCGTGGGTCGAGGCGTTGGCCTGCGGGATGTCGCGGGCGACGGCGAACAGCAGCGCGATGGCGTGCTCGGCCGTGGTGATCGAGTTGCCGAACGGCGTGTTCATGACGACGACGCCGCGCTGGGTGGCGGCCGGCACGTCGACGTTGTCGACGCCGATGCCGGCGCGGCCGATCACCTTGAGCTTGTGCGCCGCGGCCAGTACGTCCTTGGTCACTTTGGTGGCCGAACGGATGGCGAGGCCGTCGTACTCGCCGATGATGGTCTTGAGGTCGTCGGCGGACAAGCCGGGACGGACGTCGACCTCGACGCCGCGCTCGCGGAAGATCTCGACCGCGCGGTCGCTCAGCTTGTCGGAAATCAGGACCTTAGGCATTTTCGTTTCCCCGGAATTGATTGTGTCGCCCTCGGTGCCAATTGCCCCCTCCCCATCCCTCCCCCGCGTTGCGGGAGAGGGGGCTTGATTCCCTCCACCGCCGAAGGCGGGGGAGGGTTAGGGAGGGGGCAAGTCTTTATGCGGCCGCCGTGATCTCGGTCTTCGCCGTGGCGAAGGCCCAGTCCAGCCAAGGCAGCAGCGCCTCGATGTCGGCACCCTCGACCGTGGCGCCACCCCAGATGCGCAGGCCCGGAGGCGCGTCGCGGTAGGCGGCGATGTCGAAGGCCACGCCTTCCTTCTCCAGCAGCGAGGCCAGCTTCTTGGCGAAGTCCGCCTGCCCCGCGGCATCGAGCGCGGTCACTGTCGGGTCGGAGATGGTCAGGCAGATCGACGTGCAGGAGCGGATCGCTGGATCCTTGGCGAGGAACGCCGCCCAGCCGGCCTTCGCCTGCCAATCGGCGATGCGCTTCAGGTTGCCTTCCGAGCGCTTGATCAGTGCCGGCAGGCCGCCGATGGACTTGGCCCACTGAAGGCCGTCGATGGCGTCCTCGACCGCCAGCATGGAGGGCGTGTTGATGGTATCGCCCTTGAAGATGCCCTCGTTGATCTTGCCGTCCTTGGTCATGCGGAAGATCTTCGGCATCGGCCACGCCGGCTTGTAGCTCTCCAGGCGCTCGACGGCGCGCGGGCTCAGCACGAGCATGCCGTGGGCCGCCTCGCCGCCCAGCACCTTCTGCCAGGACCAGGTGACGACGTCGAGCTTATGCCACGGCAGGTCCATGGCGAACGCCGCCGAGGTGGCGTCGCAGATGGCGAGGCCCTGGCGGTCATCCGCGATCCAGTCGCCGTTCGGCACGCGCACGCCGGACGTCGTGCCGTTCCAGGTGAACACCACGTCGCGCGACCAGTCCACTTGGCGAAGGTCCGGGATCTCGCCGTAGGGGGCCTGGAGGATGCGGGCGTCGAGCTTGAGCTGCTTGGCGATGTCGGTGCCCCAGTCCTTGCTGAAGCTCTCCCACACCAGCACGTCCACCGGCCTGGCGCCCAGCAGCGACCACAGCGCCATCTCCACCGCACCGGTGTCGGACGCCGGCACGATGCCCAGGCGGTAGTCGGCGGGGATGCCCAGGATCTCCTTCGAGAGGTCGATCACCTGCTGGAGCTTGGCCTTGCCCGGCTTGGAGCGGTGCGAGCGGCCGAGGCAGGCGTCTTTCAGCGCGTTCAGCGTCCAGCCCGGACGTTTTGCGCAAGGACCGGAAGAGAAATTGGGAACGTTCGGCCGGACGGAAGGCTTCATGCGGCGTTTCCTTCGATGCTGAGCGACCGGGTGGGCGGTCGCGGCCCAGCGCGACGATAGGAGCGACAGGGGGGTACGTCAACGAAAGGGACTGAGGCGGGATGACGCGCGGGACACGAATGTCCTCTCCGAAGCGCGACGCCGGGAGGGGAACGCAGGCGTCAAGGCATGGATGGCAGCGGCCGACGACGAGGCCCTGCACGTGAGCGTCGTCACTCTTGGTGAGATCCGCAAGGGCATCGAGGCTCTGCGGCCCCGCGATCCGGACACCGCAGCGGTGTTCGAAACGTGGCTTGCCACGTTGGACGCCGTCTTCTCACCCCGCATCCTCGACGTGGACCGCAGAACCGCCGACCACTGGGGTCGTATCCTCGTCGCTTGCCCGGGCCTCCCGGTAGAGGATGCCCTGCTCGCCGCAACAGCGTGCGTCCACGGCATGACCCTGGTCAGCCGTAACGAACGGCACTTGGCTCCGACTGGCGTGCCACTCGTCAATCCGTGGCGTTGAGCGACGGAACGCTCCTCACACCACGCTGGCGAATCCGTTCGTGATCGGGTACCGCCGGTCGCGGTTGAAGATCCGCCGCGTGATCTTCACCCCCGGAGGCGCCTGGCGGCGCTTGTATTCGGCGATGTGCAGCATGCGCCAGACCTTGTTCACCGTCTCGGGCGCGTGGCCATGGGCGACGATCTCGGGGATGCTCAAGTCCTGCTCCACCAGGCACTCCAGGATGTCGTCCAGCACCTCGTAGGGCGGCAGCGTGTCCTGGTCCTTCTGGTTGGGCCTCAGCTCCGCCGTGGGCGCCTTGGTGATGATGCGCTCGGGCACGACGCGGCCGGCCGGGCCCCTGGCGTTGGGAGGCAGGTTCTCGTTGCGCCAGCGGCACAGACCGTAGACGGTCGTCTTGTAGACGTCCTTCAGGATGGCGTAGCCGCCGCACATGTCGCCGTACAGCGTCGAATAGCCCACCGACAGCTCCGACTTGTTGCCGGTGGACAGCACCATGGCGCCGAACTTGTTGGACAGCGCCATCAGCGTGATGCCGCGCGAGCGGGCCTGGATGTTCTCTTCCGTGATGTCCGGATCGCGGCTGGCGAAGGCCAGGGCGAGCATGCCCTCGAACGCCTCCATAGCCGGCACGATGGGGATCGTGTCGATGCGGCAGCCCAGCAGCTCCGCCGCTTCGGCGGCATCGTCCAGGCTGTCCTGCGAGGTGTAGGGGGACGGCATCATCACGCAGTGCACACGGTCCGGCCCCAGCGCATCCACGGCGATGGCCGCCGACAGCGCCGAGTCGATGCCGCCCGACATGCCGAGGATGACACCGGGGAAGTGGTTCTTGTTCACATAGTCCTTCAGACCCAGCACCAGCGCCTCGTAGATGCCCGCCAGCCCCTCGGCGGGCCTGGTCACCTCGCCCTCGGCACAGGTCCAGGCATCGTCCTCGCGGCGCCGCCAGCGGGTCAGCACGAGGTGCTCGGCGAAGCTCGGCGCCTGAGCCTTGAGGGTGCGGTCGGCGTCCAGCGCGAAGGAGGCGCCGTCGAACACCAGCTCGTCCTGGCCACCCACCTGGTTGACGTAGAGGAGCGGCAGCCCGGTCTCGGTCACCCGCTCCACCGCGAGCTGGAGGCGGCGGTCCAGCTTGTCGGCCTCGTAGGGGCTGCCGTTGGGGACGATGAGGATCTCAGCTCCGGTCTCGACCAGCGTTTCGGCTGCGTCGGGGGTCCACATGTCCTCGCAGACCATCACGCCCAGCCGCACGCCGCGGAAGTTGATCGGCCCCGGCAGCGGGCCGGAGGCGAACACGCGCTTCTCGTCGAAGACGCCGTAGTTCGGCAGATCGTGCTTGAACCGCACCGCCGCCACCTTGCCGCCGTCGAGCAGCAGGGCCGCATTGTAGACCTTGCCGTCGCTGCGCCAGGGCGCGCCCACCAGGACGGCGGGGCCGCCGTCGGCAGTCTCGGCCGCGAACTCGTTCACGGCGCGCTCGACCACGTCCACGAAGAACGGCTTCAGCACCAGGTCTTCGGGCGGGTAGCCGCAGACCACCAGCTCCGAGAACACGACAAGGTCGGCGCCGCGCGCCGCCGCTTCGGCGCGTGCGGTGCGGATTCGGTCGATGTTGGCGGGGATGGCGCCCATGGTCGGGTTTATCTGGGCGAGCGCAATGGACAGGCGGTCGGTCATAGTCGGTTCAATCCGTTTCCCGGCGGTCTCTCCGGCACCGTAGCAGCGGAGGACGCGCTGCGGAAGCCGCCAGCATCTTTGAGAGCGATCACACCTCGGAACCCGCCTCTTCAGGGGCTGTTTCGTGCGGAGGGAGACACCCTCACCGGGAGAAACAGGCCATGCAGGGAACCGGCTCTACGACATCCGTGTGGATGAGCACCGCCAGGACGCCGACGGGCACCGCCGACCTGCAGGTGATCAGGCCCGACGTCATCGTGGTGGGGGCCGGCATTGCCGGGGTGAGCACCGCGTATTTCCTGCAACGCTCGGGCAAGAAGGTGCTGCTGCTGGACGACGGCGCGCCGGGCGATGGTGAGACCGGGCGTACCACCGCGCACCTCTCCAACGCCATCGACGACCGCTTCACCGAGATGGAGCGCGTGCACGGCAAGGACGGCGCGCGCCTCGCAGCCGACAGCCACGGTGCTGCCATCGATGCCATCGAGCGGCTGGTTAGGGAGGAGAGTATCGACTGCGACTTCACCCGCCTGGACGGCTACCTGATGCCGGCGCCCGGGCAGCACCCGTCCGAGTTCGACCGGGAGATGGAGGCGGCGCACCGCGCCGGCCTCACCGACGTGGAGAAGCTGGACCACGCGCCCGGCATCACCCACCCCGGCCCGGTCCTGCGTTTCCCGCGCCAGGGCATGGTCCACCCGCTGAAGTACCTGACCGGCCTGGTGGAGGCGTTCCGCAAGCGCGGCGGCGTGTTGGCCACCAACACGCACGTCACCACCATCGGCGAGGCCCAGGCCAAGGCGCACGTCCGCATCACCGGCGGTGCGCTCCTCGAGGCGGACGCGGTGGTGGTCGCCACCAACGCGCCGATCAGCGACCGCCTCGCCGTCCATTCCAAGCAGGCGCCCTATCGCACCTATGTGATCGCCGCGCGGGTGGAACGCGGGGAGCTGCCCACCGCGCTGTGGTGGGACGACATGGCCCCCTACCACTACGTCCGCCTCCAGCCGAACGGCGACCACGACCTGCTGATCGTCGGCGGCGAAGATCACAAGACTGGCGAGGCGGCCGACATGGAGCTGCGCTGGGCCAAGCTGGAGGCGTGGATGCGCGAGCACTACCCCACAGCCGGCGCAGTGCAGTACCGCTGGTCCGGGCAGGTGCTGGAGCCGTTCGACGGCCTCGCCTTCATCGGCCGCGACCCGGCGTGGGGCGGGCGCGTCTACATCGTCACCGGCGACAGCGGCATGGGCATGACGCACGGCACGCTGGCCGGCCTGCTGTTGTGCGAGCTGCTGCACGGCTGCGACCACCCCTGGGCCATACTGTACGACCCGTCGCGCAAGATGGTGCGCAAGCTCGGCACTTACCTGCGCGAGAACCTCGACGCGGCACGGCGCATGGCCAGCGCCTTCGCGCCCGCCTGGGTGGATTCGGAAACTTGGGTCCGCCCCGGCGAAGGGGCGCTCATGAAGCATTTCGGCCGTCCGGTGGCGGTCTACCGCGACGAGCAGGGCCACGTGCACAAGATGTCGGCGATCTGCCCGCACCTGAAGTGCACGGTGCAATGGAATCCGGCCGAGAAGACCTGGGACTGCCCCTGCCACGGCTCGCGCTTCGCCGCCGACGGTGCCGTGCTGGGCGGCCCGGCGACCGTGGCGCTGGCCCGGATCGAGGAGAAGGCGCACGGCCCGACGGAGTGATCTTGCGGCGACGCCTCCATTCCGACACCATGCAGCGGAATGGAGGATACGCCCGCATGACCGACGCCGATACCGTCCTGGCGCTCAACCAGTCCTTCTACCGCGCCTTCGCCAGCCTGGACTACACGGCCATGGACGCGCTGTGGGCGCAGCAACTGCCGGTGGCCTGCCTGCATCCGGGCTGGACGCTGTTGCTGGGACGGGAGGCGGTGATGGAGAGCTGGCGCGCCCTGCTGGCCGGCCCGCAGCCGCAATCGGTCCACCCCCGCAACGAACAGGTCCTGATGCTGGGCGACACCGCGCTGGTGCTGTGCGAGGAGGTGCTGCCGGGCACGGTGTGCGCCGCAAGTAACCTGTTCGCCCGCGAGGACGGCGCGTGGCGCCTGGTGCACCATCAATCCGGCCCCCTCGCCCCCGCCGCCGAACGCCCCCCACCCTCGTCCCGCCGGCTGCATTGATCCCGATGGGCCAACCAAGGCGCGGCCCAACAGCGCTGCCGGTGGCGGCAGTTCACCACCAAGACACCAAGGCACCAAGAGAATCAAGACGCCCTTTCCACCCGACAACGTTCGGGAGGGGTGGAGCCTCTTGGTGTTTCTTGGTGCCTTGGTGTCTTGGTGGTGGCTGTCCAGCATGGCAGCCCACGGCGGACCGCGCTGCTGCTTGACCCGACGTCCTCTACCGCTCCTCGAACTTCCTCAAGAGGTCGATGGCGACCTTGTCGGCGACGGTACGGTCGGGATCGGTGTTGGTCAGCGCCACCACCGCCCAGCGGTGGGCGCGCGACATGGCCATGTAGGCGTTGAAGCCACCGGTGGCGCCGGAGTGCCAATAGATCGGCGTATCGTCGCGCGCCCAGTCGACGAACCAGCCCAGCGCCATCGCCCCCTGCCCCAGCGTGCCGGAGTCGGCCAGCGCCGCCCCCTGCACCTGCACCGTCTGGGCCAGCGCCAGAGTGCCCACGACGTCGGCGCCGCAGCCGCCGGGACAGTCGCCCATGTTGACGCGCAGCCATTTCAGCAAGTCGTCCGCCGTCGAATAGAGCCCGAAGGAGGGCAGCATCGCCGGCGCCTCCCAATCCGGCACCTCCGCCCCGCGGGCGTGGCCGACCGCCTTGCGGGCCCGCTGTTCGGGCGTAAGCCGCAGCGTCGTGTCCCTCATGGCGAAACGCTCGGTGACGACGCGCTTCAGCAGTTCCTCGTAGGTAGCACCGGCCGCCATCGACAGCGCCTCGCCCAGCACCGCCATGCCGACGTTGGAATAGCGGAAGCGCGTGCCCGGCGGCACCGGCAGCTCATAGCCCGACAACCACGCGTCCACCTCGGCGGGGGTGAGGGGCTTGTAGGGGTTGCGCGGGTCTTCCAGGCGCGACCAGGAGAAGTTCGGCGTCTCCGGCACGTTGGGCAATCCTGCGGTGTGCGTCGCCAGGTCGACCAGTCGGATCGGCCGCCCCTGGTAGGCCGGCACATGCGGCGCTTGGCGCAGGTAGCGGTCCAGCGGGTCGGCGGCCGCCATCGCCCCGGCGCGGATCAACTCGGCCAGGATGGTGCCGGTAAAGGGTTTGGTCAGCGAGGCGATCTGGAAGACGGTCCGGCCATCCGGCCGCGGGCCGTTGCGCCGCCCGGTGCTGCCGTAGCCCAGCACCAGCGTTCGTCCATGGGCGACCACCCCGACCACCAACCCGCCCTGCGGCTCCACCTCGGCCAGGCGGGCCTCGGCGACGGTGGCCACGGTGTCGTGCAGCCGGTCGGAGTTGAAGGCCGTTGCCGATGGCGCCAAGCCCACCGACGCCGCGAACGCATAGCCGAATCCGATCGCTGCCGCCCGCATTCCACCGCCCCCCGGCAAACCCCACGAGGGGACAGTGGGAATCGCCGGGACCGCACGGGATACGCGCGTTGGGCGATCCCTCCACAGCGTGCGGACGGAGCGAACGACGCACCACCGGTCGTCGCCGTCGCTACCCTTTTTTCGCTGTGCTGGACAGGCGCGGTGCGGGCGGCTAGTAGGTGGCCCGCATGGCAGACAAGCATGGAATCCCGCAGCCGATGACGGCGCTGGCCCAGATCCGGCAGTTCGTGATGTTCGCCCTGGTCGGCTGCGCGGCGGCCGTGGGGCACTACGGGCTGCTCATTCTGCTGGTCGAGCTGTTCCAGGCGCCGACCGTCCCGGCCTCGGCCGCCGGCTTCGTTGTCGGCGGCGTCATCAGCTATCTGCTGAACTACCGCTTCGTCTTCAACAGCGAGGGGCAGCACCTGCCCACCGCCAGCAAGTTCCTGACGGTGGCGGTGGCCGGGCTGGCGCTGAACAGCATCGTAATGTGGGTGCTAACCCATTGGACCGTTTTGCACTATCTACTGGCCCAGGTCGGCGCCACGGGCACCGTCATGCTCTGGAGCTACGGTGCCAACCGCTTCTGGACCTTCGGCGAAACCAACTCCCCTGGAACCACCGGCTGAGCCCCGGCGCCCCACCAGCGAGAAGCGGTGCGCCGTCGGGCCGATGTTGCGCGCCAGCCGCTCCACCGTCAGTCCGGCAGCTTCCAGCACCGCGCGCAGTTCATCCGGGGTGTAGGTGGAGAAGCCCTCCTGCTGGCGGATCTGCCGGTAGTCGGACAGCGCCATCTTGACGATGCCGGCCAGCGCCGCGACCAGGAAACCGTGGCGTGCCGCGAAGCCGAGCTGGCTGCGCACGTCCTGCAGCATCGGGGTGCCGGTCACCACCACGTCGGCGACGAGCAGCCGCCCGCGGGGCGACAGCAGGTCGCGCCAGCGCGCCACCAGCCCCGGCAGGTCTCCCTTGCCGATGTACTGGAGCACCGAGACCACGACGATCAGATCGACGCTGCCCGGCGGCACCGCCGCCAGCGAGTCCTCGTCCAGCACCGTAATGCGCGGATCGGTCCCGAAACGCTCCTTCAGCCGCGTGCGCACCGACGGGGCGCCGTCGAACAGCAGCACCCGGCCGCAACGCGCCGCCATCCGCTCGGCCCCCAGCGCCTCGCCGCAGCCGAAATCCAGCACCGTGCCACCCTCCGGCAGGTGCGGCATCAGATCCTGCATGATGCAGTCGAAATGGGCCTCGAGATTGCGCCGCCCGGCATAGATCGCGTTGGGGCGATCCCAGAAATCGATCCAGAGACTCAACAGCGCTTCCCCCTCCCCTTCTGTGCGCGTCTCTTCGACGGGCACAATGTTTGTTTGGAGCACCGGGAATGGTATTGCCTATCCCGGACGGGTCAAGCGCCGAATGACACGGACGGCGGATGATGGACACCATCATCCGCCGTCCACATGATTTACCGCACCTCGGACTTGGTGCTGACGGAGATGCGCTTCTCGGGCGGGCGGCGGTCCTTGACGATGGACAGCGGCACGCCGTCGGCATCGATCTCCAGGATCGGCTGGCCGTCCAGCAGGTCGGGGCAGCGGCGAACCTGGGTGAACGCCATGAAGAAGTCGGCGCGGCGCCAGTCCGGGTCCTTGTCCACCAGCTTCAGCCACGGCGGCAGGTCGTAGCGAACGGCCAGCGGGTTGCCGCAGACCGCCAGCGTGTAGGTCTGCGTCGGCGCCTCGCCGTTGTTCTCGCGCTCGACGAAGGCGATCAATTCCTCGGTCGCCTCGTGCAGCGAGTTGCCCCAGTAGTCGAGCTCGAACTTGCCCACGGCGCCGCGCATGCCGCCGATGAACTGGTTGTAGTAGACGTACTGGTTGGGGTGCAGGCTGGCGAGCTGCCAGACGTACACCACGCCCAGCACCGTGAGGGCGGCGGCGAAAAGCTGCCCGGCCTTGCGGCCCCATTGCTCCGAAATCTGCCACAGGCGGTCCGCGGCGAAAGCCGCTATCACTGCCATCGGCGGGATGACGAACAGGAAGTGCCGGATGCCGTTGTAGATGGTCGGCCGCATCAGCATGAAGACGACGATCGGCACGAAGGCGGCGAGCACCGTCGGCACCCAGAACACCGCGCGCAGGCGCTGGCCCGGCTGCGACACCAGCCGCACGCACGCGGCGGCCCCCATCACCAGCGACACCGCCAGCCCGCCGACCAGCACCTCCGGCAGCTTCACCGCCAGATACATCGGCACGTACTCGGCCGGCGGGTCGCTGGACAGCACGGAGACGCCGTTCAGCAGCGTCGCGATCTTCAGCGGCACGCGGGAGAACGCCGCCAGCGCCTCCAGCGGGTTGAGCGGGTTCAACACCGCCCACGGCCAGAACACCGCCATCACCACATAGGCGATGGGCAGCACCGGCAGCAGCGCCAGCGCCGCACGGGTGACGTCCTGCAGCATGTGCTTGCGTCCCTCGGCGTGCCACACCAGCGCCGCGTGCAGCAGCAGCGCCAGGCCGAGATAGAACACGCCGAACACCGCGCCGACGCGGATGCCCAGCGACAGGCCGAGCGTCAGCCCGAACTTCAGCGACGCCGAGCGGCTGGGCCGCGGCATCTGCTGGAGGATGCGGGTGGCGAAATAGAGCGTCCACACCATGCCGGCCGCGAACGGCACGTCCTTGGTGTTGTTGAACATCGCCCCGTAATAGACGCCAGACAGCGCCAGCAGCATGGCGGCAAGGAAGCCGGCCCGCGGCCCCGCCAGTTGGCGGCCGAGCCGCCACGTGCCGGCGATGCCCACCACGCCGATCAGCCCGCACAGCAGATGGCGGGTGGAGTACTCGTCGAAGGGAGAAACCTTGACCAGGATGGCGACCGCCAGGTCGAAGAGGCCGCCGTACAGGTACAGGTCCTTGAAGTGGAACGCCGCGTGGTCCTGGAACCCCGACAGGTAGAAGTCCAGCAGCTCCTTGCCGTAGATGTGCTGCACCTCCTCGTCGGTGGTGATGCCGTAGTCCTGGAAGGACAGTACGACGACCACCAGCATGCCGAGCAGCAGCACGCGGGCGAGCTGGTCCCACACCAAGCCGAAATGCCCGGTCGTATCACGCATGTTGGCCTGGACGGCGGGAGCGATGGAGAACTGGTAGTTCACAACGGTCCCTCTGGCAGCCTGCCCGCGGCTCGTTGCGTCTCGGCCGCGGTTTCCTCCTGGAAACCATGCGTCGAGCGCACGATGAACAGCGGACGCCCCTTCACCTCGTTGAACACGCGGCCCAGGTAGTCGCCGATGATACCGAGCGTGATGAGCTGCAACCCGCCCATGAACAGCACCGAGACGATCAGGGATTCGTAACCCGGCACGTCTATGCCGTAGAACAGCGTGCGCATCAGGCGCACCACGATGTACACGAACGCAAAGCCCGATACAGCCATGCCGACTAGGCTCCACACCCGCAGCGGGAAGGTGGAGAACGCCGTCAGCCCGTCGATGGCGAAGCGCAGCAGCTTGACGAAGCCCCACTTGGTGTCGCCGCCGGCGCGCTCGCCCTGCTCGTAGGTCACGACCGCCTGGCGGAAACCCACCCAGGCGAAGATGCCCTTCATGAAGCGCGTGCGCTCGGGCATGCGGTTGATGACCTCGACCACCTTGCGGTCCATGAGGCGGAAGTCGCCGACCTCGCGGGGCAGCTTGACCTCGGACAGGTTGTCGAAGATCCAGTAGAACGCCCGGGCGAAGAAGCGGTGCTTCCAGGTCTGGCCGACACGGGCATGCCGCGCCGCCACCACCACGTCGTAGCCTTCCCGCCACTTGGCGATGAACAGCGGCAGCACCTCGGGCGGGTGCTGCAGGTCGGCGTCCATCGGCACCACGGCGTCGCCGCGGGCGTGCGCCAGCCCGGCCGACAGCGCCAACTCCTTGCCGAAGTTGCGCGACAGGTCGACGACCTTGATGCGCTCGTCGCGGCCGTGCGCGGCGATCAGGCGCTCCAGCGTGTCGTCGCGGCTGCCGTCGTTGACGCAGACCGCCTCCCACGCGCAATTCAGCCCGTCCAGCACCGGCACGAGGCGCGCGAACAGCGCCTCGACATTGGCGCCCTCATTGTAGAAGGGAATGACCACCGACAGCAGGCGGCGCCCGCCGCCCGGCGCGGGATGTCCGCCGAAGGGGGCGCCCGTCGTGGGAGTCTTGGGGGGCGCTTCAATAAAAGACATGAGTGACCGCAGGTTCACATCGCGCGATGCCGGATACCGTGCTACGGGCGCCGTGGCCCCGGCCGGTCCACGTCGCCCCAGGGCGTATACCATGACACCAGCATATGGGCAAAATGCCTCAGTTGTGATTATTCGCTTTCCAGGCCTCGGCTGCCCTTCCCGATGGCCGGATCCGCCAACGGTCATGAACAGACGGGGTCGCAGCCTTATTCCGGACCTGGGCACGGCCGACCCTTGCGGGGCGGCGGCGGGGTGGCGCAAATAGGGACCGCACCACCATCCCGGTATCCCCTATGATCCTGACGCCCATTTCCGCCGACGTTATGCCCCAAGCGCTCGCGCGTTTCGAGGAACACCTGTGCGGCCATCCTCTTGCGCTCGCCGCGTTCCGCCGCATCGCCGCCACATGGCCGCCCGACCGCGGCGTCGACACGCCCGAGCAGCGGGCCGCCGGCGTCGCCCTCGCGCACGCCCACGGCATCGGCACGCTCGACGAAAAACCGGCGGAATCCTTCATGTGGGACGGCAAGGTGATCCGCACCGACGTCGAGGCGACGGTCATCGTGCACGAGGTGGCGCACTGGCTGTGCGCCGCGCCCGAACGCCGACACCTCCTCGACTTCGGCCTCGGTCCGGGCCCGGAGACCACGCTGCGCAAGGAGGCGCGCGTCCAGCAGAAGCTGACCTTCCAGGAGTGCATGCACGAGGAGGCGCAAACCTCGCTGCTCGGCATCTTGTGGGAGGCGGAGCTGGACCAGCCGGCGATCCTCGCCTTCCTTGAGCAGAACTGGATGGAGGCGTGGGAGCGCCGGAGCACCGCCGACTGGTTCATCGGCCACGTCCAGGAGTTGCACGACCGCGGTCTGGTCGATGCCGAGGGCCGCCCCACCACCGCCCGCGCCTGGGCCGACGCGCAGCGGACGGAGGCGGCGCATGGCTGAGATGATCATCGTCCCGCTTGCGCCGGAGCACGAAGCCGACTGGCGCCGCCTCTACCGCGGCTATCGGGCCTTCTACAAGTTCCCGGACGACGAGAGCGTGCTCGACCGCCTGTGGGCATGGCTGCACGACCCGGCACATGTGGTCGAGGGTTTGGTGGCGGTGCAGGACGGGCGCGTGGTGGGCCTGGCGCATTTCCGCCCCGAGCCGAGCCCGAGCCGTGCGGTGGAGGTGGGCTTCCTCAACGACCTGTTCGTCGACCCCGACGCCCGTGGCGCCAAGGTAGGCGAGGCCCTGCTGGCCGAACTGCGCCGCATCGCCCGGTCCCGCGGCTGGCCCTTCGTCCGCTGGATCACCGCCGACGACAACTACCGCGCCCGGACGCTGTACGACCGGGTGGCAAAGAAGACGGCTTGGAACTATTACGAGATGGCAGTGGATTAAGAAAAAATATTTTTACCCACCGATAAACACAGATGGATGAATGATGAAATCACAAATACTGGCAAGGATGCAATAACGCAGCAGATCATTGGAGCTGCACTCGAGATATCCAACGCTCTGGGACATGGCTTTTTGGAAGCCGTGTATCGAAAGGCCTTGATGCATGAACTCCAACTTCGCGGCTTGACCGTAAATGAAGAGGTCGCATTCAAGGTACATTACAAGGGAGCACCCGTCGGGCGATACGTTGCCGACTTGGTTGTTGCCGATAGGATTATCGTCGAAATCAAGGCCGTTGACTGCATCCTGCCTGTGCATGTGTCGCAGACGCCCAATTACCTCAACGCCAGTGGATTACAGATTGGACTTCTGTTGAATTTTGGCACATCCAAAGTCGGCATTCGCCGCATTGTCCGCTGACGAACGACGCGTCACCAAAATCATCTGTGTCTATCTGTGTTCATCGGTGGGCAAAAATATCGTTTCCCGCCTCATCACCTTCGAGGCGATGCACCGGCCCAACCGCACGGGTCGTTCCGTTTGCAGCGGATGCAACGCGGATACGGGACGCCTTGCAATAAAAGCAGCCCACGCAGGAAGGTTGCGCCCACCTCTTTGGTGCGCAGCGCAGGAACAAAGTAGTAGTTCATTTACGGCGCATCGCCACCAAGCCGCCACCATGTATGGCTTGCATATTGTCATTCCAGCGCTAAAGTTATTACCCTTCTTTCGAGATTAGCGCGCAAAGCCAGCATAGGGCTTAGCCCTAATAAGAATACTGGCCACCAATAATTGTTGCCGCGTATCTCGCAAAAAGCTCCAAAGCCGCAAGCCACGGTGCGCACGTATCAAAAATGGATGGCTTAGGGGGATCGCCATGTGCGTAACGCATTCCGTATTTTTGCGCCTCCGACGCAGACCACGGAATCTGCCCCCGTTACCACACCCCCGCAAGCCCAACCGCGCACCCCGCGTGCGCCCCTGTCTCGCCATTCTGACCGTGCTTACCGTCCCGATGAGGCTGGACGACATCCCCCAGCGCGCTGGCGAGGAACGGACTGCCGTCGGAACGCAGGCGTGCTGCGCAACCATTCTCAAGGCCTCCACACTGGAATCGTGGCTTCGGGAACGCGACGGGCCTCCGCCCTTCCAGGACACGGCCGCCCCCCTTCCACAGCCGTCCACGAGCGAGGACCGCGCCGAGCAGAATGCGGACTGGCAGCTCACGCCCTTCCTTGCCGCGGGCGCCGGCAGCGGCTTGGCCGGCGTACCGATCCCTCTGGTAATCGTGGTCGCGCCGCCCATCGCACCCCCCGACGCCCAGCAGGCGCCGGAGACTTTCGTGCTGATTTCGCGCCTCCCGCCCAAGGCCAGAATCTCGCATGGCCGCAGCCTCGGCGACGGCACATGGAGGGTTCCACTCGAGGAGTTGGATAACCTCACCATGACCGTGCCGCCGGAATACGCCGGGACAGCGAAAATCACCGTCACGGCGGTTACCGACCATGGCGGCGGCGTGACCGCCAAGCAGGCAAAAGACCTGTCGGTTCCGATCCATTCGTGGAACGTGGACTCTGCACCGCCCCCCCAGCCGGCAACGCACGTTCCGGACCCGAAGCCGGAGCCACCCCATGGCGCGCCCGCCATAGGACCGAGCGCGCCTTCGTCCGTGGAGCGGTCGACGACATCGCCCCCGGCGGAGGCGCTGGCCTTGCGAAGCGCCGCTCCCACCCCCGCACCGGCACCGGCCGCGAAAGCGGTCGCGACCACCGCGGTGCCGGAGAAACCACAGCGAAAACAGGCGGAACCCGCCGCCATCAAGGCTCCACCCATCGTGCCTGAGCCGCAACTCCTGAAGAGAGGTGACGAGTTGTTCACGCAGGGTGACCTAGCGGGAGCACGGCTCTTCTACGAAATGGCGGCGTCCAACGGCAGCGAACTGGCTGCCCTGGCGCTCGGTAAGACCTACGATCCGCTGATCCATAAACGGCTGCGCGTGCGCGGCCTGTCTCCGGATCCCGAGCAGGCCGCCGACTGGTATGGCCGGGCGACGGCGAGCGGCAACGCCGAGGCAAAGCAACTGCTGAAGGAATTGACCGCCTGGCTTGCGGCCCAGCGCCATTAGCCGGCGCCGCCAGGATACGATCGGGAGGGGATGAGCGATGAAAAGAGCGACCCTTGGCGCCGTGCTTCTCGGTGCCGTACTTGCGGTCAACGCCACCCTGGCATCGGCTGCCGATACCTCAAGCGCCACCGCCAACAGCGGGACGGTCGGGATCGTCTCGGGAGGTATCGAGGGCACCTCCGTGCGCATCGCCGGAGATCTGGCCGCGGTGCTGGACCAGGGCGAGGAACTGCGCATCCTGCCGATGCTCGGCAAGGGTTCCGTGCAGAACATCAAGGACATCATGTTCCTGAAAGGGATCGACATCGGCATCGTGCAGTCCGATGTGCTCGCCTACGCCAAACGCGAGCGGCTGGTCCCGAACGTTTCCCAGAAGATCAAGTACATCACCAAGCTCTACAATGAAGAGCTGCATATCCTGGCCGCCCAGGGCATCACGCGCATCGAGGACCTCGCCGGCCGGAAGGTGAACTTCGACGTACAGGGCAGCGGCACCCATATGACGGCGTCCTTGATTTTCGGGATGCTCGGCATCCAGGCCGAGGTGGAGCACAACGACCAGGCCCTGGCGCTGGAGAAGCTGCGCAAGGGCGAGATCGCGGCCATGGCCTATGTCGCGGGCAAGCCGGCTCGCCTGTTCCGCGACTTGAAGGAGGCAGAAGGCCTGCACTTCCTGTCGGTGCCGATCACGCCCGAGCTGCTGGAAACGTACCTGCCCTCCCGCCTCACCAGCGATGACTACGAGGGACTGATCAAGCCCGATGACAAGGTCGATACGGTCGCCGTCGGTGCCGTCATGGCCGTTTACGGGTGGGACAAGAACACGGAGCGATATCGCAAGGTGGCGCGCTTCGTCGAAGCCTTCTTCAATCGCTTCGACGAGTTCCTCAAGCCGCCGCGGCACCCGAAGTGGAAGGAGGTCAACCTTGCCGCCGACATTCCGGGCTGGAGTCGGTTCGAACCCGCAGAGGCCTTGCTCCGTCCGGCCCAGCCCCCCGGCGCCTTGATGTCGGACGCGGCCACGCGCAGCGCGTTCCGTTCGTTCGTGGCGCAACGCGGCATCCCGGCGGATCAGGCCGACAAGCTGTTCGAACAGTTCCTGCTCTGGCAGGCGCGCACCCAGTAGCCAGCCGCGGAGGCGGCGCCCTCATGGCATCTCGGCTGTCCCGTTTGCATCAATGGGAAGCCGGGGCCTTGGGGTCTTGCTGGTTTTGCGCACCGTCCGACGATCGGGGACGGTGCTGGCGGATGGGGGGAGATTCGAACTCCCGATACCCTTGCGGGTATGCCGCATTTCGAGTGCGGTGCATTCAACCACTCTGCCACCCATCCGTGGCCCCGCGGTGCGAAGCGGCGCGGACCCTAACCGAAGCGTTCCGGCGCTGCAAGCCCTTTGATGAGCCCGCAGCACCGGAATTTTCGGCAGCCCGTCCTCAGCCGATCTCGTAGGCCCGCTCGCCGTGGGTGACGAGGTCGAGGCCCTCGTATTCCTCCTCGGCGCTGACCCGGCGCGCGATGGCGACGTTGACCGCCTTGACGATGGCCCAGGTCACGAGACCCGACCACACGGCCGTGACACCCACCGCCAGCGCCTGCACGCCGAGCTGGGTCACCCAGGTCATGCCCTCGGCCAGGCCGTTGCCGCCAAACTGCTTGAGCGCAAACACCGCCAGCAGCAGCGAACCCAGCATGCCGCCCACGCCGTGCACGGCGAACACGTCCAGCGAGTCGTCGATCAGCAGGCACTGCTTCACGAACAGCACCGAATAGAAGCAGAGCAGGCCGCCCGCCGTGCCGATGACGATGGCGCCGCCCAGCCCGACGTAGCCCGCCGCCGGAGTGATGGTGGCGAGGCCGGCGACGCAGCCCGTGACCAGACCGACCGAGGTCGGCTTGCCCAGCTTCAGCCACTCGATGGCCGTCCAGGTCAGGGCGCCGGCCGAGGCGGCGACGTGCGTGGCGATGATGGCCGAGCCGGCGGCCTGGTCGGCGGCCAGCGCGCTGCCGCCGTTGAAGCCGAACCAGCCCACCCACAGGATGCCGGCGCCCGCCATGGTCATGGCCGGGCTGTGCGGCGGGATCAGCTCGTGCGGGAAGCCCCTGCGGCGGCCGATCATGATGGCGGCCACCAGCGCCGACACGCCGGCCGTGGTATGCACGACGATGCCGCCGGCGAAGTCCAGCGCCCCCATGGCCGCCAGCCAGCCGCCGCCCCACATCCAGTGCGCCGCCGGCAGATAGACCAGCACCAGCCACACCGTGGAGAAGACCACCACGAACGCAAAGGGTGCGCGCTCGGGGAAAGCGCCGATGATCAGCGCCGGGGTGATGATGGCGAAGGTCATCTGGAACAGCGCGAAGACGTTCTCCGGCAGGCCGTTGTTCGCCATGGCGGCATCCAGGTTGCCGAGAAAGGTCCTGCCCAGGCCGCCGATGAAGGGGGCAGCGCCGTCGAACACCAGGCTGTAGCCGAAGATCACCCAGATCAGCGACGCCACGCAGCAGATGGCGAAGCAGTTCATCAGCACCGACAGCACGTTCCGGGCGCGCACCAGGCCGCCATAGAACAGCGCCAACCCCGGCAGCGTCATGAACAGCACCAGCGCCGACGCCACGAGAATCCACGCCGTGTTGGCGCCCGAGGGCGACGGTGCGTCCGCCGCCCACGCCGGCAGGCTTGCGGCGAGAACGCCCATGAGTCCCGCACCGACGCCCCCCACGCGGGCCGCCTTCCCGATCAGCCGAAGTTCCATAGCTCCTGATCCCCCTTCACTCAAACGCCCAAAATCTATGCACATGCCTGCGAAGCAGCCGATTCCCCATCCACTCCGCCTTACCGTCCGGACCCTTAGGCTTCGTTGCTTTCAGTGGGCGTCGAGCCCATTCATTGTGCAGCGAAGCCTCAGTTTTGAGGCCGTTTGGCAGCACTCGGGCGCCGTCGTTTGCAATTCTTTTGCCAAATTTTGAGGCGATTGCCGAGAAACTGCGGAATCCGTGAGCAAGCCCCTGACAATTCAGGGATTTGCGCGGAACTGCCGCTGCCAAGTTCGAGTTGCGGAACAGTGACGTGACGGAAGGCACGAGCGCCCAATTTCCAGGCAACTGCGAAGCCCTGTCTCCGACTTCGTTGGGAGGGCGGAGGCTCGGTCCGGACGGCCGATCGGCATTCGCACGCGCGTTGCGCGCGCGAACTTCTCCAACTCTCGGTGGCCAGAAACCGCCTGACGCATCAATGCAAGCGGGGCTTGCGCGAAAGCGGATCCGGGAAAGGGAAAATGCGGGAAAATGGCTGGAGAAGCCTGTTGACTCTCCGCGGAAGCTGCGTATAAATCGCCGCTCTCACGAACGGGCGCGCACCAACACGGTGGGCGGGCGGCCCGCCGTTTGTTTTGCAATGGGTATGACGACAATGTTCGCAGTGATCCGCACCGGCGGCAAGCAGTACAAGGTCGCCTCTGGCGACGTGATCAAGGTCGAGAAGCTCGAGGCCGAGGCCGGCGCTTCCATCACGCTCGATGACGTGCTGATGGTCAGCGACGCTGGCGCCACGACGATCGGCACGCCGACGGTGGCGGGCGCTTCGGTGGTCGCCGAGGTGGTCGCCCAGGACCGCGGCCCGAAGATCATCGTCTTCAAGAAGAAGCGGCGCCAGAACTACCGCCGCAAGAACGGCCACCGTCAGGACCTGACCGTCCTGCGCATCACCGGGATCAACGGCGCGGCCTGAGCCGCAGCCGAGTGTAAGGAGTAGGACTATGGCTCATAAAAAGGCAGGCGGCTCCTCGCGCAACGGGCGCGACAGCGCGGGCCGTCGTCTCGGCGTCAAGAAGTTCGGTGGCGAGGCCGTGATCGCGGGCAACATCCTGGTCCGCCAGCGCGGCACCAAGTTCCACCCGGGCACCAACGTCGGCATCGGCAAGGACCACACCCTGTTCGCCCTGGTGGACGGTCAGGTGTCGTTCAAGCACAGCAGCGGCGGCCGCACCTACGTCGTCGTCAATCCGTTCGAGGTTGCGGTCGCGGCCGAGTAAGTCGCATCCGGCCCTTTGGGTTTCAGGGAATCGGGGGACCGGGCGACCGGCCCCCGATTTTCGTTTTTCTGGTGTTGTTCCCCTTAACCACCCCTTGTCGTCATCCCCGCGGACGCGGAGATCCAGGCTTCCGATGAAGGCACGCGAGCCGCTGGATTCCCGCTTTCGCGGAAATGACGATTAAGGGGATATTGAACGGCGACGACCGGTAAGGTCCCACGATGAAGTTCCTCGACCAGGCCAAGGTGTTCCTGAAGAGCGGCGACGGCGGCCCTGGCGCCGTCGCCTTCCGCCGCGAGAAGTTCATCGAGTTCGGCGGACCGGACGGCGGCAACGGCGGGCGCGGCGGCGACGTGATCATCGAGGCGGTGAACGGCCTCAACACGCTCATCGACTACCGCTACGCCCAGCACTTCAAGGCCAAGCGCGGCCATCACGGCATGGGCAGCGACCGCACCGGCGCCAAGGGCGACGATGTCGTGCTGCGCGTCCCGGTCGGCACGCAGGTGCTGGACGAGGACCAGGAGGAGGTGCTCGCCGACCTGACCGAGGCGGGCCAGCGGATCGTGCTGCTGAGGGGCGGCGACGGCGGCTTCGGCAACGCATACTACAAGACCTCCACCAACCGCGCCCCGCGCAAGGCCCATCCCGGCTGGCCGGGCGAGGAACGCTGGGTGTGGCTGCGCCTGAAGCTGATCGCCGACGCCGGCCTGGTCGGCCTGCCCAACGCCGGCAAGTCCACCTTCCTGGCGGCCACCACGGCGGCCAAGCCGAAGATCGCCGACTATCCCTTCACCACGCTGACCCCCAACCTGGGCGTGGTGCGCGCCGGTGACGAGGAGTTCGTCATCGCCGACATCCCCGGCCTGATCGAGGGCGCGCACGAGGGCCACGGCCTGGGCGACCGCTTCCTGGGCCACGTCGAGCGCACGCGCATCCTGCTGCACCTGATCGACGGCACCGCCGAGGACGTGGTCGAGTCGTACCGGATCATCCGCGGCGAGCTGGACGCCTACGGCGGCGGCGTGCTGGCCGACAAGCCGGAGATCGTCGGCCTGAACAAGGCCGACGCCATCCTCGAGGAAGAGGTCGCCGAGAAGAAGGCGGCGCTGGAGGAGGCGTCGGGGGCCGAAGTGATGGTGCTCTCCGGCGCTACCGGCCAGGGCGTGCAGCAGGTGCTCTACCGCCTGCTGACGGCCATCAAGGAGTCCAAGCAGGAGGAGCCGGGCATCCTGCACCCCGCCGCCACCAAGACCCAGCGGCCGGACATCCCCACCTACCGCACCAACCGCGAGTCCGATGCCGACTGGGACGACGAGGACAACTGGGACGACAGCCAGGATGACGACGGTGACGACGAGCGTTGATACGGCAACCGTGTCCGTCCCCACCCTGCTCGACGCCCGCCGGCTGGTCGTCAAGATCGGCTCGGCGCTGCTGGTGGACAGCACCACTGGCAAGATCCGCCGCGAGTGGCTGGACGCCCTGGCCGACGACGTGGCCGCCGCCCGCAGGCGCGGCACAGAAGTGGTGGTCGTCACCTCCGGCGCCGTCGCGGCGGGGCGCGAACACCTGGGTTTGATCGGCCGCCCCCTCAAGCTGGAGGAGAAGCAGGCGGCCGCCGCCACCGGGCAGATCCGCCTGGCGCACGCCTACCAGGAGACGCTGGCCCGCCACGACGTCACGGTGGCCCAGGTGCTGCTGACGCTGGAGGACACCGAGGAGCGGCGGCGTCACCTCAACGCCCGCGCCACCATCGACACGCTGTTGAAGCTGGGCGCGGTGCCGGTCATCAACGAGAACGACACGGTCGCGACATCCGAGATCCGCTTCGGCGACAACGACCGTCTGGCGGCGCGCGTGGCACAGATGATCTCGGCCGACACGCTGGTGCTGCTGTCGGACATCGACGGCCTCTACACCGCCGACCCGCGCAAGGACCCGGACGCCACGCACATCCCCGTGGTCACCGAACTGACCCCGGCCATCGAGGGCATGGCCGGCGAGCCGCCGCCCGGCTACAGCTCCGGCGGCATGGTCACCAAGATTGCCGCCGCCCGCGTCGCCATGTCGGCCGGCTGCCGCATGGTCATATCCAAGGGCAAGCGCATGAACCCGCTGTCCGCCCTGGAGCAGCCGGAGAGCCGCGGCGGCGCGCCGTGCACCTGGTTCCTCCCGGCCGCCGAGCCCTCCAGCGCCCGCAAGGCCTGGATCGCCGGCCACCTGAACGCGTCCGGCGTGCTGGTGGTGGACGAGGGTGCTGCGCGCGCGCTGAAGCAGGGCGCCAGCCTGCTCCCCGCCGGCGTCGCCGAGGTGGAGGGCGAGTTCGAGCGCGGCGACGTGGTCATTGTGCGCGACCGTGAGGGGCGCGAGCTGGCGCGCGGTCTGTCGGCCTACGGCTCGGACGAGGCCCGACAGATCCGCCGCCGCAAGAGCCAGGAGATCGAGACCATCCTCGGCTACCGTGGCCGCGACGAGATGATCCATCGCGACGACCTGGTGGTGCGATGAACGGGTCGCGGCCTCCCCTCCAGGCCATCCTCTGGGATATCGACGGCACGCTCCTGGACAGCGAGCCCTGGCACCAGCGCGCCACCATCGCGGTGTGCCGCACGCACGGCTACGAGCTGACCGACGAGCAGTACGCCGCCACGCTGGGCATCGCCTTCCCGGAGTTCTACGCGCGCCTCGACGCCGCCCGGCCGATGCCGGTGAGCTTCGCATCGTGGGTCGACGCCATCACCGACCTCTACATCGAACGCATCGGCGAGGTGGCACCGCGCGAAGGCGCCTTCGCCCTGGTCGAGGCATTCGCGGCGCGCGGCCTGCGGCAAGCATGCGTGTCGAACAGCGGCCGGCGGGTGGTCGAGGCGAATTTGCGCTTCATGGGCCTGCCGCACCTCGCCTTCGGTGTCAGCCGCGACGATGTGAAGAACGGCAAGCCCGACCCCGAGCCCTACCTGCTCGCAGCAAAGCGCTTGGGCGTGCCGCCCGAGGCCTGCGCCGCCATCGAGGACAGTCCGACGGGTGCGCGCGCCGCCAAAGCCGCCGGCATGCTGACGGTGGCGTGGCCGCAGCATACTCACCTCGTCTTCGAGATAGCCGACCATATCGTCACCCATCCCGGCGAAGTGGATTGGGACGCGCTGTGCGAGATGGCCGGGGATTGCGCGCGGCTGGCGGCGGATTAAGGTGCCTGCACCACCCGTCGGAACAGCCCGGGATAGGTGAGCACCAGCCCGTGCTCATCCACGTCGATGTCGCGCGCGAAGTCGCCATCGAGGGACTCGAACCGGTAGCGTCGCCCCGTCTCCAGGCAGGTGTAGCGTTGGCGCTCCAAGGCGACGCTCAGGTCCGGGACAACGATGTACGCCACCAGGATCTCCGCCGTGCCGCCTGCCGTCAGCCCCAACCGCCAAATCGGCAGGGTGTTCGTAAACGGCGTGGCGGTCAGATCGACGTCGATGGCTCCGGCGAGTTCGGGCAGAGGGTGCCCGGTTGCGTCGGTCCAACGCCCGTCGCCGTCGCTGGACAGTTCCACCCGGCGATCACCCCCCACCAGTTCCACCCGCACCGTGCGCACGTGCCAACGGTCATCGCAGGCGATGGCGTACCGCACGGCGAAGATGGGTTCCTCGGCAGGGCCGATCACTACGGACTCGGCATCGATCCCATCGGGTCCCGTGCGCAGGGTCAGGTGCTCGATCCCGGTTCCGGACCAGTCCTGCCACCGCACCAGGTGCAGCGCCTCCACGCCGTCCTCCTACTTCGCCGCGCTCTGCGGGCCCTGCCCTTCTGCGGCGGCAGGGCCCGCAGGTATGCCGTTAGCGCATCCAGGTCTTCGTCCTTGACGTTCTTGTAGTAGTGGAACGCCATCGGCGGCCCGAGCCGTGTGCCGTCCGCGCGAACGCCAGCGGTGATCGCCGTCTTGATCTGCACGTCCGTCCATTTGCCCAACCCATGTTCCGGGTCGGATGTCACGTTGCGCGGCACCGAGCCGACCGGCGGCCCCCAGGACGGCGGCAGGGGCATGCGGAACTCCGATTTCTTGACCGGGTTCTCCACGGGTTTCACCTGACGCAGGTACGCCACGATTTCCGGTCCTTGGAGCAAACGCTGGCTGAGCCGTTCCGGCGCCGCCACGATTTAGTTGACGCAAACACTCGGTCTTTCGGCAGAACCCAAGCGCAGGTCAGGGCTACTCCGCCTTTTCGCTTGGCGTCGAATTCGGTACAGTCGCACCCTTTCCGCTCACGAAGGATGAGAAGCCGTGTCTGCGCTCGCCCAAACCGTTGATTCCCTGCAGGACCAGATGCTCTCGCTCGGCCGTGCGGCCCGCGAGGCCTCCGCCGTGCTGGCGACGGTCCCAGGCCCGCGCAAGGACGAGGCGCTACGCGCCGCAGCATCGGCGCTGCGCGCCCGCAAGGCGGAGATCCAGGCGGCGAACGACCGCGACCTGGAGGCGGCCCGGGGCCGCGGCCTCGCCGGCCCCATGCTGGAGCGCCTGACGCTGAACGACGCCCGCATCGAGGCGATGGCGAAGGGGCTGGAGGACATCGCCGACTTCCCCGACCCCATCGGCACCGTGCTGGCCGAGTGGACGCGGCCCAACGGGCTGAAGATCCAGCGCGTGCGGGTCCCCCTGGGCGTCATCGGCATCATCTACGAGAGCCGGCCGAACGTCACCGCCGATGCCGGCGGGCTGTGCCTGAAGTCCGGCAACGCCGCCATCCTGCGCGGCGGGTCGGAGAGCTTCCACTCCTCGCGCGCCATCGCCGATTGCCTGGCCGAGGGGCTGCGCAGCGCCGGCCTGCCGGAAGCGGCGATCCAGCTCGTTCCCACCACCGACCGGGCGGCGGTCGGCCATATGCTGACCATGCGCGACTTCATCGACGTGATCGTGCCGCGCGGCGGCAAGTCGCTGATCCAGCGCATCTCCGAGGAAAGCCGCATCCCCGTCATCAAGCACCTGGACGGCAACTGCCACGTCTACGTCGACGCCGCTGCGGATCTGGAGAAGGCGCGCAAGGTGGTGCTGAACGCCAAGATGCGCCGCACCTCCATCTGCGGCGCCGCCGAGACGCTGCTGGTCGACCGCGCGGTGGCCGGCACGCACCTCGCCCCGCTCGTCAAGGACCTTCTGGACGCCGGCTGCGAGGTGCGCGGCGACGCGGCGGCGCAGGCCGTGGACGCGCGCGTCGTGCCGGTTGCCGCCGCCGACTGGGACACCGAGTACCTCGACGCCATCATCGCCTGCGGTGTGGTGGACGGCGTGGACGCGGCGATCGACCACGTGAATCGGCATGGCTCGCACCACACCGACGCTATCGTGACGGAGGACCCGAATGCTGCCGAGCGCTTCCTGCAGCGCATCGACAGCGGCATCGTGCTGTGGAACGCCTCGACCCAGTTCGCCGACGGCGGCGAGTTCGGCATGGGCGCGGAGATCGGCATCTCCACCGACAAGTTCCACGCCCGCGGCCCGGTGGGGGCGGAGCAGCTCACCAGCTACAAGTACGTCGTGCGGGGCGATGGGCAAACGCGGCCGTAAGGAAGTCCCAGCACTGGGCCCCCCTCCCGACCTCCCCCCACTTCGCGGGGGGAGGAGATTTATGCCCTCCCCCGTCGCAGATGGGGGAGGGTTAGGGAGGGGGCCCAGCGCGACAGCTCCCCACAAATACTCCGGCCCCCACTATGCCGGTCTGCGCATCGGCCTCCTGGGCGGGTCGTTCAACCCCGCGCACGCCGGGCATCGGCACATCAGCCTGCACGCCCTGAAGGCGCTGAAGCTCGACCAGGTCTGGTGGCTGGTCAGCCCGCAGAACCCGCTGAAACCCTCGCGCGACATGGCGACGCTGCAGGAGCGCCTGGCCGGGGCACGCGTCGTGGCGCGCCATCCGCGCATCCGCGTCACCGGCCTGGAATGCAGCCTCGGCACACGCTACACGGCAGACACGCTCGCCGAGTTAATCCGCAGATACCCAAAGACACGCTTCGTCTGGCTCATGGGAGCCGACAATCTGCAACAAATCCCACGCTGGCGGCACTGGACGCGGATATTCCGATCCATGCCCATTGCGGTCTTGAGCCGACCGACTTATTCTCTTAGTGCGCTGGGCGGCATTGCCGCGCAACGCTTTGCCCGTCGCCGGGTGCCCGATCTACGGGCCAGGGAGTTGGCCGACGCGAAGCCGCCGGCTTGGACATTCCTGCGCAACCCGCTGCATCCGGCTTCGGCGACGGCGATCCGTCGGGCGCGTGCCCGCGGGTCGTGACCCTGGTAACCGAGGTGGGAACCATAAGTACGTTCATGCAACCGGCCGCGTCTTCCGTGCGGCCCGCGCCCGTTCCCCAGGAACTGAAGGCGCTCATCGAGAAAGCCCTGGATGACGACCAGGCGGACAGCGTCGTCACCATCGACCTCGTCGGCAAAACCAGCATCGCGGATTACATGATCGTGGCGTCGGGTCGCAACACCCGGCACATCGCGTCCATGGCCGAGAAGCTGCGCGAACGCCTGAAGGTCGCCGGTATCGGCGATGTGGAGATCGAAGGCCAGCCGCAATGCGACTGGGTGCTGATCGACGCCGGTGACGTCATCGTGCATCTGTTCCGGCCCGAGGTCCGCAGCTTCTACAACATCGAGAAGATGTGGGGCCTCGACCTGCCGCGAGCCGAGGCACCGCGCCTCATGGCCTAAAGCCAAGGCCGGGGAAGAGGGAGCCGGACCATGCGCCTGTGGCTCGCCGCCGTCGGGCGGGCGCGGGGTGGCCCGGCTCGCGATCTGTACGAGGAGTATGTCGGCCGGCTGAGCTGGCCGCTGACCCTGCGCGAGGTGGAGGTAAAGAAGCGCCTCTCCTCCGATGAGCTGAAACGCCAGGAAGCCGAGCTTCTGCTGGCGGCGATCCCCGCGAATGCTACCATTGTTGCCCTCGACGAGCGCGGCACGGCGCTGTCCAGCGCGGCCTTCGCCCAGCGCGTCGGCGCGTGGCGCGATTCCGGGGTCGGCGACCTTGCCTTCCTGATCGGCGGCGCCGACGGCCACGGCGAGGAGGTACGCCGGCGGGCATCGTTCCTCATGGCTTTCGGACCGATGACCTGGCCCCATATGATGGTGCGCGGGATGCTGGCGGAACAGCTCTACCGCGCCCAGCAGATCCTGGCGGGACACCCGTATCATCGGGCATAAGAGCGCACGAAAGCGCATTTCCATCAGCGACACACGACTTGCCTTGGAGAGGACCGCAATGACCGACACCAAACGTCCCCGCCCTGTCGTCCTGTGCGTGCTCGACGGCTGGGGTTATCGCGAGGAGACGGCGGACAACGCCATCGCCCTAGGCGATACGCCGGTGTGGGACCGCCTGTGGTCGGCCGAGCCCACCGGCTTCCTGGAAGCCAGCGAGGAAGAGGTCGGCCTGCCGCGCGGCCAGATGGGCAACTCCGAGGTCGGGCACATGAACCTCGGCGCCGGCCGCGTGGTGCTCCAGGACCTCGTGATGATCGACCACGCCATCGTCGAAGGCGAGCTCTCCCGCAACCCGGCGATGAACGCCCTGGTCAAAAAGCTGAAGGAGACCGGCGGGCGCTGCCACCTCATGGGCCTGCTGTCGCCGGGCGGCGTGCATTCGCACCAGGACCACATCGCAGCCCTGGCCTCCACCCTGGCGCAGGAGGGCGTCGAGGTCGTGGTGCACGCCTTCACCGACGGGCGTGACGTACCGCCCGACAGCGCCAAGGACCAGGTGGCCGAGTTCCTTGCCGACGTGCACGGCCTGCCCGGCGTCAGCATCGCCACGGTGATCGGCCGCTACTGGGCGATGGACCGCGACAAGCGCTGGGACCGCGTCGCCAAGGCGTACGAGGCGATGGTGCACGGCAAGGGCGAATCAAGCGCCGCCGACCCCATCCAAGCCATCGAGCAGAGCTACGCCGCCGAGAAGTTCGACGAGTTCATCCTGCCCACCGTCATCGACGGCTACGCGGGCATGAAGGACGGTGACGCCGTGCTGATGGCGAACTTCCGCGCCGACCGCGCCCGCGAGATCCTGACCGCGCTGCTGGACCCCGGCTTCACCGGCTTCGAGCGCGGCACCCCCATCCGGTTCGCGGCGGCCGTCGGCATGGTCGAGTATTCGACCGCGCTCAATGCCCTCATGACGACCATATTTCCGCCGAAATCGCTGACCAGGGTGCTGGGCGAAGTGGTGTCCGAGGCCGGATTGACGCAGTTGCGCATCGCCGAGACTGAAAAGTACCCGCACGTCACCTTCTTCTTCAACGGGGGCGAGGAGCGCGTCTACCCCGGCGAGGACCGCATCCTGGTGCCGTCGCCCAAGGTGGCGACTTACGATCTGCAGCCCGAGATGTCGGCGCCCGAAGTCACAGACAAGGTTGTCGAAGCGGTGGACAGCGGCAAGTACGATCTGATCGTGATCAACTACGCCAACCCCGACATGGTCGGCCACAGCGGCATCCTCGCGGCCGCCATCAAGGCGGTGGAAGCGGTGGACGCCTGCCTCGGCCGGCTGGAGGCCGCGGTGCGCCGCCAGGGCGGCGTCATGCTGATCACCGCCGACCACGGCAACGCCGAGATGATGACCGATCCGGAGACGCACGGGCCGCACACCGCCCACACGCTGGACAAGGTTCCGCTGGTGCTGGTCAACGGCCCGGCCCGGGCGCGCCTGCACAGCGGCCGGCTGGCCGACGTCGCGCCGACGCTGCTCGACCTGATGGGCCTGCCGAAGCCGGCCGAGATGACCGGCTCCACCCTGATCGACCGGGCCGCGGCCCGGGAGGCTGCGTATTAGGGGATGAACGCACGGGCCGAGGCGGAATTTCCCTCTCCCCTCCGGGGAGAGGGACAGGGTGAGGGGGGCCGGCACGGCGACCGTGTCCGGTTCCCCGAAATCCCCCTCACCCCAACCCAGGTCGCTCGCAAGTCTCGCGACCGCACTCCGCCTATGGTCGCCTCCGGCGCCCATCCGGCCTACGGCCGTCGGCTCCGCGCCCCGGAGGGGAGAGGGAGCTTTGACCGCCTTGCCCTGGTTCTTCCTGTTCTTTTTATGGCTCTGCCCGCCTTCGCGCAGGACGAAGCCCCCAACCAGGCACTGAAGCGCGTCGAGCAGGAAATCCAGGCCGACAAGGCGCGCCAGCGCGACCTGGCCCGCCAATCCGAGGCGATCCAGAAGGAACTGGCCGAACTGCGCAACCGGCTGGTCGGGCTGGCCGAACAGGCGCGGTCCCAGGAAACCGAACTGGGCGAGTTGGAGGACTCCCTCGCCCGCCTCGAGGACGAGGAGCGTGCCCAGGCTGCCAAGCTCGACGTCGAGCGCCAGCAGATCGCCAAGCTCCTCGCCGCCCTCCAGCGCCTGTCGCGCATCCCGCCGGAGGTGGTGATCGCCACGCCCGAGGGGCCGGTGGACACGTTGCGCTCGGCGCTCCTGCTGCGCGACACCGTGCCGGCGCTGCGCGAGCGCGCCGACGCACTGGCCGGCGCACTGCAACGTCTCGCCGACGTGCGCGAGCGGCTGGAAGGCCAGCGCGCCCGCACGCTGGCCGCCCGCGCCGGCCTGTCCCAGCGCGAGGGGGAGATCGCCGCCCTCGTCGCCCGCCGCGAGGAGCTGTCGCGCCAGACCGACGAGGAACGCCTCGCCATCGCCCAGCACATGGCCCGCCTCGGCAGCCAGGCCGGCGACCTGCGTCAGCTGATGGAGCGCGTCGAGGCGGAGCGCCGCGCCACCATCGAGACCGCCGCCAAGCGCGAGGCCGAACGGCTGGAAGCCGAACGCAAGCTCGCCCTCCAGAAGGAGGCGGAGCGCAAGGAAGCCGAGCGCAAGCTGGCCGCACAAAAGGACGTGGAGCGCAAGGCCAAGGCGGAGATCGTCGCCGTCCAGCGCCCCCCCGACGCGCCGATCCTCAACGGTGGCCTGCGCATGCCGGCCGGCGGGCACGTCACCGTGCGCTACGGCGAGCAGGACCGTTTCGGCGGCACCAGCCGGGGCATGACCATTTCGGCCCGGCCAGGGACGCCCATCCTGGCGCCTTATGCCGGAAGCGTGATGTTCGCCGGACCGTTCCGCGGATACGGGCAAATCTTGATCGTCGAACACAGCAATGGATATCATAGTCTCATTGCTGGCTTGGGCCGGATCGACACGTCCGTCGGCAAGCATGTGGCCACCGGTGAACCCGTCGGGCTTATGCCGTCTTCCGCCGACGGCAACCCGGATCTCTACTTCGAACTGAGAAGACACGGTCAGCCCATAAACCCGCAACGCGGGTTCAGTGCGCCGGAGGGAAAAGGACAAGGGTAAATGAGGCAGATCAAGCGAGCCGCCGCTGCAGCGGCACTGGTGTTCCTCGGAGCCGGAATCGCCAGGGTCACCGCCGATACCAACACGTCCGAGACGTACCGGCAGTTGAATCTCTTCGGCGACGTGTTCGAGCGCGTCCGTGCCGAATACGTCGAGAAAACCGGAGACGAGCAGCTCATCGAGGCTGCCATCAACGGCATGCTGACCTCGCTGGACCCGCACTCCAGCTACCTGAACAAGAAGAGCTTTCAGGACATGCAGGTGCAGACCCGCGGCGAGTTCGGCGGGCTCGGCATCGAGGTCACCATGGAGAACGGCCTGATCAAGGTCGTCTCGCCCATCGACGACACCCCGGCCTTCCGCGCCGGCCTGCAGCCGGGCGATCTCATCACCCACCTGAACGGCGAGGCCGTGATGGGCCTGGCGCTGAACGAGGCGGTGGAGAAGATGCGCGGCCCCGTCGGTTCCGACATCAAGGTCACCATCCGTCGCGGTGAGACCGGCGAGCCGTTCGAGGTCGCCATCACCCGCGCCGTCATCAAGGTGCAGTCGGTGCGCTTCCGCACCGAGGGCGACGTCGGCTACATCCGCATCACCAGCTTCAACGAGCAGACGCAGACCGGCCTGGAGAAGGCGATCACCGCCATCCAACAGCAGGCGGGCGACAAGCTGAAGGGCTACGTGCTCGACCTGCGCAACGACCCCGGCGGCCTGCTCGACCAGGCGGTGTCGGTGGCCGACACCTTCCTCGACAAGGGCGAGATCGTCTCCACCCGCGGCCGCAAGGCCGAGGAGGGAACGCGCTACAACGCCAAGCCCGGCGACATGGCGAAGGGCCTGCCCATGGTCGTGCTGATCAACGGCGGCTCGGCCTCGGCGTCGGAAATCGTCGCCGGCGCGTTGCAGGACCACAAGCGGGCGATCGTCCTGGGTACCCAGTCCTTCGGCAAGGGCTCGGTCCAGACGATCATTCCGCTGCCCGGCCACGGCGCCATGCGCCTGACCACCGCGCGCTACTACACCCCCAGCGGCCGCTCGATCCAGGCGCTCGGCATCGTCCCGGACATCGAGGTGAAGCCGGCCAAGGTCGAGGAGCTGGACGCCCAGGGCGCCCAGCAGCGCCGCCGCGAGTCCGACCTGCGCGGCGCTCTGCGCAACGATACCAGCCGCAGCGACCCTGCCACCAAGCCGAAGCCCTCCACGACGCCCACCCCCGGCCAGCCGGGTGCCGGCGCGCCGCCCGCCCCGCCGACCCCGGCTCCGGGCTCCACGCCGGGCACTCCGCCGGTCGAGGGCGGCGAGGCATCCAACGACAACAAGCCGCCCGTCGACTACCAGCTGGCGCGGGCGCTGGACCTCCTGCGCGGGGTGGCGCTGTTCCAGGCGCGCGCCAGCCACTAAGACCGAGGGCTCCGTGAACGCAACCGCCTTGCTGGGCCGCCTGAAGTTCGATCCGCTGGGGGCCTTCCGGCGGGGCGGCCAGCGTTTCCGGAACCTCCATATCGTCAAGCGCTGGCGTTACCGCGAGCGCGAACCGCGCAAGCCGCTCCCGGCGGCGCTGGTCGCCGCCTTCGGCGGCTTGGGTCTGGCGCTGGCGGCCTTAAGCGGCTGGCTGGCGCTGAGCGGCGAGGACACCACGCTGACCTGGGAGGCCGGCATCCCGCAGGTGACCGTGGCCGTCAAGGGCAGCGCCCCCCCGGCCCCGGCGCCCGTCCAGGCCGCGAAACCGCCCGCTCCGCCCGCCGCTTCGGCACCGGCACCGGCGGTCTCCCCCATGGCGCCGGCCCCCATCACCCCGGCGCCGGCGCCCGACGCCGTGGTGGCGCTGACGCCGGCTCCGGCGCCGGGCCTCGTCGAGGACACCAAGGTCGGCCCGCTGCCGCGCGCCGCCGAGGACGGGCGCAAGCCCTGGCAGGTCTACGCCCGCCCTTTTCCCGTATCTGACAAGCGCCCGCGCATCGCCATCGTCGTCGCCGACATGGGGCTGTCCGGCGTGACCACGAACACGGCGCTCCAGAAGCTGCCGCCTAGCGTCACCCTGGCCTTCCTGCCCTATGCCGAGCGTCTCGACACCTGGGTCGAGCAGGCGCGGACCAAAGGGCACGAGGTGATGTTGTCGGTGCCTATGGAGCCACAGGGCTTCCCGCGCGACGATCCCGGTCCCAATGCGCTGCTGACCACGCTGGCGCCTGACCGCAACCTGGAACGGCTGCACTGGTCGATGAGCCGGGTGACGGGCTATACCGGCATCACCACGACGACGGGCAGCAAGTTCACCGGCAACGCCGACGCGCTGAAGCCGCTGATGGACGATCTGCGGGCCCGTGGCCTGCTGTTCCTCGACGCCCGCCTCACCCCGAAGAGCCAGGGTGCCGCGGCGGCCGAAAAAGGGGGCGTGCCGCGGGCCGCGGTGGACCGCGTCATCGACCGCGACCTGGCGCGCAACTCCATCGACGAGCAGCTGCGCGAGCTGGAAGCCATCGCCAAGCAGCAGGGCTCGGCGGTCGGCATCGGCTTCCCGTATCCGAGCACGATCGAGCGCATCAATCTGTGGCTGACCGGGCTCCAGGACCGCGGCATCGTGCTGGCGCCGCTGTCGGCGGTGGTGACCCAACCCAAGGGGCCGGGCGGATGAGCCGGAAGGTGGACCGAAACTCCCTGCCCTACCGTCCCTGCGTCGGCATCATGCTGTTGAACGGCAAGGGCCAGGTGTTCGTTGCCCGCCGGCGCGACAGCCTGGATGCTTGGCAGATGCCGCAGGGCGGCATCGACGAGGGCGAGACCGTGCACGAGGCGGCGTTGCGCGAGATGGAGGAGGAGATCGGCACCAACAAGGCCGAAATCCTCGCCGAGACGGTGGAGAAGCTGCGCTACGACCTGCCCGACCATCTGCTGGGCAAGGTGTGGAAGGGCCGCTGGCGCGGGCAGGAACAGGTGTGGGTGGCGGCGCGCTTCACCGGCAGCGACGCCGACATCGACCTCGCCACCGAGCACCCGGAGTTCGACGCCTGGAAATGGGTGGACGCGGCGGACCTCACGGCGCTGATCGTGCCCTTCAAGCGCCAAGTCTACGAGGCCGTTCTGGCGGAATTCCGCCCGATCATCGAGCGGCTGTGCGGCGAACGGCAGTGTGCGGGATGATACCCCTTTTTCGCTTGCGCGGCGGCCCTCGCGGGAGGAGACTTTCCCCATGAACGTCGCCCTGACCACTGCCCTGTCGGGTTTGACCGCCGCCACGCGCCGCCTGGACGCGTCGGCCTCGAACACCGCCAACGCGCGGACCACCGGCCCCATGCCGGCGGACGGCAAGCTGGCGTCGGTGCAGCGCACACCCCCGTCCGGCGCCCCCTATGTGCCGGTCCGGGCCGTCGACACCGCCCAGGCGACCGGCGGCGTGCGGAGTGCGCTGGTATCAGCGTCACCCGGCCTGCACGCCGAGTACCAGCCGGATTCGGCCGACGCGAACGCACAGGGCTTGGTGGCCGCGCCCAATGTGGACGTGGCGCAGGAGGTCACGCAGCAGATCGCCGCGGGCGCCACCTACAAAGCCAACGCCAAGGTGGCGCGCACTGCCGACGAGATGCTCAAGAGCGTCCTCGACATGAAGGCGTGATGCCGAAGGCGTTTGATGGCTTCCATCAAATGCCTTCGGTTCAAACCCGACAGCACAGTGCGCAGCACTGTGCGAGAGGGTCATACGGCCGGCTGATCATGGAAGCATCCATGCGCCGGCCGTATGATACCCCCCGTCAGCGGGAGCGGTGGAAGGCGATCCCCATCTGCAGACTGCGGGCGATCTGCTCGGCCTTCCCAAGGAAGAAGGCGGCCGCCTCGGGCGTGCAGACCTCCTGCGCGGTTTCCCGGAACAGCTCCAGCCAGCGGGCGAAGTGCGCCTCGCCGACGTCCAGCTTGACGTGCGCCGGCATCGGCCGTCCCTCGTAGCGCGCGGTCATCAGCGCGATGGACGACCAGAAGTCCACCAGCGTGGCGAGGTGCGCGTCCCAGTCCTCGACCTCCGCCGCGAAGATCGGCCCCAGCGTCGCGTCCTCCCGGACCCGGCCGTAGAAGGCGTGGACAAGGCGCCGGATCATCGCCTCGTCGATGCCCGTGCGGGCGACGAGTTCCTGGACGCGGACGTCGCGCAGATCGCGGTGTTCGGATTGTTCCATGGCTCTATGTCAGATGCTGCTTCTTGAGATAGTCATCGGACTGCATCTCCAGCAGTATTTCAGGCCCTTCGGCGAGGCGAACGCGAAGGCTGGAAAATGCTGGAAATGCCGGAATCCTATATGCCGGCAAGAGGCTGAAGTTTCAAGGCTATTCCGAAAGGCGTGACATCATGCAGGCGACTGATTGGGCCGCCGCGACTACGCTTGGATTCGCCACTCTACCCCCTGGCATCCGCGATTTGTGTGGCACCGGCTGTGACACCATTTATCGGACTGTATTTGTGACAGTCTAAGAACGGCCATGCCCAAACTGACCGACACGACGATCCGCCACGCCCGCGCCAAGGACGGGAATCGCACCATTCTGAGGGACGGCGGCGGCCTCGAATTGCAGGTCCATCCGAGCGGCACCAAGACGTGGTACGTGCGCTGCCGCGTCCGCGCAGAGGGCGGCGGCAAGGGCATCCAGCGCCGCGTCGCGCGGGCGCCTATCCGGCGGTGTCGCTGTCCGATGCGCGGCTGGAGGCCGGCCGCGTCGTCTCGGAGGCGCGCAGCGGCCAGGACCCGAAGGCGGCCGAGACGCGGGCCGTGTTCGGCCTGGAGAAACCCCGCACGGTGGCCGACGCCGCCACGCTCTACATCGCGCACCTGAAGGCGGTCGGGCGGGCGGAGCGCTACTGGAAGGAACGGGAACGGCTGCTGAAGCTCCACCTCGTGCCGGCGCTAGGCAAGCTCGTGCCGGCCGACGTCGACAAAGGCCGGTACGATCGGCGTGGCCGCAAAGGAGGGCATAGAGCCACCGGGCGTCACGTGAGAGCTTAGAGTCGCTCAGCGCATCTACCGGCACGATGGCGAACGCACCGCCGCCAGTGATGTCGCTCACAATGCCGGGCACGTAGAGCACCTCCAGCACGTCCGCGAGCACCGCCAATATCGGGTTCTCGCCGCTGGTACGCAGAATACGGGAGGCATGACGCTACCCTGAACTTCCCAAGAAGAACCTGGGTCGAGCAGCGCACATCCAGAAATGTCACTATCTCTAAAGGATGCCGTAGCGTAGCGCACTTCCGCGTGCTGAATCGTAGATATTGCGATATTTAGATGACGACCAATCGGCGGTTAATAGTTCACTCCCCACATCAAGCCCGCGACTCGGTTGAGTGCCTGCTTGGCCGCTCGTCATGCGAAGGGGGATAATGTGGCAGGCCCGTGGCCAAGGTGACCGGCGACGACATGGCGAGCCTGCTGCCGATGGTCCGCCTCACCCTGACCGACCTGTCGGATTCCGCCGGCGCCCAGTTGATCCTCGGAAGGCGCTGATGCTGACGCAGCAACACTTGTCTCAGCGATCAGACTTTGGCGCAGAGTTCTGCCTGTTTTTCTTCTTTCAGACGCTGCCGGATTTCATGGCCGATTTTCGGCATGGATGGCGGAAAATCGGAGATACGCGATTGACGAGCCTGTTTGGATGAGCCAATAAGCAAGATGTTCGGGAGTGCTTCGTATCGCATCTGTGCGGAGGTTGTCTTGCAGGAATACAAGAAAAGTATCATCAATGCTATGATATCGGTGCTCGTTGGCGCTTTTTTGGCCTGGGTTGGCCAGCAATGGTTTGCAAATGATCTCGAATACCGACAGATTTCAAGAGATACCTACTTAGCTGCCCCCTTGGGGCAGCAGGGACTTTCTATGTATCATAAAGGAATTCAGCTTAAGAATATTAGTGTGGTTGAATTTGGAATCTTCAATAGAACTTCAAAACAATTCAATGATGTGGAAATTGCGTTCTCTATTGATGATAATAAGTATGTTGACGCTCTTGTTTCGGCGGGAATTATGACGCCGAATGGACTCTCCAGTTCAGAGATCGCGTATGAGGTTCCTTCAAAAGACAAAGGGACGAAGAAATTTTTTATCAAGGCGGTACCAAAAAATATGGATAGCAAATATTTTCATGCCGCCTTCGTGTTTGACGGAGACAAAGCTCCGCCAATGTCAATAATTAGTCTATCTAAAGATGTGGCCGTAGGAGAGTATGCCGAGTGGAAAGATGCCATCAAGTATATAGCATTATTGCTTATAGTGGTATTTGTCTTCGTGCTTTCCGGGTTTTTGATCGGAGATTTTGCTGATTACATGATTCAACCGCGCCGAAACCGGAAGATGGTTGATAAATATCGGCAGTTTGCGGAAGATCTTGCTGATAGCGAACAGGGCACGCTCAATAAGGATGCAGTAGCAAATGCTGTATTTGTATATACATCCTTCATAAAGCAGAAAAAGAGTGTGTTTTGGGGCAAAATTTTTGGGGAGAGAGAGCTTCCAGACTGATGTAAATTATATGGTGGTAGCCAATTTCGCCTATTGATATCAACGCTGAAAAAAGAGATGGCCAAGTGTACACCTCGGTTATCCCCGCCCTCAGAAAGGAAGCGTCAATCTCAACGGGACGCACCACGGCGCATGATGCGTGCGTTCACCTATGCGTCCACTTCGGACAGCAACCACACGACACGATCAGGGCCGAGCTTGACCCGCCGGGGGAATTGGCCGGCCGCTTCGAGGTGTGCGATGTGTTGTATCGGGTCCGTCCTTCCTCGTGGGCGAACCGAGCTTAGCCGACTGTCTGGGAAACGGGGATCACCTCGTACCGCCCGCGCCGCCAGCGAGTCGAATGATCCCGGAAGAGCTCGTCCCAGATCAGCGCCCACCTTGGGCATCACAACTCACAGAGACTCTGCCTTTGATCGGGGGAAACTTCGGTCTCACGTCAAGGCTGTCAGGGGCAAAAGGGCGGACCCTTGCGCAGGGCTGCGTATATTTTCGTACCAGCATGTGCAGACATAAAGCCCCGGCTAGCCGCCAATTATTTCCTCCCCGTTGATTGCGCTGCGATTTTAGCTCGCACTATCCAGCGAAAGGACCAAATCAATTTCACTGAATGTGCAAACAACAACTTTTTCTGCAAGCTTCGTTAGAGCATATTTCATAGGAACAGGGTTCTTGAAAACAAGGAAGCTCCCGAGTTTTGGAACTAACGGTATCCCCACGTAGGCGCAAACGCTTGAAATATTGTCGCTAAGCATCTCCAAGCGGTTTAGATGCCGAAGTAGGTAGTCAGGCTTTCCATTTGGCCGTAGCTCACCACGAAAATCAGCAAGCTGCTCCGCAATCTCGCCAAATGTCTTTCGGTACTGAACATCTTTGCACTCTATAATCAGAATGCGCTCGCTCGTCTGATGCCATGCAAGGACATCGACATCCCCGTAGTCTTTATCAAGTCGGCGCCCCAGTATTTTAGTAAGCTTGACCTCTGTTTCGGCTTGCCAGCCAAGCGCCTTCAGCTTGGCAGCCACTTCTTTCGTGAAGGCTGCCCCCCGTATATCGCTCGCCTGCGCGGCCCAAGCCTTCATCTTGGGTCCGAGTTGATAAGACGGGAAGTCACCACGCATATAGTTTGAGACGGTATAAGCGAACGCTTCGCGGACCAAACCAGGGGCGACGAGGAAATGCCCCTCCTCTCCTTCGCCAAGTCTTAGCAGCGGGCGGCGAAGAAGAGAAAGGCGACGGCGAAACCGCCATGGCTGCCGGTCTCGGTCTTCGAATCCCTCCGGCACCTGCCGCCAACTCAGGCGCGGACTGAGTGCGAGCTTGCTCAGTAAATTTGAAACTACCTCTGGGCTTAGCACCTGTCCTTCGACATCGATATCAACGAAATCCTTCCGCGACATCCTCAAAATAGCTTTCTCTTTGGCAATCCCCCTATTTTCGAGCCAATCAATGAAAACTCGCATATCCTGAAGGGGGGCGCCAAACTCTTCCTGCCACGCATCGAGGAAGCGCTCATCCATCGATTCCGCTATGGAACGCGTCCCCTCGATGTGCTCCAAATTTTGGGAGTAATTGTCGGCTGAGTCCCTGATACGCACTTCGTTCGCTTCACGCGCGTGTGGCGTGATGATCTCGTCGATATAATCAAACTTAGCGTGAACGTCGCCGAGGGGCGTGACCCGAATGGTCGGCTCCATCACGTCCCACCGAATGGCGTCCGACCAACCACCTAAGTGGAACAACAGGATGGCTTTAGCCATAAGGCGCGACAGATCCAATTCTCCTGGTTGGCGCCCTCCCACAAGAGGAGATTCGCAGATTGCCATCTCCGCCAAAATGCGCGAAGCCTGGAAGACAGCATTCAGCTTGAAATCATGATCGGCCATCGTTTCCAATGTAGAGGCCGTATCTGGATGAAGAGCTAGAACGGCAGCTGCTGTTCGCTGCCATTTGTCCCGATCGAAGGCAGCGGACTCATAATTGATTAGGATGCAATTGAGAAGCGCGTCTCTATTGAAGGCGCGGAGTTCCTGGCACAGCGCCTCCTCCAGCGAGGTGACCAAACTGTTTAGGAAGGCGATGGTATCCGCCTTGCCCGTGATGTTGCCTCCTAGAGATTGGTCCCGTACGCTCCAACCCAAACCCAATCTCATCGCGGCATCATCATCTCGATTGATTTTGATGACGTTGCGTTGAAGCTTTCGATGGACAAAGTCTCGAAAGCTTCGCGGAGCGAAGGCATGCGCATGGCGAGCATACGTGTTCGGCACGATCGCTTGGAGAAGATCATAGCGGCGCTCTTTGTCTTGCCCTGAAAGTTCCAGAATGCCGCTAATCATTGCATCTACAAGAGCGCGTTCAGCAATGTTTTCTTGATGATAAATGGCGTCCTCAAAGCGTTCAGACGCAATAGTCGTCACCACGTTTGAATACCGATCAATATTCACAGCAATGGCCGCACGGGCCTCCTCGTAAGTAAGACGCCCTGTCTCGATCCCTTGATCTCCTAGCATCGCCCGAAACTCTGCGCGCCATTTCACTGGACCAACCGGCATACTGGTAAGCCTGTCCAAGATCGGAGCTGAGCGCGACAGCCAAACTGTTACCATCCGCCACCGTTCATAAGCGAGTGCTCCGGGCGCGGTCTTAGGAAGCGATACTTCCGCCCACCAAGCTCGGGTTGGGGTCAGGTAAACGGACATTGGCCGGCCTTCAGCATTGATGATTTCGCTGCCGTAAAGTGGCGCTGCACGGTCGTCGGCAAAATCGGACTGCTGGTCTCGGCGAACTGGAATCCACTGTCCATCAGCATCCTGTACAACCCGCGGGTCATGCAAGGACACCACCTCGTGACGAAGCTCGCGGAGGCTGTTCTGATTGATCATCAAGAAGGTCGCGCGTTCTCCTTCAGAAAAGTCATCGGGCAGATTACCGTGGGGCACAAGATGGCCCTCCAGCGACCGCGTCCAGGCGACCAAATTTAGAAGGCCGTTTATGTTCTGGAGAGTTGTGCCCAAGGCCTCGACACGATCGCCAGCGTCAAGAAGCCGCCACAGTGAGAGCGGCTTGAAATCAGGCGTCCAACTAAGGACATCAAGGTCATAGGCGGATATGAATTGCACTCGCCAATGCGGGTAGTCATCGCGCTCAAGAAGCAGCCCTGACCCACGTCCAACGCCACATCCAACGACCAAGCTGATGCCATCAACAAAGTTATCATGACTGCTTGCAGCTTTATGGGCATGATCAATATGCGCCTTCAGCGTGGTGCCCATACGGTGGCAGTCCGGATTCATGCCCGCCAAGCCCGTTTCTTGGAAATCAGTAAGGTGATCCGTGAAAAAAATTATGTTTAGGTATCTTCCTCGATCGACGGCCCTGAGAACGCCAGAAAATGCTCCATGATCGGTTGATTGGAAGGAAATCGGAGCTCCTGGCCTTCCTCCAAGTAAGTGAGCGGTAGAGAATAGCTCCGCATATTCATGCGCCATACTGCGCCGGAACGCACTCAGCAAACCCGCCTGATGCATAAGGTTGATGACATGATAACGGATAGCTGCACTGACAGCGGTAGGCAGGATCAGGTAAATATGATTACGGTCGCGGATCAGAGGAAAGCGCTCAAGTGTACTAGCCCCCAGCCTTTCACCCTCAAGCTTTTGCCGCTCGTTGGGCCCGAAAATAAAGGATGTGAGGGGTAGCAGTGGGATGCCAGCCTGCTCAAGTTCGTTTAGAGAAAACCGGATGCGACTTCTCTTAGCGCCGACTGATATGGCCGTCGTCCTGTCCAGCTGCTTGAGAGGTAGTTCTCCGCCGAGTTGATGCCTTTGAAGCCGGGCGCGCTCGCATACGAGGTCAGAAAGGGCGAGGAGCGCATAAACACTATCGCGCAATTCCTGATAGAGCTGCCCCTCAGGCATGCCTTCAATAACATTGATGAAACGTTGCAGATAGAAGCCTGCGCCTTCCCAAACACCTTCAAGCACTCGGAAATTGCCGCGAGGGGTCCTGACTGCGCTGACAAACACATCCTCCGCAGGGTCTTCCATGAGGCCGCAAAAACCCTCACCCAGCTTCCGGAAAGCTGTCGCAACAAAGGAGTCGGAAGGCTTGTCACGTCCATTGCAGAACGCCAAAGCCATATGAGTGAGTGTTTCCAGCCGCAGACAGTTGGCCTGGAGAGCAGGGATTGTGAGCAAGCTGCCGAAAGTGGCGGCAGTTTGGACAGGATTGAGCTGGCCCAGCCACCTGACAATGTCTGGGCTCTGGTTTGCTATATCCTTCAAGGTCGCCCCTTCCCCTGTTTGGAAGGCAGCTCCCCCGAACAGCGCCTTCATAACGGCGCTCAGATCCGCCGATGCGGGATCAAACTCGTCCTCAACCATGGCGCAATTTAACTAACTCCGAGGTAGAAGTCACGCCCTGCCTTCGCGTATCGCTAGCGTCACGCCTGACCGTCGCACTTCCTCCAATCCCGCGGTGAGTAGCTATGCCCTTATCCCCTCGGGGGTGCTGAGAGTGGTAAGATTGCCATTAGCGGCTCCGCTTCAGGCTTCCGCCGCTGATGCTGACCAACTGCTCGCTGAAGGGAGCGCGCGGCCCAATGCGGACCTCTAACAGGTTGCTGAAAAAGGCAGGTTGGGAGCAGGGGGGCACAATGTATTGCGTTCATACGATAGATTGCATGGCAGCATATGGTGTGCCTACCCCGTTTTCCGAGTTTTTCAGCAGCCTGCTAAGCTGCCAAAAAACTTGGGGCCCCAGGCCGGACTCGAACCAGCACGCCGTTGTCGGCAATAGATTTTGAGATTGTGTTCACTCGTGTGCAGCCGCCATGTTTTGTATACGCGTTATGCAATTGATATCCCTCGCATATTCGATCTGCGTATTCGGCCTTTTATCTTGCTGTCCCGTGAGCCCCCCTTTCAGTCACCCTTTAGTTCATCGAGTCCGGCGGCCTTGTAGCGGGCGTCAGAGATAGGTTGGGCTAGTCCAGGGCGCTCAGCTCATTCAGGGCGCCTTGCACGAGCCGCCAGGAGGGGTCTGTGCGCTCGGCCGGGTCGGCGAGTTCGAGGGCCAGGGCCAGCTTGGCGGCGATGCCGGCGCGGGTCTGCGACGGCTGGGCGATGATCGTCCTGACCAGGGTGTCGAGGCTGCGGTCCAGCTCCAGTTGGCGCTTCTCGATGTCCAGGAGGGCTCCGGCTTCAGGAGCGTCCGCCTTCATCGTCTCTTCGAAACGGTTCGCGCCGACCAGTTGGAGGAGCGCCTGCTCCAGGCAGCTCCACTCGCTGCGCAGAACCTCGGCTTGCACCATGCCGGCCTGCCATTCCCGCCAGAGCGGGAGGACGGGATCGGGTCCCAATGTCATGATTGAGGGAGCGAGCACCGAAGAAGCAGCGACGCCGGCCAGCAGCCCACGGCGGGAAAGCGGAGGAACGCTTGTGGGCGCTCCCGGATACAGGCATGCGCCATGGGCGTCGGCCATGAGATTTCCTTCCACCTCATCCGTGACCGTTTTACTATCACGCATGACCGGAATTCGTCAACTAAAAACGATCTTGCGTGATCAAAAAAGGAAAATGGCATGCTGACGGGGGCACAGATCAGGGCGGCGCGCGCTTTGCTCGACTGGAGGCAGAACCGCTTGGCAGAGGAGTCCGGCGTGTCCGGGCCAACGATCCGGCGCATGGAAGGGGCGAAAGGGCCGAGCAAGAGCTTGGCTGAGAACGTCGAAGCTGTCCGCCGTGCGCTGGAGGCTGCGGGGGTCGTGTTCCTGGCCGATGGTGAACAGCGTGCCGGCGGTCCCGGCGTGCGCCTGCGCGAACCGGGAGAGACCTGACCGCTCCCTCCCCATCCTCTTGTTCGACCGGGAACACGACCATCCTCCCGTCCCGACCTGCGGCCCGGAGAACCCCGCCCGCAGCGGCGCGCAAGGCTGGCCGCAGGCCACCGCCGGAGGCGGCTTGGCCTTGCGCGGCGCGAGGACGGGGTTAGCCTCGGGAGCAGCGGGCGGGGCGGGTAAGCGGCGCCGTCAAGCCGACGGATGCGAAGTTTTCATGGCTGCCCAGCCGTACGGGCATGCCTCGTGAGACACGGATGTGACACCGGCCTGCAAGCGTCCAGAAAAATCAAGTAAGATGAGGACGTTGCAGGTAGTCCTCGCTCTGCATCTCCATCAACCGGCTGACGGTGCGTTCGAACTCGAAGGCGTGCCGGCCCTCGGGGTAGAGGCGTTCGGGGGGGCCGTCGGCGGCGATCACCACGTTCACCTTGTGCTCGTACAGCGCGTCGATCAGCGTCATTAGGCGCTTGGCCTCGTTGCGCCGTTCGTCGGTCAGCGTCGGCACCTCGTCCAGCAGTACGGTGTGGAAGTGCGTGGCGATCGCCAGATAGTCGGCGGCGCCGAAGGGCTTGCCGCACAGGTCCCAGAAATCCACCCAGGCCACACCCTTGGCCGCTCGCCCGATGTCCACGCGCCGGCCCTGCACCAGGAGGTGCGTCGCCGACGCGGGCGCGTTGTCGGTCAGCGCAGCGAACAGCGCCTTCATCTCCGCATCGGTCGCCGGGCTCAGCGGCCAGTAGTACACCGGCGTGCCCTTCAGCCGGTCGAGCCGGTAGTCCGTCGGCCCGTCCAGCGCCATCACGTCCAGCCGCTCCTTGAGGAGCGCGATGAAGGGCAGGAACAGCTCGCGCTGGAGGCCGTCCTTGTAAAGCAGGTCCGGTGCCCAGTTGCTGGTCGCCACCACCACCACCCCCGCCTCGAACAGCGCGGTGAACAGCCGGCCCAGGATCATCGCGTCGGCGATGTCCACCACGTGGAACTCGTCGAAGCACAACAGCCACGCTTCCTCGGCGAGCTGGCGCGCCAGCTCGGGCAGCGCGTCGTCGGGGCCGGCTCCCTTGCCCCTGGCCTGGCGGTGCTTGTGGATGCGCTCGTGCACCTCCAGCATGAAGGCGTGGAAGTGGACGCGGCGCTTGCGCTCGACCGGTGCCGTCTCGAAGAACAGGTCCATCAGCATGGACTTGCCCCGGCCCACCCCGCCGTAGAGGTAGAGCCCCTGCGGCGCCTCCACCGGCTCCGGCCGGCGGGCGAGGCCGAAGCGCTCGCGCCAGCCCGTCTTGCCGGTCTGCGGCCGGTAGTTCTTCAGCGCCTGATAGAGGCTTTGCAGCTTCTCGGCGGCCAACTCCTGATCGGGATCCGGCCGCAGGGTGCCGGTGCCGCGCCGGGCACGGTAGAGCGAAAGCGGTCCTTCGGGCATGGGCTCGTGTGGGCTTGGAAGGAGGTTCTTTACGTAGCGGAACTGCCGCCCGTGCGCAATGCGGGCGAGGATAGGACGACTATGCCGTTCCGCATAGTTTCTCTGCTGGAGGTCAAGCTTCGTTAATGAAATTCGTATAGGATGTGTAACGTTCGCGCCCCCGGTCCGCGGGGCGGACGAACCATTCGCCGCCCGCCCATCGCGGGTGCAGTCCGGTTGGGAGGGCACGCCCCGGCGGGATCCGCAATCCCGGGGGCGCCGGCCCGGTAGGAGTGTTCGCCGATGGTCACCAACGACCGAGCCGGCCCTGCGGCGGCCCTACCGCCACGCGATGGGCTGGCGGAGCGGGTCCGGCAGATGCTGGGATCGGTCCGCTTCCTCATGGTCGCCTCGGGCGCGGCTTTCATCGTCGTGGTCAACGCGCTGATCGGCTACGGCATCTGGCAGCACCACAGCGAGACCATGGAGTCGGCGCGCAGCAGCGCCCAGCACCTCGCCCGCACGCTGGAGGCGGACGCCATCCAGACCATCTCCGGCGTCGAACAGCTGTTCGCCGACGTCCGCTATGTGCTGAGCATCCACCCCGACGCGGCCGACCGGGCGTCACCCCGCATATACGAGTACCTGCACAGCCGGCGCGAGGCCTTCCCGCAGATCGTCGACATCGTCGTGGTGGACGCGGACGGGCGCATCCTGCACCACTCCGCCGACACCAACCCGCCATCGGTGAACTTGGCCGACCGGCCCTATTTCACGATCCACAAGAACCGCGTCGATGCCGGCCTGCACATCGGCGGGCCGACCGTCCGCCGTGTCTTTTTCCCGGGTGCCATGGTGATCCCGCTGAGCCGGCGGTTGAACAACCCCGATGGCAGTTTCGCCGGCGTGTTGGTCATCATGGTCAACCCGTCCTCCCTGAACGGCAGTTTCGCCAACCTGCGCAATGGCCTGCGCGGCACGGCGACACTGGCGCTCACCAACGGCACGGTGCTGGCGCACCAGCCGGCGGAGGAGGCGTTGTTCGGCGCCGGACTGGGCGACTGGCCGGCGCTGGCCAAGGCCATCGGCGCGCGCGAGGGCACGCAAGTGCTGGCGATGCCCGACTTGCGTTCCGAGCGGCTGGTCAGTTTCCGCCAGATGCACGACTATCCCTTCGTCGTCATCATCACGCAGGAGCTGGAGGACGCGCTGGCCGACTGGCGGCGCGACTCCGCGGCGTGGACCTTCATCGGCGTGTCGATGACCACCGCCATCGCCATGCTCACCTGGTTCGTCGTCGGCCAGCACCGCCGGCGCGAGCAGGATCAGGAGAAGCTGGCGCAGGCATCGCGCCGCATCCGCGGCATCCTGGAATCCATGGTGGACGCGGTGGTTACCATCGACTCCCGCGGCCGCATCGAGACCTTCAACCCCGCGGCCGAGCAGATGTTCGGCTACACGGAGGCGGAGGCGGTGGGCAAGAGCATCGGCATCCTCATCCCCGAGGGCTTCCGGCGCGACCACGACCGCTGGATGAGCAATTACCGGCCGGGCCAGGCATCGCGCATCATCGGCTCGGACCGCGAGGTGCTGGCGATGCGCCGGGACGGCGGCACGTTCCCCATGAACCTCGCGGTGAGCGAACTGGTGCTGCACGACGAGCCGGAGGCGACCGGACCCAGCCGGGTCTTCGTCGGCGTCATCCGCGACATCACGCTGCGCAAGCAGAAGGAAGCCGAGCTGATCGCCGCCAAGAGCCAGGCGGAAATGGCCAACCGCGCCAAGTCCGAGTTCCTGGCCAACATGAGCCACGAACTGCGCACGCCCTTGAACGCCATCATCGGCTTCTCGGAGATCCTGGACAGCGAGTTCTTCGGTCAGCTCAACGACCGGCAGAAGGCCTGCGCCAAGGACATCCACGACAGTGGCAAGCATCTCCTGGACATCGTCAACGCGGTACTCGATATGTCGAAGATCGAGGCCGGCCGCTACGAGTTGAACGAGGAGCCGCTGGCCCCGCACGAGGCGGTGGCGCAGTGCCTGATGATGGTGCGCGACCGTGCCCGGGATGCCGGCGTGGCGCTGGTCGATGCCATGGCGGAGCCGCGGCCCATCGTGCTGGCGGACCACCGCGCCTTCAAGCAGGTGGTGCTGAACCTGTTGTCCAACGCGGTGAAGTTCACCCCCGCGGGGGGCAGCATCACCGTGCAGAGCCGGATGCACGAGGACGGCAGCCTGGCGATCTCCGTCATCGACACCGGCATCGGCATCTCCCCGGCGTTCATGGAGCACCTGTTCGAACCGTTCCGGCAGGCCGACACCTCGGCCAGCCGCCGCTACGAGGGTACCGGGCTGGGCTTGTCGATCTCCAAGAACTTCATGGAGCTGCACGGCGGCACCCTGACCTGCACCAGCGAGGTCGGCGCCGGGACCACCATGACGCTGCACCTGCCCGCCGCCCGCATCCTCGAGCCGAAGGTGCATGCCGCCAAGAAGACGGTGGCCGGCGCAGCGGCGTGATCGGAGCCAAGGCGCCGTTTGCATCATACCAAAGGCGCTTGATGGCTTCCATCAAGCGCCTTTGGTTCAACCCGACAGCACATTGCATAGCTCTCACCTTTTGCCTGTGGCAAAGGGTTGCCGCCAGCGCTTTCCGTAGGAAAGCGCGATAGGCAATGTGCGAAAGGCTCGGAGGCGGCCCGCAGGGCTGGCGGCCAAAGGCCGTCAGAGCCGGAGAGGCCCGCCGAGGCTTGCGAGGCGGGTTCATACGGCCGGCCGATCATGGACGCATCCATGCGCCGGCCGTATCACCCGGAACCCCGCCCGCCAGGGCAGAGCAGGGAAAACCCCTATGCCGGCGCTCTGGCCGAGATCCCTGACCGCGACAAGAGAACGGAGAGTGCTGTCGCGATGAAGCCGGCAAGCTTAACGCTTGCGACCACCATGTGCCCCGTCTCCCATCGGTTGCGGATCGCATGGAAGTCCTCCGGAATGGGGCCGGGCTTCCAAGTGGCGAGCACAGTGTTTACCGGAGCGACCCAAGCGAACCAGATGGCCAGACTGGCCGCGAAGAAGACAGCGCCCGCCAGTGCACACCAAAAACTCCGGCGATCATCGCGCATCAGGTAAGCCAGCACGGCCGTGACCAGGATCGCCCCGACGTCCAGAGGCCCACCGATCACGGCGAACAGCCGGAACTGCCCGTTGAACACCGTGGTCTCGCGCCACAACTCCGGGGACCATACCGTCAGGCGAGGCAACGCCTCCAGGACGTGCGCGAACGATGGGCCGAGGCTGAGAGCCGTGACGACAAGAGCAAGAAGGCCCCAGATGACACGCATCATCGATACACCCTTCCTTCCGGGTCTCCTTCATGGGCAATTTAGGCCGCCGCCGACCGCTGTCTGATCGGGCAAGAAAGAAGACGTAAAATTTCGTTCTTCTTTTTTTAGTATACGCAAGTGGTAACCCCCAAACGTCGCTGACGCAAAGGGCGATCTTAACACCTTGTTAACCAGAACGGTGGCGATAATCGACCTATCGAATACAATCAAACCAGGAGATTACGACTATGGCTTCGCGGATGATATCCACCGAAATCTATGCGGCCTCGCTGGTTCACCTGAGCGTTCTCGATGAATTCATCCGTATCGTCGAAGGAAAGCTGGAGGCGCCGATTGCCCCGTTCCTGCACGAAAGCCTCACGGATCTTCTGACCAGCCTGTCGGAGCAGCGCGAGACCTATTCCACCCTAGTCGACGAGATGCCGCGCGCCGCGTAATAACCGGTGTTGGGCCGCCTATTGGCTGGCCCAACCTGCGCTGCCCCGGCAGGTTGGACCAAGCGCAGTGCGACCCGGCATCAATCGTGCCTCACGTCCCTTCCCCGAAAACAAGAAGGCCAGCCGCGGGAAGCGGCTGGCCCGAGTTTAGGGAGGTACGCACGAAAAATCACAAAGAAAACCCGGTCAGTTCACCCTAGCACCCACACCCAAGGACTGGTCGCCGATGCCGTTGTTCATGGCCCAGATGGCGGCCTGCGTGCGGTTGGAAGCGTTGATCTTGCGCAGCAGGCTCTTGAGGTGGACCTTGACGGTCGCCTCGGTGATGTTCAGGTGGATGGCGATCATCTTGTTGGAGTTGCCGTTCAGCAGGCAGTGCAGGATCTGCGTCTCGCGCTGAGACAGGCCCTTGCGACGGGTCGGCGTGTCGACGATGTCCTCGACGCGACTGGAGACCAGCAGTGCGGCGAGATGCGTCGGAAACACCTTTTCGCCCATCATCACCAGGCGCAGCGACTGCATCAGCGCCTCGCAGGCGATGTCCTTCATCAGATAGCCGTCGGCCCCGGCGCTCAGCGCCCCGGAAAGCTGACGCGTGCACAGTGCGCCGGTCAGCACGACGATGCGCGTCTGCGGATGCGCGGCGCGCAGGCTGCGCAGGGGCTCGATCTCGTCGGCATTGGCGAGGTCGACCAGGAGGAGGTCGGGACGCTCGACCGCCACATCCAACGCGGAGGCGCCTTCGCACAGGCTGCCGGCTTCGCCGACGACGTTGAAGGGCGAGTTGTCGAACAACCGCTTCATGCCTTCGCGGAAGAGCTTGTTTCCGTCGATGAGGAAAACGTTCACGTCACCCATTGTCGTCTTTCCGCCTCTGTTGGATCTACGGCGCTTGCGTCATGCAGTGCGCCGACATGCTTCGTTCGAGGCAGACATTACCCAGTTTTTGAAAATACAAAACCGCCAATTTGGTAAAATTGTGAGCGAAAATAGCTCTACCACCAAGGCCTTGACTTAGTTGAATGGCCGACGAACCACCAAGCTCTATTACCAGAGAAATACAACAACGCTCCGATGTGGCGACATCCAGACCAGTGCGCGCATCAATACGACAGAACGATAGGCCTACGCCCTGTTCACAGAATCCTGGAGCAACCTTTATTCATGACCTATACTGTTTCCCTGCATTGACCAGCCGGAGAAAGGAACGCTAGCCTCAAGTCACGAGCACGGGCCGCAGAGAGGGGCAACGCGATGGCGCAAGAAATACCCCGGTCGATATTGGCCGCGATGAAGAACCAGATCGATGCCTCCGCCATCGACCTGTTGGACGAAGAGGCCTGCCTCGAAGCGATCTTTCACGCCTCCCACGCCATGGCACCCGGCCACCGGGCCGAGGCGCTGGAGTGGGGTGCTGCCTACCTGGACCTGCTGCGGTCGCGTATCACCGCCCCACACACGGCGATGCCCACCCGCCGCAAACCGTGCGAGGCGCTGGCATAGGTCATCACCGGGTTTCATACCGTCGGCGCTTGATGGCTTCCATCAAGCGCCGACGGTGCAACCCGGCAGCACATTGCGCAGCAATGTGCGAAAGGGTGATACGGCCGGCCGGTCATGGAAGCATCCATGCGCCGGCCGTATCACCGGTTGGGTCCGGCGCAGCCACTCCCTTCATCAACCGCGGATCGGGGATCGAGAAATACGCTTGCCATTTCAGCCGATACGCTGTAGGATATAAGTCCTTAAGAGCCCGAAATGTGCCTTGCCGGTATCGGTGACGAACTGAACACCCCCTGCACAGTGTTGCATGGTGTTTCATTGTGTTCCATTCGCGGCCGGACGCCATAGCTTGGGCCAAGCGTCAGCGCGGCCCAACATTCGAAGTCGAAGGAAATGCTACACGGCGCACTGCCTACACGTTGCGGATCGGGATGGCCTGCGGGTCGCCGGCCGGGGTGAAGCCGAACACGCGGCCGTAGAAGTACAGCTCGCCCTCCAGCGCCGTGACGATGCTCTCCGCCTTGCGGAAGCCGTGCCGCTCGCCTTCGAACGCGACGTAGGCGACGGGCAGGCCCTTGGCGTCGATGGCCTCGACCATGCGCTCGGCCTGGGCGGGCGGCACCACCTTGTCCTCCGTGCCCTGGAAGAACACCATCGGCACCGACAGCCGGTCCACGAAGTGGATGGGCGAGCGCTGCACGTACAGGTCCTTGCGCGCCGGATACGGTCCGACGAGGCTGTCGAGGTAGCGCGCCTCGAACTTGTGCGTGTCGGTGGCCAGCGCCTCCAGGTCGCTGATGCCGTAATAGCTGGCGCCGGCGCGGAACGCGTCGTGGAAGGTGACGGCGCACAGCACCGTGTAGCCGCCGGCACTGCTTCCGGTGATGATGAGCCGTTGCGGGTCGGCCAGGCCCTGCCCGGCCAAATGCCGCGCCGCGGCGACGCAGTCGGCCACGTCCGCCACACCCCACGCCCCTTTCAGGGCGTCGCGGTAGGCGCGCCCGTAGCCGGTGGAGCCGCGATAGTTCACGTCCACCACCGCGAAGCCGCGGCTGGTCCAGTACTGGATCTTCGGGTTGTAGGCGGCGCTGGCCGCCGCGGTCGGCCCGCCGTGGCTCTTGACGATCAGCGGCGGCAGCTCGCCCGCGGGGGCGGCGAAGCCGGCGTTGGCCGGGGGATAGTAGAAGGCGTGCGCCTCGCTGTTCCCGGTTGGGCCGCCCTCGGTCGGGAAGCGGATCGGCCGGGCGACGGACACGCAGCCCGGATCGGGCTCGGCCGCCGAGGAGCGCTTGACGGTCTCCCAACGCCGCGTGTCGAGGTCGAGGGTGACCACGGCGTTGGGGAGATCGGGCCCGGAGGCTAGGAAGGTCACCGTGCGGCCGTCGACGAACAGCTCGCCCATGTCGGTGAACGGCAGTTCCAGCCGGTCGAGGGTCCCGGCGTCGACATCCACCACGCCCAGCGACCACAGCCCGTCCCGGCTGTAGGCGCAGACCAGCGTGCGGGCGTCCACCGCCGCCACTTCGCGGTTGCCGAATACCCAGAGCGGGCGGGCGAACTCGGCCTCCATGGGCAGCACGGCACGGCTCGTCCCGCCGTCCCAGAGCCGGAGGTTCCACCAGTTGCCACGGTCGCAGACATGAGCGAGCCGTCCGTCCGGCAGCCACACGGGCTGCACCACCGCCTCGTGCGAACCGCCGGCCACACGTGTCGCCTCGCCCAACGTGCCGTCGCCCAGCAGGTCGGCGACCCACAGGTCGGTGCCGTCCCAGGGCATGTTCGGATGGTTCCAGCTCAGCCACGCCAGCCGGCGCCCGTCCGGCGACAGGCGCGGCGAGGCGTAGAAGTCGGCCCCCCGGACCAGCACCGTACCGCCATCGGATGGCCCCCCATCGAGTGGAATGGCGACCAGGGCGTTCTCCGGCTCGGCGTGTCCCTGCTCGGGGTGGCGCTCGCGCACGGCGATCAGCCGCCGGCGTGCGCCGTCGTAAGTGAAATCAGCGAAGCGATCGCGGCCGGGCGCCGTCAGCGCGGCCGGCTCGCGGCCAGGTGCGGCGAGATACACCGCCTGGTCCAGGCCGTTACAGAAGACCAGGCCTTCGGCAAGCTGAATCACGTCGCCGCCGCCGTACTCGTGTACCCGCCCGCGCACGTCCCACGGTGCGGGGAGCAGGTCGGACACCGTGCCGTCCGGCGCCCGGCGCACCGGGACGGTCCGGCCGCCCCCGTTGGCGCGGCTCTCCAGCCAGCACACGGCCCCCTCCCGCCGCCAGGGCGCGCGCAGCCCCACCCCGGCATCGACGAGGCTGCGGGCCGTCACGGGCGACGCCCAGGTGCCGTAGGGAGCGGTGGCGGGCATGGATGAGGTCTCCGTAGGTTGGCTTCGCTTCCCCAACCTACGGAGTCTCCCGGAGTCGCGCTAGTTCGCCGCGAAGCAGTAGAACAAGCCCACGCCGCCGGTACCCTTCAGCGCCTCCTGGCTGCACCCGCCACGCGAGGGATGCGACGAGTTCCAGGACTTTGCGGGCGGCTCCTCGTTCAGGCCTATGCGGTCATGGTGGCCGACCATGACGGCGCCTTCGGCGCCGCTCTTCGTCCAGTTGCCGCAGGTCCGGTCCTCGGTTCCCGCGAACGCGGTGCCGTCCGGCTGCGAGCCGGTGAGGATGTCGTGCATGTTGGGCTGGTCGCCGCGCCCCTTGACCATCTCGCCCTTCTCGGTGATCGCGGTCTGCTTGGTGAGGTTGTTGGTGCCGTGCAGATCCTCGACGCTGCGCGCGATCACGTCGCCCTTGACGTTCTGCCACGGCCCGCGCCCGATGCGGTCGCGCGCGTTGACTGCCGGCCGGCCGCCGGACGCCTGCGTGCTGAGGTAGGCGCGCCACGTGCGGCTGCCGCCGCCCGCCGCCTGGGCCAGTTGCTGGCAATGCCGATCCGCACCCTCCAGGCCACCGAGGTCCGCACCCTTTCCGGGCCCTTCACTGGTGACGAAAAACGTCATGTTGGCGACACCGCCCTGCTGCGCCTGCGCCCCCGCGCTCAGACCCAGCACCAACAGCGCCGCCGGCGCCAACATCGACACTCGCAGGATCCTCATGGCGTTCCCCCTCTGGTTGTTGACTCGCAACGAGGCCGTGACGCTCCCCGGCCCCGGTTTATTCCCCCGCCTTTGTCCCCGGCGGGTTCTCCTTCGGCGCGGGCGGCTCGCCGGCTTCGTTGGCGGCGCCGCCGCTCAGGCCGACCTCGCGGTAATAGCGCTCGGCCCCCGGGTGCAGCGGCACGGCAATGGCAGCCACCGCGCGGGACGGGTCGATGCTGCGCCCCTTCGGGTGGCCCTCGGCCAGCAGGCGGCGCGTGTTCTCGTGCCACAGCGCGCGGGTGACGCCGTGGATGGTCTCGTCGCTGGTCTCGGCGCGCACCAGCAGCTCCGCGCCGACGCTCAGCGTGGTGATGGCCGGCACGCCGGGATAGGTGTCGGCGGGGATCACGGTTTCGGCGAAAAAGCGGTGCGTCCGGCGCAGTTGCTCGGCGGCCGGGCCGTCGATGGGAACGAGGCGCACCGGCAGCCGCGACGCCACGTCGCTGACCGCCGACACCGGCGCGCCGCCGACGATGGAGAAGGCCTCCACCTCGCCGCGCTCCAGCCGGTCGGCGGCGGTGCCGGGCTTGAGGTAGCGGGGCTGCAAGTCCTCCTCCGACATGCCGTAGGCCTGCAGCACGAGGCGCAGGTCCACCAGCGTGCCCGACCCCTCCTCGCCCACCGACACCACCTTGCCCTTGAGGTCGGTGATGGTGTGGATGCCGCTGTCGGCCCGCGCGACGATGTGGATCGCCTCGGCGTACAGCGTGCCAATGGTGCGCAGCTGCTCGAACGGCGGCTTGCCCTTGTAGGTGCCGGTGCCGGTGTAGGCCCAGTACGCCACGTCGGCCTGCACCATGCCGGCCTCGACCTCGGCGCTGCGCAGCAGGTCGATGTTCTCCACCGAGCCGTTGGTGGCCTGCGCCACCGCGATCAGCCCCGGCACGCCGCAGCTGCCGCCCTTATCGCAAGGGCGCGAGCCCGGCGGGTTGGAGATGGCGTTGGCGATCAGCCTGCCGATGGGGAAGTAGGTGCCGCCCGTCGTCCCGGTGGCGATGCGGAAATACCGCAATTCCTGCGCGCCGGCCCGCCCACACCAGGGCAGCAGCGCCAACCCCGCCACACCCGCCAGGACCTGCCGCCGCGACGGTGCGCGGCCGAGCGGGCGGCAGGAGGGGTATGCGGTTGCGCGCTGCACCGGCGGTCATCCTCGCGTAGGCAGTCGGGAAAGCGTGCGCTCGTGCTGGAAAACTCCCAAAAAGAATACCAGCAACGCGCCTTTTTCAAGGCAGGTTCGGCCTAAAGAACCCCGGCCAGATCCAGAACGCCGACAAGTGCTACCGCGCCGCCACACATCTGCACCGCCCGCGGCGACGACGCCTGCCCCAGCACCGCCACCAAGCCGACTCCGGCCGACGTCAGCAGCAGCACCGACGCCGCGAAGCCCACCCAGAACAGCGGCGGTCCCGCCTGCACATAGCCGTGGAACACGGCCGTCACGGCCGCCGTCAGGATCGCCACCACGAGGGGTGCGCGCAGCCCCATGGCCACCAGCACCCCCAGCAGAACCAGCGAGGCGGCCAGCCCCTGCACCACGTACGGCAGCCGCACACCGAATTGCGCCGCCAGCCCGGCGGCCAGCGCCGCGGTCAGCGCCGCCGCGGGAAGCTGCCACACGGCCGGCCCGCCGTTCTGCCCGGCCCACAGCCCGACGGCGAGCAGACCCAAGAGGTGCGCCAGCACCACCACCGGCCCGACCAGCCCGTTGCCGAAGGCGTTGCCGGTCAGCACCGCACGCGCCTCGGCCGGCGTAGCGGCCAGCACCACCAGCAGCACCGCCGATCCCGCGATTCGCCCGATCATCCCCATCCCCCACCGGTTTCCCTGCCGCCGGTATAGCGGCAGCGCCAGGGTCAGGGGAAGGGACCGCTACCGCTGCATGTTCATGCGGTCCAACTCGAACCGCCTGTTCATGAGGTCGTGCTGCTGGAAGAGGTCGGGCGGCCGCATGGCGTCCTCGGCACGCTGACGGTCGAGGTTGTTGCGGAGCTGGTCGAGCTTGAAATCGGTGATCGCCCGGTCGGTCGTCGGATTGGGCGTCGGTATCACCGGCGGCGAGGTGTAAAGGTTGGACGGCGGTGGGCTGGAACTGCCGCGCCGCGCCCGCGGGGGCGGAGCCGCCGGCCGTTCCGGCGCCGCCGGCTGTTCCTGCGCCACCGGCCGTTCCGGCGCCGCCGGCTGCTGCTCGGCGCGGGCAGCCTGCTCGGCACGCAAGGTGGTCACCGCAGTTCCGGTGGGCGCCATGGACGTGGCGCCGATGCCGCTGGGTGTGTAGTTCTGGGTCCGGATGGCGGAGGGAATCGCCTGGTTCGCCAACCCCGGCGTCTCGTCCCGTACCTCGGTGCCCGCACAGGCCGCGAGCCCGAGCGTCAGGACAGCCATGATCGCTGTCGTTTTCATACCCATCAATATCGTCCGCGCGAGGCCGCGGGCAAGCTGGCCATGCCCATTGCGCACAGCGAAGCCAACGCTTGGGACTCCACAACGGGCCATTTCCGATTCTATGATGTTCTCGTATTGTTCTAACGTGCGAGAGGAAGGACGGCATGGCACGGCGCATCCTGTCGCTCTGGCTGCCACGGCTCGCCACCGATGCGTGGACGCGCGACCGGGGGCACGACGCCACCCGGCCGCTGGCCGCGGTGGCAGGGGAACGCGGGCGCCTGATGGTCACCGCTGTCAACCGCACGGCCGAGCGGGCCGGCGTGCATCCCGGCTTCACGCTGGCCGACGCCCGCGCGGTGGAGCCGACCCTCGTCGTCTTCGACGCCGATCCGCAGGGCGATTCGGGGATGCTGGCCCGCTTGGCCGGCTGGGCGTTGCGCTACACGCCCTGGACCGCCCCGTATGGGACAGACGGGCTGGTGCTGGACGTCACGGGCTGCGCGCACCTGTTCGGCGGCGAGTCGGGGCTGCTGGTGGATCTCGCCAAACGACTGAAGCACGCCGGCCTCGAGTCGTGTGCGGCGATTGCGGATACCCCCGCGGCGGCCTGGGCGGTGGCGCGGTATGGGGGCACGTGCCGCATCATTCCCCCCGCCGCCCAGCGCCAAGCCCTCGATCCCCTCCCCATGGCCGCGCTCCGCCTCCCGGCGGGCATCGTGAGCGAACTTGCTGCGGTGGGGTTGCGGCGGGTGGGCGACCTGCACGGCGTGCCGCGCGCCACGCTCACCGCGCGCTTCGGACCGGAGCCGGCGCGGCGCCTCGACCAGGCGCTGGGCCGCCTGGACGAGCCGGTGTCGCCGCACCGCCCCGTTCCGCCGCACACCGCACGCCTCGCACTACCCGAACCCATCGCCACGCCGGAGGCCATCGCCCGCGCGGTGCGGCATCTGCTGGACGAGTTGTGCCGGGGGTTGGAGCGGACCCAGAAGGGAGCCCGTCGGCTGGAACTGGCTGTGCACCGAATCGGCCGAACGCTTGAGGATGCGCCGCAGACGCTCGCCGTCGGCACCGGCCGGCCGGTGCGCGATCCGGCGGCGCTCCAGCGGCTGTTCGCCGAGAAACTGGACCGCATCGCCCCCGGCCTCGGCATCGAGGTGATGACGCTGTCGGCCCCCGTCGTCGGACCGTTGGGTGCGGTGCAGGCGGGGCTGGACGGGACAGGCGACGACTCCGATCTGGGCGACCTGATGGACCGACTGGGCAACCGGTTGGGGCCGCACAGCGTATTGCGTCTGGTGCCGCGCGAGAGCTGGCTGCCCGAGCGCGCGGTGGTCGGCAATCCCCCCCTGAACCCACCGGCCAACCAATCGCTGCGCCCCCTCGAGCTATGGCCGGCTGACCGGCCGCGCCCAGTGCGCCTGCTGGCCCCGCCGGAACCCATTGAGGCCATCGCCCCGGTCCCCGATGACCCGCCCGCGCAGTTCCGCTGGCGGGGTGCGGTGCACCGCGTGCGCCGCGCCGACGGGCCGGAGCGCATCGAGGCCGAATGGTGGCGTCGAACCGGCAGCCCTCGCGACTACTACCGTGTCGAGGACACCGACGGCCGTCGCTTCTGGCTGTTCCGCCTGGGGCTCTACCAGCCGGGCGCCAAGGCGCAGTGGTTCCTGCACGGGTTCTTCGGGTGAGCCGCCCGGATGATCCGCTATGCCGAACTCCAGGTGACGACCAACTTCACCTTCCTGGAAGGCGCCTCACACCCCGACGAGCTGGTGCTGACCGCCGCCTCGCTCGGGCATGCGGCCATCGCCGTCACCGACCGCAACACGCTGGCCGGCGTGGTCCGCGCGCATGTCGCGGCGGAGGAGAAGGGCCTGCGCCTCGTCGTCGGCTGCCGGCTCGACCTGACGGACGCCGGCAGCCTGCTCGCCTTCCCCACCGACCGGGCGGCATACGGCCGGCTGTCGCGGCTGCTCACCGTCGGCAAGCGGCGGGCGCCGAAGGGGGCGTGCTTCCTCGGCCGCGACGATGTGCTGGAGCACGCCGAGGGGATGCTTTTCGTCCTGCTGCCGCCGGACGGCCGCAACGATTCCGGCTTTGCGGCGGAACTGCGGCGCTGGCGCTTCGACCTGGGGCGTCGCCTGTACCTCGCCGCCAATCACCGCTACCGTGGCGACGATGCCAAGCGGCTGGCGTGGCTGATGGACATCGCGGCACAGGCCCGCGTGCCGCTGCTGGCGACCAACGACGTGCTGTACCACACACCCGCCCGCCGGCCGCTGGCCGACGTGCTGACCTGCATCCGCACCCACACCACCATCGACGAGGCCGGCTGGCGCCTCGCTGCCAACGCCGAGCGGCACCTGAAGCCGGCGCAGGAGATGGCGCGCCTGTTCCGCCAATGCCCCGACGCGGTGGAGCGCACGCTGGAGATCGTCGAAGCCTGCACCTTCTCGCTACACGAGCTGTGCTACGAGTACCCGGACGAGGTCGGCGAGAACGGTCGGCCGCCGCAGGAGACGCTGGTCGATCTGGCCTGGGCCGGCGCCGCAACGCGCTATCCTGACGGCATCCCGGACAAGGTCGTTCATTCGCTGGAACACGAGTTGGCGCTGATCGCCGAGCGCCGGTTCGCACCGTATTTCCTGACGGTGCACGACATCGTCCGCTTCGCGCGGTCCAAGGAGATTCTCTGCCAGGGACGAGGATCGGCGGCCAACTCGACCGTCTGTTATTGCCTCGGCATCACCGAGGTCGATCCGACCCGGATGGTCCTGCTGTTCGAGCGTTTCATCTCAACCGCGCGGGACGAGCCGCCGGACATCGACGTCGACTTCGAGCACGAGCGCCGCGAGGAGGTCATCCAGTATATCTATGAAAAGTACGGCCGCGACCGCGCCGGGCTGACCGCCACCGTCATCCGCTACCGCTCGCGCGCGGCGATCCGCGAGGTCGGCAAGGTGATGGGGTTGTCGGCCGACGTGGTCGGGCGGCTGGCCGGTTCCATCTGGGGCTGGAGCCGCGAGGGCGTGGACGCGGAGCGCGCCCGCCAGTACGGCCTCGACCCCGACGACCCGCGGCTCAAGCTGACCCTGGAACTGACGCAGGAGCTGATCGGCTTCCCGCGTCACCTGTCGCAGCACGTTGGCGGCTTCGTCATCACCCGCGGGCTGCTGACCGAGCTGTCGCCGGTCCTCAACGCGGCCATGGAGGACCGCACCACCATCGAGTGGGACAAGGACGATATCGACGCGCTGAAGATCCTCAAGGTCGACGTGCTGGGGCTAGGGATGCTGAGCTGCCTGCGCCGCTCCTTTGAGTTGCTGGCGGAGCACCACGGCCGGACGCTGACGCTCTCCACCATCCCGCCCGAGGACCCGGCCGTCTACGACATGCTGTGCCAAGCCGACACCATCGGCGTCTTCCAGGTGGAGAGCCGGGCGCAGATGTCCATGCTGCCGCGCCTCAAGCCGCGGCGGTTCTATGACTTGGTGATCGAGGTCGCCATCGTCCGCCCTGGCCCGATTCAGGGCAACATGGTCCACCCCTACCTGCGCCGCCGCCAGGGCAAGGAGCCGATCAACTTTCCCTCGCCGGAGTTGGAGGCGATCCTCGAACGGACCTGCGGCGTGCCGCTGTTCCAGGAGCAGGCGATGAACATCGCCATCACCGCCGCCGGCTTCACTCCGGCCGAGGCCGACAAGCTGCGCCGCTCCATGGCCGCCTTCCGGCGCACGGGGCGGGTAGCCGAATTCCGCGACAAGTTCGTCGCCGGCATGATGGCGAACGGCTACACATCCGACTTCGCCGAGCGCTGCTTCAAGCAGATCGAGGGTTTCGGCGAGTACGGCTTCCCTGAGAGCCACGCGGCAAGCTTCGCCAATCTGGTCTACGCCTCGGCCTGGGTGAAACGCCGGTACCCGGACGTGTTCGCCTGTGCGCTCCTGAACAGCCAGCCCATGGGCTTCTACGCCCCGGCGCAGATCGTTCGCGACGCCCAGGAGCACGGCGTAACCGTGCTGCCGCCGGACGTGAACGTATCCGAGTGGGACTGCACCCTAGTCCCTCCCCCGCCTCCGGCTCTCGGCGGATCTTCGATCCGCCTGACGCCGTCAGCGCTGGCTCCGCCAGCGCGAGAGGCGGGGGAGGTTAGGAGGGGGCAAGGTCTACCGGGAAAACCTTGCCCCCACCCTCCCACTTCGTGGGCCCCTCCCTCCCCCCGCGGGGCGGGGGGAGGGGCTGAATGGGCCCTCCGCCTCGGCCTGCGCCTCATAAAGGGCCTCGATGAGGAGGAAGCCCGACGCCTCCTGGACCGTCGCAATGCGGGCTATCGCGACCCGTATGACGTCTGGCGGCGCGCCGGGCTGTCGATCGGGGAGCTGGAACGGCTGGCGAAGGCGGACGCGTTCCGCTCGATGGGGCTCGACCGGCGGGCGGCGCTGTGGGCGGTCAAGGCGCTGAGGAGCGGGCCGTTGCCGCTGTTCGCCCGGCTGGACGACGCGGCCCAGCCGGAGCCGGAGGCCGCATTGCCCGACATGCAGCTCGGCGAGCACATCGTGATGGACTACGCCAGCCTCAGCCTGTCGCTGAAGGCGCACCCGCTGGCGCTGCTGCGCGACGGGCTGGCCGGAATCGCGCCGGCCGAACGGCTCCGACACGTGCGCGCCGGCACGCGGCTGACCGTGGCTGGGCTGGTGCTGGTGCGCCAACGGCCAGGCAGCGCCGGCGGCGTCATCTTCGTCACGCTGGAGGACGAGACCGACATCGCCAACCTCGTCGTCATGCCCAAAATCTTCGAGCGCTACCGCAAGGAGATCCTCAGTGCCCGCCTGCTGGCCGCGACGGGGCGTGTCGAGAGGGAAGAGACGGTCATCCACTTGAAGGTGGAACGCCTGGAAGACCTGACCCACCGCTTGGCCGAACTGACCGCCGTGCCCGCCCACGCGTTCCCGGAAGGCCGAAACTTTCGATGACCCCACTTTTTGAGTGTTTATAAAACAATCAGCTCAGCAAATCAAATAAGAAGTATTATTTTCCTTTTCCCATTCCAACAGCGGATGTATGTCTTTGGCAACCCTCCGAATGGAGCTAAATAACAAGGACGCAGGTTTACCATGTCCGAGGAAATGTACGACCGGGTGCTTGCCAACCCGAAATTTGCCGAACTGACGAGCAGCCGCAATCGCTTCAGCTGGACACTGTCGATTATCGTATTGTTGGCCTACTATGCATTCGTGCTGACGGTCGCCTTCAAGCCGGAGCTGCTGCAGTCCCCGCTGGCCGGCGGCATGACGCTGAGCATCGGCTTGGCCGTCGGTCTCGTCCTCACGATCTTCTGCTTCGCCATGACCGGGTTGTACGTGCGCCGCGCCAACAGCCGGTACGACACGCTGAACCGTCTCCTGATCGAGGAGGCCGCGCAATGAAGGCTCTCGCGGCATTCGCCGTGGCACTGCTGGCCGCCGGCCCGGCGCTCGCGGCCGGCGGCCCCATCGACGGCGCCGTCCAGCGTCAGCCGGTCAACGTGATGGCCATCCTCATGTTCCTGCTGTTCGTGGCGGGCACGCTGGGCATCACCTACTGGGCGTCCAAGCGCACGCGCTCGGCGTCCGACTTCTATACGGCAGGCGGCGGCATCACCGGCTTCCAGAACGGCCTCGCCATCGCCGGCGACTACATGTCGGCCGCGGCTTTCCTGGGCGTGTCGGGCATGGTGTACGCCAAGGGCTACGACGGAATGTTCTACACCATGGGCTGGCTGGTCGGCTGGCCGATCATCCTGTTCCTGATCGCCGAACGCCTGCGCAACCTGGGCAAGTACACCTTCGCCGACGTGGCCTCCTACCGTCTGGCGCAGACGCCGATCCGCACGCTGGCCGCCACCGGTTCGCTGGCTGTGGTGTGCTTCTACCTGATCGCGCAGATGGTGGGTGCGGGCAAGCTGATCCAGCTGCTGTTCGGGCTGGAGTACGGGTACGCCGTGGTGCTGGTCGGCGTGCTGATGATCCTCTACGTCACCTTCGGCGGCATGCTGGCGACGACCTGGGTGCAGATCATCAAGGCGGTGCTGCTGCTGGGCGGCTGCACGATCCTGGTGGTGCTGGCCATGGCCGAGTTCGGCTTCAACCCCGAGGTGCTGATGCAGAAGGCGGTCGCAGCCCACGCGTCGGGTGTGGCCATCCTGAAGCCCAGCGCCGCGATCACCGACCCGATCTCGGCCATCTCGCTGAGCTTGGCGCTGATGTGCGGCCCGGCCGGCCTGCCGCACATCCTGATGCGCTTCTTCACCGTTCCGGACGCCAAGGAGGCGCGCAAGTCGGTGTTCTACGCCACCGGCTTCATCGGCTACTTCTTCCTGCTCACGGTGACCATCGGCTTCCTCGCCATCGTCATCGTCGGCACCAACCCCGAGTACCTGGACAAGGCCGGCAAGATCCTCGGCGGCGGCAACATGGCGGCCATCCACCTGTCGAAGGCGGTGGGCGGCGACGTGTTCCTGGGCTTCATCTCGGCGGTGGCATTCGCCACCATCCTGGCGGTGGTGTCGGGCCTGACGCTGGCCGGCGCATCGGCGGTCAGCCACGACCTCTACGCCCGCGTGTTCGCCCGCGGCCGCGCCAGCGAGGTGCAGGAGATCCGCGTGTCGCGCATCGCCACCGCCAGCCTGGGCGTGATCGCCATCACGCTGGGCTTGGCGTTCGAGAACCAGAACATCGCGTTCATGGTCGGCCTGGCGTTCGGCCTGGCGGCATCGGTGAACTTCCCGGTGCTGTTCCTGTCGATCTTCTGGCAGGGCCTGACCACCCGCGGCGCGCTCATCGGCGGCTTCGCCGGCCTGATCAGCGCGGTGGCCTTCGTGGTGCTGGGCCCGACGGTGTGGGTCAGTGTCTTCAAGTACCCGACGGCGCTGTTCCCGTACGAGCACCCGGCGCTGTTCTCCATGAGCATCGCCTTCTTCACCACGTGGCTGTTCTCGATCACCGACCGCAGCCCGCGGGCGGAAGCCGAGGCGCGCGCCTACCGCTACCAGTACATCCGCTCCGAAACCGGCCTGGGCGCCGCCGGCGCGGTATCGCACTGAACGCAGCTTCGTAGGTTGGGCCAACGGCCCAACATCCTCGCAAGGTCGGGGGTGTTGGGCCGCCCTTCGGTTGGCCCAACCTACGCTCCTCTTTGGGTTTACAGCCCTTCCACCTCGCGTTCACGCCCGTTCTCGCGCATGAAGAGGACCATCTCCGGGCGCCTCAGGGCGTACTCGCGGTGACGGGTGCGCACGGCGGCGACCAGTTCGCCGCCGCGGCCCAGCATCTCATCGGCGAACTCGATCATGCGCAGGTTGGGCCAGACCTCCTTGCGGATGCTCACCACGGCGGCCATGGCCTCGGCGGCCGGAAGCTCGGGGCGAGCCTGGGCCAGCAGCATGGTCAGCGCCGCGGTCGAGCGCGAAATCCCCATATGGCAGTGCACCAGCAGGTGCCGGCACGTCTCCGGTTCCGCCATCAGGTCGCGCCCCAGGCGCAGGATGGCCTCCACGTCCTCGCGTTGCGGCGGCACCAGCCCATCGCGCGGATCGATGATGTCATGGAAGCGCAGTTCCAGCCGCTCATGCTCACCGTACTCGCCGAACACCGCCAGCCCGGGGTGATCCGGGTCGAGGATGGACAGCACGTGGCTGACCCCCTCGTGGCAATGGCCGGGCAGCTCATTGATGCCGCAGACGGTGGCGGCGAAGGGAACAAAGGACTGCGGCATCGGGCATGAACTCCGTTCTTGGGGGGCCTTTCGGGAAATAGGGCGCTTTTGAAGGCATCCCATCTCCACCGGATGGTCAAGTCTGGAAATCGCGCCCGCCCCTCCCCACGCTCAAGGTAGCGACCATCGTCGGAAGGGGGCGTCCATGACCCACGTCCTGCTGCTCGGCGCCGGCAAGATCGGCAGCATGATCTGCCACCTGCTGCACGCGACCGGTGAGTACACCGTCACCGTCGCCGACCGTGACGAGTCCTGCCTGCGCTATATGGCGCACGACGAGGCGGCGCTGCGCACCCTCGACGTTGCCGACGGGCAAGCACTGCGCGCCGCGCTGAAGGGGCACGACATGGTCGTCTCCGCCCTGCCCTATTACCTCAACACGGGCGTGGCGGAGGCCGCGCGCGACGTCGGCCTGCATTATTTCGACCTGACCGAAGACGTGGCGACCACCCGGCGCGTGCGTGCCATCGCAAAGGACGCCGAGACCGCCTTCATGCCGCAATGCGGGCTGGCGCCGGGCTTCGTGTCCGTCGTCGCCTATGACCTCGCCAAGCGCTTCGACGCCTTACGCGACGTGTTCATGCGCGTGGGCGCGCTGCCGATCTATCCGACCAACGCGCTCAAGTACAATCTCACCTGGAGCACCGACGGCCTCATCAACGAGTACTGCAACCTCTGCGAGGCGATCCACGAGGGCGAGGTGCGCGAGGTGCTGCCGCTCGAGGGGCTGGAGCGCTTCTCCCTGGACGGCATCGAGTACGAGGCGTTCAACACCTCGGGCGGGCTCGGCACGTTGTGCGACACGCTGGCCGGACAGGTGGAGTGCCTGAACTACAAGACTGTGCGCTACCCCGGCCATCGCGATCACGTGAAGTTCCTGACCCAGGATTTGCGCCTGGGCGGGCGGCGCGATCTGCTCAAGGACGTGCTGGAGAACGCCGTGCCGGTGACCAAGCAGGACGTGGTGCTGGTGTTCGTCACCGTGAACGGCATGCAGGACGGCCGCCTGATGCAGGAGACCTTCGCCAAGAAGGTCTACAACGCCACCGTCGGCGGCAAACTGTGGAGCGGCATCCAGATCACCACGGCGGCCGGCGTCTGCGCCATGGTGGACCTGCTGCGAGACAGCAAGCTGCCGCAGCGCGGCTTCGTCCGCCAGGAGGACGCCGACCTCAAGGATTTTCTGGCGAACCGCTTCGGACGGTACTACGCCTGAGGCTCGCCCTCCTCCGGTGCGGAAGCTGTCGGCAGCACCGGCCGCGGGCGCGGTGCGCGCATCTTCTTCAGCAGCAGCGCGAAAGGTTTGAGCGCCCGGTCGAACAGCTCCGGCTCGCCTTCCAGGCGCGACACCACGAAGGCCGCAGCCTCCAGGGTCGAGACGCTTTCGCGGCGCGGCTCGCGGCGTGCCTGCCCGTACATGGAACGGAAATGCGGGTGCAGGACGATGCGTCGGCACTTGAGCAGCCACGCGTTGCGCCACCACAGGCTCTTGGCCTGGCTCCAGGTGCCGTCGAGCAGAATGATGCCTTCGAGGTCGGCCAGGATCTCGGCACTGGCGGCGACCGGGGCGCCGCTCTTGTCGACGACGGCGATCTCTTCCTTGGAGGCCGCCGCACCCTGCTTGGCGGCGCCCAGGTACAGCACGCCCCAGCGCTTGTAGTCCACCTCGCGCCCGACGATGCGCTTGAGGTTCGGCCAGCTCAACCCCACCCGCACCACAGAGTTCTTGAACTGGAGCTTGGCGATGGGCGCGGTACCCAGGATCTCGCGCTTCTCCTGCGGGTGCTCGAGGATGACGACGCAGATCTTGTTGTCCACGGGCTCCACCGCCTCGCAGACGCACAGGTGCTCTGGCTTTAGGCAGTTGGCGCAGGATTGGGCGGCGGCGTGCATGGCGGTCTCGAAAACGGAAACGGGAATGTCGTGGCGTGACGGGACTATGGAGCGGCATGCGTCCAAATGGAACAACAGACCGACCCTCGGGTGTCGCTCCTCCGAAAGTCTGGCGATTTTCGCCGGCGGTTGACCTCTGTCAAGAAAGGGCCCGGGATTTGCAGGAGTATGGGCAGGCACACAGGACGGCGCGGACCGCAGAGCGGTCGAACGACCGCTCGAGCGATCCGGCCGGAGCTCGAAAAGGAGGCCTGCCATGATGCCAGCCTACCTCGCTGCCCTGGAACTGGAGCGGCGCAAGGCCGAAGAGTCGGCAGAATTTTCCCGGCAGCTTTCGCTGTACGCGGAAGAAATTGCCTACTGGCAGGATCCGGAGACCGGAACCGCCCCGCAGGCCGAGCCGGACTGGGCGACGAACTACTGATACGGACGGCGCTTGAAGGCTTCCATTGAGGCGGTGGCGTTCCACCTGTCTGAGGATGGGCAGCAAGGTTCACCTGGTTCATCACCTTGAGGCCGAT
>Ga0196970_1000146_pt1 | contig 109241 bp, 116 predicted proteins | sample S1v_513CmetaG_FD_148672 | JGI IMG/M metagenome (GOLD analysis project Ga0196970, IMG submission 148672) | Soil microbial communities from Anza Borrego desert, Southern California, United States - S1+v_5-13C | ecosystem: Environmental > Terrestrial > Soil > Desert | place: USA: California...
CGTTCACCACCATGGCTTTTGACCACAGCAGCTTACGGTGGTTTGGAGCCTCCACCTGTATGGCGGCTCCGAGGGGCCTTCCCTCATCTTCAGTTAAGCATGGCCTTCGGCTGTCAAGCAGCCTCTTGCCTTCGTGGCACACGATTCGCCGCTCCTTTGCAGAGGTCAAACCATGGCATCCGGTCCCCAAAAGCCCGATAACAGGCAGCTTACTGAGCGGGCTGGCCCCCAATTCCAAGGATTCGTCGCTCGTTTGCGTCATACCGTCGGACACAGTCTGCAAAAAGAAGGGGAATCGGCAGGCTGGCTTCCTCCCCTGCCCTTCCCGGGACAAAGAGTCTCCCGGCGCTACGGCCGGACTCAATCGGTCAACAGGATCTCCGTAGTCACGGCGACCGCCGGTGGCCCCTACCTGGCCCTTGTCTCACAGCAGCAGCTTCAATTGCACTCCGCTTCGGGGCTGGTAAGTCATGCAGCCCGGAAACCGCAGCGACCTTTGTGGCGTCCTACCCGGTGTAAGAGGTGATAGTCATGGCCTTGCAGGCAGTGTTCATCGACCGGGATGGGACGCTCGGGGGCACCGGATACTCCATACACCCACGGGACGGGTATGGCGATGCCGAGTTCCGCCACATATGGGCAGACGTGGAGCCCGACTTCGTGGCAGCTGACCTGCCCGCCGCGGTGGACTGGCTGCTCAATCTCCCAGACCGTGGTCCTTCAGCAGCTCGCTGACACGCTTCCGGTCGAAGCCCACCACCACATCCTCGCCGATGACGATCACTGGCACGGTTCGGGAGCCGCTCCTGCCAAACATCTCCCGCAGGTAGGTGAAGTTGCCCACGACATTCCGGTCCTCGAACCTGACGCCCCGGGACGAAAGGTACCCTTTCGCCGCAGAACAGGGGCCTCAGAGGGGCACAGAGTAGATGACCACTCCGGGCGTCATGCTGCGGTTCCCTCCTTCGGGTTCGCAGCCGGTCCGCGCCTTAGCGGACCGGTACTATCCCATTGACGAACGCCGATGGCACGGCGATATCTCCCTACATGCGTTCGACCCCGCCCGTCAACTCCTGCTCCGCCTTGCTGGTGCCATCCGTGAGGCGCGTCCGCAGGCGGATCGACATGCGGTTGTTGTCCTGCATGATCATCTCCCAGTCGTCGCGCCGGGCCGAAGTGATCTCCAGCCAACGGAACTGCACGCCGTTGGGCGCCATGATCCGGTCGACCTGCGGGTTGCCGGGCAGGCGCCCTTCGATGGACTGGAAGAGCCGGACCCGGAACAGGCCCTTGTTCGCCGGTCGAATCTCCACCCGGACCTTGAACCCCGCCGTCCCGCCGCACTTGCCTTCCCAGGTGCCGCCCCAGGCGTAGTTCATCTGGCCGACGTGGCGGTCGGCCAGCGGTTCGCACGGCGCCTTCACCGGGTCAAGATCGGGATGATACGTGGTTACTATTAGCACATCTGCCGTGGACATGCGGGGCCAAATGGCCTGGCACGTAACGGTGACCGAGCTGTTTGCCGGGATATTGGCCACGTTCCCCATGCCGATCGGCTTGCAGTTCTCCGGCTTGATGGGCATGCCCGCCGGCACCGATGCAAACTCGGTCACGACCCCCTCCACCGGCCGCGTCCCGAGATTCCAGACTACCGCCCGGGGACGCCCGTCGGCCCCGACGCTGATATCCGGCGTGGCAAAGGGGCCGGTGAGCGGACGGCTGCCCATGTCGGGAGGCGCTACCTTGATCACCAAAAAGGTCTCGTGCATGGCCCGCTCATTCGGTCTCCGCTCCACAGGGCTCATGGTGCTCCCCCCCATGACAGTCTCGCAGCACCCGACGGCGCTGCACAGCACATAACACGGGTAGGTTTCTCCAATATTTCCCAGATACCCTTTTTTCCCATGGCTAATATGCAGGGTAGCCGGGAAAAAGCAAGCGCCTCGGTCAGGCACGACCGGGGCGCCGCATTTTCCACAGGGCTGCGCAGACAAACAGGAGTATCAGCAGTGGCGAGGCAAGCACGAGGCCCACGTAGTAAGCGGCGTAATAGCCCCCGGCCCGCCCGCCGATGTGGGCCAGTACAGGCAGGAAGACGGTGTGCCAGGTCTGCATCAGAAAATCCTGCAGGTCGGTGACGCCGTCGTACTCCGTCCAGCCGGCAGTATCCGAGAGGAAACGAATGCTGCCCTGCAAACCGGGCAGCTGCCAAATCGTTGCGATAAACGCCGCCGTCAGGGCCGTTGCGCGCCGGCTGCAGCCGCGGTCGGCGGCCAAGGCAACGCCCGTCAGCCAGACCAGCACGACGAAAACCGGGGCCGCCAGGGCGGCGAGCCACGGCCAGTCAGACAGCAAGAAAGCGATGCCGCTGAAGACCACTTCCATGGCCGCGAGCAACCCGACATACCGCATGATCAGGCGCACGGCAGGCTACCTCCCATGGGGCTGGATTTGCTCCACCAAGGGGCTCCTGGCGATGCGGTCGGGCACGATCCAGTACGGCCCGTCGGGATCCATGTCATACCCCTCCTGCGCATAGACCCACCAGACGATCTTGCTGCAGTACCAGAGTTCCTCGGAGCTGCGGGAGGCCAGCAGATACCATGGCCGGCCCTCCAGCGCCAGCGCCCGCTCTACGGCCCGCTGCTTCACTTCCGGCGGCAGCTTCACCCGCAGGGCCCCGGCGTGGCTGTAGTACTCGTTATAACGGGTCACAGGCTCCGGTTTCGTACCGGGCTGCAGGAACGTCTCCATGACCTGGCCGTTGCCGATGTAGAGGGCCGCGTGGGTCCAGTACCCCCATGACGAACCCGTATTGCCCCCCAGGACGATGTCCCCGGGCTCCAGCTGGCTGAAGTCGAACTCGTTGAACTCCCCGTCCCAGCGGCCCACGCCGAAGTTGCCCTGTCCGAGCTCGGCCCACATAAAACGCCACAGCTCCTTGGTGGATGGGCGCATGGTGAGCACGTTCACGCCGATTAGCAGCACCAGCGCCAGGGCGCCAAACGCCAGGGAACGCTTGATCACTTTCATAAGCTCAGGCCTTCTTGCGCCGCCTGATGGCATCCTTGTGGCGGCGGGCCGGCGCCCATTCGGCGGCGGCTGCCACTTCCCGCTGGGCGGGCGGCTGCTCGACGGGCTTGCTCACGACGAGCGCCATGGCCAACGTCAGGGGCCGGCCAACGATGGCCACGAAAGCCAGCGTTTCCACGACGACAGCCACCCAGAGCCACGGCCCCAGGGCGGTGCCGAACGTGCCCTGGACCGGGAGCATGACGCCGTTCCAGACCCGGCCCAACCACTCGGGGGCGAAGGTGCCGGACGGCAGGAACACCACCGAGGGCCACTGCCACATCAGCGCCGCCCAGGCGGCCATCTGCCACGGCACGACCGCCTGGCGCTTGCGCGCCGCCTCCTCCAGCTCCCCCCGCAGCACACGGGCGGTCCGGACGATCAGCCAAAAAAGGAGGACACTGAGGGGCAGGCCAAGCCAGGGAAGCCAGGCCGACACTGCATACCCGACGGCGCCCAGGAGCACCTGTCCGAGAATCAGGAGTACGGCACTCTGCAGGAGCACGGTCAGCACAGGGAACAGCCCCTTTCCGTCCAGCTTGCTTTATCCTGCAGCCAGCGACTCCTGCCCCTCCAGGCATCGGCGCACTTCTGCGGAGAGTAAGCCCAGGTGCTCAGGGTGCTTGAACATATCGAAACGGTCGATGTCGACCCAGAGGACCGGGGACTGGGCGTATCCGGCAATAAAGCGCTCATAGCGGGTGTGCAGGTCGGCCCAGTAGGCAGTGGGCACGGCCTTTTCGGACTCGCGGCCACGCTGGGCAATGCGGCGAAGGATCGTATCGAGGCTGCCGGTCAGGTAGATGGCGAGGTCCGGGCGAATCAGGTGATCGACCATGCTGTGGAAGAGGTCGTGGTAGGTGGCAAAGTCGCGGTCCGGCATCTTGCCGGTGTCGTGCAGAGCGCGGGCGAAAATCTCCACATCTTCGTAAATGGAGCGATCCTGGATGTGGTCCCTTCCGGTCTCCTGGATGTTCAGGATATCGCGGTAGCGCTGACCCAGGAAGTATATCTGCAAGTGAAAGCCCCACTGCGCCTGGTCCCGGTAGAAGTCACTGAGATACGGGTTGTTGTCGACCCGTTCGTAGCTGGCATCGAACCCGAGCATGCCCGAGAGCTCGCGGGTCAGGGTGGACTTTCCGGCGCCGACGTTGCCGATTACCGTGATAAACGAGTACTCGCGCGGCTGCGGTCGCAGATGGGCGTTGGTGATCCGAAACATGAGAGGCTCCTCCCCTTTTCCCTCTAGGCCGTGCGGGCACAGGCCTGGTTCAGCGCCTGATGAACCCGGTCGATGAAGAGCTGCTTGTCGCTACTATTGGAGACCAGATCGAGGCAGGTCGTATCAACCGTGAGCACCGGCGCCGTGCCGAAATGGACTTCCGGCTCGGCGAAATAGAGTTCGTATTCCTGTGCCAGCCGCCGGATGTACTCCGGGTCCATGTTGCGCTCAAAGGAGCGGTCCCGCCGCCGGATGCGCTCCATGACGGTCTTGTGGTCCGCCTTGAGGTAGATGACCATATCTGCCTTGGGCAGGTCGGAGGTCAGAATGGCAAAAAGCTGCGTATACTTCTCGCGCTTGGTGCCGGTCAGGGTGAGCCCCGCAAAGATCCGGTTCTTGACGACGTTGTAGTCGGAGATGATGGTGGCGCCGGCCTTGAGCCGTTTGGCCGTATCCTCCAGCTGCTTGACGCGGTTGAGCAGGAAGAAGGTCTCCGTCTGGAGGGCCCAGGAATCCCGGTCGGAGTAGAAGTCCTTGAGGAAGGGGTTTTCCTCGACGATCTCGAACAGGGTTTCTCCACGAAGGGCTTCGGTCAGCATGCGGGTAACGGTGGTCTTGCCTACGCCGATGACGCCCTCGATGGTGATAAACAAGGGAAAGCCTCCTCAGGCTGCCGTTCGCACCCCTATATCTGGGGGATTCAGCCAGCGGTCAGACCATATATCTAGGGGCCATGTAAGTAATACGCGAAGGAAGCCGCGAAATCCTGCTTTCGTAAAGACAAAACCTACCTCATGGGAAATGTTCAGCCCGCCCCGATTGTCCGGGGCGGGCTCGTATTATTGATGGAGATCGAACGTCCAGGGGCCGGGTACGGGCACTGCAAGTTGGGTCGTACGGATTGCCACGGGCTTGATGCCTGGTGGCATCTCCAGCTCGAAGGCCTGCCGACGGAACTCTCCCGGGGCGCCGCCCGTGCCCGAACCTGTCTCCTTGACGGGGTGGGCAGCCCCGGTCTCGTCGAGGACCTCCAGTTCCCCGAAGGCGACCAGTTCCGGCCCGTAGGGAAACCTGAACTCCAGGGCCAGCCTGTTGCCCATGAATTCCCATTCCTTGAGCGTGACGGGAACGCCGGCGACCTCGCTAACGGCACCAGACTCCAAAGGCCATGACACGTCGGCCGGTACACCCTTTACGTCGGCAGGCAGGATCAGCCGTGCCGGCAGTTCGGTCTTGTCAAAGACTTTGTAGCGCGACTCTGTGTCCAGCCCGTAATCCATGCTGCCGTAGACCGGCTCTCCGCCGGCTTCCAGCGCCATAGAGAACTCATGGTTGCTCCAGGAGTATCCGCCCCTGAAGCCGGGTTTCGTCACGTGATACTTGACCACAGTCTTCACAGGGGTCTGGATCACGGACTCAATGGTGTAGGTAATCTCGTCAAAGGTCTGCGTCTGACCGATGGGGAACTCGCGGGTCAGCTTGTCCGCTTCGTTGCGGGAAACAGAGAATGTAATGGGAATCTGCTCTCCGTCGATGACCGCCATCAGTTCCATCATGCCGCCCTGCTCACCGACCGGGTTCGTGACAAGCGTGCCGTACAATCCCATGGGCGTGCTGACGGGGGGCGACCAGGACGACATGACACCGGCGGTCCCCGGAACTCTGGATGCATGCATCATGGGGCCGGTATCGGTGGGATGCGTCAGCGAAGACCAAAGGCCCCGGCCCGCCGGCACGGGCTTCTCACTCACTGCGGCGGTGCGCTCCGCAAGCCCGGTAATCTGATACAGGACCGTGGTCAGCGCCCGGTCGGCGGCAACGCCCAAAATGCGGATGGTCACATCGCCTCTATGAACTTCGGCGACGGTGCCCTGAATCAGTCCGGCGTCGTAAGCCCACTTCAGGCCGGCATCTTTCATGATGATCTCCTGAACGACCGGCCCGATGACCGGCCAGGCTGCCGCCGTACCCGCCCACGCCGGGAACGTGAAGGTGGCGCCGACCAGGAGGAAGACCGCCGCGGCGGCGCTTACCGCCCACCGCAGCCAGCGCCGGTGCTTGACGGTTGCTGCCTGCGCTGTTACGTATGCCTCCAGGTTCAGCGACGGGCTGCCCGCCTCGGCCCAGCGCTTGAGCCCCTGGCCCAGGCGGTTTTCAAATTCGTCACGCTGTCCGCTCACTGCGCATCCCTCCTCTCTGCCGTATCCATTTGCCGTAGCAATTCCAGCGCCTTTCCCAGGCGGGACTTCACGGTGCCCACGGGAATCCCCAGCGCCTCGGCAATCTCCTGCTGGGGCATGTCCAGCATATAGCGAAGCACAATGACGGGCCGGAGATGGTCGCTCAGGCGGGCGACCATCTCCCACAGGGCGGTCGCTTCCGCATCCGGCCCCGGCACCGTGTCCGGAATGTATGCCTGCAGATCGTCGACGGGAAATGTCCGGCGCCGACTCTCCAGGATCCGGCGGCATTTGTGGATCAGGATCCGGCGCATCCAGGCGCCGAACGCGCGCTCCCCGCCCCGGAGCTGGTGGAAGGCGGCGTAGCCCGCCAGAGCCGCCTCCTGGAGGGCATCCTCCGCGTCGGGGCGGTTCCCCAGCATGGCGAAGGCAATGCGCTCCAGGTAGCCCTGGTGTCTGCGCAAAAGGTCGAAGTATGTCATCAGGAGTGGTCCTTTCTGAAAGCGCTCGTACAGAAAGAGCAGCCACCGGGGCGGGGCGTTCGCGGAAATGGCGGGTGATTATTTCCTGGTCATGCTGATCTTCGACACGGACTCCATTTCCGTATCGATACTGACGCCGCTCTTAGTCTCCTTCATGGTCTGGGTGAATGTGAAGGCCGTGCGGGACTCCATGGCGTGCTGCAGCCCGGTCTTCAGTTCGATGTATTGGGTGGCGCTCAGTTCAAGGCTACCTTTCAGCAGGAAAGCTACCCCGCCCGTGTCGCCGGACATGCTAATGGGCCCGCTGCCCGTGGTCACCAGTTTGGCGACCAGCACGCCGTTCTGTGTCTCATTCGCCTCGTACTTGGTCGTCACGGTGATCTTCGATTCGCCCTGAATACCTGGCAGGTCAAGCGGGAGGGGCATCTCCGCCGTCCAGCTGCTCCCGGGCCGGACCGCGGTGCCCTGGGGGAGGTTGGCAAAGGACTGGTTCAGCATCTGCATGAGCTGGTCCTTCTCCAGGATGCCGCCGAAGCCGGGCCCCACATCGGCGTCGATGGGCTTGCCTGTTGTCGTATCAATCTTGACGGTGAAACGCATGTCGCCCCGGAGGGGCGCCCCGACGGGCACCGGCTTTGCGCCGACCTCCGTTTTCACATCGAAGCCGCTGAGGGTATAAGCCACGGTGGCGACGTTCTCCTGCACTTGCTCGAAACGCAGGAGGGCATCGTACTGCAGAGTGGTTTTGCCCGCCAGCGGCAGGTCAATGGGCAGCGCCTGGCCGTTCAGGCTCCGCCCGTTGAAGGTCGTGTCGATCACAAGATGATAGGCCACCTGCTGCCCCTCGGGCACCCGCAGAGTGAGCGCCGGGGCAGCAGGCGCCTGTCCGGCGGCGGACCGGGGCGTGCTGCCCTTCCCGCACCCTGCGGCTGCAAGCGCGACTATCAGGACAGCCAGACACATTCTGCACAACCGACCCATGGGTGGATTCCTCCCTTTCCGCAATGGCGCCAGGGCAGTTTATGAGCGGGCGCCCGCGAACAAACCCCGCCAAATTCCGTTAAGTGATATAAGGAGTGAACACTCTACAGTCCATCAATACACTCCCAACTTTTTGGCCACGGAGGGGAGCAGGATGTCCGACACAGTCTGGTACAGGCTATCAGGTCACGTACTGCTTCGCTACGGCTCGGCCCACCTGGTCGACCCCACCACGGCGGCACTGAGAATTCAGGAGGATCTGGCCCAGTCCCGGATCCTGGCGTCCGAAGATGAAGCCCGGCTGATGCTCGGCGGAAAGATCAGATTCCGACGGCGCCACCTGTATCGCGCCGGGGCAGCCGGCGTGTACGTCATCTTCGAGAACGTGGCCATTACGTACATCTGTGCGGCCGGGCGCTTCCGGAGCCGGCGGGTGCGGGGCGAATTCCAGCGGAGCCGGTCCGGGCGGCTGCATACGTGGCAGGGACATGCCAGGAGAATGGAAAGGGAGCCCGTCTGACGAGGTCAGGCGGGCTCCTCCGTCATCTTCGGCGGCGGAAGCCATGGCGGCTGTACGGCATGCGAGGGGTCACACCCCAGGAGGAGGGCCCTGGTAGAAGGCACCGGAGCCGCCGGGCGGGCCGGCGTCGCCAGCGATGTTCCGCTCGTAGCGGACGGCCAGGTAGAGCAGTCCAAGCGGGCTTACAAGAATTTGAGTCAGGAACGGCACCAGTTTTCCGAGCAGCGGTATGAAGGAAAGAATGCTGGCAGCCAGGCCAAGCACGAATGTCGCCGCCATCAAGACCAACAGGGTCAGCAGTACATCGACGCACTTCGCCCGCAGGCCTCCCAGGGCCCGGGCGGCAGCCTGGCAAGCGCCGACGTCGCGGCTCACGGCGATGTACGGGCCGTACCCGCTGAGCGCCAGCATGATCATCGCCGTTCCGATGGCCCACACCAGTGGACCGAGCACGGGGATGAGCCTCAGGATCAGGAGCAGGATCATCAGGAGGATGCCGACGAGAATAAGGACCAGGTTCAGGCGCACCAGACGGCCCCAATTGCGCAGGCCGGCCTGCCAAAGCTCGCCGAAGGAAGCCGGGCGTCCCTGCATGACCCGGACGACGCCATAAATCAGACCGCCCTGTCCGATGGGCGCCACCAGCAAGAAGGCGATCACCATCAGCAGCAGAGCGGCGCCCAGGCCGGCCGCGATGCGCGCCAGGGCGTCAAAGCCCCCGCTGCCAAAACCGTTCAGCGTCAGACCGGCGGACACCAGCACCGGCACCACGAAGATCCGGCTGAGCGCCATGAGGACCAGACTCACCAGCATGGCGAAAAGGCCGGCCAGCGCCAGGGCACCCCAGTTCTCCCTGTACCGGCGCCACGTTTCCTCCGCGATCACCTTCGTCCCCCCTTGCCCCGTCTCCCCCGGGCGAGACCGGGGGTAGTTGAGCTTACGCAAGGGAGCTTTCAGAAATGCCACGGTTCTGCGGCATACTCCGCCGCGAGCGGGTCAACCTAAACCATATCGCGGCATGGAGGGGCGAACCGTGAATCTCGGTTGGGTTGTGGTCATGCGGGGCGTGATTAGCTTCGTAACCCTGCTGGTCTACACCAACATCCTGGGCAAGCAGCAGGTCGGGAAGTTGACGTTCTTTGACTTCATCACTGGTATCACCATCGGCAACCTGGCAGGATCGCTCACCGTCGATTTTGACTCGCGGGCGTGGCCGCACTTCGTCGGGCTGTCGGTGTGGGCCGTGCTGGCCATGCTCGCGCAGTTCATTGCGCTGAAGAGCCGCTGGTGGGCCAGAATCCTGGGCGGCGAACCCGTGATTCTCATCGAGAACGGCCACATCCTCGAGCAGAACATGGCCCAATGTCGCTTCCGTTACGACGACTTGCTGATGCAGTTGCGGGAAAAAGACGTGTTTGATCTGCATGAAGTCGAAACGGCAATCCTCGAGACCAGCGGTGCGCTGAGCGTTCTGAAAAGATCGCAGGACCACCCCGTAACGCCTCGCGACCTGCACCTGCCCACGGCTTACAAAGGGTTGGGAACAATGCTGATCCATGAAGGTCAGGTGCTGAGCGGCCACTTAATCCGGGTTCGACTCACGCCTGAATGGCTGTCGGAGCAACTGCTAAAGCAGAGCATCACGTCCCCGCACGATGTCGCACTGGCAATTCTGGGCTCCGATGGCAAGCTGTTTGTCGACACGTATCGGGATGGGGTGCCTGTGGAGCCTGTCGATGATCAACTTGAGCAGCAATGAGGCGATCAGGCGTGTGGAGGAAAATCATCAAGTGGGCCGTCTATGTTGTCCCCATTACAGTCTTTGTATTGCTGCTCAACGCCGGACAGTTGCTCAAGCGGCCTATGGGAACTGGTGACGATGTGCGAGGCAGCCTGAGCAGACTGGAGGAGTCGGTGCTGACCGAGGACTGGCAGGGCGCCGACGCAGCCTGGGAGCGGACGCACAGGGCCGTGGGCATCGTCATGCGGCGTGTCCAGGTGGATGCGGAGCGCGATGAGCTGCAGGACTTCTCCGAAGAGCTGGCCAGGCTGCGGGGAGCGGTTCAGGCCGGCGAGCGGGCCGCCGCACTGGAGCATATTTCGGTTCTCAAGGCGCTCTACGATGAGTGGGGCCGATGAAAACGGATGAGGGGGTCTGCGCTTTTGGTGCAGGCCCCCTCATTCGTAAACTCACATGAGTTGGTAGAGCGGTTCAGCATATTGGCACCCGGTACTTCCGGCATTGATCCGCCCCATGAGCTCGATCGTGCCGTCCGTTTCCGCCTCGTCCAGATAGACCATCTGGCTCCGGTGTGCCTTGACCGCCCGGAGTTTGTCGGCCATGACGGCGCTGATGTCGACCAGCACGTTGGGGTGACGAGTGCCGTAGAAGAACACCCGAGTCCCTGTATGCAACCGTGCGCGGGCCAAATCCATCACCGTGCGGCCGAGGGCCTTGTGGTCCCGGTTCGCGGTTTGGGGCAGCAGCTCTTTCGGGTCGAAGGCGAAGACCACCTCCGGAGCCGTCTCGTTCCAGCAGCGTGCAACCAACTGCTCCAAACGGGGGTCTTCTGCCAGGCCAAAGTCGGGCAGGCCATGGAAAGTGACGGAATCATAGCCCTGGAGCCGGGCCGCCTCCTGTTGTTCACTCCGGCGCTGGCCGCCGAGGTCGACCCAATTGCCGCGCTTTTCGCCGTCAGAAAGGACCACGGCCGCGATCTGGCTTCCTGCCAGCGCCATTCGCCGTAGGGTGCCCCCGGCAAAGAACTCCAGGTCATCCGGATGGGCGGTCAGGGCGAGGACCCGGCGCGGCGTGAGGACCAGATTCTCTCCTAGCGCCAGCGCCAGGGCAGGGTTGTCCGGCGCCACCTGACGGGTGACCAGCCAGCGGGCTACCGGCGTATCGGCAACTCTGAAAATGGTGCTGAAGAATGCTCGCCGGAAAGCAAGTGTGCGATCTGATTTGACGGAGACCTTTCTGCCCACTCAAGAACCTCCTCGACCGATTCCTCCTCAGGCTAGCCGGAACAGGCCTTCCGTGTACATGGCGGGAGTCGCTCCGCTGTGGATGCGGCTGACCAACCTCGTCCAGAAGCGGGCGACCTCGTCAGGCCCCCGGAGTTGGCTGCGATGAGCCCGCAGCCCGGTCTCTTTCTCCTGCACGACTTCGGTAATGTCGACCAGCACGTTGGGGCTGGGACTGCCATAGAAGTAGACCCGCTCGCCGGCACTGACTGCTTTCCGAACGCGGGCGAGTACGGAGGCGCCCAGAGCGAGGTGGTCGGGATTGCTGCCAAACGGCAAGGGCCCTTTCGGGTCGAAGGCCACCACGACGTCCGGCTGGACTCGCTGCCATAGTTCCTCCAGGGCATGGTCGAGCACAGGACCGGGGCGAATCTGGCCATCCGGCAAGTCCAACTGGATCAGGTCGGCAGAGAGGACTGTCGCGCCGGCTTCCGCCTCACGGGTGCGAATCTCCGCGATGTTTGCCCTGTTAGTGGCCCTCTCTCCCCGAGACAGAACGGCCATGGTGACGCTGCTGCCATTTTGGGCCAACAGCTTGAGGGTGCCACCGACAAAGCACTCCAGGTCACCTGGATGCGGCCCGATTGCGAGCACGCGCCGGCGCCGGCTGAGCAACTCGAGTCCGGCCTGGAGCGCAATGTCGGGGTAGTACGGCCTCTGCAGCCTGCGCCAGACTGCCCATCCACCGATCAGCGCACTCGCAGCCAGTATCGCGGGAACCACGAATCCTCCGCGTCTTTTCATCGGCATCCCCCTACATGCAAATCCTCGACATGTAGTGTGCCCACAACGCGATGGGCCGCCCTCTGTCCGTTCAGGACGAGGGCGGCCCCGGGATATTTCATTCGCTGATGTTTTCACCGGGGCGGAGGTAGGTGCCGCTCTTCCCCCCGGTCTTCTTCACCAGGCGGACCTGGCCGATGACCATGCCCTTGTCGACGGCCTTGGCCATATCGTAGATGGTCAGGGCGGCGACGGAGCAGGCGGTCAGGGCCTCCATTTCCACCCCGGTCTTGCCGACGGTGGCGACCCGGGATTCAATAAGCACCCGGCTCCCCGCCTCGTCGAAGGCAAAGTCCACGCTGGCGCTGGTGACCGGCAGCGGGTGGCAGAGCGGAATCAACTCGCCGGTCTTCTTGGCAGCCATAATACCGGCCACCCGAGCCACGCCGATCACGTCGCCTTTCGCCACGCCGCCAGACTGAATCAGGGCGAGGGTGTCAGGCTTCATCTGCACTTCGCAGCGGGCAACGGCCACCCGCTCGGTATCGGACTTGGCGCCGACATCGACCATGCGAGCCCGCCCGTGCTCATCAATATGGGTCAGCTCAGACATCGCCCTCAGCCCCCGATCCCATGCATGATGCGCCGGCTGAAATCCGCGTCGGCGTCGTCGAAGTTGTGCTCCAGGGGCTTTTGGAGGATGGCGCCCTTGAGGGCGGCAGCCAGTTCGTCCAGAGTCGCCTGCGGGCTGCGCAGCACCGGCTTGAGGTCGACTTCGTGGACGTGGCCCAGGCAGGGGTTGATCTTCCCGTCTGCTGAGAGGCGAATGCGGTTGCAGTCGCCGCAGAAGCATTCGGTGACGGCGGAGATGAAGCCGAGCGAGCCCTTGGAGCCGGGGATCTTCCAGTACTTTGCCGGGCCATTGCCCGCGACGCCTTTGCGGAGCGGCTCCAGGTCCTCGAAGGCGCCGATGAGGCGCTCGCGCATTTCAGCGGCAGGGACGAGGTTCTGCCACGTGAACTCGTAGGCTTCGGAGAAAGGCATGACTTCGATGTACCGGACGTGAATGGGCCGGTCGATGGAGAGCCGGGCCATGTCGATCAGTTCGTCGTCGTTCCAGTCGCGGATGACGACCATGTTGAGCTTGACGGGGTGCATGCCCACGGCGATGGCCGCGTCGATAGCCCGGGTGACGGCGTCGATGTCGCCGGAGAGGCGGGCCATTTTCTCGAAGCGGTCGGGCCGCAGGGTGTCGAGGGAGAAGTTGACCCGGTCGACGCCGGCGTCCTTCAGTTCCCTGGCCATGGGGGCGAAGAGGAGGCCGTTGGTGGAAAGGGAGAGGTCCTTGACGCCCATGGGCTTGAGCTTGGCCAGGAACTCCAGGATTCCGGCGCGGACCAGCGGCTCGCCGCCGGTGATGCGGATTTTGTCGACGCCGAGGGTGAGTCCGGCTTCGATGACGCGGAGGAGCTCGTCATAGCTGAGGTATTCGTCACGTGGCCGCAGCTGGACGCCCTGCATGGGCATGCAGTAGACGCACCGCAGGTTGCAGCGATCGGTGACGGAGACTCGCATGTAGCTGATTTTGCGGCCCCACTGGTCGATCACTCGTCTCACCTCTCTAGTGGATGTCGTCTTGGTTATAACGGCCGCCCTCCGGGTCAGGGCCACCGTGTGCGTCGCATGAGGCCGCCCCCGATGGCCCTGATCCGCTGGGCTCGGTTATTTCAATCCACCAAGCGGATTCGGCCTGCGTTCGACACATCGTAGCCGCCGAGCTCAGCTACGGCTCGCTTGAACGGTTCCTGGGCAAGGAGGTTTAGCACTGCCTGGACACCCGGGTGGTCCTGTTGATCCAGCGGGATGCAGAGTTCGTAGTCTTCCCAGGTAATCGGGACGAAGTCGAGGTCCAGGGCCTTGGCGGCGCTCAGGATGCCGAGTCCGGTGTCCGCCGCGCCGCTTTTCACGGCGGCGGCGACGTTCAGGTGGGTGAACTCTTCCCGGGTGTAACCCTGCACCCGGGCAGGGTCGATGCCTTCCTGCTTGAGGTGGTAGTCCAGGAGGAGCCGGGTGCCGGCGCCCCGCTGCCGGTTGACGTACGTGACGTCGGGCCGGGCGAGGTCGGCAAAGGTCCGGATATGCTTGGGATTGCCTTTCGGCACCAGGAAGCCCTGTTCACGGCGGGCCAGCAGGGCCAGCAAGGCGGGGCGCCCCAGGTAGCGCTTGACGTAGCTAACGTTGTAGTCGCCCGTGGCCTCGTCCAGCAGGTGGACGCCGGCCATGTGGGCCTCGCCGCGCTTCAGGGCCATGAGCCCGCCCAGCGACCCCACATGGGCGCTGGAGAGGAAGTGGTTGGCGGCGGTGCGGCGCAGGAAGCTGGACATAAGGTCCAGGGCCGTATCATGCGAACCGATGGAGACCACCGTCTCCTGAATCTCAGCGAGGGGCCGGAGCAGTTCCACGCTGACGTCCTGCCCTTCGCCAATGCCTTCCCGGCCGGCGGGCACCACCAGCAGGCCGTCCGCCCGCACCAGCGAGGAGATCACGCCGGCGCCCCGGGAAATCGGCGTGGCGACCAGCTTCTCACCGACCCGTCCCAGCTTTACCCGGACGTACTCCTCCACGCCCATGGGGCTGGTGAGGCGGCGGGCCAGGGTAGCCGTGGCGGAAGGCCGCTTCGGCACGGGAATGCCCAGGTGCCGGTAAATCAGGGGCCGGACGAATAACTCGGACGTGAGCCAGGTGCTGACGGGATAGCCCGGCAGCCCGATGACCGGCTTGCCCTTGATGATGCCCAGCATCACCGGCTTGCCCGGCTTGATCGCCACGCCGTGGGCCAGCACCTGCCCCAGCTCGGCCAGCACGTGGACGGTGAAGTCCTCGCTGCCGGCGCTGGAGCCGGCGTTGACGATGACGATGTCGCCCCGGTCGACGGCCTTCATAACCGTCTCTTTGATCTGTTCGTATTTGTCGGGCACAATCGGGTAACGAATGGGCACGCCGCCCCACTCCGCCACCTGGCTGAGCACCACCCGGGAGTTGAACTCGATGATCTCCCCGGCCTTTGGGTCGGTCTTCGGGTTGACCAGTTCCGACCCGGTGGGAATGAAGACGACCCGCGGCCGCTTGACGATGGGAATTTCGAGAATGCCCGCGGCCAGCAGGGCGCCCATGTCCTGGGGCCGGATGCGGTGCCCTTCGGGCAGGATGATCTCCGTAGCGACCACATCTTCCCCGATGGGCCGGATATGCTGCCAGGGGGCCGCCGGGGCGAGAATCTCGCAGCGGGCGCCCTGCCCGTGGCCTTCGTCCACGAGGTTCACATCTTCCACCATGATCACGGCGTCGCAGCCCTCGGGCACGGGGTCGCCCGTATCAACCCAGACCGCCTGCTCGCCGAAGGTCAACGTGACGGGATTCGTCTCCATCGCCTGGAAAGTGTCCCGGGCCCTGACGGCCACGCCGTCCACGGCGGAAGCATGGTAATGAGGCGCAGAAATGTGGGCGGTGATCGGCCTGGCCGTCACCCGGCCCAGGGTCTCTTCCACGGGCGCAACCCGCTCGATGTGTCCCCAGCCCGAAGCAGTAAGTAGCGCATGGAGCCGGGTGAGGGCCTCCGACACGGAGACCGACTCGAGATAGATCTTGCGTCTGCTCATACCAGTACCTCCACGTCGACCCACTCGCCGGCCAGGATACCTTCTTTGCCGCTGGAGATGGTGACCAGTCCGTCCGCCCTGACCAGCGTGCTGATGAGGCCGCTTTTTCCGTGAACGGGCTCCGCCCAGACTTCGTCGCCTTCCCGCCGCAGCCGCACCCGAATGCAGTCCGTGCGCCCCGTGGCGGAGGCAACGTTCTTCGTCATGCGGGCCCGCACGGCCGGCCGGAACGCGGGTTCCGCCGCCAACCCCTGCAGTTGCCGGAGCAAGGGCGCCACCAGCAGGCCATAAACGACCTGAGCGCTCACCGGGTGCCCCGGCAGCCCGATGACGGGCTTGCCCTGCGCTACGGCGAGGATCGTGGGCTTGCCGGGCTTCAGCTTGACGCCGTGAACCAGAATGCCCGGTTCGCCCAGTTCAGCGATCATTTTGGATGTAAGGTCGCGGGTGCCCACGCTGGAGCCGCCCGAAATTAAGATGACGTCGTAAGTAAGCCCCCGCTGCAGCATCTCCCTGACGGCTTCCTCAGTATCGGCGGCCTTCCCGAGATAAGTAGGCACGGCGCCGTCCCGCCGGGCGAGGGCGGTGAGGGCGGCGGCGTTGGATTCCCGAATCTGCCCGGGCCCCGGCTCCCGCTCGGGGTCGACCAGTTCGTCCCCGGTGGAGATAATCGCCACCGTGGGGCGGCGGATCACATCCACCTGCAGGATGCCCGCCGACTGCAGGAGGGCCAGCTCCTGGGCCCGGACCTGGTGCCCAGCGGGCAGCAGCACTTCGCCGGCGCGGGCATCTTCGCCTTTATGCATCACGTTCTCGCCGGGGGAGACGGGGCGGGTAATGCCGATTTCATCTTCCGCCAGCGCTTCGGTATACTCAACCATCACCACGGCATCGGCGCCGTCGGGCAGGGCGCCCCCCGTGCTGATGCGCTGGGCCTGGCCGGCATGCAGAGGAAGAACCGGCGCTTCGCCCATCAAGATTTCGGCCGTTACCTTCAGGTAGGCGGGAAGCCCGTCGGAAGCGCCGAACGTATCCGCCGCCCTGACGGCGAAGCCGTCCACGCTGGTGCGGGCAAACGGGGGCAGGTCGGCCGGTGCCGCCACGGGCGCCGCCGTGACACGCCCAAGCGCATCCGCCAGGCGAACCGTCTCCGCCGCCGGTCTGACCTGGGCGCACGCCGTCAGAAACAGCCTGCGTGCATCCTCTACCGGTTTGAGCTCGAAAAACTCCATGCTGTAACCCCTCCCAGGTTGGAAGACCGGCGGGGTGCTGATCAAAAAAGCCATCTTCCCGCAGGAGATGGCAGAACAGACCCGGCCGGTCGCGTGACCACCAGAAGTTCCGCCCCTTTCCAATGCGGGAGGCTCTGCAGTTTCCGGCAGAACCCTCGCCCGGGCCAATGCCCGGGTCCGGTCGGACAGCCGTGGAGAGCTTTAGGCTGAGCGACTCGGGACGTCAGATATGCAGTTAGGCTTCGTCTCTTTTGATTATACGGCCAGCGAATTGGGCCGCGCAAGCAGACATCCGCGGTTCGGGACATACGTACTACTGAATCGGGCAGATGTTGGCTCGCAGGAGTGGTAGTTTTGGCAAGGGAAAACCGGCTAGATTCCGGTGTACAAGTATTCCGGGTGGCTGCGACCTACGTCGGCACGGTGGTCGGCGCCGGCTTTGCCTCCGGCCAGGAGACGCTCCGCTTCTTTGCGTCCTACGGCCGCACCGGGCTGCTGGGCATCGCAGTGGCGACGGTCCTGTTCTGCGGGTACGGCATATTGGTCATGGATCTGGGGCGCCGCCTCCGGGCCCGGTCCCACCGGGAGATCCTGCACCACGCCTGCGGCCCTGTGCTAGGGCGCATCATGGACGGCATCATTACGCTGTTCCTCGGCGCCACGCTCACGATCATGATCGCCGGGGGCGGGGCCGTGTTCGCCGAGCAACTGGGGCTGCCCCGGGGCGTCGGGACGATATTGACCGCTGCCCTGACCGGCCTGACGATTCTCGCAGGCATGCGGGGCATTATGGCGGCCAACTCGGTGGTGGTGCCGCTGCTGACGCTGGCCATCGCGGGGCTGTCGGCTGCGACCATCAACTATCACGGCATGGCGGATATTATCGCCAGAGCCGTGCCCTGGCCCCTGCTGGCGCCGGTGCACTCCTGGTTCGTAGCTTCGTGGCTGTACGTGGGGTATAACCTCGTGCTTGCCATTTCGGTGCTGGGTCCCCTGGGAGCGGAGGTGAACAACCGCCGGACGCTGATTGCCGGCGGTCTGACCGGCGGACTAACGCTCGGTCTGCTGGCGGTGGGCATCAAGCTGGCCGTCTCCGCCCATATGCCCGACATCGGCATGGTGGAAGTGCCCATGCTCCATCTGGCAAGGCTGCATCCGGTGCCCGTGCAGTGGTTCTACACGTTGATTCTCTGGGCCGAAATCTACACGACGGCCATCGCCTGCGCCTATGGCTTCGCGGGGCGGGCGTCAGAAGTGATGCGGACCGGCTACCGGGGGGTGGTCGTCATCACCATCGCCCTGGCGCTGTTCGGGAGCGGCATCGGCTTCAGCACCCTGCTCGCCGTCCTCTACCCGCTGTTCGGCTTTGTGACGATGATTGTCCTGGCGGGGCTGGCGTTCATGTGGGTGCGCAGGGCGTAAGCGCCGGGCGCCCCTTCGGGCGGGGCGCCCGGCGCTGATGCTACCTGCGCACCATCGGGGTGGCGGTGCCATCGGGGTTGTAAGTGTAGAAGCCCCGGCCGGTCTTCTTGCCAAGGTAGCCGGCCTGCACCATCTGCACCAGCAGGGGGCAGGGCCGGTACTTGGAGTCCTTGTAGCCCTCGTACAGCACGTTCATGATGTACAGGCACGTGTCCAGCCCAATGAAGTCCGCCAAAGTGAGCGGCCCCATGGGATGGTTCATGCCCAGCTTCATGACGGTATCAATCTCCTCCACGCCGGCAACGCCTTCGTAGAAGCAGAAGATCGCTTCGTTCAGCATGGGGAGCAGCACCCGGTTGGAAATGAAGCCCGGGAAGTCGTTGACGGAGACGGGGGTCTTGCCCATCTGCTCGGCCAGCGACTTGATGTTGTCGTAGGTCTCGTCGGACGTTGCGATGCCGCGGATCACTTCCACCAGCTTCATGACCGGCACCGGGTTCATAAAGTGCATGCCGATGAACTGGGCGGGCCGCTTCGTGGCGGCAGCCAATTGCGTAATGGGCAGGCTGGAAGTGTTGGACGCGAAAATCGCACGCGCGGGGCAGATTCCGTCGAGTTCCTTGAACAGCTTCAGCTTCACGTCGAGGTTCTCGATAACCGCCTCAATGACCAGATCGACCTCAACCGCAGGCGCCAGTTCCGTGGTGCCGGTGATCCGCCTCAGAATGGCCGCCTTCTCTTCGGCCGTCTTCCGACCCTTGTCCACGTCCCGGGCGAGGATCTTGTCGATGCCGGCCAGACCTTTGTCGACAAACTTCTGCTCGATATCCCGGAGGATCGCCTTCAGCCCGGCCTGAGCAGCCACCTGCGCAATGCCCGCACCCATCTGCCCAGCCCCGACCACCATGATTGTCTGAATCGCCATGCTTGAACCTCCCGTAGAGAAACTCAAGTACCTACCCAGATAACCGCCGAAAGCTTGGACCGGTGTGTGTGCGGGGCCAGGGGGAAGCGAGGACGATTTCACCGGTAAGTCGCTCCGGAGCGACGACGCCCTCAACCAACTCACCCGACCTACCCACAATCACCCCACTCGCACCACCGTAGCTTCCCCCTGACCACCACCCGAACAGATCGCGGCAAGCCCATACCCACCACCGCGACGACGCAGCTCATATACCAGATGCATCAATATCCGCCCACCACTCGCACCGATGGGATGCCCCAAGGCCACCGCTCCGCCGTTGACATTGACGATCTCCGGGCTGCACTCCAGCAGCTTGATCGACGTCAACGTCACGGCGGCAAACGCCTCGTTGATCTCCACCAGATTCAGATCCTTCGCCGCAAGGCCCGCCTTCTTGAGCGCCTGGAACCCCGCCCGGGCCGGCACCGTGTGCAAGTACTTGGGCTCCTCCGAGTACTGCCCCTGCCCCACGATCGTTGCGAGAATCTCCAGGCCCAGAGCCTCGGCGCGCTCCCGCGACATCACCACCAGGGCGCTGGCGCCGTCCGACAGGCCCGGGGCGTTGCCGGCCGTAACCGTGCCATCCTTCTGGAACGCGGGCTTCAGCCCTGCCAGCTTCTCTAACGAAGTCTCCCGCCGGATCGACTCATCTGCGCCGAACGGCACCGGATCGCCCTTCCGCTGGGGCACCGGCACCGGGATGACTTCATCCGCAAACCGCCCGCCGTCCCACGCGGCCATCGCCCGCTGATGGCTCCGGAACGCCCACTCGTCCTGCGCCTGCCGGCTGATGCCGAATTCCGCCGCCACCTCGGACCCATACACGCCCATGTGGCAGCCGCCGAACGCGCAAGTAAGCCCGTCGTGCACCACCGCATCGATGATCTCGCCGCTACCCATCCGCAGTCCCCACCTGACCTTAGTCAGGTAAAAGGGAGCGTTGGACATCGACTCCATGCCGCCCGCCACAACGATCTCGGCGTCGCCCGCCCGGATCATCATGTCTGCCAGATTGACTGCGCGCAGCGAAGACGCGCAGACCTTATTGACCGTCTCCGACGGAACGCTGACCGGCAGCCCAGCCTTGTAGGTGGCCTGGCGGGACGGAATCTGCCCGGCTGCCGCCTGGACCACCTGGCCCATGAACACGTTGTCGATTTCGGCTTCGCGCCCTGTGAGCCCGGCCCGCCGGACCGCCTCCCGGATGGCTACCGCCCCCAGGTCGGTCGCGGCGAGCTCCTTCAGACCCCCGCCGAAAGCGCCGAACGGCGTCCGCACGGCGCTGACGATGACCGCCTCCCGCTTCACCGGTATATCCCCCTCAACCGTCCGATTATTAGCAACCCTCACCATTATACCGAAGCGGGGCAGGGGCTGTCGCCCCCGCCCCGTTCTACCGGGTGATCGCTTTTTCAATCTGTTCCGCCGCCTGGCTGTCCAGATCGCGGGCCTGCAGAATCAACTGGGCAAGCTCCTTTCGCACCGCCGGATCAGCAAACTGCCGGAACGCCTCCGGATTGCCGCCCCCGCCGCTAAGTTCCCGCAGCCGTTCGAGCAGATCATGCTCCTGCGTGTAAAGGTCGGCTGCCGCGAGCAGGTCTGCCCGCATGGCGGGCTCGCCCTCCGCCATGGTCCGCAGGAAAATGGCGGCCCGCAGCCGGCACTCTGCCAGAACGGCAGCCACCGCGTCGTGCACTTCGTGGTGGGCGCGCTTGGCCGCTTCGCCGCCGAAGGGAAAGCTCTCGCCTCTCAGCACCTGCTTGGCCCAGACAGGATAGGCCGCCAGCCCGCTGTGGCGCCCGAAGGCCTTTGGCGTCCGGATGATCTGCAACGCCCAGCGCAGGGTATCGCGGTTCCGCTCGCCCGCTGCGGCGGACTGCACCTTATCGCGGACGATAATCAGCGCCTTCGTGTCGCGACCCCATCGGGGCTTGCGGAAATACCCGGCGGGTTCGAAAGTGACCCCGGTATTGAACTCCGGGTCGTCCTGGAAGTAGCTCCAGCCCAACACCACGTCGCCGCCTTCATCGTACCCGGTAATCAGGCAACAGACAGGCGGCCCGACCACTCCGAAGCCAAGGACCGGGCGCCCGCCCCGCAGCGACTCGGCGATCTTCGCCCGGAAGGTCGTATCGTCGCTTCTGCCCGTCTTCGGTACGACCTCGTAGGTGTAGCCGACCGACTCGAAAGCCCGGCGGATGATCTCCCGGGGATCGGCGACCATCATCAGGTCGGTGTTGTTGATGTGCCAGCCCGTCTTCCATAGGAGCCCAAAGGCCATTCCGGAGGCGCCCAGAATGTGTACGTTGGCGTAGTTGAGCCGCCACCTTGCCCCATGCGCCTCCAGGGGCAGCCAGGGGTAATCGTCGCCCATGTATCGAACACAGGCGGCCAGACAGCTCGGGAATGGAATCTGCTCGGGACACTGGTCTCCGCCGTTGTAGAAGCCCACACGCGGCACGTTCTCCAGCATGTAACGAACCGGAGAGCCAACTGCTTTTGCAGCGCTCACTTCATTCACTCCTTCCAACACCGCATCTTTGGAATGGTACAGACCCGAGTGCGGCAGCGTGGTGGCGAATTCGCCATGTTGCCGAAGCGCCCCGGGAGTTATGCCGTAAACCCGCTGAAATGCACGTGTAAACACTTCCTGCGATTCAAAGCGATAGTCCATGGCGATATCGAGAATCCGGCGGTGTGACCGCGCCAGGTCATACGCAGCACAAGCGAGCCTACGCCGGCGTACGAAGTCTGCCAGGGTGCATCCCGTCACTTTCGCGAAAATGCTGTGAAAATGGGAAACCGAGAAATGAACGGCACCGGCCACATCTTCCGCGCTGAGCTCTTCCCGCAAGTGGCCCTCAATATAATCCAGCGCCAGTCGGACGCTGCCTACATGATCCATTTGTGCATGCCTCCGCGTCTCCACCTGGTTTGAGCATACCATACGGTTATTTCGCATTTTGATGTTTTTTCTGATGAGTTGGCCCCTGATGATGAGAGGGGAGGCGACCGGGCATAAGGGTTCAGCCACCAAGGGGAACGCTCTGAGGATGCGTGAGGACGGCTGGAGGTGCCTGGAGAGGCCCCGGAGGACGTCCGGGGGAGACCCGGGGGAAGCCCGGAGGATACCCTGAGTAAACCAAAGGGCCGGCTGGAATGCCGGCCCGTGTTCGGGTCAAACAGGATTGCGGGTTCCCAGTCTGCACATGGCACCTTTCGGGCTCCTCGATTCCGGAGCCCTTTGCCGGGAGTGGCACCGAAAGGCAACCACCACCAAGGCGTGTATGCACCTGCGCACATGCTGGAGGCTACCGCAACGGACACGGCGCTGCCCACCGTCCAGGCACAGGCTGCGGCGCAGCCTCCTTGCATGCGCGTGAGATCAAGGGGGAGACAAAGGTAAGGACACCTCGCACCGCTACAATGGTTATCTCTCTCACCGGCATCCTGCTCCTCGGACCGGAATTGCGTTGTTGTTGGAGAGCATCGACATACCGCAGGGCGGTCCGGAGTATTGTCTTTGAGCAAGTGCTCCAGTCAGGAGGGCGGCCATTTCTGGAGACTACGGTGGCTGGACTGCTAACTTTGGGACTCCTCATCCGGTTTATCGGGCCTTTGCTCGCAACCCTTCCCTCATTCGCCGCGTTCTGCTCGGCGGCCTCGGGGTAGGGTTTGGCACCTCGCTCATTCTCCGTGCCGGAGGCGCCCTCGATGGCTGTGAGATCCTTGGGCTGCTGATCCAGGATCGGTTTGGCCGCTCGGTGGTGTGGGTTCTGGCGGCAGCCAATGTCTTGTTTTTGGCGCCGCGATGAGGATGTACGGCCCAGCCTCCCAACCTAAGGGAACGCCCGACGAACGGCTGCGGGCATGGCGACGGAAAGGGCTCCAGGCTGGATCTGGACCGCGTATTCACCACAGTTGCCGGGGTCGCCATCCAGATGCATCCGGGCGGCTCCGCAGACCCGAACACGAATGCGCTCCCCACATGCCATGCGAACTCTAGGATGGAAGACGTGGGTGCCGGTGTACACCTGGCGCAGCAGGGTAAGGATCTCAAGTCGACTCAGCGCGCCGGCGATGCAGACATCCAGTTTCCCATCATCATGGCTCGCATATGGGGCAATTCGCATCCCGCCGCCATAGTGCTGTCCATTGGCGACAACCACTAAGGTCGCGGGGCCGGTGAAGCGCTGATCATCTACGGTAACCTCCACCTTCATCGGCGCATATCGGCCTATGGTCCGGAGGGCGCCCAGTAGATAGGGCAGTGTTCCCCCAAGTCGTGTGGGGTAGGCACTGGCGGCAGCAGCCACCTCGGCGTCAAATCCGATTCCGGCTGCATTGATGAAGTGGCGCCCATCGTCGACGAGGCCCAGGTCGATTCGTTGCGTCTCCTTCCCCAGGGCTATCTCCAATGCGGCAGGCAGATGACGCGGCAGTCCGCAGTTCCGGCCGAAATCGTTGCCGGTGCCCGCACAGACCACGCCCAGGGAGGTGCCGGTGTGTGCGAGCTCACCGGCCACTGCCGCAAGGGTCCCGTCCCCGCCCACCGCAATGACCCGTTCGATTCCGGCTCTTGCCGCCTCGGCGGCGACTCTGCGGGTTGCCGGACAGCTGGCCGGCACTGCCACATCGTACTGCAGAGCACGTGGGATCATCTTCTCAATGTGCTTCCACGTTCTCAATGCGCGGCCCCGTCCTGCCGTTGGGTTCACAATGAACAACACTCTCATCATCTGCAGTCCACGCGGTCGCTGACGACGGTTGGACCGCGTCGTGACAGCAAGGAGCCGCTCACCGCGATCACAGCAAGGCTTCCAACCTGCGCCGCGGTGAGCCCGGCTAGGATCGGCCGCGTATCCCCGCGGAGGAATTCCAGGGCAAATCGCCCGGTCGAATAGAGGACGGCATACAAGAGGAAATGGCGGCCCGCCGGTCCTTTCTGGTTGCTCCCCAAGCGCAGCATGACGGCCATCAGGGCCAGGTCGAAGACGCCCTCGAAGACCTCCGCCGGCCAAAGTGGCTGAGAGCCGTAGGCCAGGTAGGCGTTCGTCCCTGGAGCATGGACGATCCCAAACGCGGTCCCAGTGGGCCTGCCGTAAGCGTCACCGTTCATGGTGCACCCAAACAGACGACCAATCGCCTGACCCAGCAGCAAGGCAGGGGCACACTCATCGAGAAACCGCCCGAGGGGAATCTTGTTCACGCGGCTGAAGACCCAGGCGGCCGCGAGTCCCCCGGCTACTCCCCCCTGAATCGAAAGACCGCCCTCCCAGATTGCATAGATCTCATGGGGCACCTCCCGGTAGTAGGGCCAGCGAAAGGCTACTTCCCAGATGCGGGCGCCCAGGACGCCACCGATCAATGCCCAGAGGGAAAAATCGATGTACTGATCGGCCCAGGGTATACCCCTCCTCCTCCCCAGCCAGGCAGCAAAGCACGCGCTGGCGACAATCGCAGTGGAGATGGCCAGACCGTAAGCCCTCACGGGGAACGCACCAATGTGGAACAAAACGGGATGCAACACCCACGACTCCTTTCACGGTTGTCCATAAGCCGCAATCAGTCCCGCTGAGCCCCGGCGGCGGCGATCCCGGTGTAGAACCGGTCAACCAGAGCCGGGAAAGCCGAGCCCAGGCGGGTCGCAGCGGCCAGCCTCCGGGGTACAGTGACCTCAGGCAGCCGCTGCTCCACGACCATTTGGATTGCTCTGGCCACTCGCCCGGCCGTCAGCACGGGAGTTCCGGGAGGCAGCGGATAGTACGTACCGCCCAGTCGCTCCCGAACCATGGGCGTATCTACCGGACCCGGGAACACTAATCCAACATGAATACCTTCCGGTCGCAACTCCTGTCTCAGTGCTTGTGAATAGCCGGTAATGGCGAATTTGCTTGCTGCATAGGCAGCCATATAGGGTGGTGCTAACCTTCCGGCCACTGACGACACATTCACGATCACCGGCGCGGAGCCGCGCCGCAACAACGGTAAGCAGGCGTGAATGACCCCAACAGTTCCCAAGTAGTTCACTCGAATGAGTCGTTCGGCCACCTCAAGCCCAAGCTCGTCTGCCCGCCCGATTTCTAACTGCCCGGCACAGTTGACCAGGACGTCAAGGCGGCCCGTCATTCGCTCAACTTCTGCAGCAATCATGCTGACTTTAGCGGGGTCAGACACATCGGCGCCGATGGCAGTGGCCGGGAAGTCTCCGGCAGCTGCCTGCAGCCGGTCAGTGTTCCGGCCCACGAGGTACAGGTGTGAGGCCGACGGTGCCAGGGTGTGGGCAGCCGCAAGACCGATGCCGCTTGAGGCTCCTGTGATCAGTACAACCCGCTTGTCCCTCTCCAAACCGTTCTGCATCCTTTCATCTGCCGAGCTACGCCATGGGCACTTGCGGCTGAAGCCGTCCCGTGATCCGCTCAAAGATGTCTGGCAGGCTGCGGCCCGTGATGGTGAGCCCATGGTTTTTCAGGCCAACGACTGCGCGAGACGGGTCTGGTTCCTTGCGGACCAGTTCTGCAACCTCTCTGGCCAGCTCCGCCGTTCCGCAGGGGTAGTTCACCGAGGTACTGGGGACACCGTCCATCCAGGCGTGGACGTGGACGATCGCTCCCACAGCAGGGTGCTCCTTATATAGCATCCAGTGTTCGATGGCGTCAACCGAAGCTCGGCGTGGCTCCACATTGGGAGGTACGCTGACATGCATGGCTCTACGGTCTGGGTCAAAGCCGGTGATGAGCAGCATATCCCGGCCTACCACCTGCATGTTTCCTTTGTCGACACCACTGGCACTCATCCAAAACGAATGGTCATCATGCCTGACGCTGAGATTACCGTAGCTGAGCCCGCCCAGACCGAACAGCCGCTTTACATGGGCCATATCGCGAGGGGGAAGCAGTTCGGAAATGGGGAATGGCGCAGGGAGCAGATTCATCTGGTTAAGCTGTTGGCCGGCAAACCGAAGTGCCCGCGTCCTGGCGTTTCCGTTCCAAAGCTCCGGGAGAAGATCCTGGTGGAAAATGTTGTTCACGACAAGCTGCGATGTAGCCAGTGGCGTCAGCCGGCGGTAAACGTAGCCAAAATACTCGGTTTCGTTGCATGTTTCAAAGGGCACAGAGTAGCAGCCCTGCTCCAGCGTGACAAAGTACGTCTGAAAGCTGTGCTCTGACTCGCTCACAAGGCAGATGAGCAGATTTGACAGGGACCGAATAAGGATCGGATAGGCTGCTCTGAGAAGATCGGCCGGCATATCATTTACTTCCACAACCGCTACGACAAAGGTTCCCTGTGCTCTCCGGCGCACCGGACGGGGGCGCTCGGGCGTTGTGAAGTTAATAATCAGACTGGGTACCCCTTCCCCAACCGGGACGACGGCATGGCCATTGGCGCGGAGCATCCGCTCCAGTCCATCGGCAAACCAGCTCAGTTTTCCACCCGTGGGCCGCCGGGCGACGATCATTCCTACGGATACGGTTGGGGCAGGAGTCGGCCAGGGAACTTGGGACAGCAAAGGACATCCCTCCATGGAAATGGGTAACAAGAGGATAGCATCTCATGTTTGGCGGCACCTGATACCTGTGTTTCAGTAATTCGGGCACTGAAACGGCTCACTTTCCAGTGGTGATGTGCAGGTAGGTGCCCTGCGCAGACTCAGCAGAGGCCACGGCCTGCGGCCGACAAAAACAGAGCAAGCGCCAAAACCCAAGGTCTGGCGCTTGCTCGTCATCATTGGCCCGCATCCACTACCGACCGGTGGAATATGTACCAGCGCTCACACTTCCCCGGATCCCACCCCAGTGGCGCCAGCAAAGGCTCACACCGCAGCGGCAGACTGGCGCACCACTTCGTAAGCCCCTTCTCCCGCCCCCACCGGGCGGCGTATGCCAGCAAATCGGCAGCCGCTTCCGGGGTCCCTTCCAGCCTGCGCACATAGAGCTGCTCTCCCCAACAGGTGCGCAGCAGCATCACGCCCTCCAGCCCCGCCGGCCCTTCGACCACAACCAGGTCATCCAGGTCCCAGTCGCCCGGGCCGGCATACGAGAAGCCATAGGGATATCCCCGGGCCGGAACGACGTCAGCTAGCACCTGGCCCGACAGCCGTTCCAGGAAGGCTTCCAGCGCCGGTATATCCCCCGGGCGCCCTGCCCGGGCCCGCCCCGGCGCCGGAAGGGCCTCCGGCGCCGCCTGCTCTTCGTAAATGAACCACGGTCCTAAGTTGGCAAACCCGTTCTTCTCCACCGTCCGGTGGGCACGCTTGTTGGCATAGGCGCTCGCGAGCCACAGGTGCCTGGCGCCCCTGTGGGCCGCATCTGCGACCTGTAGCCCGGCATACACGGTACCAACGCCTTGCCCCTGCATATCGGGGTGAACGCGCATCGCATAGAGGAACACGTTGTCGGGGCCGACCCAGTCCTCGGCGTGGCATGCGACAATCCGACCGTCCAGTTCGGCGACATAGAGGTCGCTGCCCACAACATCATCAAAAATGTGCTGCACAAAATCGTCCGGGTTAATCGCCCGCACCAGGGCCACGACCGCATCCTTATCAGCCGGGGTTGCCTTGCGCACCCGAATCGGGGAGATCATCGCACTGCTTCCTCCTTAACCGGACGGCGACGGCTGATGCCGACCACTACACCGGAAGCAATCATCAGGGCGGTCAGCGACGAACCGCCCGACGAAATGAACGGCAACGGCACCCCGGTGTTAGGCACCGTCCCGGTGACCACCGCCACGTTCAGGCACGACTGCACGGCCACCCATGAGGTAATGCCCGTTGCCACCAGCGCCGAATACCGATCCGGCGCCCGGGCTGCGATGCTGAACCCGCGCCACGCCAGCAGGGCGAAGAGCCCGAGCACCGTCAGGGCTCGGACCATGCCAAGCTCCTCGGCCACGATTGCGAAAATGAAGTCGGTCTCCGCCTCCGGGAGGCGGTTGTCCAGCTTATAGGTCGAGCGGCCCAGGCCCACGCCCGTCAGCCCGCCCTGCGACATGGCCGACAGCGACCGCACCGTCTGATAGCCGCCTTCCTGCCGGTGTTCCTCGGCCCAGGGGTTCCACCACGACAGCAGGCGGTCGCGCTGGTGATCCGTCGTCCACGCCAGGGCAAAGACCAGCGCCGCCAGCACCACCACACCCTTGATCAGCGTCCCCCAGCGGATCCCGGCGGCCAACAGCATGCAGAACGCCGTCCCCGTCAGCACCAGTGCGGTACCCAGGTCGGGCTCCTTGTAAATCACGCCGGCAAAGGCACCCAGCACGCCCAGGAACGTCAGCCACCGGCGCCCGTTCATCTTTTGCGCCCGTTGATCCAGGTACTGAGCGGCAAACAGAATGAACGCGAACTTGGAGATTTCCGAAGGCTGGATCTGCCCCACGCCGGGAATTCGCAGCCACCGGTAGGCCCCATTGACTTCCACCGCAAGAGGATTACGCTCCTTGAGCAGCAGGGATGCCAGCACCAAAAAGCACACAATCAGCAAGCCGGGCGCCGCTGCCCGCCAGAAACCCATGGGCAGACGGGATGCCACCAGCATGCCCGGCACCCCGATTCCCAGCCAAATGCCCATCCGTACCAGTGACGAAATCCCCTCAATGGCGGTCGTGCTGTACACCATGATCATGCCCACGCTGATCAGCCCGACCAGCGCCGCAACGTAGGTCAGGTCCGGGCGGTCCAGGGTAGACGGCACTTCTGCCGGGGGCCGGGAAGGCCTGAGTTCACGGACATTGGAGCCCCGGCGGGCCTGCGACCTTTGGGGGCGAACTGTCGACACCTGGCTTCCCTCCTCCATACGTACCTTTCATAACTTGGGCATTTACGGCGTTTGTCCTGCCGATAGACAAAAGAAAGGACCGTTCCGACAAAAGTTGCCAGAACGGTCGAGATGTAGACAAGTCCTACACATTATTCTCAGGCATATCAACCCGCCGGATGTCGGCGCCCAGCTCAGCCAGCTTTTCGGCCATGCCGTGGTACCCCCGGTCGAGATACTGCACGCCGCCCAGTTCGGTCACCCCATCGGCAGCCAGCGCGGCGACAACCAGCGCTGCGCCGCCCCGAATATCCTTGGCTTCTACCGGAGCCCCAGTAAACCGCTCAACACCGCGGATAATGGCCGTGTTCCGATCTACCTTAATGTTTGCACCCATCCGGATTAGCTCGTTCACAAACCCAAACCGGTTCTCGAAAATGGTCTCCTGCACGACGCTGATGCCGTCGGCCAGGCTCATGAGCGCCGCCCAGGGGCTCTGCAAGTCAGTGGGGAAACCGGGGTGAACTTGCGTCTCCACGTCGGTCGCAAGGACGGGACGGTGCGCCCGCACCCGAATGGCGTCCTCCAGTTCCTCCACGTCCTGTCCGGCCTCCCGAAGCTTGGCGATGACCGTGTTCAGGTGTTCGGGAATGCAGTTTTCAATGTAGACGTCGCCACCGGCGGCCGCAGCGGCCAACATATAGGTACCCGCCTCAATGCGGTCGGGGATCACTTCGTGGCGGCAGCCATGCATCTTTTGGACGCCCTCCACCCGGATCATGTTGGTGCCGGCGCCGCGCACGCGGCCACCCATGCCGTTGATGAAGTTGGCCAAGTCGACAATTTCGGGCTCGCAGGCGGCGTTCTCCAACATGGTAATGCCGGGCGTCAGGGATGCGGTCATCATCATGTTAACGGTGGTGCCTACGCTTGCCCGGTCCACGTAAAACCGGCCGCCCTGCAGACGGACTTCATGGGCAATCATGGCCCCGTGCTCCACGGTGACCTCGGCGCCCAGGGCCTTGAAACCCTTAAGGTGGAAATCAACTGGCCGCGCGCCGATTTCGCAGCCCCCGGGGCATGCCACTTCACCTTTGCCAAGGCGCGCCAGCAACAGACCCATGACATACGTGCTGCCGCGGAGCTTACGGGCAATGTTGTACGGAGCTACGTGGTTGGTCAGTCTGGCGGCTCGGACCCGGAGGGTGTTCTCCTCCAGCCAATCCATTTCGCAGCCCAGTTCCTTAAGAATCAGGCACAAATGATGAATATCGCTGTTTGAGGGAACATTATCGAGAATGGACTCACCCTCAGCAGCCAAGGCGGCAGCAGTCACAATCGGCAGGGCGCTGTTCTTAGCGCCGCCGATCGCAACCCGGCCTGACAGGGGGCGACCTCCACGTATTAGAAACTTGGTGGCCAACTTCGCACTTCTCCCCCTTCAATTGAGGGTTGACTCTATTATGCCCTTCCCGCCAGAAAGGGCATGCCACAAGCAACTGTAGCAGAATCCACGGACAGCGTAAAGAAGAAAAAGACCCCTTTCTTACTCAGCCCTTTTCCATCGGTATTTGACGTTAAGCTGGCCCAACCTGCTTACGCGGGCATCAATTTGTACGGTGACCGGCATTTCGCGCACGATGTCGCTCCACTGGTCTTCGCGGGCCAGGAAGGCAGCCGGGTCAGCCCGGAACAGATTTTGTCCGAAGCCGAAAATGTCCGCACCGGTCTCGCGCATCACGCCCACAGCCCGGTCAACGTTGGCACGCACCCTGCTGTCCAACACCCGGATCAGGCTCCTGATGTCGCCATCCCTGATCATCGTGTCGGTGCAAGTTACATCATTGACGTCTGCCACAACGTTAACCCGGATAACGCCTCTGGGCTTGCCACCCACCAGTTCAACATCAGCCTTGCCCTGGCCCTTGCGCAGCCGGTAGATGATCCGATTGTCCGGCTCTGGCTTGGGGCATTCGGCAGAGATGGCGCCGTGTCCCATTTGGTCAGTGCCCCATAAGGTGCCGCGAGTCTCGTCGGGGGTGAGCCAGCCTACCAGTTTGTCACCCCGGAATACCCCAGCGCCGCCGAAAACGATTTCATCGGCGTTCCCTTCGCTTTCCCGCAGCGCCCCTTCATCGTACACATCCGGCGGTTTGGGCGGAGGCTGATTGCCGCGCCGGAACAGCGGCAAAGTCAGATCGATCCCTTCCTCTTGCAGGGTATTGGCCGTTTCCGCAACCCGGCGAATGGGCGTGACGGAACTGCGCCTTAGCGCCGCATCATGATAGCCCAGCGGCCCCGCAGCCGGTATGTCCTGTCTGGGTCTTGCGCCAAGCAATTCGAAGGCCGAGCCGGACGCAATGCCAACAAAGGCGTTGGGTCTGATTTCCACACTCCTAAGCAGAAAGTCCATGACCGGCCCGATACCCTTGCGGGCCATCTCCTCTCCGAAGATGACCGCCCGAACATGCGCCAGTGTGAGCGAACGCGGCAGAACCTGGTCCAGTTTTGCCAGCGCGCCGTCAGGTGACGGCCCCCGCTCCGTTACCGTCATGACCTTGTGGCCCGGCGTCCCACCACCCCCACGTTCGCCGCCCTGGCGGCCAGGCAGCCAGATGTTCAGAGTAATCAGGTACTGACCCTCGGCCCAATCAACCCCCATCAGACCGGCAAACGAGACTTCCGTCAGTTCCCGGCGGCTCCAGCAGCCTGACAGCGTCATGAGCAATGCAAGCAGAACCGCCGCCATCCGCCGTAACCGCATAAGATCATTGCCTCCGTTCCTGGAAATCTTGGGCTTCCCGGGTGAGACCGGGCTCCGGCGCAGCCCCGCGCCCCTTGGGCGGCCGCGGCTTGCTGCCAAAAGCAGCGGAAATGTGCTTGCGCTGAAATGGAAACGTCGGAGCCATGTAGGGCACGCCAAGCGAAGTAAGGCCCGCCACGTTCCCGAGAGCAACCAGATAGCCCAGGAGCAGGCCGAAGAAGCCAAATGTGCTGGCGAGGAACAGCACGAAGAACCGGTAGTACGTGGCCGCATTGGCCAGCATGGTGCTCGGCAGAGAGAACGTGGCCACGGCAGTGGCAGACACGACGAGCACCATGGCGGGCGATGTCAGCCCCGAGCGAATGGCGGCGTCACCGATGACGAGGCCGCCTACGATACTTACCGTCGGACCGATAGCCCGCGGCAGGCGGACGCCGGCCTCACGCAGGATCTCGAACATGAGTGTCATGATGGCGGCCTCCACGGGGGGCGGCAATGGCGCCCCCTCGCGCTGGGCGAGCAGACTCAAGGTGAGCTGGGTCGGAAGAGCCTGCAGGTGGTAGGTGGTCACAGAGACATACAGCGCCGGAAGGGGAACGGCAATGTTGAACGCAATGAACCGGAGAAAGCGCAGGAAGGTCACAAACGGTCGCCACTCGTAGAAATCGTCGGCACTTGTGAACAAGTCCATGAACACGGCCGGTACGATCAAACAGCGGGGGGAGTTGTCCATGAGCAAGGCGATCCGCCCGGAGGACAGGTAGTGCGAAATGATATCAGGTCGCTCCGTAATCAGCACGGTGGGAAAGACGGACAGCGACCGATCTGCGATGGCTTCTGTCAGCTCAGTCACATCCTGCATGCCGTCCTGGACGATCTGGCTAAGCCGGGCGCGCACTTCATCCAACATGCGATCCGTCGGGCGACCTTTCAGATACACCATCGCGATTTCGAGCTTTGCCTTCGTGCCTACCCAGTGCGGTTCTATCCGGAGGTCCACTCCCGGGTACCTGCGCCGGAGAATGGCGAGGTTCATGACGTGAATTTCGGTGAGACTCTCCCGCGGACCGGAAATGCCCGATTCGGTTTCGGGGGGCATGATGGCTCTATGAGGGGGCTCTGCCACCTCAAGGGCGTAAACATCAGCCTTTCCGTCTTGTAGGAGGAGCACTTTCCCCCGGTACATGAACTCGATGGCCTGCACCACCGAGTTCATTTTTTGACTGCTGGGCGGCAGCCGGTCCGGCAGCCCATCCGGGCCCACTTCGCCAGCGATGATCGGTCGGATGACCAGCAGTTCGAGGCGGATCTGGTCCATTTCCACTTCGAAAAAGACCAGAAGGCATTCCGATCCGGACGGGTCTGGCATGGGCACACGCCGGAAAATGGCGCCCCGCTGCTGGCCGACCAGCTGACGGAGCAGCTGCTCGTTCTCCTTGAGGCTGGTACTGAACGTCTCTTTACCCGCCATAGGTCTGAGCTCCCTGGTTGGGCCTGCCCAGCTTGCGCACCCACGCCACAATCAGGAGCAGCGGCGGTAGAAACATGCCAAGGAAAGCGCCGCCGGGAAGGTAGACGTCCAGCACCCACTGGTCGAAGACGGGCTTGCTGTGCCATGCATATTCCGAGACACCAACCGTCAAAAGGGAAAAAACGGCCAAGAGCCAGTTGAACGGGATCTTCCTGGCCGGCGTCAATTGGCGGATGCCCTGAATACCCATCAGCAAGTAAATGCCGCATCGAACGTAGGCGCCGGCGAGCCACTGGTGAACCGCCAGCAGGTCGGTCCGCTCGAAGAACCGGGTCAGATTGACCATCAGCCAGTGCTGAAATGTTGGGTACGGCATGTTGAGCGCTACGCGATAGCCCAACGTGGCGATCGACCCGGCCATGGGGCCAGTCAGGGTGATGAATATGTAGACCAGTGCGATGAAGTACACCTTCATCAGCTTTCGGTAGTCGCCCTGCACAACGTATGCATCATACATGGGAAGGACCGAGCACTCCCCGAGGTAGCCCAGGCCCAGAAATGCCGATGCCAGGACGGGCCCATACCCTTTTTCAAAGAGCGGGAGCAGCAGGTGGTAATCTTTCGCCTGCAGCGTTCCAACCGAGACGAGCACCCCGAGACCGCTCAGCAGGGGGAGGGTAAACTGGTTGACGCGGGCGAGCACGTCCAGGCCGCCGGCCGCCGTATATGCCACTGCCGCCATGTATAACACGCCCATGACCCAGGACGGCGTCTCCGGCAGAATCGAGTCGACCATCCAGTCGGTGGTCATGCGGAGTGTAAACACAACAACCGTAAAAAAGTAGAGCACAAAGATGGCCGCGACCAGGTAGCCCGCATAGCCAAGGATTTTGGGGAGGAACTGCACGAGCGTGTCCCCGGGGAACATCCGCCGTAACTTGACAAATGACCAGAAGGCCAGAAGCCCGATCGGGAAAGCGACCACACCCGACAGCCAGGAGTCCCGGCCTCCGGCTCGTACGAAATGCGTAACGGCCAGCGCGTGCCCTGTCAAGGCGACGATACCGGCGATGAGCATTGCGGACTGCAGTGCGGAGATTTCCCAGCGCTTCAATCGTCGCACCCCCCTTGGATACTAGTCTCCAAGAGGGGAGGAGCGCTTATCCATGAGAAAAACACCCAATCCCCTCGGGGACTGGGTGTTCCTGTTCAGGAGCCGCTGTAGTTCGGCGCTTCCTTTGTGATGTGCACGTCGTGCGGATGGCTCTCCCTGAGGCCAGCAGCGGTGATCCGCCGGAACTTGCCGTTCTGCTGCAGGTCAGGAATGGTGGGTGTGCCGCAGTAGCCCATGCCGGCCCGCAGGCCGCCGATCAGCTGGAAGACGGTCTCCGCCAGGGCGCCCCGGTAGGGCACCCGGCCCTCAATGCCTTCCGGAACCAGCTTGGGCGCGCCCTCCTGGAAGTAGCGGTCGCCCGAACCCTGCTTCATGGCGCCAAGGGAGCCCATGCCCCGGTAGACCTTAAACGAGCGGCCCTGGAAAATCTCCATTTCGCCCGGCGACTCGTCGGTGCCGGCGAAGAGGCTGCCAATCATGATGGCGCTGGCGCCCGCCGCTACGGATTTGACGATGTCGCCCGAGTACTTGATGCCGCCGTCGGCGATGATGGGGATGTCGGCTTCCCGGGCGGCCTGTGCGCATTCCCAAATCGCCGTCACCTGCGGAACGCCGATGCCTGCCACCACCCGGGTCGTGCAGATTGACCCCGGCCCGATGCCGACCTTGACGGCGTCGGCGCCGGCGGCGATCAGGTCCTTGGCGCCCCGGTAGGTCGCCACATTGCCGGCAATTACCTGCACTTTGGGGAATGCCTTCTTGATGGCAGCCAGCGAATCGAGGATGCCCTTGGAATGACCGTGGGCGCTGTCGAGCACGAGAATGTCGACGCCGGCCTCAATCAGGGCGCCGGCCCGTTCCAGCACATCGCTGCTGACGCCGATGGCGGCGCCGCACAACAGACGGCCCCGGGCGTCCTTGGCTGAGTTGGGGTACTTCTTGGCCTTTTCGATGTCCTTGATCGTCAAGAGCCCCTTCAGCACCCCATGGTCGTCCACCAGGGGGAGCTTCTCCACCTTGCGGCGGCGCAGAATCTCCCGGGCCTGGTCAAGCGTGGTGCCCACGGGGGCGGTGATCAGGTTCTCTTTCGTCATAATGTTGGCCACGGGCTGGTGCCAGTTGTCCTCAAACCGGAGGTCCCGGTTTGTCATAATGCCCACCAGCTTGTGGGTGCCCCGCTCCACCACCGGCGTACCGGAGATGCGGTAACGGGACATGAGTTCCAGTGCCCGGTCGACCATGTCGTCGGGATGGACATAAATCGGGTCAGCAATGACGCCGTGCTCCGAACGCTTGACTTTGTCGACTTCGTCCGCCTGCTGCTCCATTGTCATCGACTTGTGTATGATGCCAACGCCGCCTTCCCGAGCCATGGCGATGGCCATGCGGGCTTCGGTGACGGTGTCCATGGCTGACGAGATGAGGGGGATATTGAGCCGAATTGACTTTGTAAGCCGAGTGCTAATGTCGACATCACGGGGCAGAACCTCCGACCGGGCGGGCACCAGAAGCACGTCATCAAACGTAAGTGCCTCCGGCCCGAACTTCTCATCCATCGTCTTACCTCCGCGGTCTTCCCGGGGTTTTCCACGTTCCTCCCCGAGGTTTTGGTCATTCTACCATAACGCTAGATATGGGGTCAACTCGAACGTCAGGATGCCACAGCTAGTATGGCTGACTGACGTTTCGGCAAACGCTACACATACGCCTGGAGGTGAACCATTTGAACAAAAACCAGCCAATTCCGACCGAGGATGTGGAATCTGAGCAGCCTGAGGATCCGCGGTGGTACTTGCAGCGCATGTATGAGATGGCCGTTGAACCCATTGAGGGTGCTGATTCGGTCGCAATCCAGGCTGTGAAGTGAGTTAGGATATTCGGAGGACACGGAATACACGGATTACGCGGAAGGGAAACAGATAATTAGATATGTAGTAAAATAATATCCATTTCCGTGTCCTCCGCGTTCTCAGCGTCCTCCTTGGCTGTTTCGAAAGGCCCACATCAAAAGGCTGACCTTAAACAAGGCCAGCCTTCTCGCACTTACACCACACCGCTACGATCCTTTAGCTCGCGAGCGAAGTCGCGCGCCACCGTCCAAATATCCCCCGCCCCCATGGTCAGCACCGTGTCGGCAGGGCGGACGGTCTCCCGCAGCACCTGCAGGATCGCCTGCTTGTCGGACTCCAGCAGGACCTGGCGCCCGGTGTTGGTCTCGATCTTGTGCGCGAGCACCTCGGAACTGACGCCGGGAATCGGCTGGTCGCCGGGGGGGCTGTAAATCTTGGTCAGCACCAGGACATCCGCGTCGCCGAACGCATGAGCGAACTCATCCATCAGCCAGTGGGTCCGGGTGTACCGCTGGGGCTGAAAGACTGCCACCACCCGCCCGGACGTCTGCTCTTTGGCCGCGGCCAGGGTTGCGCGAATCTCCGTGGGATGGTGGGCGTAGTCGTCGACCACGGTAATGCCCTCCACGGCGGCCCACACCTGGTAGCGGCGCTTGGCATTGCCGAAACCGGCGAGAATCTCGCGCATGCGCTCGAAGCTCAGGCCCACGTAATCGCCCGCCGCCAGGGCGCCCAGCGAGTTCAGGGCGTTATGCCGCCCCGGCACGGGCAGCCGCACCTCGCCGAGCAACTGGCCATCCTTAATGCAATCGTAGGCAATACCTTTCTCCCAGGGGTGAATATTGCGCGCCTGCCAACGGCAGTCCGCCGCCGTCCCGTAATAGACGACGCGGGCCGCGCCCGGCCTGGACTGGAGCTCTTGACCCAGCGTACGCAGTGTCGGGTCGTCGCCGCACAGAATCGCCAGCCCGTCCTGCCGGACCTGGCTCAAATACTGGCGGAACCCCTCAATGATGTTCTCGAACTTGCCGCCCCAGTACTCCAGGTGCTCAGCTTCCACGTTCGTGATAATGGTAACTGTCGGGAAATAGCGCAGGAAGGAGCGGTCGCTCTCGTCGGCCTCCGCCACCACGTGAGGCCCCTTGCCGGCCTTGCCGGTACCGCCGATGGCCTCCATCTCCCCGCCGACCAGCACGGTGGGGTCAAGCCCGCCCCGCTCCATAAGCAGGGCCACCATGGAGGTGGTCGTCGTCTTGCCGTGGGTGCCGGCCATGGCAATGCCCGTCTGCCGGTTGATGAACTCCGCCAGGAGCTCGGAGCGGTGAATCACCCGCAGCCCCTTCTGCCGGGCGGCTTCCAGTTCAGGGTTCCCGGGTTTTACGTCTGTACTGTAAACCACTACGTCTGCCCCATTGACATACGCGGGGTCATGGGGCCCAATGTGCACGTCGGCACCGGCCTGCTTCAGTTTTTCCGTGCGGTCGGATGCAGCCATGTCAGAACCGGAGACTCTGACGCCGGCCTTGAGCAGGACCGTGGCCAGACCGCTCATTCCGTAACCGCCGATGGCAATGAAGTGCACCTTCTGGGCCTTGAGCACCTGGCTTCCCCCTTAGGCTTGGGTTATCCCGTACTAGTATAGTCAGGCGGGTCCGGGAACTAAACGGAACGCTCTTCCGCAGCATATTCACTCGCATACTGCCGGTAGTGGTCGGCGCCCCGCCGAATCAGTTCGAGGTCGCGCTCCTCCACCTGCCGGATAACCTTGGCCGGGCGCCCCATGATCACCGAACCATCAGGGAACTCCTTTCCCTCTGTGATCAGGCTGCCCGCGCCAACCACGCAGCGGGCGCCGAGCTTCGCCCCGGTTAAAACGGTGGAGCCCATGCCAATCAGGGAATCGTCGCCAACCCAACAGGCGTGCAGGATGCACCCGTGGCCGACCGTCACGTTCCGGCCGATTTCCACCGGATGCCCGCCTTCGGTATGCACGATGGTGCCGTCCTGTATGTTGGTGTTCTCGCCGATGGTCACGGTGTCCGTATCGCCCCGGACCACGCAGTTGAACCAGATGCTGACGTCGCTGTGCAGGGTGACTCTGCCCACGACACGGGCGCCGGGCGCAATGAAGACGCCATCTGCAACCTTGGGAGCAATGCCTTTGTATGTGTGCAGCAAATCGCCCAACCCCTTTCCTATGACGGCTTCGCTCCCGGCCCAGTTCCCCCTACCGGGCGATCGACCGCCCCGCCGGCGGCGCCGCCGTAAACCGCCCAAAAACCCAGGGTGCCCCGAGGGTGCCCATGAGAGCCACGCAGAAGTACCGGATCGCATCACCGAGGCCGGTGTCCGGCAGGAACAGCTTAAAGCCTTCTTTGACCGCCAGAATCAGAACGAGGCCGATCACTACCTTGGCAAGCTGAACGCCGAGTCCGCCCCGGCGCGGGTCGAACCCGATGAACTCCTCTTCGAGGATGCACCCGATCCAAAGGCCGTAGTAGGCGCCCGTGATCACCCAGAAATGGCCGGCCGCGCCGCCCGTCGCGGACAGGGCCGGCGCTGCGCCAAGCGCAAAGGAAAGCGCCAGGCAGCCGGTGGGCACCGCCACGGCCCACAGCAGCCGCTGCCCCAGCGTCATCCGCTCGCCCACCCAGAAATCGTACGTGGCCACGAAACCCCAGAGCATCAGCGCCCCGATCGCCCAGCCGCCCACGATGTCCAGCGGCCAGTGCACGCCAACATACAGCCGGGAGAACCCAATAAGGAAAACCATGATGGCGAGAATGACCGTCAGCCAGGTCCGGTGAAATTTGACCGCCAGCGCTCCCCAGAACATGAGCGGGTTCTGGGAATGGCCGCTAGGGAAGGCATAGGAAGGCTCGGGCCGAATCACCCGCACATCGTTGGGCGACGGCCGGGCCGTGTGGAACAGATCCTTCAGCAGGTCATTAGCCCAATAGCCGAGCATGAAGACCGAGATCATGTATTTCGCGAACCGCTTGTCATACAGCCATAGCAGCACCGGAAGAACGAACAGGTAGATGTTCTCGCTGTGCAGGTCCGTGAGAAAGATGCCGATCTTATCGAGCAGCGGGCTTTGAAATGACTGAACGGCACGGATGATTTCGATCCCGGACATGACGGCTGCCTCCCATCCTATCCCCGTATTCTATGGCGGCACTGGGGACCTTAGCCTTCGGCCCTGGAGCGCAGAACCTTGACCGGGACGCCGCCTGCCAGCACCCCCGGCGGCAGTTCGGTGTTGATCAGGCTCATCGCCGAAACCTCCGTCCCCTCCCCAATGGTCACGCCCGCCAACACGGTGGAGTTGGCGCCAATCATAACGCCCCGCCCGATGACCACCGGTCCGATGCGGGCGTCATGCACCAGGAACTCGTGGCAGAGGATGACCGAGTTGTAACCGACAATGGCGTTGTCTTCAATCGTAATCAGATGGGGATAGAAGATGTCCAGCACCACGGCCAGTCCGATGGAGACGTTCTTGCCAATTCTCGCCCCCGTCAGCCGGTACAGGAATGCCTTCAACCCCAGCGACGGCGAGTACTTCGCAAGGTAGATGCAGATGAAATTCCACACGACCCGCCACCAGGGCACATACTTGGGCCAGTACTGCAGCGAGTTAAGCGGTCCGTGCTTGGGCAGCGTCGTGAGGTAGCGCGGCATGGGTGGCGCCTCCTTACAGCAAACCGAGGGCGGGAATGGCGTTCAGGTCCAGGTTCGAACGGACGCCGGCCTCGTAGAGGTAGTGTCCGGCGGCGGCGATCATGGCCGCGTTGTCCGTGCACAACACCGGGGGCGGGAACCCAAGGCGAATGCCGTGGGGCGCCAGCGTTTCACCCATGGCCCGGCGAAGGGCGCCGTTTGCAGCCACTCCCCCTGCCATGATTACCTGCCGGACGCCCATCGCCCTTGCCGCCTTCAACGTTTTGTCCGCCAGCACACCCGTGACCGCTCGCTGAAAGCTGGCCGCCAGGTCGGCCCGCTGCTGGTCGGCGAGCGGCCCCTTCTTCTGAGCGTACTGCAGCACGGCCGTCTTCAGGCCACTGAAGCTGAAGTCGTAGGGCGCTTCCGTACGGGCCTGGGGCAGCGGCACCGCCTCGGGATCCCCGAAGGCCGCCAGCCTTTCGACCTGCGGTCCGCCCGGATAGCCTAAACCGACGGAGCGTGCGGCCTTGTCGAACGCTTCGCCGGCAGCGTCGTCGCGGGTGCGCCCGAGCAGTTCCATTTGGCCGTGACCCGTCATGTAAATCAGGTCCGTATGGCCGCCGCTTACGACCAGGCAGACCAGGGGGAACTCGGGCGGCTCGTCCGCCAGGAAGTTCGCCGCAATGTGCCCATGCAGGTGGTTGACGCCGATGAGCGGCTTGTCCGTTGCATAGGCCAGTGCCTTGGCCGCGCTGAGCCCGACCAGAAGGGTGCCCACCAGCCCCGGACCGTGCGTGACGGCGATGGCGTCCACATCCGCCAGCGTGACGCCGGCGGCTGAGAGCCCTTCCTTGATCACCGGCAGCACAGCCTCCAGATGCTTGCGGGAAGCGATCTCCGGCACCACGCCGCCGTATTTCTTATGTAGGTCAACCTGGCTGGCGATGATATTCGACAGCACCCGGCGCCCACCTGCGACCACAGCCGCGGCCGTCTCGTCGCACGAGGACTCGATGCCCAGAATCAGCGTCTCCGCCAACAACTTCATCTCCTTGCAAGACATGCCCTCTTATTATAGGCCCTCACCAACTCTGGCATCTACACCGGCACGATTGGTGATTGCCGCACGGGCAAGCTCGTCGCAGCGGTTGTTGTAAATGTTGTCGGCGTGACCTTTTACCTTGATCCACTCCACCTTGTGGGGCTTGGCCACATTTAGCAGTTCACGCCACAGGTCCTGGTTCTCCACCGGCTCCTTCTTGCTGTTTACCCAGCCGTTTCGCTGCCAGTTGGTGAGCCAATTCTGCAGGAAGGCGTTCACCAGGTAGGCGCTGTCGCTGTGCAGCTTCACATGACAGGGCGCCTTCAGCACCCGAAGGGCTTCAATCGCGGCCATGATCTCCATCCGGTTGTTAGTCGTCGCTGCTTCGTAGCCGGACATTTCACGGCGCCGGCCGCCGTACATCAAAACTGCCCCCCACCCCCCGGGGCCAGGGTTTCCGGAGCATGCACCATCAGTGTAAATGGTCACGGTTCGCAGGTCGGTCAGGGCGAATCAACCTCCACAGGGTCCGGATGATCTGCGTTTTCAGTATACAGCCTGGGGCCGCCGGAGCAAAAGGAGCAGGCCCGCAGGCCTGCTCACTTCCAGTTGAAATTGTCCCTGGCGATGGAATGGGCGCCCATGGCCGCGAGCGCCACCAGAAAGCCGTTAAGAAAATCAAGGAAAACGGTATCAAGACCCAGGGCACCGTCCATCACGTACCGGCGCCCCAGCAGCACCACCCAGGAGATGGCCAGCACCAGCAGGCGGGTCCGCGTCTTCACGACCCGGTCCATGGCACCTTTGAGGAACTGCGAAATGATGGTCACGGCGAACACCACGCCACCGAAGGTGCCGAGGGTCGCCACCGTGATCCAGTCACCCTGCCCCATGACAAATCACCCCCTCCTACAGCGTATGGGACGCCGTGGAATTGGGTGACAAGCCCGGTGCCTGGTTCAGCGCGTCGGGAAGATGCGCAGTTTACCCTCCACGTACTTGAGGGCGTAGTTGGAGGCAGTCTGGCCCGTGCAGAAAATCTCGTAAACGCCCGGGGGCGTCCATTTCATCGCCCCGACCCGAGTGCCGCACTTGAGGACGCCCGCAAGTACCGCCGGCCCCTGGCCCAGCTTCCAGCGGCCCACGTACTTCGCCGTAAACGGGGGATTCGCCTCGCCGAACCGGCGGGACTGGTCGTCCGCCTTGATGAGCATGGGTGCCGGAGTCACGGTGAGAGTACCATCTGCGTAATCGGCCACGTAATTGTCAGCAACAAGTCCATCGCAGGTAATCTCGTATATTCCTACATCACTGGCCGGGACCGCCGTCGTGGAGCAGGTGGGCAGGCTGTCCAACACGTGCTCGTCGTCAGATAACGCAAAGTTCTCAAGACGGTAGGCAAAAGCAGCCGGGTTTTCGTCGCCGTATTCGCGGGAAACGGCGGCGGGAATCACCCGCAGCGGGCGCCGCTCCACCACCACGGCCGCGGACCCCGTGCTCGGCTCGTAGACAGTGGAGCCAAAGTGGCCGTCAAACCGGGCCTGCACGCCGTCGTCGTAGGTCCCGGCGTTCAGCCTGCCCGGGCGCAGGCCGCTCAGTACCGCCTCGCCAGAAGCATTGGTCACGGCCGAATAGAACCGCCCGTTTACCAGAAAGTTGATCGCCTGGCCTGGTATGCCGGCGCCCGTGTCGGCATCCGTCAGGGAAGCCGCGACGGTTACGCTGTCGCCGTAAACGGCGTTGACCGGTTCAATGCTCAGCATGGTTGCCACCTGTCCGCCGGCCTCGCCGTGCCCCGGCTGCAGGAGGGCCAGTGCGGCGGCCACGGGCAGGGCGAGCCGGACCAGACTGAGTCGCTGCCCCATTACGGTGCCTCCTCCTTTCGCCCCTTTGCGTTTTCGCTGTGGGCGCACTTCCAGCATAGCACAAGTGCGGAGGTTTTTCCATATTGTGGCAGAAGGAACTCAGTCCCACCCGCTCATTGGTCTACGAGCGGGTCTTTCCACATGATAATCGCATCTTCCCCCGTATCGGAGTAGTACCCCTTGCGTACCGCACCGGGTTGGGTGATGTATCCGAGCTTGCGGTAGAGGTTCTGTGCCGGCGTATTGCGGGCCCGGACCTCCAGCGTGATCCGCAGGGCGCCCCGGGCGGCGGCCCGGGCCATCAATTCACGCATCAACTGCTCGCCGATGCCCCTGCCGCGGTATTCTGGCAGCACAGCCACATTCGTCACGTGGGCATCTTCCCACACCACGTGCATGCCGCCGTGCCCGACCACCTTCGCCCCTTCCTTGGCCACCAGGTAGACGGTATAGGTCTGCATGATCTCATTGGCAAAGGCCTCCCGCGACCAGGGGGTCAGAAACGAGCTCCGTTCCACCTCCATGACGCCGTCCAAATCGGCCGGCGTCATGGGGAAGATGGCGATTTCCGGGCTTCCCATAACGTTTCCGCCTCACTCTTGCGAAGATAGATCGGCATCAAGGCGTCCGGATCGAGCCCCTGCCCCCCGGACAGCACGGCGGCGCCCAGGACGGCCACGGCCCACGCCCGGGGCAGCATGGCGCCCGCCGGCCCCAGGCGCACCGCCTCGCCCAGCCCCAGTTCGCCGGCGTACTTGGCCGCCACGTCGCCACAGACGGTCACGAACTGCCACGTGTGCCGCAACCCTTCCCGCAGGGTGCGAACGGCTTCGGCCAGGTGACTCACGTGCATGTGAGAGGGCGGCAGCACCTCCGCCCAGGTCGCCGGATCCTGCGATCCTGCGGCATACACGGCGGTAAAGACTTCGCCCCGCTTGGCGTCGAGCATGGGCACCACCAGCCCGATCTGGGCGCCCGTCCCGAAGGCCATCGCCTTCAAGGTGGAGACGCCGGCGCAGGGCTTACCCAGGGCGAACGCCAGCCCTTTCGCCGTCGCCAGCCCAATGCGCAGCCCGGTAAACGACCCGGGCCCTATGCCCACGGCAATGCCGTCCAGGTCAGCCTTGGCGACGCCGCTGTCCTCAATCATCTGGGCGATGAGGGGCATCAGGCGCGTTGAATGCGCTCGGGGCACCTGCAGGGTTACTTCAGCGAGCACGTTGCCCTCGCTCACCACCGCGACCGTGCAGGCGCTGGTGGCCGTCTCAAGCGCTAAAATCCGCATGGCTCAATTCCTCCAAGAGTCCCGCATAACGATCGGCGCCCCGGAACGCGATGACGCGGTCGTCATCTCCGTCTCCATACTGCAAATCGACCCGCAGATGATCATCCGGCCAGAGCGGTTCGATGCGGTCGGCCCATTCGACGAGGTTGACGCCATCCCCGTAGAAATACTCCTCGTAGCCAAGGTCTTCGAGATCATCCGGGCTGCACAGCCGGTAAACGTCCCAGTGGTAAACGGGCAGCCGGCCCTGGTACTCCCAGAGCAGCGTGAACGTCGGGCTGCCGCCCGTCCGCTCCACGCCCAGCCCTTCCAAAATGCCGCCGGACAGATGCGTCTTGCCCGCGCCGAGGTCTCCCACCAGCGCGAGAAAATCGCCGGGCTGCAGCCGCTCCCCAAGCCAGCGGCCCAGGTGCCGGGTCTCTTCCGGGCTGTGCGACAGATAAGTAAACATGGCTTGCCCCTCCTGAAGAAAGGGAAATGGAGCAGCCGGAGCTGCCCCATTCCCGGCCGGAACTATTATACACCACGAATGTTAAAGCCGTTGTCAGCGTAGATGGTCTCGCCGGTGATGCAGCGCGACAGGCCGGAAGCGAGGAAGAGACCGACATCGCCCACTTCTTCGATCGTCACGTTGCGATGAAGGGGCGACCGCTCCTCGACGATGTCCCGCAGCTTGGCGACGCCCTTGACGGCGCTGGCTGCCAGGGTCTTGATTGGGCCGGCCGAAATAGCGTTGACCCGGATGTTCTTTTCGCCCAGTTCAGCCGCGAGATACCGGACGTTGCACTCCAGCGCAGCCTTGGCTGGCGCCATGATGTTGTACTTGTCCACCACCCGCTCTGCCGCCAGGTACGAAAGCGTCATGATGGAGCCGCCCCCCGCCGCTTCCATGAGCGGCTTGGCGTGCCGGGCGCAGGCGATCAGCGACCAGGCGGAGATCTCCATAGCGATCCGATAGCCTTCGCGCGGGATGTTCACGAAGTCGTTCTGAATATCTTCCGTGCGGGCGTAGGCGAGCGAATGGGCCAGCACATCAAGCTTGCCCCACTTTTCGCCCAGCGCTGCGAAGCACTGCTCGATGCTCTCGTCGGAGCTGACGTCGCAGGGAATCAGGGGCATATTCTCGTGACCGTCGAGCGTCTGAACGAGCTCCACCACGTTCTCCTTGAGTCGGTCGTTCTGATACGTAAAAGCCAGCTCGGCGCCTTCCCGGTGTAGTGCCTGCGCAATTCCCCAGGCAATGGACCGCTTATTGGCGATTCCCATAACCAGGCACTTCTTGCCGCTCATCAGTCCCATGCTCAATCGTTCTCCCCTTCTGGACAGATCCTTTATTACCAGGTATTAATCGCAGGTTATTCGATCTGCCCGGTAGCCATCCCTGCTTATACTGGAAACTTATCTCCCATCATAACGGACACCGGGCCTGCGCGCAAATAAAGAAAGCGGGCCGAAGCGGCCCGCTTTCGCCTACAGCCTAAATCGGTCGACCTGTGCACGCAACTGCTCGGCGACTGCGACAAGCTCCCTGGCCGCCGTCGCAACGGTTTCCGTCGTTGCTGAGAGCTCCTCCACGCTGGCCGTCACTTCTTGCGCTGTGGCAGCCGTTTCCTGCGCAACTTCAGCTATGGAGCGGATGGCGTCCTGCACCTGTACCGAACTGGCGGCCATCTCTTCAGTCGTGGCCGTATTCTCTTCCACGACGGCTGCGATATGGTCCGCCGCCCGGACCGAAGCGCTGCTTGATTCCGACACTGAATCGGCCGCCTTCTGCAGCTCCTCGATGTCGCGGACGGTCGCCCGCACCGTTTCGACGATCTGCCGCAAGGCCTTGCCGGCGTCGTCCGCCAGGGCGCCGGACGCCCTGGCTTCCGCACTGCCTTCCCGCATCGCCGCGGCCACAGAAACCGTCCTGCCCTCGACACTGTGAATCAAGTCAGCGATCTCCTTGGCAGACTTGCCGGACCGCTCGGCCAGCTTGCGCACCTCGTCCGCCACGACTGCGAAGCCGCGGCCGGCTTCGCCGGCACGGGCCGCCTCAATCGCTGCGTTCAGCGACAGCAGGTTGGTCTGCTCGGCAATCTCCTCAATCAGCGCAACAGCCTGGCGGATCAGCCTGGATTCGTTCTCCAGCGCCACGGCCGCTTCGGCAGTGCGCTCGACCCGCTCCTGCAGCATCTGCATGCTCTGAACGGCTTTCTCCACCACGGTAATGCCGCTCTCTGCAGCGGATTGCGCCTGCTCGGCCCCGGCAGCCAGGCTCGCGACGCTGCGGGCCATCTCCTGCACGGCCTGACCGGACTCCGCCGTCAGGCGGCTGGACTCACCCATGTGGGTCGCCTGCTCCTGTGCGCCGCGGGCCACCTGTTCGATGGCCGCTTGCAGCTGAGCGATAACCTCCACGGTCTGTTGCACGGCAGCGTTCTGTCCGTCGGCGCCCGCCGCCACGCGGCCGATTGAGTCGTTCAGCTGACTGGCCGATTGATTGACCTGGCTCAGATTGTCCAGCGTCGATTTCGCCGCATCAGAGACGGTGATACCGGAACGAGTCACCGCCACCAGCAGCTCCCGCATGTTGTGGGACATGCGCGCCACGCTGTTGTGCAGTTGGCCAATCTCGTCGCGCCGGCCCGCCGGCTCTATGACCCGGCGCAGGTCGCCGGCCCCCAGTGCCTCGGCCAGGCCCGTCAGTTCTCTGACGGGACCAAGCAGCGACTTTCTGACCGACCGGGCCAGGAGGAGCAGTACCGCTGCACCGACCAGCAGTAAGGTGATGCCTGCATATAGGCTGTAGGTCGCGAGCTGGTTGAGCGACGCTTCGGCGCTGTCCACACCGGCCTGCGCGTTGGCGGTCATGCGCTTCAGGATGCCTTCCAGGCTGGCCATCTTTACGTCGATATCGCCGTAGATTCGGCCAAAAAGGCCACCGGAGCCCTCCTTGTCGATCGCCGCCCACAGTTCATCCCGATACTTCTGGTACTCCGTCCAGAGCGCGACGGCCTGTACATGCGACTCCTTCTCCGTCCCCGTAAAGCCGGCACCGTCCAGGACCGCCATCTGCTGTTCAAATGCCTGTTCGTGCAACTTCGTCTCCTGCCTGCGGGAGCCGACGCTCATGTTCGCCCCTTCCTCGCGCATGGTAGCGTACGCTTTAGCAAGGGCCAGCACCGAAGCGCGCATATCTCCCAGCGCCTGGGCCGGGCGAAGCTTCTGGCGAATGAGAACCTGGGCCTGCTGGTTGAGTGACCGTGTGGAGTAAACACCGCCGCCACCGAATGCAAGCAGGAGGACAACGGCCGTTCCACTAATCAGGGACAGTTTGACACCAAGCGGAGCGTTGTGAATGCTACGCACGATGAGGCCTCCTAGGCGGGAACTTTACGACTACTTTACATTACGCTCCTAAAGTGAGATTTCCCTTCCAAGAATCGTATCGCCTCTGGTTGCAGCGCAGCTAGAAAATCGAAAAGAGCGGTGGCCTGTCAGCCGTCCCCCATCAGTTCGTACTGGTCCGGAGCCGTGGGGTCATCCGTGGCCAGCGGCTCGGCGACTACGTACCCAGGGGGCGGACGGAGTCAGGAAGGGACGGGACGCTACCTTTTCGGTTCCGGGTGGCCACCTGCGGGGGAACCGACGACCACCGGCTCTTCGTCTGATAGGAAGAACACGGAGGGGGCGGTTGCCCGTGCGGCAGAGTGTGGCCCTCGGTCTCGTGGCGTTCTTGCTGGCAGGTTGCACGGTAGTGGTCCTCTTAGTCGGCTGCAGATCGGCTCGGACATCGAAGGAGGTAGACCCCCATGAGCAGCGTCTGTCACCGACTTCCACCGCTACACCCTCGGCTTCTGGGACTGTCACCGGCTCTGCTCAGACCAATCCAGAGGATGTCGCAGCACTTCGAGCCGAAATCCAACGACTGGAGCAGCGCTTGGACCAGCTAGAACCGCCAACCCCGATTCGGGTCGAGGCACCCCCTATAGATGTTAAGGTGCGGGCAATGTTGGCCCCGGACCATGTGCGGGAAGTGCTTGCCACTGGCAGGGAGTTGCCATATGGGCTGGTGGCGGTCAGCCAGACGTGGCAACCGCCGCAGTACTCGCCTGCTTGGCACAGCACCTCTTATGACCGGTTTGCCTCAGTCCAGACCATTGCTGAGGCCGCCCGCCACCGGTTTTTCGTCCAGACCGTATTTCAGGGCAGCCTCGCGACCGCCGATGAGTCCCTCATCGGCGTGGACCTGGCCGATCTGCATGCGCAGCCCTGCGGAAAGACACACGCGTACCCGTGTGGCTTTCCAGACGAAAGTCTCGGGTCCTGGGAGGTCTACGTACTGAAAGCGCATGTGGAGTCGGTTCGCCAACAAGGATCCCTCGTGGTATTCAAGGTGCAACCGCAGCTGGAAGGACTAGAAATCATCTGGCTGGATAAGTCCATTTTGGTGCCCGCTCTGGGCGAACAGCAAAGCGTCTGGGCAGCGTTGGCAACCAGCGCAGGCGAGGTGTGGGACGTAAGGCAGGTTCGGTGAAGCACAAAAGAATCGCAGGCACAATCGACTGCCGAACCCGATGGGCTACTCAGGCTGCGCAGGCGCCTGCCATTCACGGAAGAAGGTGCGTACATGAAGCGAGCCCTTATGATGGTCGTCCTGACACTCGCTTTCACACTCGTGATGGGTTGCACCCCAAAAAAGGACGGACTGGGCGCCGAGGTCCCTGAGGGTGAAGCCCTGCGCATGGCTCGGGAGGGATCGCCCCTGGTCGAGGTTGACAGTACTGAGACTTATACCGCCCCGCCCACGGTGCACGTGGTACGTGGAAGAGATAAAGATGGTCGAGAAGTAATCGTGTGGGTTTACACCACGGTCATCCGATACGCGTATGCCGATCAGTTAATCTCCCCTCAGACAGCACGGGACGTCGCTCAAGAAGCAGGCTTTTCCGTTGAGGCTGTCCGCAAAACCAGTCTTCAGGTGTTCCAAGGCCACCTTGACGACCGAGCTAATCCAGTTTTCTGGCGACTCGAGACGAACGCGGGCTGGATATGGGTCGATGCAGAGACAGAGAGAGTATTGAGGCGACTCGATGCCCAGTGAGGGAAGCTGCTTCTCTGTCCGTGCTCACGGCCGACCTGGCGATGGAGCCCTTCAGCTTCCGGATTCGTCCTACAGTCAACACGGGAAACGTGGGAGGGCAGATCCATGAGCGCCAGCCCTGCTCGCCACACACTGGTGAGTGCCTTGAAACCTGAGCAAGGGCGGAAACTGCTGGGGACGTTCAAGAACGGCATGCGTCTGCTCGCATTGACGGTGATCTTGCACGTATTGTCCAGCCTGTATAACGGCCTGTTCTGGATGCTTCCGCCGCTGTTCTATCTGGGAATCGGCTGGGCACTGGTCTACTGTGGTCTATGCCTTTGGTTTGGATATCGGACGACCTGGGCTTCTGGCACGGACTGCTCTGCGGCATCGTGGGAGCCCCTCCCGGGATCCTGCTGGTGACGCTCTCTCTCCTGACCCTTGCGACAACCGGCATGCGAGAAGGCGGCCCCCTGTGGGTGATGGTGCCGTGGTCGGGTCCGTTTCTGGCGTTGGCAGCTTCACTGCCGCACTCCTGGTTTGAGCAGTGGATGGTGCATGGTTCCGTCCCCCTGGTGGTCCTGCTGACCGGCCTGGGCAGTTGGCTGGGGTCCGCAACTGCAAAAGCTCGGCCGAGCTAAGGCAAGACAGCCTGCGTGAGCTAATGAATGGCTCATGCAGGCTGTCTTCGTGCCTGGCGCCCGCAGCCCGGCCCGATCGTGGTCAAAGCGGCCCCACCAGATGCAGGTCCGGTCAACGGGCGAGAACGCTGTGCGTTGGTCATTTGTTGCGGTCGATAGAGAGGATTTCTCCCAGTGAAGATCCCATTCGAGCCCTGGGAGCGCCGTGTGCTAAGGCCCTAGCTCATCTCAAGGCAGGCGGTAGAGGTTGATCCCCCCTCCCTGAACGATCAGCGCCTTCCCGTCCCGGGTCGCACTTGCTCTGGGATAGCGGCCCACCGTTCGGCCCGCCGTATCCACGAGCAGGGTTTCACGGTCATGCTTGACCAGCAGATAGCGCACTCCCGTCCGTCCAACGGCATGGACGGGCCAGTCCGGCGTCACCCACAGCCGGTTCCCATGGTCGTCGTAGATGACTGTTCCGCCAGGGGACGTTACAGTGAGGCGGACATTGCCCTGGTCATCTGTCCACAGGTCGAGGAAGGCGTGATCGGTGACCGCCCTATCCTCCCACAAGACCGAACCGTCAAGGCGCCGAGCTTGAATCACGCCGTCGTAGCTGACGAAGTAATACCTGTCATCCCGCGGATCAAGGGCGAACTCCGACCCGACGGCAAGTCCCGGGTACTCAGTCACTTTCTGACCGTCCTGAAACAGGCGCGGGCGGCCGGCCCCGTGGTTGCCCAGCCAGGAGAAAAGCGTCTTGCCATCCCGGGAGAGAGCAGCCATGCGGGAGCCATCGAGCGCCGTGTAGAGCAGGTCGAGCTTCGCCTTGCCGGCTGTGTCCTGATGGATCTGGTAGACCTTCCAGTCGGTGCCGAAGTAACCCGACGGCGCCTGACCCCCCTTCCCACCCGGCGATTCCACATCCTCAGCGAATGCGACCAGGTCCCCGCGCCAGGCCAGCCCTCCGACGGACCAGTAGTAGGCGGCCCCCGGGCGCTGAAAGCCTCGATCGTTTCGCCGTCGGAATGGATGCCGATCAGCAGCTGAGAGGTGGTCCACAAGCCCTCTTTCGACCAGGTCGCTACCCCGGTGTTGGGCGTCCCGGGCCTGGGCCAACTCCCGACCCAGGTCTCGAGCCTCGCCAGAGCCTGCTTCGCCTCGGCGCTGTCCGGGAACCGGGCGGTCAGGTCGGTCAGGAGCTCGCGGGCGCGCTGCGGTTGGCCCAGTGCTTCCACCGTCAGGGTTAGATGATACCCCGCCTCCAGGCTGTGTTGGGTTCCTTCGTAGGCCCGCTCCAAATGGACCTGGGAATCCTCGTACCGCCCGTTGGTGTAGAGGGCCGCACCCAGGGCTATATGGGCCGGCATATAGGCGTCATCGGCGTCAACAGCAGCGCGTGCGACCCGCAAGCCTTCGCCGTAGTTCACATCAAGGGCAACCCAAGCGATCTCCGTCAACATTGGCGCATCGTGTCCGGCCACGCGGAGGGCCTGATCGATCCTGGTCTGGATCTCGATCCCCGTGCCTTGCCGGCGGCGGAACTCCTTGATCTCATTGAGGAGCAGGCGAACTTCCTCAGCGGGTGCCGGCTTTTCCGCGGGCATCTCTTGGACGAGCTGGGCCGCCGGCGGCGGCTCCGGGCCGGGTGAGGACGGCGGTACCGCCTCCGGCCGAGAGCACGCCGCCGCAAACAAGGCGATGGCCGTCAACGCTGTCAGGCCTCTGCGCATTGTAATCCGCCTTCCGCTCATAGCTGTACCGATTGGACGAATGCACTCTTGTGGGAGATTCCCGCTACGGATAGGCCCTGGCGCCATGATCCACGCCCAAGCCGAAGATAATGTGACTGCCTGGCCGTGAATGGGCCATGGAGCGGCTGCTGGCGCGTAGAGAAGACGTCCGATTCTTCAGTTTTGGGGTGACCCACCCCATTACGGTGAAGTCGGTTCACAGGCTCCAGGTAGTTCCCTTAATGGCGACAGCGGGAACAGTGACTGATACACCATTCCCGCTGTCTGTATTTCATGAATTGCTTGGTCCTTGGCATCCTGTCTGGCCCAGTGCGACATGAGAAGATCGCGATCGAGCGGGTTCTTGCAGGACGAAAGAAAACCTGAGGGGGAAATGCACGTAGGGTCATTCTATTACATCAGAGCCCGTTTATGCGGTAGCGATTTCGCAGGCCCGGAAAGGTGATCAGCCTGTTAACCCCTTCCGCCAAGCACTCCTCAAGCTTCAGTAGCACCCATTCGGGATCGCCCTGAGCCTGCCGCGCATCCTCAAGCATCGTGGTCAACTTGTCCACTGCCTGAGGCATCCAAACAACGGCGAATTGGGCTGTCCGCTCAGCCATGCCGCCGCACGCGCTGTATATACCGGGCCAGCGCCTGCTCCACCGTCAGGTGGTTTTCCGGATCATCCGCTGCAGCGTAATGCGCCGCGAACTCCTCCAGTTCTTCGGAAGTGAATGTGTGCGTAATGTCCCCAACTGGCGAAATGGCAAAGATCGTCCCTTGGTGAGCGCGGACCTCGGCCGTGGTCAGGCCGGTCAGGGGCGCACCCGGGACCCCAGGTTCACTGCAAATCCGGCCCGATGCACAAGACATTCTAGGCGGCTGAGATCACGGTCAACCTGTTGCCAACATTAGAAGGAATGTTCACGGGCGAGGGTCCTGCCCCATTCCGGTGCTCCCCGTATGAAGAACAAGACAGAGGGCTGTCGCCAGTCCTCTGCCTTGTTCGTTTACTTGCGCGTATTGAATTTGGCAGCCAAGGCCTTCAACTGTTCCTCAAGGCTGAGAGACTGCGCCTTGGGGGGCTCGCTCCGCTTGGGAGCGGGCGCCGGCTGCGCCGGACGGGGACCGCCGGCCGGCGCCGGGCGCTGCGGCGGCTGCATCGCCGGGCGGTCCGCCTTCTTTTCGGGTGCCGGCGGCTCGCCAAGTTTCATCGTCAATCCAATCCGCTGCCGCTTCAAATCGACCTCGATGACCCGGACTTTCACGATGTCGCCCACGGCCACCGCTTCGCTCGGATGCTTTACGTACTTGTGGCTCAGCTGCGAAATGTGGACAAGGCCGTCCTCATGCACGCCAATATCGACAAAGGCACCGAAGTCAACCACGTTGCGGACGGTGCCCGTCAGCTCCATCCCTACCTGCAGGTCCTCCATCTTCAGCACTTCCGTGTGGAAGATGGGCTTGGGCAGCTCATCGCGGGGGTCGCGCCCCGGCTTGCCGAGCGCTTCGATGATATCGCGTACCGTCGGCACGCCGGCGCCCAGTTCGGCAGCGACCTGCTCAGGCGAAAGCTGCTTGAGCGCATCGCGCAGGCCGGCGGCGCCCTGGCCGATCAGCTGCTCACGGGTGGCGCCCACGGCCTTCAGAATCGCCTCGGCGACCGTGTACGACTCCGGATGGACCGCCGTGTTGTCCAGGGGCTCCACGCCTTCGGAGACCCGCAGGAAGCCGGCGCACTGCTCGAATGCCTTGGGACCGAGGCCGGATACCTTCATCAGCTCCTTGCGGCTCCGGAACTTGCCGTTCTTCTCCCGGTGTTCCACCACCGCCCGAGCCACGGTCGACTTGATGCCTGCCACATACTGCAGCAGGGCAGGTGAAGCAGTGTTCAGGTCGACGCCCACGGCGTTGACCACGCTCTCCACTACGTTGCCCAGTTGGCCCGCCAGCCGCTTCTGATCCACATCGTGCTGGTACTGGCCCACGCCAATCGACTTGGGGTCGATTTTGACCAGCTCGGCGAGGGGATCCTGGGCTCGCCGGGCGATGGAAACGGCGCTGCGCTGGGTCACGTCGAAGTCCGGGAACTCCTCATTGGCCAGCTTGGAGGCGGAATAGACGGAGGCGCCCGCCTCGCTGACGATTACATAGGCGGTCTGGTGCTTGCACCGCGGGATGATCGAAGCGACAACCTGCTCCGTCTCGCGTGATGCGGTGCCATTGCCGATTGCCATGAGGTCCACTTTGAACTTGTCCACCATTTTGATGAGGACTTCTTCGCCCTGCACACGTTGCTTATCGCCCAGGGTAATGTAAATGACGCCGGTTTCGAGCACCTTGCCGGTGTCGTCGACGACCGCCAGCTTACAGCCCGTGCGGAAGCCGGGGTCGACGCCCATGACGGTCAGTCCTTTGATCGGCGGCTGCAGCAGCAGGTTCCGCAGGTTGACGGCGAAGAGCGAAATCGCCCGCTCCTCGGCCTTCTCAGTGAGCGCCGAACGTACTTCCGTTTCGATGGACGGTGCCAGCAGCCGCTTGTACGCATCTGCGATGGTCTCCCGCACTTGGTCCGCCCAGATCGACTTCGAATTGGTGATGAACCGCCGCTCAATGCGGCCAATGATCTCGTCCGCCGGTGCAGTGAAGCCGACCTTGAGGCACTCCAACCGCTCGCCCCGGTTCAGCGCCAGAATGCGATGCGGCGGCAGGGTGCGCAGGGGCTCCCGGAACTCAGCGTACATCTCAAACTCCTGGGCTTTCTCCGGGTCACCCTTATCGGATGCAACCGACTCGATAAAGCCCTGTGCGGCGGTCAATTCGCGGGTCAGCTTCCGCACGTCGGGATCGTCGGAGATCTGCTCGGCGATGATGTCGCGGGCGCCGGCCAGAGCCGCTTCGCCGCTCTCCACGCCCTTTTCGGCATCCATGTACGCCTCGGCGATGGCCAGCACGCTGCCGATAGTCTCCTTCTGGGCGAGCATCTGTTGGGCGAGGGGCTCCAATCCCCGCTCCCGGGCGATCATGGCCCTGGTGCGGCGCTTGGGGCGGTAGGGACGGTACAGGTCTTCGACTTCCTGCAGCTTTTCGGCCTTGCGAATGGCCTGCTCCAACTCAGGCGTCAGCTTCCCCTGCTCGCCGATGACCCGCAGCACCTTCTCCTTCTCAGCTTCCAGGTTGCGCAGGTAGGTGAGGCGCTCCGACAGGTCGCGAATCTGGTTCTCGTCCATCTCGCCGGTGGCTTCCTTGCGGTACCGGGAGATGAACGGGACCGTGTTGCCCTCGTCCAGCATCGCGACGCAGTTTTGCACCTGCTGCGGTTTGAGCTGCATCTCTCTGGCCAGTTGTGCGAGAATCTGTTCCTGACTCATCCTTACACGCTCCTAAGCTTAGCCGTACTACCGGTTCACGTCGTTATTGATCTCCTCGGGTACGGGAACGCGGGCCATATCCTGCCACATCTGGCCGTCCCATAGCATCAACGTCATGAGCGGCGGGCTCTCATCCCACTGATAGACGAAGCGCAGCCCTTCCTCATCAAGCAAGGAAGGGTACGCGAAAGGCCCGATCTCGTAAAGCTTGGCCAGCACACGCTCGGCCAGGGCCCGCGCTTTGGGCCGGTCGAACCGGGCCGTGCCTCCGCTGAAGATGATGCCTTCCGTCAGCTGGTCCAGAAACGTCTCGTCAGCCCCCATGCCGGGCGCCCCCTATTCCTTATGCCGCTCCAGTTCGTCGCCGTTCCACGTGTAAAGGAACGGACTGACGGGGAAGTCGGCGGAGTGGTGCTCGCCGGCAACGCGCCGCCTGACCACATCCACCAATTTCGGGTCCGCATCGCCAATGGCGACCAGCCAGTTGCGGTGCGGCACTCCCAGCAGAAGCTGCCCCTGTACTGCGCCGGCGAAATCGTCCAGCCACCGGACCAGCAGAATGCGGGCGGCATCAAAGCCGTCTTTCAGGTTCCAGATGAACATGGGATTGGACCCGTCCGGCGGGCCCAGGCGGGTCACGCGCTGCCCTTCGGTGCGATGCTCCAGGTTGCGGACGGCCTGCACGTGCACCGCCGTGTGGCTGACGCCCCAGTCCCTCAGGTCCTGATAGGTCACGTAGCGGACCTTGTCGTTGGGCTCTTCAATACCATAGATGACGTGAAGCCCCTCGACAATGGCGCCATGGACCATCTGGCCCTGGCCCTTTTCTTGAATCTGGGCCGGGTCCATGAGCATGGGGTACAGGCGCTCACGGATCTCGGCGAACTCCTTCTCGGAGAGTTTCATAGCCGCTTCCCTCCCGGGACCGGGCATATTCCGCCACCTGGTCCAGTAGTTATGTTTAGGCGACCGTCCGTCCGGTCGATACTGTGACTACCTCAAACTAAGGGGGACACCTGCGATGACCGCCCGCCAGACAATCGACCTCTATGCATCCCTAGCGGATGTGAAGGACGTTATGTATAAGAACACCCTGGGCCTGACCGCCCTCATCGATCTGCTCGTCGAAAAAGGCGTCATTACCAAGGAAGAGATCGGCGCCAAGGCCCAAATGTTGGATTCATCGGGCGACTAGAGTTTACTAGTCTGGGTGGTGGGAGTCAAGGTCGGGGTCAGGGACAGGGAGATTCGCCACGGAGGACACGGAAATCGCGGAAGCCACGGAATGGGAACAGAGAACAGAAATCGATGCATAATTCCCCTTCCGCGTTCTCCGTGTCCTCCGTGGCTGGTTCCAAAATCACCCAGAGTAATGAGGCGAGAAATGGCCCGGATCCACCAGCTCACGGTACTTGTCGATCACCAGCTTGAAATCGTGCCAGGTCTCCTTCTTCCTGGATGGATCGCGCAGCAGGGCCGCCGGATGATAAGTCGGCATATACCAGACGCCGTCTTTGTGGATCCACTGCCCGCGCAGGCGGGTAATGCGGGCCTCGGGGTCGATCAGCGTCTGCACGGCGGTGGCGCCCAGCAGCACAACAATGGCCGGGTTGATGATGCGCAGCTGCGCGTCCAGGTTGGGCCGGCAGGCAGCGCGCTCTTCTGGCGCCGGCACCCGGTTGCCGGGCGGCCGACACTTGACCACGTTGAGAATGTAGGCGTCCCGGTCGCGGCTGAACCCCGATGCCTCCAGAATTTTGTCCAGCAACTGACCGGCGGCGCCCACAAACGGGCGCAGAAGCCGGTCTTCTTCTGCTCCCGGCCCCTCACCGCAGCAGACCAGGCGGGCTGTCGCACAGCCTTCGCCAAAGACGACGCCCGAGCATCCCGACCTGAGGCCGCAGGCCCGGCACTCCAGCACGGCCGTCCGCAGCTGCTCCAGATCGCGAATCTCATCCAGGTTCATGGAGCGGCACCTCCGGGAGAAAGAATGCCCCTCTATCTTCGGCTCCCGCCCCCCCCTTCCCTGTTCAATCTTGAACACCCCCGTATCGGCTAGCAATTCCGTGTAATCAGTAGATATACTTAACTAGTACGTTGTGATTACGTATCCTCCCCCATTTTCCATCGCAGTTGGCGATTGCGCTTTACCCGATCGCGGGCGTAAAGTGGATAGAGTGTTGCTATATCTTATAAAAGAAGGCGGTAGAGATGAGTAGTCTGGTGGAAGGGGTCCGAAAAGGCCTGGGCCGGAATCTGAAGGGTGACATTTTCGGTGGCATTACGTCCTCCGTGGTCGCACTTCCTCTGGCCCTGGCCTTTGGTGTTGCATCGGGAGCCGGCGCTGCGGCGGGTCTGTATAGCGCCATTTTCTGCGGCACGATCGCCGCTATTTTCGGCGGATCGCCGGCCCAGATCAGTGGCCCCACAGGCGGCATGACGGTCGTCCTGGTCCCGGTGTTCAAGGAGCTCGGACTTGAGGGCCTCTTCCTCGCGATGTTCCTGGCCGGCCTCATTCAGATCGGCCTCAGCCTGCTGAAGGTCGGCAAGTACGTTCATTATATTCCCCATCCAGTCATCGCCGGGTTTACAAACGGCATCGCGATCCTGATTTTCTCTCAGCAAATCCCTATGCTCAGGACGGCTGATGGCCTGCCCAATTGGCCCGCCATCGCCATCGCCGCAGCCGTGATCGGCATCATGTTCATCTGGCCCCGGATCACCAAAGCCGTTCCCGGCTCTCTGGTCGGTCTGATCGTAACCACGGTGGTGGCGGTTATCTTCCTGAGCGGCCGGCTGGACATTATCGGCGAGATCCCGACCAGCCTACCCCGGCCGCAGCTGGGCTTCTTCCTGACTGACTGGCAGAACTACCTGCATGTTTTGAAACCCGCCATCATGCTCGCCCTGCTGGGCGCCATCGAATCACTGTTGGCTGCGGTGGTCGTGGACGAGATGGCAGGCACTCGTCATAATTCCGACCGTGAGCTGTTCGGTCAGGGCCTCGGCAACACTGTGGCCACGCTGTTCGGCGGCATTGCCGGCACCGGCGCCATCGTCCGCTCCGCCGTCAACGTGCGGTCCGGCGGCCGGACGCCCTTCTCCGGTGCCTTTCACGGTTTCCTGATCCTGTTGGTCACCGTCGCCCTCGGCAAATACGCTTCGAACATCCCCATGGCGACGCTGGCCGGCATTTTGATGATGACCGCCATCGGCATGATCGACTGGGAGTCGATCAAGGACCTGAAGCGGGCACCGCTGGCAGACTCGGCCGTCATGCTGGTCACGGCCGGCCTGACCGTCTTTACTGATCTGGTCACGGCGGTCGCAATCGGCGTCGTTCTCTCTATGGCACTTTTCACGAGCAAGATGTCCCAGGCGCCGCTCACGGACCGCCGTGAAGGCGACCTGCTGGTTCTTTCGCTGAACGGCCCGCTCTTCTTCGGCATGGCCAAGCGGTTCCTCGACAGGGTCGAGGCCGCCGGGCCGGGTACCGCGATGGCCTGGGACCTTCGGCACGTCACGTCGGTGGATGCGACTGGCGCCGTCATTCTGCGGAAGGCCTATCGCAAGGCGACCGAACAGGGGAACCAGGTCTACATCATCGGCATGCAGGAGCAGGTGCACCGGGTGCTGGAGAAGTTCGAGGTACTGAGCGAACTGGAGCCCGGCAGCCTGCACCGCTCCGTCGATGAAGTGCATGACCGGCTGAGGGCCGATTCGAGCATATAAGTAACGCCGGCGCCCCCCGAACAGCTTCGGGGGGCGCCGCTTGTCCTCATGCAGCGGTTACCTGCCTGCGAATCCGCCAGACTGCCAGACCGCCGACGGTCACCGTCCAGGCAGCCAGAATCGCCAGGTCGCCGGCAACGGTCGCCAGCCCGGATCCCTGCATCATGACCTGCCGCAGGGCGTGGGTCATGTAGTAGCTGGGCACCAGCCGCTGTATGGTCAGCATGAACGCCGGGGCGCCGTCCAGCGGCATCACCGCGTTCCCGAACAGGGCGAGAACAAAGAAGATGATAATGGTCAGCGGGATGGTAGCCTCTGCCGACTTGACCATGACGCCGGCCACCAGGCCCATGGACAGGCAGGCCAGGGCGGAGATGATTAGGGCCACAACCGTCCCGGGAAGGTTGTAGGGCGCATGAATACCAAAAAATAGCCACCCGAAAACGAAGAGCACGACAATCTGTAGTCCTGCCATCATGATGGTGGCGAGGCTTTGGGCCGTTAACCAGGCGCCAAGGGGGAGCGGCGTGGTGAAGAGGTGGCGCAGGGAGCCGGTCTGCCGTCTGGTCGATAAGCCGATGGCGACGGACATCAAGCCCGAGGCCAGGAGCATGTAGATCAGTTCACCGGGCATCAGGAAGTCAAGCATGCTGGACTGCTCCACACCCGGCAGGTCGGCCAGCGCCGGCACCAGCGCCGGATGGGCGCCCAGAATCGCCACCATCACCACGGGAATCACCAGGTTGAAGAGAAATGCGATCTTGTTGCGCATGATCAGGCGGAACTCGAAAAGGGTCACTTGCTGAAGACTCTTCCAGGAACGCATCAGTCACGCAGCCTCCTTCCCGTCAGTGCGATAAAGACATCTTCCATGGTAGGTGACCGTGTTTTCAGGTCCCCCAGCGGCAGGTTTTCGTGTTGGGCATACTGCGCCAGCGCCATCAGGGTGGCAGGCGTGTTGGCAGTATGGAGCACGACCAGGTGTTCTTCGGTCTGCACGCCGGTCACGGCTCCCAACCGGGCAAGCGCTGCCAGGTCAATCGCCTGCCCGTCCACATCAAGCTCGATCGCCGCTTCGGGGCCATACTCCCGAATCAACTCTCTGGGGGCCCCTTCGGCCAAAATCCGCCCGTGGTCCATAACGGCCACACGGTCGCACAGCTTTTCGGCCTCCTCCATGTAGTGCGTGGACATGATAATGGCACGCCCTTCAGCTTTCAGGCCCCAAATGACATCCCACAGGCTGTGCCGGGCCTGCGGGTCCAGCCCGGTGGTCGGTTCATCCAAGAAGAGCACTTCCGGGCGCCCCACCAGGGCCAGCGCAAGCGACAACCGCTGCCGCTGGCCGCCGGACAGGGACTTGCAGTAGCTGCGGGCTTTCTCCTCCAGGCTGAACTGCCGGAGCAAGTCTCCTGGCCGCGTGGGGCCGGCGTAGAAGCTGGCATACAGCTCAACCAGCTCCCCCACCCTGGCCATCTCCGGCAGATTGGCCGCCTGCAGGGTCAGGCCGATGCGGCTGCGCACCTCCGCCGGCTGGGCGATGCTGGCAAATCCGCAGATGGTGCAGGAACCGGCGTCCGGCTTGCGGAGCCCTTCCATCATCTCAATCGCGGTGGTTTTTCCGGCTCCGTTCGGTCCGAGCAGACCAAAAATCTCGCCGGCATGAATCGTAATGTCGACCTGATCCACCGCGGTCAGACTGCCATACCCTTTGGTCAGCTGACGGGCGACTACCTTCGCTTCTGCCATCGTCTCTCGTCCTCCGATCTGAATCTCACGGCCCTATCGTACTGCGTTGCCGCAGCCCCGCCCACCACCGAAGCGGGCGTTTTGGGGCGCACACGTCCGGGTGACCGCGGGCCTCACCCGTTCGGGTGACTCGCTAACCCGGAGGCATGAGAAAACCGGCGGTCGTCTGCCGCCTGCCCGTCCGTCTTCAGATCTTGATCAGCCCCCGGGAGAGTGCACGGGTGACCGCCTCGGTGCGGTCGCGCACGTCCAGCTTCTGAAACAGGTTGCTGATATGGGTTTTGACCGTGTTCTCGCTGATATAAAGAGCGGCGGCAATCTCCTTGTTCGCGGCGCCCCGGGCCATGAACTGCAGAATTTCCAGCTCCCGTTCCGTCAGGGGGTCGGCGCCATCGTCACGAGCAGGTCCGCCCTGGCTGATCACCTGCATCAGCTTGGCGGCAATGTGCGGGGGTAGGAGCGACTGGCCTGACGCTACCGCCATGATTCCCTGCAGGAGTTCTTCCGGCGGCGCATCCTTGAGCAGGTACCCCTTGGCGCCGGCCTGCAGCCCGCCCCATATCAGTTCATCGTCGTCATATGTAGTCAGCACCAGTACCTGAATCCCGGGCCACTGCGCCTTGATTCGCTGCGTCGCCTCTACCCCGTTCATGACGGGCATCTGCATATCCATCAGGACGACGTCGGGCTTGAGTTGGCCGGCGAGGCGCACCGCTTCCTCACCGTTGCCAGCTTCGCCCACGACCTCCAGGGCCGCATTCTGCCGCAGCAGGGCAGCCAGCCCGGCCCGCACCACCCGGTGATCATCCACAACCAGTACCTTGACGGCCATCGTCAGTTCCTCCCTGCCGGGATGCGCACGGTAATGCGGCATCCCGCTCCCGGCTCTGATTCCACTGCGAATGTGCCCCCGAGGGCGTGGGCCCGGTCCGCCATGCCGTCCCGCTCCGTCAGCCTGACCTGCACCCGGCTCGCCCGTGCGTACTTCACGGTATTGTGCAAGGCTTCCTGGGCGATGCGCAGGAGTACTGCCTCAGCCGGAGGCGATAGCCGCGAGATCTCGCCGTCGGTGATCAGTTCGGCACTCAGTGCCGCCCGGCGCTCCCTGCATGGCCCGCAGGTGCATGATGATCCCCAGGAACCCTTGAGCCAGTGTATCGTGAATCTCGCGGGCCATCCGGTTGCGCTCCTCCGCAATGGACAGGTCCCGCAGATGCCGTTCCGCCTCCAGTAGCCGGGCGTTCTCCAGGGCTGCCGCCACCTGCCCGGCAATCGTCCGCACCGTGAACAGGTCGTCTGCGTCGAAAGCGCCGGGGCGCAGGCTCTGGACCACCAGGGCGCCGACCGCCCGGTCGCCGAGGCGCATCGGTACGGCCAATTCGGCCTCCACCGACAATCCCGGAGCCAGCGGTGCGCCGCCGGGCCCGCTCAGAGGGAAGACTCGCCCCAGGGGCACCTCCTCCTGGTTCCGCGCCGCACAGGCCGCCATGATCAGATGGTCCCCTTGTCGCCGCAGTACGGCAACCACATCGTACCCGAACGTGCCGCGCATGACCCGCACGACAAAGTGCAGCAGCGGTTCGGGTTCCAGTACGGCAGCGATTTGCTGCCCAAGATTACCTGCCAGTGCCATGCCGAAGCAAAAGCGGGAAGGGCTAAACCCTTCCCGCCTTACCTGCCGCTATACCCGGGTGCCGCCGCCCAGCTGAGACTCAGCCAGGGCGATCATCTTCTTAACCATGTAGCCGCCGACAGAGCCGTTGACCCGAGAAGGCAGGTCACCCTTGTACTGCTGGTTGTAGTTGGGGATGCCCAACTCGCTGGCCGTCTCGTTCTTCAGCTGCTCCAGGGCGCTGCGGGAGTTGTTGACCAGAATCTCGTTGTTGTTAGGCATGTGTGTGTTGTCACCTCCTGACGGTATTATGTTGCCGCGGAGGTCATTTCGTTATGTTGGCCATTTTATGGTTTTCGCTCATCAAGGCTGCACACGCCCACCTGCAGCGCGTGGAACGAGCAAAACACGGCCAGCTTGGCCGCGAAGACTTCGAGATGGGCAAAATCGTCCGGCGTGAACGCGTCGGATTGTTCCGCATCGAGGCAAAGAACGCCAAATACCGCCTGCCCGGCGCGAACCGGCACGCAGGCGATGGAGCGATAGTCCCGGTTTCCCCTGGTGGAGTGAAAGTAGACTGGATCGGTGGTCACGTCGCGACAGTAGTAGTCCTCGCCGGTAAGAAAGGCCCGACCCGCGCAGGAGCGTTCAACAGCCAGACGTGGCCGCTGCAGCCCCTGATACCCTTCCCCGACTACGAGGTCCAAATACTGCTCCGAATCATCGAGAATGAAAAAACCGCACCGGCACCGGCCCAGCGGGTGGACCACCCGCGTCACCCCTGACACAAGTGTCTGCAGCGCCTTGAGAATCTTGGGCTCCCATTCGCCGGCGTCGTGCATCATCAAGTAGGCCAGGTCGCCATCCAACATGCGTGAAAGCGTCAGCACGCTGCCCTGCAAATTATAGGCATGCCGCAGGGCGTTAACGTCCCGTTTTGGCTCCTGCCGCATGGGAACGGCTCCCGGCGAGGGGGACTGCTCCTGTACGGGTCTGGGACTGGCAGTCTGCCATTTGCCGATGATCCAGTTGCCATACCCGAACAAGAACCCCTCCGGTGACCGGAGAATCTTCCACAGCAGGGCACCGACGAAGGCCGCCCCCACCAGGGCGGCGACACTTGCCAGCCATGGGGCGTTCCGAATCAGATCGAATAGATCCGCCATGCTTCGCACCTCGTCTGCCACTGCAATTGATTCCCACTTCCATCCTAACACGCCCAGTAATTTACAGTCAATTCTAACGGAAAGGTTTCCCCTCAATGCAAAAAGCGAGCGGCCCTTTGTCAGGTCCGCTCGCTGTACTTTACTTCTTCGCCCCGGCAGGTTGAATGATCCGATTGTCGGCATCAACCAAGACGACGGTGGGCTTGTAGCCGGCCAGTTCTTCCTCCGCCACCTGCGCGTAGGTGATGATGATGACCAGGTCACCGGGATGGGCCAACCGCGCGGCGCCGCCGTTCAGGCAGATGACCCCGGAACCGGCCGGGCCGGCGATGGTGTAAGTCTCGAACCGGGCGCCGGTAGTCACGTTGACGACGGACACCTGCTCGTACTCGAGCATGTCGGCCGCCTTCAGCAGGTCGCTGTCGATCGTGATGCTGCCGACGTAATTCAGGTTCGCTTCGGTCACAGTGGCGCGGTGAATCTTTGACTTAAACATGGTCCGCATCATCGGGCGGGCCCTCCTGTCGCTATGAGGTCCAGGCCGCACTTCTGCGCGGTCCCGGCCAAACTCTAGCCTAAACGGAAGAAGGGTTTTTGGTCAAGCCCCGATTACAGGATTCGCTGTAGAACAGAATCTGCGATGTTGGCGCCGGTCAGGAGCACCATCACTCGGCCGAGTCCTGTCGCCCCGTGTTTTAGCAGCGCCGCAGCGCCGGCGGCCCCGGCAGGTTCCGAAACGATGCGCTCCTCATGCAGCAGGAAGCGCATGGCAGCCAGCAGCTCGTCATCAGTAACAGGGAGCAGGCGGTCGACATACCGGGTGGTCATCGCCAGGGTATGCTCACCGGGTTTGCGCGCGCCCAGTCCGTCGGCAATCGTATCGACCCGGTCGAGTTCGACGATGCGCCCGGCTTTGACCGAGCGGAGCATCGAGTCGGCGCCTGCGGGCTGGACGCCGATGACCCGGACTTCCGGACGGAGAGCTTTGATCGCCCCGGCCACGCCTGAAATCAGCCCGCCGCCGCCAATGCCGGTCAGCACCGTGTCAAACTCGTACCCCGCCAGTTCCAGGGCGATGGTGCCCTGTCCGGCGATGACAAACGGGTCGTCATACGCGTGCACCAGCGCCAGCCCGTCTTCGCGCCCAATGCGCAGGCAGTTCTCAAAGGCGGCCTGATAGTCCCGGCCGTGCTCGATGACCCGGGCGCCTTCCGCCTCGATCAGGGCCTTCTTTTGCGGGTTGGCGCCGTCAGGCACGCAGATAACGGCGGGGCGCCCGAAGAGCCGGGCCGCCCGCGCCACCGCGAGCCCGTGGTTCCCGGCGCTGGCTGTCACGACTCCCCCGGTCATCCCGGCGTCCACCAGGGACTGCAGCTTGACGAGTGCGCCCCGGATTTTGAAAGTCCGTATCGGCGTAAAGCACTCCAACTTGAAAGAGACGGGCGTGCCAAGGCGGGCGCTCATCCTGGACGCCGAGATGACCGGGGTCGGTGGGAAAAAGCGTCGTACGACAGTCTCTGCCTGCCGAAACTGTTCTAGCTCAATCAATATGATCGTCTCCTGGAAATACATATTTCTACACAGATTTAATGATTACACAGATTTTATAATGGACGGTTCTTCATCTGTGTAATCCGATGATCCGTCCAATCTGTGTAAATTGTCCGGAGTCACCTACACTTCTTGCAGACTAAAAGCAGCACGAATCTCGCCAACCAGACGGCCGGCGTAATTCTTCACCGGGAATACACCGTACCGTGCCAGGGCGGTCAGGTCGGCTTCCGTCAGCAGCCCCAGCTGCCGCATGGCTTCCACCGTGACCTGGTGGCGGGCGTTGTTGTTCCCGTCTTCAATTTTGACGGCAATGCCCACGCCGCCCTTGGCCCCCGCAGCCTTGAGTTCATCGGACAGGGCGTGCGGCAATATGCCGACGCAGTATACGCCTTCGGCCCCGCTCTTTGCCACAAAGCGGCCGCCGGGCAGGGTTATCAGCTCCGTGCAGATGCGCTTCCTTCCGGCCACCAGGTAGGGGTGCTCCAGCATCGCATCCCGGAACCGGCGCCCGGCCTCATCCTTGCCTGCCGGCATGAATGACGGGTCCGCCAGGCGGGCGAAAGCGTAGGCCATGTTCCGGATGGGCAGGCCAAACACCGGCACGCCGCACCCATCGACGCCCAGGGTGATATCGCCGGCCGAAACGCCCGTCACGTCCGCCACGTTGGCGAGAATCAGCTTCTGCAGGTCCGAGCCGGGGTCCATATAGTTGTCCAGGGGCAGGCCTAGATGGCGCGCCATGGCCAGCATACCGGCATGCTTACCAGAGCAATTATTATGAATATAGCCAGGCTCCTGGCCGGCGGCTTCCAGCGCCGCAGCCGCGCCCCGGTCGAACGGGGCATGGCTGCCGCACTGCAGCCACTCGGTGGTCAGGCCCGCCTTCTGCAGCGCGTCCAGCACCGTCCGGGTATGGACCTCCTCGCCGTTATGGGAGGCGGCGAAAATCGCAAGGTGCTTCGACTCCAGCCCCAGGGCTTCCGCTGCACCCGTAAGGACCACGGGCATGGCCTGAATCGGCTTGGCTGAAGACCGCCAGAAGGTTACCTTCCCGGCGTCGCCGACCTGGAAAAGCAGCCTGCCCGTTGCGTCAACAACGGCGACATCGCCGCGGACGATGTTTTCAACCAGGGGGCCACGGGTTTGTTCTACGACAATCGCTGGCATCTGAATGCATTACCTCCCGCCGGCAGCCGCCACAAACGCCGAGAACAGCTTGCCGAAGTTATAATCTTTGCCGACAAAGTTTTCGGGATGCCACTGGACAGAGAGGCAGAACCGGGCGCCTACCTTCTCCATTGCCTCGTTAATGCCGTCAGGAGCCACTGCAGACTCTACCCAGCCGGGCGGTACTTGCCTGACGGCCTGATGGTGCCGGGAGTTGACCTTGAAATCCGTCCCGAAGAGTTCGGCCAGTCTGGTACCCGGCGTGGCCTTCACTGTATGAGTAGGATACCATTTCGGGGTCGTCAGTTCTTCGCCATAACGGTGCCTGATGGACCCTGGGCACTGGGACGGGACATCCTGCCACAGGGTGCCGCCGCAGGCCACTGCCAGCAGCTGGTGCCCCCGGCAGATGCCCAGGACCGGCTTGTCGCGTTCCAGGGTCTGCTTGGCAAGCAGCAGTTCCATCGTGTCCCGCTCCGGGGTGATATCGCCAATATGCTGATGGGGCTCCTCACCAAACAGCAACGGGTCGATATCGTGCCCCCCCGAGAAGAGTACGCCATCCACCCGGTCCAATATCTCCGCGGTATCTTCTTCGGTAGAGACGAAGGGCAACAGCACGGGAATGCCCCCAGCTGCCAGTATGGCTCGAAAATAATCACCCGTATTGTACAGACCATCACGCTTCAGCTTCTGCATCGAATCAGCCGTAATACCAATCAGCGGTTTCATTACCCGTGTCGCCCCCTTGACTACGTAAAATATGCTCCGCATGAACCATATGACCGTGCAAAACCCGGGCACCAGGCCGGCACCCGGGTTGGGAACCCGTTACAGCTCTTTGAGACCCAGACTGATCAGCAAGGCGTCATCAACCAGCCTCATGATTTCGCCGCCCAGATGGGTCACCCGTTCACGAAGCCGCCGCTTGTCAATGGTACGAATTTGTTCCAGCAGAATGACTGAATCCCGTTCCAAGCCATAGGTCTCCCCGTTCAGTTCCACGTGAATGGGAAGCTTTGCTTTTTCAATCTGGCTGGTGATGGCAGAGACGATGACCGTGGGACTGTACTTGTTCCCGATGTCGTTCTGCAGGACCAGCACCGGTCGGACCCCGCCCTGTTCGGATCCGATCACCGGACTTAAGTCCGCGTAAAACACATCGCCCCGGCGGATGTTGAGGGGCCTACTCATCCCACCGGGACCTGCCCTGGGGAGCCTGGGCGGTCTCGAAGACCGGCCCTTCCTCAGCGAGGGTCAGGTTGATGCGCGCCATCTCCCGGTAGCCGCGCTTCATCTGCTCCCGCATGTCCCGTTTCTTCCTTTCCGCCACGTAAATGCGCACAGCTTCCCGTACCAGGGCGCTGCGGTTCCATCGCTCCATGGCAACGAGTCCATCCACTTCGCGGAGTAGGTTCGCGGGAACCGAGACGACGATGCGCTTTGAAGACGCCATGGAGGCACCTCCCAGGAGTAGAAGGCTTCCCTTCATATTCTATACCCGCCGGACGGGAATGGTCAAAGAAACCGCTCCCTACAGTCTGCCTAACTTTGTAGGACTCCATCCTTGCGGTACAGCCGGGGGACCCGTTTGGAGATCGCGCAGAGTATTTCATAATTGATTGTGCCCAGTAGCCCGGCGACTTCGGAAGCGGTAATGCGCTCGCCCCCTTGTTCGCCGATGATGATCACTTCATCGCCGGGTTCGACGGTCAGGTCGTCGGGAATCCGGACCATCGTCTGGTCCATGCAGACCCGGCCAACGATTCGGCAGCGGCGGCCGCCAATCAGCACTTCGCCTTTGTTGCTCAGCCCGCGTGGATAGCCATCGGCATACCCGACGGGCATACTGGCGACTCGTTCAGCCCGCTCTGCCCGATAGGTGCATCCGTAGGAGATGGGCGCCCCTGCGGGCACCGCTTTGACCATACCGACGCGGGTGCGCCACGTCAGAGCCGGGCGCAGATCCGCCGGCCAGTTGACGACCGGGTCGGGCGGATGGCCGTACATGGCGATGCCGGCCCGTACCAGGTCATAGTGACTCTGCGGCCACAGCATGATGCCTGCGCTGTTGGCTGCGTGGATAACGGGCGGGTTGATGCCCTCGGCACGCAGGAGCGCCAGGACGCGCTCAAACTCGGCAATCTGCTCGGCCGCAAACGGGTTCTCCGGCTCGTCGGCCGTGGCCAGGTGAGTGAAGACCCCTTCCACTTCTATATGCGGAAACTGCTTCAGCTCACGCACGAAAGCGGAAACTTCATGGGGGCGAATGCCCACCCGCCCCATGCCCGTGTCGATTTTCAGATGAATGTAGGCCTTGCGAATCAGCCCCTTGCCCCGCTCTTCGAGGGCGTGGGCAAGGTCCAGGCTGAATACCGCCGGACGGATTCCATGGAGCAGCACCATGCCCGTCTGCTCCTCAGGCACATAGCCGAACACCAGAGTAGGCGCCACCACGCCGTTGCGGCGCAGCTCCACGCCTTCTTCCACCGTGGCGACTCCCAGCCAGGTGGCGCCCGCCTCCAGAGCGGTGCGGGCTACCTGCAGAGCCCCGTGCCCGTAGCCGTCCGCTTTCACGACGGCCATCAACTGCGAGTTCGGAGCCTGGCGGCGCAGCTCGGCCACGTTGTGTTTGATGGCGTCCAGGTCAATTTCGACCCATGTCGGACGCAGCCGAGCAAACTCCATGCTGACTACCCCCAAAACTCGGTGAACGAATCGCTCAGCCCTGCCCGCAGGTCCTTCTGAATCCGGGGCAGTTCGTCGGCCAGGTCGCCGGCCAGCACGCCGTCTTCGCCTTCCACGGCGGCGAGACGGTCGCCCGCAAGGCCGTGCATATAAGCGCCGGCGACAGCTGCCTCCTGGGCGCCCATGCCCTGGGCGAGCAGGCCTGCGATGATGCCCGTGAGCACATCGCCGGAGCCGCCGGTCCCGAGCGCCCGGTTGCCGGTGGGGTTGATCCAGACCACGCCGCCGGGCTCGGCAATGAGAGTATATGCGCCCTTGAGCAGCACGACCGCCTTGGTAACCTGGGCTGCCTGCCGTACGGTGCTGAAGCGGTCCGACTGGGCCGCCTCCACGGAGATGCCCAGCAGGTGCGCCATTTCGCCGGGGTGCGGCGTCAGTACGAGCGGGACCGGTGCCTCAGCCAAAAGCGCGGCCTGGCCTGAAAATGCCTTAATGGCGTCAGCATCGATGACCAGCGGTGCGGGCGAGTTGGCCACGACCCTGCGGACAAATGCCTGCACTTCGGGGTCGGTGCCAAGGCCGGGCCCGACGGCAAGGGCGTCTGCCCGGGCGGCCCTTGCCAGGAAGGGCTCGGCCGCCGCTTCCGCAAAGCCGCCGTACGGCGATTCCGGGAAGGCCACGGTCATAAACTCCGGCCGCAGTGCGGCCACCACGGGCTGCGATGATTCTGGCGCCGCCACGTAAACAAGGCCGGCACCAACCCGCAGCGCGGCCTCTCCGGCCAGGGCAGCGGCGCCCGTCATGCCGCGGGAAGCAGCGGCCATGAGCACTCGGCCCCGGGTACCCTTGTGGGCGTTCCGACTGTAGGAGGGCAGCCAGGACTTCACGTCGGCCGCCCGCGTCAGTTCTGCGTCAATCGCCTCCCCTTCTACGGCGCCGGTGGAGAGACCGATATCGGCCACAATCACCTTGCCGGCCAGGTCGGCGCCGGGGAACTGGAAGAGGCCCAGTTTGGGCAGCCCGAACGTGACGGTGTAGTCTGCCCGCACGGCCGGACCATCAGCCTTGCCAGTGTCGGTGGTGACGCCGGAAGGAATGTCGACGGCCAAGACAGGCCGCCCCGCCTGGTTAATCAGCTTGATCGCCTCGGCGGCCAGGCCCCGGGCCGAACCGACAGACCCCGTGCCCAGCACGGCGTCGATGATCAGGCCGGCGTTGTGGAGAGCCTCGGCAGCCTGGGCGGGCATCAGAATCTGCACGCCGGCCATGCGGGCGGAGTGGAGGGCGGCCTGCGCATCGGGGGGCAGATCGTCGAAGGCGGACCAGACCACGGCCTGCACCGGCAGGTCCCAGTGGCGCAGCCAGCGGGCGGCGACGAGCCCATCGCCGCCATTGTTGCCCTTTCCGCAGACCACGACGATGTTTCCGTTATGCTTTTCCTGGTGAAGGCGGCGGGCGATGACGGCCACCTGGCGCCCCGCGATCTCCATGACGACGCCCGACGGGATGCCGTATTTGGTGAAAACCCGGTTTTCAATGGAGCGCATCTGTTCAGCTGAAACCACTTTCATTTCTCGGCCACCACCTGTGCCATAGCGTATTCTTTGCAGTGGGAAAGGGAGAGGTGCATGGCCGTAATGCCTTGTGCAGCAGCGATTTCGGCCAGGCGTCCGGTCAGGTGCAGGGACGGTTTCCCCAGGTCGTCCTTCACCACTTCGATCTCTTGCCAACTTACGCCCCGCAGGCCGATGCCCAGGGCTTTGAGCGTTGCTTCCTTAGCAGCAAAGCGCGCGGCGAGGCGCCGGCAGCGCTGCTGCTCGGACGGCCAGCACTCGCACATTTCGCCCGGAGTAAAAAGCCGGGCGCCGAACCGGTCGCCATGGCGTGCGATCGCCTCTGCGATCCGGTCCACTTCAACAATATCGACCCCAATGCCCGCAATCAAGATCGGGGCCTCCCTCCGGCAGCCTTCTCCTGCTCCATCCGCCACAGGAAGGCCAGCACCTCGGCCACGGCAGCGTACAACTCGGGCGGTATGGCCGCCCCGATCTCCAGTTTCACGAGGGCGTTGGCCAGCGGATGATCCGTGTGCACCGGAATCTCGTGCTTCTTGGCGATGGTGAGCAGCGCTTCGGCTAGTTCGCCCTGACCGGCGGCCAGGACCCGGGGCGCATCATCGCGGTTTCGGTCATACCCAAGGGCCACGGCTGCCTTCCGCTCGGGCCGCCTGCCCGTTTTTTCCCCGGCCACATACAGCACCCCCGCAGGGCCTACATTCGTTTGTCGAGTCGGTTGGCCCCTTCGATGCGGGCAGGCTCCACGGCTTCCCCGGGCGCCGCTGCACGGCAGCCTACCCGGGCTTCGGGGAAACCCACCTGAGCTAAGCGCCGCTGCAGTGCCGGCAAGGACTGTTCCAGGGCCCCTTTGCTGCCCGGCTCGGCCGCTGTGAAGAGAGCGGCGAGATTGGCGGCCGCGGCTTCCAGGGTAACCTGGACGGGGCCGAGGGCCGGCGTCTCCCACCAGATACGGATCTGCTGAACCGGGCCGCCCTTCTGGGCGCGGGTTTTCGGAGAATCATCCTCCTGGACGTGAATCTGGGCCCATCCCTGGTTGCCATCCGGCAACGGGATTGGCAGCCAGAGTACCTGCGGGAGAGCGGTCTGCTGAACCCCGGGCTGGTTTACGGCAGATGCCGGCTGCGGTTGCCCCTGTACTGCGGCAGCGGTAACCTCCCCCAGTGTTGGGGCGCCCGTCGCCACCCTCGCTGGCGCCGGGGCGCTCTGAGCCTCAAGGGGCCCCTGCCCCGGCTGCAGCGGCCCGGCGGGGAGCACGCCTTCCCGGGGCGGGGCGGGACCGAGTACTTTCAGGATGATGGGTGCCGCGGCCGGTGCGGGAGCGGCTTGCAGGCGCCCCGGCTCCGGTGGCGTGGAATGGGAGACCTGCCCACCGGGCTGCGCAGCTGGGACAGCTTGCTGTCCGGCGGCAGGAGCCGCCTGCCGCGGCGCGGGCGCCGGCTGTCCGCTGGTCAGCTGCTGTGGTGCAGTTTGTGGCAAAGGCTGTAGTGCCTGATGGCCGGCTGACTGAGCATGTGGCGCCGCGGTCGGCGGCTGTGGCCCCGGGGAAACCGGCTGAGCGGTCGCCGGGAGGTTCGGCTGCGGGTTCGCCGTCTGAACCCCGGACTGGGCCGGACGGCTTAGGGCCGGCTGCTCTGCCGGGGGAGCCACGACCTGTGGCAGAGCACCAGGGGGACTTCCCGGGGTGGACCTTACAGGGGGTTGGGATGGGAGAGGGGGCTGAACCTGTGGCTGAGCGGGGGCCGGCGCGGCCTGCCGGGGCGGCTGGGGCTGGACCTGGACCCGCACCCGCTGCCCTTCCTGAAGGGGTGTCTGGAGGGCAACTTCGAGCCGCACCCCGCGCCCAAACGAGAGGACTGCCCGCTCCTGAAAGACGGAGACGACTTCGGCCTCCAGAACCTTCCCCGGCACCAGCAGTTCAGTCAGCAGGTCAGGGGCGGTGGCAGCCAGAAACCGTACCAGACCGGGGTTGATTCCTGTCGGCTGCATCGAGCGCCCCCCTTGTTGCTCACCCGTGTGGGAATCGAACAAAGGATTTCTGCGAACGGGCTGGAAACCCCTGCCTACCTGACGGGACTGGTTCCGCCGAGATAGTATTCCAAGCAGATGACAGAGCCTGCACGGAATGTTGTAGAGTCAGCCGGGCTCAAGTAAACTAGGGAACAGTAGCAGGCGAATCGTCGTTGGGAGGTGCCGCTTTGAATCTGTTTGCATACGGCACGCTCCTGGACAAGCGTATCATGTTCAAGGTCCTCGGGCGGGGCCTGCCCACGTCGGTCCCCGCCACCCTGTATGGTTACCGCAAATGGGAGACGACCCTTGGCTATCCGGTGGTGCTTCCCGAAGCAGGCGCCTCGACGCCCGGCATGGTCTTCTACAGCCTGACCGCAGCCGACTGGAAGCGGCTTGACGAATACGAGGTTGTAAACGGCAACCCGCCGGCATACTTCCGGCGGCTGGTCTCCGTTCAGGGCGCCCACGGCAGCATCAGCGCTTGTGTCTACATCGGCAACCTGAACTTTTTTCGCACCCGCCTGAAATATTGACGCCCTGCCGGTCGCAGGGCGTTTTTTCATGTCACCGAACGGCGGACCGCCAGTTCGGACAGATAATCGTAAATATCGACACCCTGCTGCTCGAAATGCGCCGCCACTTCGGACAGCAGTTCCTCGCCGTGCCGGCGGAGCAGCCGGAAGATCACTTCCGACGCGTCAAATTCCAGAGAGTATAACTGACCCTCGATGGCGGAGACGCGAGCGGCCAGGGCGAAGGCCAGCGCCTCCACTGGCTTTTCCTGTGCCAGAGCCGTCTGGCACAGCACCCACTGGGCCATGCCTTGCTGCTCCAGGCCCTCAGCCAGCTCCAGGGCGGCAAAGGCACGCTCGGCCGCAGTGTCGGGGCGCCCGGCGGCTGTCAGGAACCGGGCCCAGTCAAGCAACTGGTCACTCTGGAAAGGACGGGCGGCGCCCGGCATGTGCAGTTCGCCTTCTTCCAGCAGGCGCAGCGCTTCCCTGAGCTCCCCTTTCCCAAGGTGCTGCGCAATCAGGGAGCGCACGCAGGCCCAGGCCGACTTTTCGTCGCCGAACCGATCGAACCAGCGGCGGGCCAAAGTAAACTCATCGGCGGCCCGCCGGTCAAAACCGAGCCGCTGCAGGACGTGCGCCATCTGCTGGCGGACCGCGCCTTCCTTGCAGGAGGCGGCCCCCAGACGGGGAAGCAGCGTCAGGTACCTATCGAGCGCCTCAAGCGCCGGCGCATACTGCTTGAGTCTGAGCCGGGCGGCGCCCAGGTCGGCCAGCACGGCGCCCAGCAGGTCGATATCCTGTCCGGCTTCGGCCAGTGACAGCGCTTGCATTCCGGCGTCCGCCGCCGCCTGCGAGTCGGTCATCTCCAGCCGGCAGCGGCAGACCGCTGCGTAAATCCGGGCTGCGTCAGGCGTTTTCTCACTTCCGGCAGCCAGCAGCGCCATCGCTTCTTCCAGGCATGGCTGAAACTGACCCGTCTCCAGCAAGTGGATCAATCGGCAAACCGACAAACTCCGAAACCTCCTCTCCTCGCTTCGGCAGCTTGTCGAATAGTCTGTCCCTTTTGTCCGCATGTAGCGATGCCAATTTCTGCTTGGCCGGAAGTGCAACAGCCCGCCTCCGAAGGCGGGCTGGGCTGCTTTGTTCAATTGACCCGTCTGAGCAGAACCGGCGAGAGGTATTGTCCGAGGTCAACGCCCATGGACTGGTATTCAAGATCGAGTTCACGAATCATGTCAGTCCCCTGCTTGCGGATGATCTCGGCCATCGCCTGGGCAGCCAGGAACTCCAGTTCGTAATGGCGCCCCCGAATTGCCTCCACCCTGGCTGCCAGGGCGTAGCCCAGCGCCTGCTTGGTGTCGCCGAGGTCACGGCTGCATTCATAGAGGACCATGTGGGCGTTGCTGGTCAGCTGGTGGTCCGTCTTGGCGATGTCCAACGCCTTCATGGCGCAGACCATGGCCCGGCCGTACCGCCGGCAGCGCAGGTAATGCGTGGCTCTGTCGTACTGATAGATGCTTTGAAAGAACGTGTCCGACGGGTACTTGCGGACGAGACGCCGCTCCTGCTCAAGCAGAGCGGGCACAGGATCATCTCCGGAAAAGCCCGGGTTGGTCTCCCGGATTTGCAGGTGGGTGTGAACCAGATCGTGGATGCACGAAAATGCGCTATGGTCGGCTCCCTGCTTGACGAACCACTGCTGGGCCCGGGTCAGGGCGTCCACCGCCCGGCTGGTCTCCAACTTGCGCTGGTGGGCCACTCCGATGCTCCGCCATACCGCGCCTTCGAACCGCCGCGACGTTGAATAGTGGTGTACGTTTTCGAGATAGCTGTAGAAGTGCTGTAGCGCAAGATCGAACTGTCTGGTTCCCATGTAAGCGGTGCCTACGTTCAGAAGCGCCCGGCCAAGCGTGTCCCACTCCTTGAGGTCCCTGGACAGCTTTACGGCAAGCAACCCGGAGTTGATCGCTCCGTACGAGTCCTGCAAGCCGAGGCGGCAGCGACAGATGACCAGGTTGAGCCGGGCCATTTCGACCAGCGTCATACCGCCCCTGAGGAGCAGTTGCTCGGAGAGACGAAGGCACTTTTCGAATTCGCCTTCCTCCATAAGCTGGACGAGGTACTCCACCAAAGCAATCTCTCCTCCGGAGTATTATGGCTGTAAAACAGTTCCTCTAGTAGCGTATCCCTAGGGATAATTCTAGCATGTGTGGTATTTACGGAAAAGACCTTTCACGTTGAACTTTTGTAACGGCAGGTTCCCGAATTTTCCCTAGTAGCGAATCACCCGTTCATCTTCTAATACGGACTCCCGTTCGTTTAGGTTCGATTAGTCTGCTGCGTTTTGTAAATTTGTGCGGTGGGGGGATTAAAAAAGCACCCTGGCCTTGGCTTTTTGCCCGGGTGTTGCGTCTGTCTTGAATTCCCTTTTTTGTTGTAGTGCGGATGCAACACACGGACAACCGGGCCGGGGCCCGGGGAACGGGGCCGGCCTGGCGCCGGCGCCCTTCTGGTCTTAGCAGGGGGTCTGTTTCGGGTAGGCAGAGTAACACGCTCCGCCTAACTGGGGAGTAACCATGGTCCCCACCAGCAGTATTACCAGAACCAAGATTACCCGAACCGCCTTACGCATAAAACCCCTCCTATTTGCTCTTTGTGGGTATTATGTAAACCAAAGGGCCAAGTTCCCCTGGCTTGCATACGGCAGACTTTAACTTCGGGTGCCGGTATGATACTGATCGACACTCGAAATGGCATCCGGGTAGCGATGAATCATTTCGATCAGGAGGTCGGTCGACTCTTTCTCCCAATCCGGTCGGCGGCAAACGACAGCGCATGTACGGGCCGCGAGCCCATGGCCGATAGCCTCCTCGGGGAGATCCATTCGGGATGCAGTCTTTGCAAGGACAACATGAAAGAGGAACCGGTGGTCTGGCTCACCCTGGACCGCCTGTAATGCACGAGTGGCGAGCACCCTTGCCCGATCAAGACGACCAGTCGCCAGTGCATACTCGCAACGAAGTCGAATGTGGTTGGCCCAACTCATCTTGTGCATTGACAGCTCCGGGTGCTGGCGCAGGTACGCGGCGCACTCAGCAAGCAGCCGGGGGATGGGCTTGAAAAGCCCCGCCCGAAGGTACGCATCGACGAGCGATTGACGGACGCCATGTGCGTAGCGATGCTCCCCACTGCGTTCAGCTGCCTTCAGGGCGTTGGACAAGGACACTGTCGCTGCGTTGGGTTCATTAAGCGCGATTTGCGCATAACCCAGGTTGTACCAAGCATTGTACTCATATTCAGAAGCCGTCTGGTAAAGGTGCGCCTTTGCCAGGAATTCGTACATCCGACTGACGACCTCGGGGAGTTGCCCAAGCCGGGCGTAAGCCACTCCGACGTAGAGGGTCATTGTTCCGTACGAGTCCCAGTCCTCTAGGTTCTGCGCTAGCCCTATGGCGAATTCACCGCTAGCCAGGGCCGCTTGTTCTTCACCGAGCAGGCAGTGCGATACAACCCGAGCCGCGTGAATCCTCACGATTTCTCGAGGATCCTCCACTTGCCCGATAAGCCGCTCTGCAACATCGAGCGCCTCCCGGTACTTCTCTTCCTCCACCAGACGCTCCAAGTACTCAATCATACTTCTACCTCCCTCGGGAGAAGTAAGTTACAGGACTTGGAGTTTGGTGTGTCAACTTCCAAGCCCATGATAACATCTCGATAAGGATATTTCAAGCAGTATTTCCAACATTTACAATATGCAACTTGTATCGATCTTCCAGTTGCACCCACGCACCCCAGCTAGTCACCGGTCGTGTACATTACAGTACGTATAAAAAATCGACGGGGTTCGACATAATCTTCAACTATTCATCAAAATATAACGGAAAGTACCTCCGCTTTTTGGGGGTACTCCTCACATGGTCCATGACAGAACGCGCCGAACCGGCAGGGCGTAACCGACATGGCCGTCCCGCCCATCAACTGTACGGGCTGCGAAAAGCGCATTCAGCACCGATTCCTCCACCGCTTCGACAGCAGCAAGGAAGAGCCGGTCCAAAGCTGCACTGTCATCACGCAGAATGGTGAAGGTAGCCGTCTCTTCAGCACTGGCATGCGGAACCCGATACGCCGTCGAAAAGCCAATCACGAAGTCCCCGCTGCCATTGCCCGCACTGGCGCCCGTGCGGGCCAGGCCCAGGGCGCCCCGCTTGCAGAGCCGCCCCAACTGACGGGCATCCAGCGGCGCGTTGGTCGCCAGCACGATCATGATCGACCCGGGCGGAATCGCATCGGGCTCAGGCCCTTCTTCACCCGGATACGCAAGCAATTGCTGCCCGACCGGCGCCCCTGCGACCAGCAAATCGCTGCGGCGGCCAAAATTGGCCTGGACCAGGGCGCCGACCACGAAATCGCCCACGGTCCGTGAGCTACTTCCGATTCCACCCTTGAATCCGAAGCACATGGTCCCAGTCCCTGCGCCGACGGCGCCCTGCTGCACCGGCCCGCCCGCCGCCGCAGACAGGGCTGCCCGGACATGCCCCTCCCGCACGTGCCTGCCCTGAATGTCGCTCAGGTACCCGTCGTTGCATTCGCCCACCACGGGGTTGACCGTGCCTGTAGTTACCCCGATTTCGGGGTTCTGTTCCACCATGTAGCTGACCACTGCATCGGCAACCCGAAAGACCCCAAGGGTATTGGTCAGCATCACCGGGGTCTCCAACAGGCCCAGCTCCTGAACCTGTGCAAGCCCGGTGCTCTTGCCGAAGCCGTTCAGCACAAAGACCGCCGCAGGAACCTTTTCCGCAAACAGGTTTCCGCCGTGGGGCAGAACGGCCGTCACTCCCGTGCGCACCGGGCCGGTGCCGGCAACCAGCGGACCCGCCCCCTCTACCAGGGTCGCGTGGCCCACCCGCACGCCCGGGACGTCGCAGATGTCATTGTGGGTCCCCGCCGGCAGTATCCCCGTCGTCAGACCCAGCATCCGGGCTGTCGGTCTCGGCGGATACGGGCTCGTCCACGGCATCCTCCGCCACCTCCGTGGTCTCAAAATCCCGCGGGTCCGGGACCAGGTGCACCCTGGGCAGCCATCCGTCCCAGGTGACTTCCACCTTCTTGCCCATCAGAACCGTCGAAAGCACGTTGTGCACGATGTGCGCCACGACGGGCACCCAGATCGTCCCCGTGAGGAGCAGCGTCGTCCCGAATATGAGCCCCGACGCTGCAGCAGCCAGCACATACGCCCACATGTCCCGCCGCCAGCCGCCGTGGCTGAAGCCGAAGGCGGCGGCCGCAGGCACCAGACCGATCACCGACTGCAACCCGCCGCGAAACAGCATCTCCTCGCCAAAGGCCGACGCCGTCACGACGGCCAGCATGATGGGGTAGCCGGCGACCTGGAGGGCCTCAATGCCCACTCGCCCGCCGCTGCGCCGCAGCGCCCGCTCCAGGGCCGGGTGGAGCCGGTACAGGAGCGAGATGAAGCCCATGGAGCAGCCAGCCGCCACCAGCGCCACGAGAAAGTCGAGGACCGACATGGGCGCCCCCAGGTCGGGTGGCTGGCGCCCCACCAAGACCGGCAGGAGCCAACCACCCGCAGACATCAAGACCGGGGCGGCAACTCCCGCAATCAGCAGCAGACGCAGACGCTGCGCCCGCGATTCGTTCGACAAAATCGTCTCTCCTCACACACAGAGCCTGGCTTCCACGTTCTGCAGCGCACGAGCACGCGACATAAGTGGTCTCGAACTCATTATAGCGAAGCGCTTGTGTTTCACGCGGTGCATTTTTCTGGGCGCCCGGGCCGGACAACAAAAAAGGGGCGCACAGCGCCCCTCAACCCATTCCAGTCCCTTTCTGAGTCGGCAGCTAGGGGAGCGCCAGCCCGACCGCCGGCGCCCGACCAGCAGCGACAGAGTGCCATGCGGCTTTGTTGTCTATCCCTTCAGCGCTTCTAGCATCGACTCGTAGGCGGCGGCCACGGTGGCGTCAATGTCCGCCTCCGTGTGGGCAAGGCTCATGAAGCCGGCCTCAAACTGCGACGGAGCGAGGTAGATGCCCCGGCGCAGCATGGCGTGGAAATAGCGGGCGTAAAGCTTCGTGTCGGACGTCAGGGCCGTATCGTAGTCAGTGACCTCTCTGTCCGTGAAGAAGAGGCCGAACATCGACCCGATGGACTTGCCCCGGTACGGCAGGCCCAGCTTTTCCATGTTGGCGTTCAGGCCCTTCACCAGCCGCTCGGTCAGCCCGGTAAGGCGCTCGTACGTGCCGGGGCGCCCCAGGATCTCCAGCGTCTTGAGGCCGCACGTCATGGCGAGCGGGTTGCCGCTCAGCGTGCCCGCCTGGTACATGGGGCCGGACGGGGCGACCATCTCCATAAACCGCCGCTTGCCGCCGTAGGCGCCGACCGGCAGCCCGCCGCCGATCACCTTGCCGAAGGTGGTCAGGTCGGGATCGATGCCGTAAAAGCCCTGGGCGCCACTATACGAGACACGCCAGCCGGTCATCACTTCGTCGGCGATCAGAAGGGCGCCGTACGCAGCAGTAATACGCCGCAGCCCCTCCAGGTACCCGGGTAGCGGCAGCACAAGGCCCATGTTGCCGACCACCGGCTCTGTGATAATGGCCGCGATATCATCACTATGGGTCGCAAACGCTTCTTCCACGGCCCGCAAGTCGTTGAAGGGCAGGCTGAGCGTATTGGCGGCGGTGCCGGCCACCACGCCCGGCGAATCCGGAACGCCCAGGTCGGTGGCGCCGGAGCCGGCTTTGACCAGCAGGCTGTCGTTATGGCCGTGGTAGCAGCCCACGAACTTGATGATCTTGTTGCGGCCCGTGTAGGCCCGAGCCAGGCGAATGGCGCTCATGGTCGCCTCCGTACCCGAGTTGACCATGCGGACCATTTCCAGGGACGGCAGGCACTGAATGACCGCCCTGGCCATCTCCAGTTCCAGTTCCGTGGGCATGCCGTACGAGGTGCCCCGGCGGGTCGCGTCGATCAGCGCATCGGTCACTTCCGGGTGCGCATGGCCGAGAATGAGCGGTCCCCAGGAAAGGACGTAGTCTATGTAACTGTTGCCGTCCACATCATACACGCGGGCGCCCTCGCCCCGGGCAATGAAGGGCGGTGTGCCGCCAACGGACCGGAACGACCGCACGGGGCTGTTAACGCCGCCCGGAATCACTGTCTTCGCTGCGGCGAACAGGGCGGTGCTCTTGCTCTGATCGAAGGGCATCGTCATGGCCTCCCAGATATTTCGCTAAGCTTACTACTTCATCAATAGGATGCCCATGTCCTCTGAGCGGGGTGGCTCTCGGGGAATTTTGACATAGGATGTGGACGGGGTGATCACTATGAACTACGGTTTCTATGGCAAACCCTTCGGATTCGGGAAGCCCATCGGGTTCGTCGCCGGCGCCAGGCCCTATGTCATCGGCCCCGGGTTCGCCACCTACCCGGCCTTCCCGGCGACCATCGCAAAGGGATTCGCCAAGGCGATTCCGGTCACCTCGGTCGCCGTTGCTCCGTGGGGAAAATTTGGGGCGATATGATAAAGGGGGCCCGGCGTTTGCCGGGCCTCCGCCTACTCGCCCGCCGCTTCGATAATCCGGCGGATCTCCTCCACGTTGCGCAGCAGTTCGCCCGCCCGGCGGGCCAGTTCTTCCGCCTGGCCTGCCGGCATGTGCGGCCCGTTGGTATGCCACACCTTGCGCAGGTTCTTCAATTCCTTGATCAGGGCCGACATGCGCTGGGACGAGAGCGAAAGCGGGGCGCCCTTGGCATGGGCGACCCGGGCCGGGTCCCGGGCAGCGGCCGAGCGGGCCGGGCGCCGTGCCGGGGCGAGTCCGGCCGCCGGCAGGCTCATGACCTGCCCCATCACAGGCAGCATGACATGGTGCCCCCGGGCCATCAGCAGGCGGGCCAGCTCTTCGCGGCCTTCGGCTTCGCCGTGAATCAGAATCGTCTGCAGGGGCAGCCGCTTGAGTCCGCCGACCCAGGCGAGCAGCTGCTCCTGGTCGGCGTGGGCGGACATGCCGTGCAGCGACTCAATGCGGGCCCGCACTGCGATCTCTTCGCCGTGAATCCGCACGGGCGACGCTCCGTCCAGGATGCGCCGGCCCAGGGTGCCTTCCGCCTGGTAGCCCACGAACAGCACCGTCGAATCAGTCCGCCACAGATTATGCTTCAGGTGATGGACGATTCGCCCCGCTTCGCACATGCCGCCGGCGGCGATGATGACCTTGGGCTCCTTCGCGTCGTTCAGCGCCTTGGACTCCTCAGCCGTACGGGAGAGCTGGAGCCCAGCGAACTTGAAAGGGGCATCGCCGTTGCGCATCAGTATGTGGGTTGCTTCGTCGAAGACTTCATGGTGCTTCTCGGTCACTTCGGTGGCGGCAATCGCCAGCGGACTGTCGAGGACCACCTTCAGGTTCGCGGGGAGTTGCTGCTGCTCCACGAGATCGTTAAGGGCATACAGCAGCTCCTGCGTCCGGCCCACGGCAAAGGCCGGAATAATGACGTTGCCGCCGCCCCGAACCGTGCTGCGGATGATATCGGCCAGGCGCTCCCGGGTCGATACGATCGGCTCATGCACCCGGTTGCCGTAGGTCGATTCCAGCAGGAGGTAATCTGCCTCTTCCAGCACTGCGGGATCCTTGAGGATCGGCCGGTCCGGCTGGCCGAGGTCACCGGAGAAGACCAGCTTGGTGGTCTTGCCCTCCCTGTCGGTCTCGAACACTTCAACAATGGCGGAACCCAGAATGTGACCGGCATCCTGCAGGCGAATCTGCACATGCTCATTCAGGTTGAAGAGTTCATCGTAAGGCAGCGAGGTGAACTGCCCGGCGACAGCCCTCGCGTCTGATTGGTTATACAGGGGTTCAACGGTGGAGCGGTCTGCCCGCCGGGCCTTGCGGTTGTCCCGCTCAGCCTCCATCTCCTGAATGTGGGCAGAATCCAGCAGCATGATTCCCGCAAGGTCTGCGGTCGCCGGGTGGGCGTAAATCGGGCCGTGGAAGCCTTGCTTGCGCAGCAGGGGAAGGCGCCCCGAGTGATCGATGTGCGCATGTGTCAGGATTACGCCGTTAAGGGTGCCAGGATGTACCCCAAAGGGCTCCCGGTTCAGGTCTTCCTCCTTGCCCTGAAACATGCCGCAATCCACCATCAGCCGTAAACCGCCGGCCTCCAGCAGATAGCAGGAGCCTGTCACCATGCCCGCAGCGCCCAAAAACGTCAATCGCATGGTCGTTCGCCTCCCCGTTACTGTGCGGCGTCTTCCCGGGGCTCTACGTGCACCAGCACGTCTACCACACCGGGAATCTTCCCCTTCAGGCGGCACTCTGCCAGGTGGGCCAGCAAGTGGGCCTGCCCGACAGTCATCGCCGGATCCACGGTCAGGTGCAGATCCACGTAGACGGCGTCGCTCCTCCCGCGCGACCGGACCATGTGGCAATCCTCCACGCCCGGAATATCCTGCACGACGGGCACCACCACCGCCGGATCGAGCACGGCGGCGTCGCAGAGCACCTGTGCACTGTTCCTGATGATTTCCCAGGCGGACAGGCCAATCAGGGCGGCAATGACGAGGCTGAGGACCCAGTCAAGCCAGGGCAGCCCGAGCTTGATTCCCACCAGCCCGCCCAGAACGGCCAGGCTGACCAGAATGTCGCTCCGGGTATGATAGGCGTCCGAAACGAGGAAATCGCTACCCAACTGCCGGCCCAGGCGGTATTCGTAAGTGTAGACGCCGATATTTACCGCCAGGGTAATCAGCATCACGACAAAGCTTGCGATAGAAATGTCGGGAACCTGGGGGTTCCCAATGCGGCTGACGGCGCCCTGAATCACCTCATAGCCGACAAACAGCAGCAACGCGGCGATTCCTACCGTCGTGTACGTTTCGAACTTCTTGTGGCCGTAGGGATGATTTTTGTCGGCCGGAACGCTGGCTATCCAGACACCGACCAGTCCGAGCAGGTTCGATGCCCCGTCGCTCATGGAGTGGAAGCCGTCCGCCGTCATACTGAGGGCGCCCGACAGCCACCCGTAGACAACCTTGGCGGCAGCCACGGCGAGGTTAAGTACGAGGATCACGAGCAGAATGTGACGTACCCGTTTCATCTGCTCCACGACCAACACTCCTTTTTATCCTAGATATATGATTCGCGTACAGGGACGCGAAACCCTCCCCGGCCAACTAAGTGGACTTCTCCGGAGACGTACACGGAGTACGTTCGGCCGCCGTATCGCTCCACTTCGGTCTGCAGGAGGCTCGGCCGGCCCACACTGTGCCCTTGCTCGCTGCGGATGACCGGGCCGGCGACGACGCCGTGCCTGACCAGGTACTCGCCTAGCGGCCCGTTGGCCGAACCGGTGGCGGGATCCTCAACAACCAGGTCATACGGGCTGAAGACCCGGCAGTGCACGTCGGCGGCGGGGTCGATGCCGCCCGGGGCGAAGACCAGCGTGCAGAGGCCGCGCCGGCCCAAGAGCGCCCGCAGGCGGCCCGGGTCGGGTTGAGCCTGCTGCACTTCGGCCAGTGAAGCCAATGGGATGATGACGGTCTGCATGCCGTTGTCAACCGCCTCTACCGGCAGGTCCGGGCACAGGTCGGCGCCCAGGGCGGCAGCCAGTTCGGCCCTGGCTTCAATGGTGCCCGCCACCCGGGGAAGCGGCTGGCTCATGCGGGCCATCCACCGGTCTTGCGCTAGTGGCTGCACGCACACTGTGATGATGCGCGCACCAGTCTGGAGCTGGATCATGCCGCCTTCCGGAGGCGCCGCCACGCAGGCGGTGCCCAAAATGGGGTGCCCCGCGAACGGAATCTCTTCTGCCAGGGGCAGGGTGGGGATGAAGATGCGGACGCGCCCGTCCGCCTGCGGCACTGCCGGCGGCTGCAGGAACGTCGTCTCCGAGTGGTTCATCTCCCGGGTGATCAGGCGCATGGCCTCCTCTGGCAGGTCGGCAGGGGCAGAGAACACTGCTAGTTGATTACCGGCGTATGGGCGGGCGGCGAAGACGTCGACCCAGGAGAAGTCGAGCATTGCCAATGATTCTCACTCCAGGTGGCGCAAAATGGCGCATGAGCCAGGAGCAGTGCCCCTGGCTCATGTGGATTTACTTTGCGGCGGTCTCGAGGGTGTTGGTGATCTTCGCCTTGTCCTGCAGGTCGGTCAGCCAGGGCTGGAGCTTCTCCTGAACCTGGCTGTCGACGTAGACTTCGGTGACTTCGGCCTTCATGGCGCTGAAGTCCGGGGCGGTGCCCGACGTCGCGAGGACCTGGGCAACGTGCCAGCCGTAGTCGGTCTTGAAGGGCTGGGAGATTTCGTCCTTCTTCATGGCGAAGACGACCTTCTCGAACTCAGGCAGCATCTTGCCGAGGCCGAAGGTGCCCAGGTCGCCGCCGGATTCCTTGGCAGCGGGCTCCGTGGACTTCTCCTTGGCCAGGGTGGCGAAGTCGGCGCCCTTGTCGAGCTGCTCCTTGATCGCCTTGGCTTCCTCTTCGGTGGCGACCAGGATGTGGCGGGCATGGACTTCCCGCTTGTCGAACTGGGCCTGGTTCTCGTCAAAGAACTTCTTGAGGTCCTCGTCCTTGACGGGGATGTCCTTCTTCAGGATCTTGGTGACCTTGACGCGGAAGGCCTGGTAGTCGCGCAGCTGAGCCATGGTGATGTTGTTCTGGGCCAGAGCCTGCTCAAACGCGACCTCGCCACCGATGCGGGTCTTGATCTTGGCGATTTCGGCGTCGATCTCCGCCGGGGTGACGGTAACGTTAGCCTTGGCAGCCTCCTGGTCAACCAGTTTCTCCTGGATAAGCGTCTGCACGATTGATGCGCCGTTTTCGGCCACCATGCGGTTATACAGATCGTTCTTGGTGATCTTGTCACCATTCACTTCAGCGACCATGGCGGTCTCGAGGCTGGCGGCCTTCTGCCCGGCGCGGTTGCCGAGCATGTAGCCGGTCGGTGCAGCCACAACGAGCGTGATCAGCACCGCTGCGAGAACACCGGCGCCCTTATTGGCGGTGGACAACGTTAGCTCCTCCTTTACGATTGTCAGACCATAATCGATTCGTATTCTACCACGTTTTCTCCTGCAGCGGGTGGGTAGCAAAGTGGGCTCTATCCCGCATTGTTCCAAGCCCGCCGGGCTTTCTCTCGCCTGGCGTGACTTTTCCGCTCATCTTGTGTGCAGATAAATTCATCTGAGCGAATCCGCGGGCTTTATCAGCCACGGAGAACGCGGAATGGCGAAACACGGAAATAGTCTTTATATATATATATATTTTCTTTATAATTATTCTGCGCCTTCCGCGTCCTCCGTGGCAAAATTGCCCTTTTCAGGAAACAAAAAGGGCGTGGGCCCCACACCCACACCCTCCGCTTTAGCGGACACCCAGGCGCTGCTTGCCCTCGGGGCTCAACTTATCCGGGGTCCAGGGCGGGCTGAACGTAATGTCCACCTTGATATCGTCAAAGCCAAGCGGCTGCAGAGCCGAATGCACATCGTTGAGCAGGGCGCCCGAAATGGGGCAGCCCATGGTCGTAAACGTCATCAGCACATGGCAGCGGTTGTCTTCAATCTTCAGGTCGTAGACCAGGCCAAGGTCGATGATATTCAGCCCCAATTCGGGGTCAATTACGTTTTTCAGCAGCATACGTGCCTGATCGTGCTTCTCCATGCCATTCCACTCCTCTTGCTAAGGTCTGGGCGCCAGGGTTGCCAGGACTACGATGGGTTCCGTCGTCGCCCGAATGCCGTGCGCCTCTCCGGGCGGGTAGAACCGCAGCATGCCGGTTCCGGCCGGTGCCCATTCACAGCCGACCAGCAGTTCACCGCTGCCGTGGACAACGTGCAGACAGACGCTTGACGAACTGGTGTGTGGAGCGACCTCCTGCCCGGGCTGTAGGCTCAGCAAAATGACCCGCATATCCTGGCAACTGTGCAGAATTTCGCTCACGACGTGGTCGCCGGCGAACCGCATGTGTTGATCGAGTATCACTTCCATTAGCAGGTCCCCCCTTGTGGTATCCGCCGCTATGCCACCATCCTAGCAGTCTTGCCCGCGATCACCCGGTGCGAGTACGCGCTGTCCGAATGTGATAATAATCACACCGCAACCCGGTTGTCAAAAAAAGAAAACGGCCGAATTGGCCGCCCCTATTGCTCGCCCATCCACTCGCGGAGCTTTTTTTCGTTGACGATGACCAGGTCTTCGCCCTCAACCTTGATACAGCCTGTCCGGCGGAAATCGGCAAGCACACGTGTCACAGTCTCCCGGGAAGTACCGATCATGCCGGCGATATCCTGGTGAGTGAGTCCCAGGTTAAGGCGGCTGGAGCGCTGTTCACCCGCCGACTTGAGCAGCAGGCTGGCCAGGCGACCATGCGTGGTGTGGACCGCCAGGTCATGGGCGGCGTCACGGGCCGCCCGCAGCCGCTGCCCGACCAGCCGGAAGGCATTGGCCGCAAGCGCCCGGGAATCCGGAATGAGTCCGAGCAAATCGTCGGCACGAACGGCGTACAAAACGGCGTCCTCGACGACCTGGGCCGTGGCCGGGTATGGCGCCTTGTCAGCCAGCACGACCAGACCCACCGCAGAGCCGGGGCCCCAGACCCGCAGCACCTGCTCCTGGCCGCCCGCCGCCAACCTGGTGACGCGGACTTTCCCGTCCTTGATAAAGAAAATCACATCGCCGGGGTCGCCCTCGTTGAAGAGAATTGTACCCTTGCGGTACCGCCGTTCACGGGCAATCGCCGCAACCTGGGCCAGTTCCTCGCCCGAGAGGCCCTCGAAGAGGGGAAGACTGCTCAGAAACGCCAGATCAGACAGCCTCTCCACCTCCAACTGCTTACAAATTCGCATCCACTATTATACGACGCCCACACGATGAGCGGGAGGGGCAATCCCTCCCGCCCGTCAATTACCTCAGGCCATAATGCTGCTGAATCCACCGATACAGCCTGAGCACATGGGGCGGCACTGGCCGGCGGGGCGCCGGATAGATGACCTTGGGCGGCCCTAGAAGCACCCCGGGAACCATGTATTCGTATACACGCACCTCAGGCTGCAGTGCCGGCGTGCTCTGTGCGGATTGCTCCACGCCAAATCACCCCCGCTGTTATTGTATGATGTGCGTGGCTCACGGGGGATACACAATCTCCTGGTCCCAATTGCGTGCGGAAACTTCTTTCGCTATAATCTTGAAGGTGTTTTCGGGGAAGAGGAGGACGCGCCGTGGGACTTGAGATCGGGATTGTCGGACTGCCAAATGTCGGAAAGTCCACCCTGTTTAATGCGATTACGAAAGCCGGAGCGCAGGCGGCCAACTATCCGTTCTGCACCATCGAGCCGAATGTCGGCGTGGTGGACGTCCCGGACCCGCGTCTGCCGGTGCTTGGGAAACTGTTCAAGTCGGGGCGCATTGTGCCGGCAGCCGTGAAGTTCATCGACATTGCCGGAATCGTCAAGGGCGCCAGCAAGGGTGAAGGGCTGGGCAACAAGTTCCTGGCCAACATTCGTGAGGCAGACGCCATCGCACACGTGGTGCGCTGCTTCGCGGATCCCAACGTGACCCATGTCCACGGCCACGTCGATCCCCTGCGCGATATTGAGGTGATCAACCTCGAGTTGATCCTGGCCGACATGGACACGGTAGAAAAACGGTACGACCGCATCGCCAAAGCTGCCAGGAGCGGCATCAAGGAAGCGCAGGTCGAGTACGGACTGCTGACGCGCCTGAAGGAGGCCCTGGACACCGGCAAAGCTGCCCGTACCGTGCAGCCGCAGAACGATGACGAGGCACGGGTCCTCAAGGACCTGCATCTGATCACCGCCAAGCCGGTCATGTATGTGGCGAACGTCTCCGAGTCGGATGTGGCGGACCCCTATGCTGTGGAGGCCGTGCGGAGAGTCAGGGACCTTGCCGAATCGGAACACAACGAAGTGGTTGCCGTCTCAGCGCAAATCGAGGCCGAACTGGCTGAAATGGACGACGAAGAGCGGTCCGTCTTTCTGGCGGACATCGGGCTGACGGAGTCCGGCCTTGACCGGGTGATCAAGTCCGGATATCATCTGCTCAATCTGATGAGCTTCCTGACCGCCGGCGAAATGGAAGCCCGGGCCTGGACCATCCGCCGGGGCACCAAGGCGCCGCAGGCGGCGGGCGAAATCCACTCGGACCTGGAGCGGGGCTTCATCCGGGCGGAAATCGTCTCATATGACGACCTCGTTACGTACGGTTCCATGGCCGCGGCCCGCGAGGCCGGCAAGGTCCGGCTGGAGGGCAAGGAGTATGTCATGCAGGACGGCGATGTCGTCCACTTCCGGCACAACGTATAATGAATCGGAATGGCGCCTTCCCACTCGGAAGGCGCTTTATTATACCTGCGTGTGAACGAAAACCCGCTGCACCCGCCTCTTCAGGGTAGAGGAAAGGAGTTGAAGGAAGGGTCGGACCGTTTCCGCCCGAAACTCCTGGCCGACGGAAACGGTTCGAGCCTGACGAAACAAGGGGGCGGCATCATGGTGTACCTCATCCCCAAGGCCGGAATGCATCCCGTTGAACGCTATGCCGTGGTGGGTGGCCTTACGCTTTTTGGGCTGGGCGTAGCCGCCGCCGCATATCTGATGGGCAACTCCGCCTATATGATCTCCGCCCTGTCGGTCGTCAGCACGTTGGCGGTCGCCCTGAACCCCGCCGACCGGATGGAGTACCGCGTGGAGCCGGGAGCGCTGCGGGCGGGCAAATGGGTGCTGCCCTACCGGGAGATTGCGGGCGCCCGTGTGGTCCGCCTTGGCGGCACGGTGGTCTACGGTGGCATCGTGCTGCCCGGATATTGGTCAGGCAGAGCCTGGTCACGCCGGCTGGGGCACTTTCTCATGCAAGGAAGTACGGGCCTGGGGCAGGGCGTCATGCTGACGATGATGGACGGCCGCCGAATTGTGATTACGCCCGCTCACCCCACCAGCGTAGTCGTGCAGGTATACAGCCTCATGCGACTGAACCAGGAGCGGCGGGCGCCGGTCCGCCTGGCGCCCATCCGATAGACAAGCGCAACAAGGCCCGCCAGGCGATGGCGGGCCGATTTTCGTTTCCACAGCCGAATTACCAGGGAGGCGCCATATGTTATACTTACAGCATAGAAAGAGTTACACAGAAAAGGAGAGCAATGGCGATCATGCGGCTGACGGTCGGAAAGAAGCTCTACATTTCATTTGCTGTTGTCCTGGTACTGTTCGGGATCCTATCCTGGTATGGCCTGCGCCAGCAGGCTGTGGTCTTCACCAAGGCCGACCAGATGGCCGAGAAATGGCTGCCGAGGCTCAATCTGGCTCGCCAGTATGAGTCCGAGCTGACCAACATGCAGGCCCTGACCTTTCGGCACATCAGCACCCCGGACATCAATAGCATGAGCCAGGTTGAACTCGCAATGTCAGAGTCGTGGACGCGCCTGGACGAGTTGGAGCAGAACTACCAGAAGCTCGTTGATACGGATGAGGAGCGGGAGGTGCTCCCGCGCCTACAGGCGTCGCTGGGCCAGTTCCGGCAGGTCCAGGACCAGGTGCTGGTTCTCAGGCGTTCCAGTCATGACAACGAGGCCTATTCTCTGCTTGTCAGCCAGGGGATAGATGCATTCGATCAGACGGCAGCCGCCGCACGGCAACTGGTGGAGATTAACCGCCGCGGCGCCACGGAGGCTGCCGCAGCCGCCGACGACACGTATGGATTCTCCCGGCTGACGGTGGCGGGAGCGACGGTCGCATGCGCCGCCATCGGACTCCTCCTTGCCGCTGTCATCAGCCTGGGGTTCAGCCGGTCCGTCACAGCTGTGGCAAATGTGGCCGAACAGGTAGCCCGGGGAGACCTTTCCGTGGGAGAGATTCCGATCCGCACCCGTGATGAAATCGGTGACCTGGCTGGTGCCGTCAACCTGATGGTCCGCAACCTGCGGGATCTCCTGAGTCAGGTGAGCGGTGCCACGGCAACGGTGGCGGCATCGGCGCAGCAGGTGCACGGTTCGGCCGGCGAAGTGACCCGGGCCGCCCAGGAGGTCGCGCAAACCGTGGGGCAGGTGGCCGCAGGCGCCGGCGAACAGACCGCCTCGGTCACGGAGACCTGCACGATCGTCGGAGAACTGCAGAGTGCGATCGATCAGATTGCCCGGGGCGCCCAGCAGCAGGCATTGGACGCCGCCACCACAGCTTCGGCGGTCTCCCGCATGGCGTCGGCCATTGAGGATGTCACAGGTAAGGCAGGACAGGTCGCCCAGTCTGCTGAGTTCTCCGCCCGTTCGGCCCGTGAGGGGGTACAGGCATTCGACCAGGTAATCGCGGGCATGAGCCGCATCGCCGAATCGTACGCCAGCACGGGGCAGGAGGTCGCTGACCTGAGTCCGATCTCCGCGCAGATCGGGGCCATCACCGAGACGATTACGGAGATCGCGGAGCAGACGAATCTGCTGGCTCTCAATGCCGCGATTGAGGCGGCCCGGGCCGGGGAGCACGGTCGAGGCTTCGCCGTGGTGGCCGAGGAAGTGCGCAAGCTGGCGGAGCGGGCCGGAAAGTCCGCTACTGAGATTTCGTACCTGATCGGGGAAAGCCAGCGGGAGATCCGGGAAGCGGTCGAGGCGGCGGAAGCCGGCAAGGCGCAGGTGGAAAGCGGCATGTCGTTGGCTGCGGGCGCTGAGCAAACCCTTAAGGATATCCTTGCCGCCGCCGAGCAGACCACGCTGGACGCATCAGCCATTACCACAGCTGCCCAGGCGATCCTGGCATCCACACGCGAGGTTGTCGGTCTGGTCGATTCGGTAGCCGCCGTTACGGAAGAAAACACGGCTGCGACCGAAGAGATGGCGGCCAGCTCCGAACTGGTCAGCACCGCCATGGAAAAAGTGGCGGCGGTCTCGACGCAGAACGGCGCTGCCTCTGAGGAGATGTCCTCAGCCGTGGAAGAGATCACCGCTTCGCTCGAGGAGATTACAGCATCGTCGGAAGAGCTGTCGGCGGCGGCCCGGGCGCTGCAGGCCCAGGTCTCCCGCTTCCGGCTGTAAACACAGCGGCGCCACCTTTCGTTCTTCGGTGAACGCAGGTGGCGCCTTTCGCTTGTCAGCGTCGTTTGTCACGACAACCGGTAGGTACGCCCTTCCTCGGCAATCTCGATGCCCGCATGGACGGGGCGCCCCTCGGCCAACAAGTCCTGCGGGTCCAGGCCGGGATAGATGTGCGTAAAGATGCACCGCTTGCAGCCGGCGTCGCGGGCCAGGGCCGCCGCCTCCGCCGCACTCAAGTGCCCGAAGCTCTTCTTATCGCTATACGCCTCGGTCAGCGAGGCTTCAACCAGGAGCAGACTGGCGCCTTTCGCCGCTTCTACCAGGGGCGCGTGGACTCCCGTGTCGCCCGTATAGAACAGCACGGGTCCTTCGGCGTCGACAGGCTTGATGCGCATCGCGTAGCATGGAATGGGGTGATTCGTCGGAAAGAACCGGACTTCCAGCCCGCCCAGCACCAGCGGCCGGTCGGGGTCGTATGTGTGCAGGTCCTGGTTATCCTCGGCGCCCTCAATCCAGCTGTGGTTGGATGCCGGCTGGGCGGGGGCGTAAATCTGAAGCTTGCCGTCCGTCCGGCCCGTCCGCCGGGCGCCCGCCTGCGCAAAGCGCAGGCAATGCACATCTGCAATGTGGTCTTCGTGGAGGTGGGAGCAGATGACCGCCGTCAGTTGTTCAAGGGGCAGCCGCTCCAGCAGCCGGGCGGCAACGCCGTTGCCGCAATCCAGCAAGAGCCGCGTGTTGCCATGCTGCACCAGGTAGCCGTTCATCGCCCCGCCGGGAGCCGGGTATGGCGAGTAACGCCCCAATACCGTCAGTTCCATTCCCTCAAACCTCCGTACCCTGTTCTGTCTGTATGTTACCCTGCTACCGCCTCGACCAGAGGAAGCCCAGGGCCGACGCCGAGAAGAGCATCGCCGCCATGAGGAAGACAAGCACGGTCTCCATGGGGTTAAAGTCCATGCGCTGCTTGAACACGTTGAACGAATGCTCCAGGTCCCCTTCCGTCAGGGCCTGGACAAAGGATTTGCCCTTGCGCATCCGCCGGATCACTACAAAGACGACGTTGAACATGGGAATGAACAGAACGAGCAGGGGCGCCGCAAGACCGGCCAGGGTCGCCGCCTTGAAGTAGCCCGTTACGGCGACGGATGCCAGTAGAAACCCCAAAAAGTTGGAACCCGTATCCCCCATGAAGATGGACGCCGGATGGAAATTATAGCGCAGAAAGGCGAGGCAGGCACCAAGCGTTGCGCTGACCCAGATGGCCGTCGGGGCGGAGCCCAGGGTCAGGGCCATCACGAGCAGGGTAAAGGCAGCCACTGCCGTAAGGCCGGCCACAAGGCCGTCCATGCCGTCCAAGAAGTTGATGGCGTTGGTCATGCCCACCAGCCAGGCGACCGTCAGGGGAATGTCGATCCACCAGGGCAGAATTAGCATACCGGGGCCGAACGGATTGGAGACGTGGCCGATCGTATAGCCGAAGCCCACCAGGACGGCAGCGGGGAGGAACTGCAGGATCAGTTTGGGCAGAGCGGGCAGGTCGGCGCCTTTGCATTTGCAGTAATCATCCACCAGTCCTGCCGCCAGGGCAAGAGGCATTGAGGCGCCCAGGGCCAGGTTAGGTGCCAGCAGCATGGCTGCCAGCTCAATGCCTGCAAACATGGCCAAACCGCCCAGCAGGGGTGTCGGTTTTGTGTGGATATGCCTGCCGCCGGGCTTCTTGACCAGGCCAGTCCGAGCGGCAAGCCTCATCATGCGGGGGGTCAGCCAGAATGTGACGGCAAATGCGATGCCCCAGGTAAGCAAGACTCGCAGTTCGATTGCCACAGCTGTATCTCCTTGCAGTAGCGGCTGAGGACCCTACACCCGTTTCGACAACTGCCGGGTGGATTCCTGTAGTGCCTGCTTTGGAGAGGAGTCTGCCCGCTCCTGGCGAATCCATCCACCGCGACATTCGCGAGAAGAGGTGCGTTGATCATTATGCAGTTCGTCCGGTTTTTCTGCGGCGACAGTCCCAGGTGGGGAGCCATGGAGGCGAGTAAGGTCCGAGAGCTGGACGCCGCACCGTACCTGGGCGGCAAACCGGTAGGGCGGGTCCACCGGTTGGAAGATCTGGAGTTGATGGCCCCGGTGGAGCCCTCGAAACTGGTCTGCATCGGCCGCAACTACGCCGAACATGCCGCCGAGTTGGGCAACCTGCCGCCGTCGGAACCGATGTTTTTCCTGAAAGCGCCTTCGTCCCTGATTGGTCCGGGCGAGTCAATCAGACTGTCGGATCCGAGCCATGCAGTGCACTGGGAAGCCGAGCTTGCGGTGGTCATTGGCAAGCGGGCCAAACAGGTAAACCAGGAGCAGGCTATGGATTATGTCTTTGGCTATACCATCGCCAACGACGTATCCGACCGGGACTACCAGAAGGGGGATGCCCCGTTCGGCTTCGGCCGCGGTAAGTCGTTCGACACTTTCTGCCCCTGTGGGCCGGTGCTGGTCACTGAGGGGATCGATCCGGCCGACGTCACCATTACGCTGACCTGCAACGAAACGATCCGGCAGTCTGACAGCACGGCACTGATGGTGCATCCAGTGCCGAAATTGATCAGTTTCCTGTCGCATGTGATGACGCTGATGCCCGGGGACGTCATTTTGACCGGCACACCCAAGGGGGTCGGAGCGATGAAGGCGGGAGACTCGATCGAAATTACGATTCCTGGCATTGGGATACTGACCAACCCGGTCGAATAGGGAGATGCGCAACCCGCGGTCCACTGTGGCACGCGGGTTTTCCACTGCCGTACCTGGATGCAATTAGATGTATATAAAGTTTGCAGGCGAAATGACTATCCTTGTCGAATTTGTGATGTATTGGGTTGTAATTGCATGCCCGACTGAATGTTGGAGGGGTCACGGTGTATGTAGTCCGCACGGAGTCTATTCGGAACGGAATGCGGCTCGGACGCACGATTTCCGTTACCGGCAAGGTCCTCCTCCACGCCGGCGTTGAGTTGCGCACATCGTACATAGAACCCCTGCTTCGCCAGGGGATAGCGGCCGTTTACATCATTGACGAACTGGTGCCGGATGTGGCGCCTGCCGATGTAGTTGCGCCGGAGACCCGGGAATCGGTAAAGCGCAACCTGCAGGCGGTAACGGCCTCCCTGGCCCCCATGTTCGCCGATGCGACCCGCCGCGGAGCAAAATACGTCAGCGTTCAGCTCGATACGCAGCGGCTGGTGCAGTCCGTCGATAAGATGGTGCGCGAGATCCAAAAGAACCCCGAAGCTGTGGTCAACCTCCAGGATATCCGGACGGCTGACGAATACACGCTAAGCCATTCCGTCAACGTCTGTGTGCTGTCGGTGCTGCTGGGCACCATTATGGAATACTCGGAGCCGCAACTGCACGACCTGGCGGTCGGTGCCGTGCTGCACGATATCGGGAAGATCACGACCCCGCCGGAAATCCTGAACAAACCCGGCATCCTTACGAGTGACGAGTATAGGATCATCCAGCAGCACGCAGCGAACGGGTGGAACATTCTCTTTGAGCAGCGCGGCATTCCGCCGGCATCAGCCGCGATGGCAAGGCAGCACCACGAACGGTGGTGCGGGGGCGGGTATCCGGACGGCCTGAAGGGCGAGAAAATCTACCGGTATGCGCGCATTTGCGCCGTGGCCGATTGTTTCGACGCCATGACCGCCGACCGGGTGTACCGAAAGGGGTTTTCGGCGGCAAAGGCGCTGGAGCTTATGCAGACCGAGATGAAAGGGTACTTTCAACCGGAATTGCTCTTCTCGTTCCTCCAGTGCGTGGCCCCATACCCGGTGGGGTCCATGGTGGAGATAACCGAGGGCTATCAGGCCGTGGTGGTCGAGGTGCGGCGGGGCAAGAACTCCCGGCCGAAGATCCGCCTGGTTCGCCGGCCCGATGGCACCCCGATGCCGGACCAGCCGGAGATCGATCTATACACCCGCAGCAGCATTGAGATTCTGCGGACAATCGAACCGGGGAATGGCGAGGGAGGCCAGTCACACCTGATCAGGGTGATATAAGAAAAGCGCCGGCAGCGTAAATGCTTGCCTGCGCTTTGTTTTTACCCTAGGAAGAACGAGAGAACGGCGACCGAGTCGGCCGATTCTGTCTTGCCCTTCCGCGGCTTGTCAATCGGGACAACCTTTGCCGTTGGTACCTGGGCGCCGGCCTTCGGCGGCTGGGGTACTGGCATTACCTGCGCCATGGTGCCATCTCCTTCCGAAATCGAACGATTTCTCCTGCCGCGAGAATAGCACACGAAGCCTCATTTTACAAGATATTTAACAGGAAAGTTAAAAAAGAGAGGGACAGGCGGCTCCAAGCACCACGGAGCCCGCTCCACATAACATGTCAGTGGACCTTACACAGACAGGATGGTGTTCTGCTGACATGGAGTCCACTTCCGGCGAGATGATGGGTCAGGGTTCGATGGGTTGGACCCCGGCCATGATGGGCGGTATGGGGCAGTGGGCCGCGGCGCCCGGCGATGTGATGGGCATGATGCCGATGCAGATGGGGACCACTGGGCAGATGGGCGTCGGCGCCCAGCAGGGCATGATGCCCATGCAGCAGATGATGCCGATGCAGCAGATGATGCCGATGCAACAGATAATGCCCATGCAGCAGATGATGCCGATGCAGCAGATGCCCATGCAGATGATGCCGACACAGCAGATGATGCCCACGCGGGCGATGACCGCCGCTGAGCATGCGATGCACATGCAGCGCATGCAGCAGATGCAGCAGATGCAGCAGATGCCGGCCGCTGCGCCGGTGCAGAAGGCTGTCCCCCTGCGGGTAGCACTGCCCATGGGGGGCATTCCGATTCAGGCTGCCCTGAACTTCAGCCCCATGGCCGTGACCGGAACGGTGTCGCCCACCGCCGGGGCAGCCCAGCTCGGCGCCACGACCATGGCCGCGGGCGCCCCTGAAATGCGGGGAGCATTCCGGGTCCCCGGGTTCTCCGTCGCAATGGACACCCCGCTGTTGCAGGGCGCCGTAAGCTGGCCGGGCTGGGTGGGGGCCTTCCAGCTGCCTTCCTGGATGGGCGCGCTCCGGCTGCCGGGCTTCCAGACCGGCGCCATGACCGGCGAAGCCGAGGGCACCATGGCGCTGCCCGGCGTTCAGCTGCAGTTGATGCCTGACGGACCGGCTGACGAGATGGAAGCGCAGTAGGATACAACACCGATGAGGCCGCCTGCCGTCTGTAGTGGACGCAGGCGGCCCCGTTTTCTACTGGAGCGAAAGGGAAGGCAGGCGGAAGTGTTCCTGCAGCACGAGGGCCCCCGCCCCGATGGCGCAGGCGTCGACACCCAGGGTGGACAGGAGAATCCGGGCCCCCGCCCGCGGGTGCGCCAGCGCCCGCTGCTCAACCGCACGGCGGGCGGGATTGAGGATGTAGCTCCCCCCCTCCGCCATGCTGCTGCCGATGACCACCAGCGCCGGGTTGAAGGTATTGATGATATTTGCGATGCCGACGCCCAAGTACTCCCCGATCACCGACAGTGCCGTGATGGCGGTCCCGTCGCCCTGCCGGGCTGCCGTCACCACCGCTTCGATGGTTGGCTCGGTTCCCGCAAGTATTGACGTCTGGCCCGCCAGCAGGCGATTCACCTGGCTGCGCAGCGCAACCTCCGAAGCATATGTCTCCCAGCAGCCGCGGTTGCCGCAGCTGCACAGCGGCCCGGTCACATCGATGGTGGTATGACCCAGTTCGCCCGCAACACCGCCGGCCCCCCGATACACTTCGCGGTTAAGGATAATCCCGGCGCCGAGCCCGATGCCGGCGCTCACGTAAATCAGGCTGCGCACGCCCGTGGCGCACCCGGCCCAGAGTTCGCCCACGGCCCCGGCGTTCGCTTCATTGTCCACATAGACCGGCACGCGCAGCCGCCGCGTCAGCCAATCTGCGACGGCAACGCCCTCCCAGTGCAGGTTGGGCGCAAAGATCAGGCGCCCCGGGCTATGGTCCACCAGGCCGGGTACACCCACACCGACGCCCAGGAGCCCGCGCGGCGCGGCTGGCACGGCCTGGAGCCCCTCCTCTACCAAGGCGGCCAGGCGTTCCAGGCACCCCTCGGGTCCGGCCTGCGCGTCCAGCGTGACACGCCGCCGCCAGTGAACCCGCGCCCGTAAATCCGCCAGCACCACCAGCAGGTAGCCGACGCCCAGGTCGGCGCCCGCAACCAGACCCGCCTGCTCGTTAAGCATCAGCAAATTGGGGCGCCGCCCCCCGCTGGACTGACCGGGTCCCAACTCCAGTACCATCTGTTCTGCCGCCAGTTCATCAACCAAAGCCGAGACGGTGGCCTTATTGAGACCGCTCACCTTTGCGATGGCCGCCCGGGAGATCGGCGATTGGCTGCGCAGAATGTTGAGGACGATAGCCTTGTTCAGTTCCTTTACCAACGCCAGATCGCCTGTCCGCATTAGGATGTCCCCTCAACAAAGAAGTGCCAACATGACCATGGTAAACTCGGGTTGTCCGGGCGGTCAAGGCAGGAAACTCCAGGGGGCATGGCGAACCTTGGTGCATACATAGTTTGCTGACCAAACTAAGTGTGGAGGGGAGATCCATGGAGCGTTGGAAGACCAGTGTCGGCATCTGGGCGTTCGGTGCCACAGCCACCCGCTTCGTCCCCGGGGGGTATCATCCGGAAGCCATGGCAGCCACCACGGTCGAGAAAGTGAAGACCGCCGTGGAAGGGCTGGGCCCCCTGGTTGACGGCTACGAGTTCCACTATGAAACGGAGATCACCGACCAAAACGTCCACCTCATTCAGGGCGCCCTGGGCCCGGACCATGACATTTACACCGTCTGCTACGGACTCGTTCCCAACCCCCGGTTCAAGTTCGGCTCGCTGACCAACCCGAATGCGGACCTGCGGCGCGAAGCCGTCGATCACATCCGCCGGGCAATCGACCTGGCAGCTGCCGTGGGCGCCAGGTTCATCTACTGGCCGGGGAACGAAGGCTATAATTACCCGTTCCAGCGGGACTATGCCCGCACCTGGGGCTGGTTCCTGGAAGGCATTCAGGCCGGCGTGGAGCATGCCAATTCCAGAAACGTGACGTTCCTGCTTGAGCACAAGAACAGCGAGCCCGCCATGCAGATCCTCATGCGGAACATCGGCACCACGCTCTTCATCGTCAAGAAGATCAAGGAGATGGGCACCGACACCCGCAACCTGAAAGTCAACATGGACTGGCAGCATCTGATCATGAACAACGAACCCCTGGGCGAATGCGCCGCCCTGCTGCTGGCGGAGGGCGTCCTGGCGCACCAGCACGCCAATTCCGGGTGGGGCAGCTTCGACGATGACAACATGGTCGGTACGCAGTTCATTGAACAGCAGATCGACATCATCCGGGAGCTGCACAGGGGCGGCTACCGCGATCGCATCGGCTTCGACCTCTTCCCCTACACGGAGGACGCCGTCGAGGCGGTCAAGCGGTCCGTCATTCAGTTCGAGTACCTGCGCGATGTGGCCCTGCGCATCGACGACGAGGAACTGGAGGCCGCCAAAGCCAGGGCGGACGCCGTGGGCGCGTACCGGGCCGTCTGGAAGGCGCTTGGCCTTACCCCGGCCTTCGAAAAGCAAGTCTACGAACGCTACAACCGGCGGTGATCAGCTGTGGCAATCTTCCTGGGTGTCGACGTTGGCACATCCGGCGCACGGGTCCTGGCCGTTGATGCATCGGGACGGCTCGCAGCCATTGCGACGGCTGAGTATCCCCTGCTGACCCCCCGGCCGGGGTGGACGGAACAGAACCCGACCGACTGGTGGTCGGCAGTGGCGTCATGCCTGCGCCAGGTGGCCGCTGCCGTGCCACCCGCCGAAATTCGGGCCATCGGCCTCACCGGGCAAATGCACGGCTCCGTCTTCCTGGATGCTGCGGGAGAAGTTATCCGGCCTGCGCTGCTCTGGAACGACCAGCGTACTGAGGCTGAGTGCCGGGAGATTGAGGAGCGGGTCGGCAAGGAACGGCTCCTGGCCCTGTGCGGCAACCGGGCGCTGACGGGCTTTACGGCGCCGAAGGTCTTGTGGCTGCGCAACCACGCGCCTGAGCACTATGCGCGCCTCGCTCACCTGCTGCTGCCGAAGGACTACATTCGCTACCGGCTGACGGGGGATTTCGCGACGGATGTATCCGACGCGTCGGGAACGCTGCTGCTGGATGTGGCGGCCCGGTCCTGGTGCGAACCGGTCATGAAGGCCCTGGACCTGCCGGCCTCCATGCTGCCGCGGCTCTACGAGGGCACCGGCGTTACGGGTCGCGTCTCGGCAGCGGCCGCCGCCGCCACCGGGCTGCCGGCCGGCCTTCCCGTGGTGGCCGGGGGCGGCGACCAGGCCGCCGGCGCCGTTGGCGTCGGTTTGGCAGCACCGGGCATGGCGTCGCTCAGCCTGGGCACATCGGGCGTGGTGTTCGCCGCCTGCTCGCAGCCCGGGCATCTGGCCCCCGCAGCTACGGCGCCGCCAGGTCTGCCTCCCGAGTCGATCACCACCGTGCATTCCTTCTGCCATGCCGTTCCCGGCGTGTGGCACGTCATGGGCGTCATGCTTTCGGCCGGGGGATCGCTGCGCTGGGCGCGGGACACCCTGTATGCCGGCCAGTCCTACGATGCGCTGACCGGAGAGGCGGCTGCCGTGCCGCCGGGCGCCGAAGGCCTGCTGTTTCTGCCGTATCTGACGGGCGAGCGGGTACCGCACCCGGATCCGGGCGCCCGGGGCGCCTTCGTGGGCCTGGGCCTGCGCCACGTGCGGGCGCACTTGGCCCGGGCGGTGCTGGAGGGCATTGCGCTGGGCCTGCGGGACAACCTGGACCTGGTGCGGGCGCTGGGCGTGCCCGTGCAGGAACTGCGGGTGACCGGGGGCGGGGCGCGCAGCCCGCTGTGGCGCGACATTCTCGCGGCGGCCCTGGAGTCCCCCCTCCGGATGCTGGCCGTGGACGAGGGGCCGGCCTTTGGCGCCGCCATTTTGGCGGCGGCGGGCACGAGTCACTTTGCCGACGTTGCCGCCGCCTGTGCGGCGATGGTCAAGCCCGCCGGGGGCGTGCCGGTGGACGCGGCGCTGGCTGAGCAGTACGCCCGCCTGCTGCCCACCTTCCGGGAGCTGTACCTGCAGCTGCGGACCGTCTTCCCGAAGCTGGCATGAGGAAAGGCCCCGGGCGCCTGGCGCCCGGGGCTCTGTATTCGTTTACTCTTTAATGATAGATGCCGATTTCGCCGATGCCGCCGTTGATGTCCACGTCCACCTGATTCTCGGCGTTGCCGTAGCCGCTCGTTGTCCAGGAATTGCCGTCGCGGGTGAAATCCCCGTAGATGTCGATGGCACCGATTCCCTTGCTGGCGTGAACCCGGGCTTCCATACCCTTCGGAATCCGCAAGGTGGTCTGGCCAATGCCGTTCTGCATCGTCACCTGGAAGTTGCCCTTCGCGGGCAGGGTTAGCTCGGTCTCGCCAATGCCGGTGTTGACCTCAAGCCGGTTCAGGGTCAGGTCGGTCAGATCGACCTCGCTCTTGCCGATGCCGGTCCCCAGCTTCAGATCGAGCGAAACGTTCTTCGCCAATTTCAGATCCCACAAACCGCCGTTGCGCCGGGTGTCAATGCTAGGCACCGATACGCCGTGCGACTTGAGAATGAACGTCACATCGCCGCCGGAGCCGCTGTAGTCGCTGTCGAGGCGCTCTCCGTTGAGCCGGTTGACGAAACCCTCGACCAATGTGCCATCAGTCGATGCAGCCCGCAGGCGCAGCTCGCCGATGCTGGGAGCAATCTCGACCCGGGCCCGGGTTGCGCCGCTCAGATCGGCGCTGATGGGCACGGTCTCCGCCGGCCCGCCGGCGGCGCCGAAGTAGATGCCGACCTCGCCCAGCCACACGGCGCCGCCGATGACGGCGAGCACCAGGCCGAGCACGATCCACGAGCCCCAGGAGGTGCGGCGCCCGATGATCATGTCAAGGCCGACAGCGACGAGCCATAAGGGCCAGAGCTTCCACATCAATTCCCAAATGTTGAAGGTGAAAATGCCGAGGTTGTGGGTCAGGAAAGCCAGACCGAGCAGAATCAGAATCACGGGGCCCACGACGCTCCGGCGCCGGGGACGTTCAGGTTCAACCGGGGGGACGGGATTGGTGTTGACCGGATTGGGTTCCATGGTATGTGATCCTCCTTACAGGACTAGCGCTTGAAGGCCCGCCCGTCAGTCAGGGCATAAACGCCAAGCAGAATCAGGCCGACGGGGATGACGAACTTGAAGAAGATGCCGATCATGGATCCGATCAGAACCATCATGCCGATGATGCCGAGGATGGCGGCCACAATCAGGGCCCAGGAGTAGTACTTGCGGTCCAGCGCCTGATACCAGACGGCTGCGAAGGTCAGGGCGAGGCCGAAGAAGAAGATGACGCCGCCATCAACCCAGTGGCGGGTGACCGTTTCGAAAAGGGTGACTGCACCCAGCGTCAGCAGGACACCACCGGGAATGATGGGCCAGACCCACTGACGGTTCATGACGTGCACCGTGAGGAAGGCAGCGCCCAGAAGTGCGAAGAGCAACGTACCGGCAATCCCGGAGCCGGGGAGCAGGATCGTCAGCCCCACGAACCCGAGTCCGGCGGTCGGGAAGAGCGCCCACCACTGGCGCTTATCAGCAGCAAAGACCGCCAGGAACGCCGCAGCGCCGCCGAGGAAGAGCAAGGCCCAGAACGCCTTCCACATGAAACCGATAATGTCGAAGGTCTGCAGGAGGAACAGGGCGCCAAAGCCAATCAGCACAGCGCCGATCACCATGCCCTTATCGAAACGCCGGGTTTCCATGCTGGTCACCGTACCCTTTCATTTCGTGTGCAAACTCAGTGTAGATCGAGCTGCAATTCGAATCATGTGCCGGTCCGCATATTCTCAAAGGCGGTCATCTATGCCTTTTGTCACGGGTCCAGCGGCCTACACTATGTGAGACTGCACATATCACCCGTTACCCTTCAACGAAGCCGACGAAATTTTGAAGGCCGCCGGGGCATGCCCTGGCGGCCTTCTCTCACGGCGTTCCGAAGACGTCCTCTTCCCGGTGGAAGCCGTCCTGTATGACGGTCTCCCGTAAATTCGCCCGGTCGACGCGGATGGGTTGGAGCAAATAGGCGGGCACATCGCCGCGCTCGTTGTTAACCGTTGCGTTGGTCATTGGCAGTTCGCCGCTGGCCATTGCGACCGATATTTCCGCGGCCCGGGTCGCGAGGTAGCGAATGGGCTTATAGACCGTCATGGCCTGCGTGCCTTCCACGATGCGCCGGACCGCCTGCAGGTCGGCATCCTGTCCGGCGACGGGCACCTTGCCCGCCAGCCCGTGCCGGTAGAGGGCGCGTATCACGCCACCCGCGGTGCCGTCGTTGCCGCAGATGACTGCATCCACCTGTCCGCCGGTACTGGAAAGGGCCTCCTCCATCAGTCTCTCGGCATTCTCGGGCTTCCATTCCGGAGTCCAGGCCTCAAAGACCACCCGAATGTCGCCCCGGGAACGGAACGGCTCCAGCACGCTCAGGGCGCCCAGCTTCAGCAAGTAGACGTTGTTGTCGGAGGCGGCCCCTCCGATATACACGTAGTTGCCCTTCGGGACGAGCTTGGTGATGTAGTCGGCCTGGAGCCGTCCCACCATTTCGTTGTCGAACGAGACGTAAAGGTCAACATCGGCACCTTTGATCAGGCGGTCGTAAGCTATGACCTTGACGCCCTTTTCGTGGGCCTTTTCAACCACCGGTGCCATGGCGGAGGCGTCGTGGGGGACGATGACCAGGACGTCGATGCCCCGGTTCAGCATGTTCTCCGCCTGCGCCCGCTGCAGGTAATCGTCGCCGGCTGCCGCCTGGACGATCACTTCGGCACCCAGTTCGCGCGCCCGTGCGACGAAAATGTCCCGGTCGCGCTGCCACCGCTCCTCCTCCAAGGTATCCATGGAAAGGCCAATGCGGATTTTCTGGGCGCCCGGGTTGTTGTCCGCCCCCGCCGGGGCGCAGGCCGTGAGGAGCAGCGCGGCCAATAGCAGGAACCATAGGTGTCTCGGCACGCCTGGCCCCCCTTTCGTCAGTCGTACGGTCAGCCCTGGCTGCCGGCGCGGAACTCGGTCGGCGTGTGCCCGGTGACCTTCTTGAAGACCCGGCTGAAGTAGTTCGGGTCGTTGTAACCCACGGCAAAGCAGGCTTCCTTGATGGTCACCACCGGATCGGCCAGCAGCTGCCGGGCCTTCTCCATGCGCACCAGCGTGAGGTAGTCAACCAGTGTCTGCCCGACCACCCGACTGAAGATTTTGCTGTAGTAGTACGGCGTCAGGCAGACCTCCTGCGCCACCCGTTCCAGAGTAATCTCTTCGGCATAGTGCCGCTCGACGAAGCGCTTCCCCTGCTCCACGGCCTGCAGTACGGCGGGAGTGGGACGCCAGGAGGAGGCTGGTGCAGCCGGCTGGGGGTCGGGCTCCATTTCGCCCTGCTCTTCCAGGTCGCCGAAATGGTTGACTTTCTCCGAGACGCCTTCAAACTTGTAGGCCGCCAGCGCCTCCCGGAACGAGCGGGAAAGCTCCTTGCTCCCCTCGTACGGCTGCCCGATGCCCACACGCAGCCGGACGCCCGTCTGCTCCTTGACGCGGTCGCGCAGGCGCCGGGCCAGATCGGTGGACCAGAGGCGCACGGCGTACTCCTCGACGGGCGCCTCCAGTTCGATTAGCAGGGTTGTACAGCCGCCCGTCCAGGCGCCCAAGGCGCAGGTGCAGAGCGACCGGGCGAGGGTCCCGAGGCGATTGTAAGCGTCGCCGATGCGGCTCTCCGCCGCCGCCGGCGCAAGCTCCCCGTCGATCGCGGGGTCGCCCAGACCGACCACCATACAAAGCCCGGCGTCCAGGCGCAGACCGAGCATCTCGACCAGATCCCGGATGCGGTGTTGGTTCTCGCCTTTCTCCATGAGGGCAACCAATTCGGCTTCCGCCAGGGGACGCAGTTGCCGCAGATGCTCCTTGCGCAGCAGTTCGTCCTGCCGGCGCTGGCGTTCAGCGGCAATCTCCTTTTTCAGGCGGTCGAGCACTTCGACCATCTGGTCCCGTTTGACGGGCTTGAGCAGGTAGTCAACTGCCTCGAGGCGCAGGGCCTCCCGGGCAAAGTGGAAGTAGTCGTAGGCCGATACGATCAGGCAGCGGACGCCGGGGCTGCGCTCCCGGATCTCCCGCAGAGCCTCCAGGCCCGAGAGGCCGGGCATTTCAATATCCATCAAGATGACGTCCGGGCGCAGGGTTTCAGCCATCTCCACGGCCTGCCGGCCGGTGCCCGCCTCACCCACCATCTGCACGTCAGGCAGATGCCGCTGAACCAGCAGACGCAGGGCTTCGCGCTCAATCGGCTCGTCGTCAGCCACCAGGATGCGCATCATCTGCCTCACCTCCTTGCGCAATCCGGATTCGCACCGTGGTCCCGCCGCCCGGGGTGCTGCTCAGTTCCACCGTCGCGGCGCCGCGGTAGAACAGTTCGAGCCGGTGCCGCACGTTTAGCAGGCCGAGGCCGGTGGTGTGACCGGCGCCGTGCGCCTCGCCGCCGGCGCCCTCGTTGAGCTCCCGGAGCCGTTCCGGCGCGATGCCGACGCCATCGTCACGAATGAGTACCTCGACCCGCCGGTCTTCCCGTCGGACGATTACTTGCACCGTGCCGCCGTTTTCCCGGGACCCGATGCCGTGGATGAGGGCGTTCTCCACCAGGGGCTGCAGGGTCAGACACGGCGTCGGTGTGGCGAAGGCCTCCTCATCAACATCAAGCATGAAACGAAGGCGGTCGCGGAAGCGCTCCCGTTGAATGGTCATGTACCGCTGCACCTGGGCAACTTCCTGCCCAAGGGTGACGGGCCGGTTCAGGTCGCGCAGGCTGTAGCGCAGCAGGTCGGCCACGGTCTCCAGCAGCGTCTGGGTTCGCTCGCTGCCTTCGATGAACGCCATTTTCGCCACCATGTTGAGCGTGTTGAAGAGGAAGTGCGGGTTGACCTGCGACTGCAGCGCCCGCAGTTCCGCCTCCCGGAGCAAGCTGTGAATCTGCAGGTTTTCCAGTTCCTCTGCCTGCAGCCGCCGCTCCAGTTCGGCCTTCTCCTTCAACTCGCCCACGTGCCGCCGCAGGTTCTCCTGCATGTGGTTGAAAGCGTCGCCCAACAGCTGCACCTCGTCGCCCGGAGTGGAGCTGATTGGCACCGGCGGCCCTTCCAGGTCGCCCCGGGCGATCCGTCCGGCGGCCCGCGAGAGGATGCGCAGCGGGCCCGTCACCCCGCTGGCGAAGGACCAGGCAAATACGGCGGCCACCAGAGCCACGGAGCCCAGAATGGCCACGTTGGTGACCTGCAGGCGCCGGTCACGGCGCAGGACTTCCGGGTAGACCTGGCGGTAGCGGTTCAGCTCTGCGGCGAGCAACCGGTCGGTCGTATCCCGCACGTACCCGGCGATGTTGGCCGCCTCGCGGTCGTGCTTGAAGTACAGTTCCAGGTTTTTGTCCTGGAAGGCGTAGAGTGCGGCGGTCGTCTCCACGAGGAAGTTGTCGCTCATGGCCTCCAGGTCCAGCAGCATCCGGGCGGAGGCGGAGTCCATTGTCCGGGTGGGCAGCTGTTTGCGCAGGGTCATGATCCGGTCGCCCAACGTCTGAAACTCCTGGGCGACCCGCTCCGGCGAGGGGTCTGAGGCCAGGCGCCCCAAGAGTTCAACACCGTCGTCCACGGCGGAAGTGAGCTCCACGACGGCAATCAGGTCGGTCATGGAACTCTCGTAGAACTGGGCGGTCGTCCGGGCCTGACCCAGAATCAGAAAGCCGATGCCGGCCATGAGGACGATGACGAGGAGGAAGGTGGCCAGCAGGCGGGCTTGGAGGGAAGTCCTCATTTGCTGTCACCCCCCGCCCGGATGTAGTACGGGGTGGGCGTGAAATTGGGCGGCCGAATGTCCCGACGCAGGTAGTCGCCCAGCAGCGTAACGGCCAGGCTCCCCATTTGCTCGGGGTCCTGGTGGACGACGGCGGTGATGGCGCCCCTTGCCGCGTGGTCACCAGCCTCCGCGACGTCGTCCCACCCGAGAACCATGACGGCGCGGCCGAGAAGGCTGACGCTCTGGGCGGCACCCACGGCATCAAGCGCCGTCGTACCGTAGATAACGGTCACGTCGGGATGCTCAAGCAGGATTTTCAGGGCCTTTTGGCCGGCCACCGAGCGGTTCATGTCCGAGGTCTCCACCGCGACGATTTTCACGTCGGGGTGGGATTCCAGGGCCTTGCGGAACCCCTGTACCCGTGGGTCTTCCTCTTCGGGGCCCAGGTTTCCCCGGACGATGCCGACCACGGCCTTGCCGCCCGTACGGCGCACCAGTTCGTCAGCCATGAGGCGTGCGGCGGCTTCGTTGTCGGTGCCCACGAAGGCGACCCGTCGGTCGGGGCGGTGGTCGGGCAGGTCCACGTCGACCATGATGACGTGGATGCCCCGGTCAGTGGCGCGGGCGACCGCTTCCAGGAACCGCTGGTCCGGCAGACCCTGGGTGATGATGCCGTCCACCTGGGCGGCCGTGGCCATGTCGAGCAGGCGGACCTGCTCTTCGATGGAGGCCAGGCGGGAGCCGGTGAATTCGACGTTGATGCGCAGCTGGTCGCCCGCCTGCTGGGCGCCCTTGCGCACGGCTTCCCAGAACGGGTGGCTCGCCTGGGGGGCGACGATGACAAAGCGCAGCGGCTGGTCGGGCGTACGCACGAGGGCGGTATCCGTGACAAGGGGCCGCCATATGTCGGGGATGTTGGTGACGAGGCCATAGACCACGGCGGCGACCAGGAGGAGGAAACAGACCCGCAGTACGAACCCCGGCGATGGCTTCACGTCAACACCCCCGATCTTGCGGCACATGAAAAAGCCGGTATCCAAAAGATACCGGCTGATCAATTCGTGACGGGGTTTGGAGTTCCTGCATTTTTGGGTCTTTGGAGTGTGAGGTGCGGGAGGTGACATGGCCGCGGAAGTGCGGCCAACTCTTCCAACGCTAGAAATACCGCACTCGCTCCGCCAGAAATACGCAGTCATAATGACTATCAACGGCGTTGCGCCCACCGAAGTGAGTGTTCCCCCCTAGGGCCACGTGGGCGGTGCCCAGCACTTTCTCATCGAGGGGCGCCCGGCCCCGGACGTGGGCACCGGAGTTGGTGCCCAGGCCGAACTCGCAGAGCGTCCAGGCCCTGGGGTCGGCGCCCAGCCGGCGCGCCAGTTCGCGGGCGGCGGCACCGCCTTCCACGGCCACGGCCAGGCCGCCGCGGAACGTCAGCACCACCGGTTCATCCAGGGGGATATCGCCCAGACTGAGGTCGACCACCAGGCGCCCCTCGGCGGAGTCCTCCAAGGGCGCCACGAACGCCTCGCCTGGCGGAAGGTTGCCGTACGCACCCGGTGTGCGGAGAAGCCCGGAGTCCTGGTACACGGGGCGCCCGCCCAGGCAAAAGCGCAGGTCGGTGCCCGCTCCCGTGGTAATCTGCACCTTCTCCGCACCGACCAGGCTCGCCGCCGTTTCAGCCGTCTGCGCAGCAACAGCCTGGAAGTCGCAGTTCAGTTCTTCCTGCAAGACGCTCTCATCAATGCAGGCTCCGGCAGCCCAGCGCCCCCGTCCGACAGCCCGGAACGCGGCGAGCCCGGCCCGCAGGAACGGCGATTCCCGTTCCAGGTCAAGCCCGGACATCAGCGAGACGATTACATCCGCCGCCCCGACCTGCTGCAGAAAGGCCTCCGGCACGACGGCCAGGCCCCGACGCCCAGCCACCACCCGCAACGCCACTGCGGCGGCGCCCAAATCGCCCGCAGCCGCGCAAAGGGCCTCGCCGGCAGGCCGGAGAGGCTCATCGACCAGGGCGAGAACCCGTTCGCCGGGACAAAGACCCATGCACGTCTGCAGGAGGTTTACAGCCCATGTGGGGTTCACCGTTCACGGCCCCCTCATGCTTCGGGCTTGAACTTGACTTCGGTAAGGCCGACGGTGTTCCCCAGCACAATCTGCTCGATCCGCTCGGCCGAAACGTTCCCGCTCAGCGCCTCCTGGACGGGCTCCGACGTGATATAGACCGCCGTCGTGCCCTGCATGTAGCTGAGCACCGCATCACCAGGCCCTTCGGGAATGGCGAGGCCCACGCTGTACTCTTCCGGCCAGGTGCACAGCAGCACATGGACCTTGTGGCCGGGGTGGTAGCCCCAGCTGTATGTGTACTGGTTAGGCCGGGCGGCAATCACATTCTTGATGAATACCTCAAGCTGCGGAACGGTGAAGAAGACCAGCTTCCGGCCATCGGGGGCCGTCGCCATCGCCGCTTCGGTAGGCATGTAAATGGTGGGCTCCAAGGTGCACTCCTCCCATCGGACTAAAGCGAACGCCGGCGCCGGGTCAGCAGCGCCAGCAGAACCAGCGGGAGAGCCGAAATCAGCAGCCATTGCCAGGAGCGGTCGGCCGGGGGTGTGGGTCCGGCGCTGTGCACGGCGCCGGGCACCGCCTGAGCCGCAGTCACGGCTACGCTGCCCAGGTCCTTGCCACCGGCGGAGACGATCAGCGTCCCGACCGGTGCGCCGGCAGCCAGGGGAGCCTGCACGCTGTCCAGCGGCACCATGCGTCGGTCGGGCTCACCGGTCCCGGTGGGCCACGCCACCCACAGGTCTTCCGCCGCCCGCACGTCAACGTCGCCGACCCGTGCAATGGTCAGGCGGCCGGCTGCATCGCCTCTTTGGACGATGCGCCGGGACTGGAAGTGACTGAAGCCGTAGTCCAGCAGTTTTATGCTGGATGTCCAGAGCAGGTTCTGCACGCCCAGCACAACGGCAATTAGCTCCGTATCGCCCCGCTTGGCGGACGCCACGTTCGTCAGCAGTGCTTCTTCGGTATAACCATTCTTCACGCCGGTAATACCGTCGTAGTACCCAAGCAGTTGGTTGTGGCTGACCAACTTGCGGGGCGGATTCTCCTGAAAGCCGGGAATCTCTTTCTCCTCCGTGGTCACCAACGCCCGAAACGCAGGGTTGCGCATCGCATAGCGAGCGATAAGGGCAAGATCATGGGCCGTCGTGTAGTGGTTGGGATCATGCAGGCCATGGCTGTTGACGAAGTGCGTGTGGGTGGCGCCAATCTCCCGCGCTTTGGCGTTCATCCATTCCGCTGCCCCGCCCCATCGTCGGACAGACAGCAGCAAGCGGTTTTTATGTCAACAACTGAGTTTGCGGGCTCCCGGCGCTCTCGCGTAGCATGATGAGCGAAGGGAGTTGTTCTTTTTGCCGAAGAAGCAT
>Ga0196970_1000147_pt1 | contig 109190 bp, 80 predicted proteins | sample S1v_513CmetaG_FD_148672 | JGI IMG/M metagenome (GOLD analysis project Ga0196970, IMG submission 148672) | Soil microbial communities from Anza Borrego desert, Southern California, United States - S1+v_5-13C | ecosystem: Environmental > Terrestrial > Soil > Desert | place: USA: California...
CACATCACGTGCTTCATTGGTAACGATGTAAACAAAATATACTGTATCTAAACTCATAGCAACTTCTTTAATTGACCTAGGTCCCAAACAGTCTAATAAACCATCTGAATGCTGTTGGCCAGGAACTGAACCTCTGTGGATATAGACCTGAGATGGTGTTTAAGGTGTTCGTTATAATCGGCAACAATATGTTGCAAGGTGAAAGGACCCTCTTCTGATATATAGATCTTGTGATGCAGCTTTGCCTGCGGAAGGTTTTCCATGATCTGGGCAATGTGTACATTGTACACCTGCCAAAGCTGTAGTAGTTGAGACCATGGCATTTTATTGTATTGCTGCAGATGGACCCACGCGTCCTGGTTGTATGCTGGAAACACAGAAACCTCTTGCTCCATCGCTCTGACAAATTTTTGATGGTTGTTGCAAGCAGAGTCTATTAGGTGACCAATGATCTCCTTCTTCGACCATTTCATCGGATCTGGCTTCACCGACGCTTCCTCATCGCTGATCGCTACCAATATGGGTAGGGCTTGTTTGATGATTAATCGCAAATGTGTCGCAGTGCTCGCCATGGTGTTTTGGTGCAAAGTTTCAGGGTTGATTCCGGATCGCTGGTATTACTCGGTGTATCTTGCTCCTACCCACAAATTAAATTTAATTCACATTCTCTTGAAAGAGTAGAAGTACTCAAATTCTGAATCCCTCAGCGAAGTCCCAACCTTTCGCAAATCACACTTGACAATCCATAATCTGAGCGCTTGCGAAGTCCCGACCCTTCGGGATCATAATTCACAACTCATAATTCTGTCATAATCTGAGCGTCAGCGAAATTCCGACACTCCGGAATCGTAAATGGAAATCGTCGTTAATCTTTTTAGATATCGTACACTTCCTCATCCAAACTCTCCCAGGTAGGATTCCTCGCTTCTATTAAAGCTTCAGTCTTCCGTCTTGACCATTTAGCTATTTCCTCACTCCTTTCAACGGCACTCGTCGCATCGTCACACATTTCCCAATAGATCAGTTGCGTACAGGATCCGTCATCGCGGGTGCCCCTATCCTGCTCCCTTTTCAGAGAAGCTAATCTATATTCTAGATCCCCCGTTGCGCCTGGCCGCAAGATGCTTCGTTTTTTATTGGTCACTATATAGACATAGTACCGGTTTCCATCTGTTTTGATATGCATAAGGGTAATTGGTAATCAGTCTACATGTTCATAGTCTTCTTGATTCATTCATATACATTAGTTCGAGCGATTGCAACCCTCCAGTGGATAACCAGATGTTCATAACATAACCCCATTCATAATCTGAGCGTCAGCGAAGTCCCGACCCTTCGGGATCACAATTCACAATTCCCTCATTCGTAATTCGCCATTCCTAAACTGAGCGTCAGCGAAATCCCGAACCCTCTGGATCGTAAATAAACTTACCTGATCAACGCTACATCCCCCTTCTGCGAAATAGTCTTTCCAGTATAAGTTTCAACCTCTATCGTATAATAATAAGTTCCTACTTCGGCAGGCGTCCCGCTATAGCTCCCGTCCCAGCCATCAAATGCATCTGTTCCATACCCTCCCCAAACCATCTTGCCCCACCTGTCGTATATCCGAAAAAAACGCACCTTAAATGGATCACCCTTCAATGACACAGGTCGGAAAAAATCATTCCTGCCATCACTATTCGGACTAAAGGCGGATGGTAAGTAAACGCCGGTTGATACTACCCTAACTGTCGCAGTTGTTGTATCAATGCACCCATGCTCTGAAATGCCTATGATCACATATGCCCGTGAGCTGTCAGCTTTGATAGTCTGTTCATAAGCTGATTGGTTAGCAAACAGCCATTCAGGCATCCAACGATAAATGGTATAAACCTCAGAAGCAGCCGATCGCAGGTTAAGCAGATTTCCAAACTCTAACAACTCGTCATTTGAAACCAGGTTAAGCTGCAATTCCTTCACCAACACCTCCTTTCTTATGGTATCTGTACAATAATCACCTTGCATCGAAAGTTCAATCGTATATATTCCAGGATCTGGATAGGAGTGTCTTGGGGGGGTAAATGCAGTAGATGTTCTTCCATCTCCGAAGCTCCATAGCCAGCTTGAAAAGTCACCAGCTGAAGAATTAACTATCTGGAAACCTTCGCTGGTACAAACGATCGAGTCAACAATAAAAGATGCTATTGGTGTAGGCAATGATTCAATAGTAAAAAATACCGTTGTATCGCAACCGGCGGTTGATCTTATCTGAAGGCTATAATTTCCAAGACCCAAAAACTTCTTTTGAAATCCTGAATCGCTCTGTACATCAAATATCGTTGTGCTACCATCCTTCTTCAATATATAATTGTAGTAATAACTACCAGTACCTTTAGTCACTTCAACTGACCCAACCTTGGTATTCGGGCAACTTCTCAAGTAGGTTATAACATTCGGAAAGGGAATTTTTTCTACAATAAAGCTATCAACATATACTTTGCACATGTCATCCTTTCGGCGATATCGGACTGTATATACACCAGGTTCATTAACAGTCAGGGTCTTGCCCCATTGGCGCGTGTTCCACAAATACGCGAACCCTGTAGTATCTGTTGCAATAAGGGTAACTCCATGGCCATAGCAGCTTGTATCCCTTTGAAATGTGGATATAGTATCTACAGGGGCAAACTCGCTGACATCAATTTTAAAGCTTACAGCATCAAAGCTGCCAGCCAGGTTTTGCTTTATTGGGGAGTAACTTCCTGGAGTCGTTGGAAAATTTGAACCTCGGTAGGAAATAGCATGGTAGAAAAACCCGCTTTTGTCAAAACGTTGTTGACCCCACAATTTACCGATCACTCCAGTTCCGGTACTAGCGTATGGAGGGCCAAAAAAAGAACCAAATAGCAGTGAGGAAAATTCAGAGCCAACGACGCCAAACCAGAGCTCTGTATGTGATGACTGAATAGCATTGCTGGTAATCGGTATATTTACACTTGAACAAAAACCAGCTAAATATATGTTTTCGCAATGATCGAGCGTAAAGCCGGATGGAACAAAATATTGTGAGGACAATGACGGATTCCCTAGTCGAGTTGATTTAAGGGAACTCGTCAGGTCAAACTTTACTTTGTCAACAAATACATCACCGCCGGGAACATTATAAGCGCTTGGAGAAACAGGGTAGTTTCCAAGCGTCGTACCTAAAACGTAGATATTATCTTCTGCATCAACATCCAGGAAACAGGCTGCATCCGCTGACGGTGTCCCGATATAACTCGACTTGAGTATTGATCCGTCACTGGGTCTGATAATTGTGACGAATCCATCTTTAAAATATCCATCGGTAGTTGTTTTCATTACGCCTCCTGTTATAGGGAAGTTTTGACTATTGGTTTCACCACAGATAACAAGATTTCCTGAATGATTGAAGATCATTCCATGCGGAGCATCATAGTTAATACCTCCTACGTAGCTACTGTATAGGAGCTGTGAACAATCGTTGCTTAACTTGAATAGGATTCCATCCTTGACCCCACCCGCATACGTGGATTGCTGCGCATCAGGGGTAACTGGGAAATCCTGTGAATTGGTATTGCTTACCACCCAGATATTACCGGCTGAGTCAACAAGTAACTCACCTGAATTGGGCAAATCCCAAATGGTAAATGGCTGGGGATGACCTTCCTCTCCGCTGCCTCCAATAAGGGTACAGCCGATCAAAGCAGTACCCAGGCTGTTGAAATGAGCGATATATAGGTCATGATTACCATTTTCTGTATTATCATAACATCCCGGGGTCACAGGCAAAAAAATTGACATCATAGTATTATGTCCAGTCATTCCCAGTATGAACAATTCACCAGATTCAGTTACCGTAAGCGCTAAAGGATCCGATGCTCCACTTAAATAAGTGGCGTACAGTAATGTTGATCCCGATGAACTGTACTTCGCAATCGTAACCGGTGTTCTGCCAATTGCTTGGGTAATAAATGCCCCTGGTGTTGTTGGCCATCCCCCCACAGGCCCAATATCTGGATTGTTGTCCTTACCTGCCGTATACATATTACCATGAGTATCGAAGGTAGAGGCATAACCATACTTACGATCTCCGATACTCCCGCTGTACGTTGCAAAAACGACCGTCGGATCTATTATCAACTGAATCGCGGTATCATACCCTCCCGGAAAATCGAAACTCAATACCCCATCCTTAAGCTTGTAACGACATGGCACAGATACTTCCCTTCCATCAATGATTTGATAGGCATAAGGTGCTTGTTCTGTAACTTCATTTATGGAGGTGGCTATTGTTAGGTTTCCCTCCTTCGTAAGACGAGGTTTTACTCCATCAAACGAAAGGGCGATTTGCGCAGTAGATACACCAGGATCCACTACAAAATCATACTTCAGGGATCTCCCAATACTATAGACAGCAACGTCGATACCATCGTACACTCCTTTTTGTATTACCTTTCTATATGCCCCAACATTTCCTTTCCACATCGAGGTGTCCCGCCCAAAAAAGTAGTTATAATAGAACTCACGACGGTCACGCGTTTCGTATTTGATGCTTTTGTTAGCACCCAAAAACTTCACCCAATAAGCATGCCTTCTGATCTGAGTTGTCTTGTCAGCACGCTCCGGAATTGTCTGATTATGCTGATAGACACTATCATATTTAGCCAGGTCGTGCTCACTGATATAGTTGTAGACAAAGCCTTGATCCGTTATAAAAACCACTCCTCCTGGTATCTCCGACCTGAATCTTCCTGGACACTGCCATTGACCTACATTCTCTACAAAATCAAGATTTCCTGCATCAGACTTACAATTCGTACGGTATTCCTGTTCAGCATTTACAGTTTGAACAAAACTGAAAAGACATATAACTAATACAAATGGGAAAACGGCAAACCTCATATCCCTGTTCATTTTAACTCACCATAATCTTTATAAATTCTATACTGGTACCAAAATTGTCTGAACATGTACTGTACTAACGCTGCTCTATATCTTCACAACTCTAAAGGTTTTTACTATACCGCGCTCAACAACCTCAAGGATATAATGGCCAGTCGGAAAATTCATAAGATCAATGACTGCATCCTTTGTATTCACTTGTTCTCCTTGAATGATGACTTGTCCAAAAATGTTCCTGACCCTGATAGCCACATTCTTCATCGGGTAACTGGATAAAACATGCAACAGTCCAGTAGTAGGATTAGGATAAACTTCAAACTTGTTTACGGTAACCTCGTCAATATTATCGACAAGATGGTTCACAAGTTTACAGTCAGATGTATCAATACAGCCGTTCTGTGAAACGACTACTGCATAGTTGCCGTTATGGGTAGCTGTGAAGCTTTGGTTTGTCTCTCCCGGAATGGGTGCATAATTACTATCACAGTACACCCATTGATAGGATGCACCCGTCACAAAAGCAGTTAAAACCGCTGCATTCTTAGTCACTGAGTCATCAATAGTGTTAATTGTCAAATTCATGGTGACAACGCTGTCGCAGCCAGTTATCGAAAGCAAAGTATCATAATAGGCCCCACTAGCTACATAGGTCACTCCATTCCAATGAAAACTATCACAAGCACTTTGAGAAAACGAGCTACCAATATTGTTATTAACCGTTAGATTAAGTGTAATAATGCTGTCACAGCCGACACTATTAATAAGAGTGTCGTAATAGACCCCTGTCGATGTATGATAGATATTGTTGAATGAAAAGCTATCACAAACAGCCTGAACCAGGTTTGAAAACGTTGTTTGTCGGATGGTAATATTGTATACCAGGATACTGTCACAACCTAGAACATTGGTGAATGTATCGGCCACAACAGCGCTGGCATAGTAGGTTTGGCCATTAAGAGTCAAGCTATCACATCCTACTTGTGGAATAGTTTGGTTAGGACTATTATTAATAACCAGGTTCAGGTTAACCACGCTATCACAACCCATGTAGCCTGTAAGCACATTCGAAGAAAAACCTGTAGTAAAGTGAGTAAAACCTCCAACGTTGAAACTATCACAGGTCGTAACATTAATAAGACTGTAATTTGGAATCCCACAGTTGCCTTGACTAATCTTTTGCACAAATGCACTTCGCTTTGGTGCGGACATTATAAATTGGTTACTGCTGGCGTCAAAGTCGGTAACGCCTTCGAAAACGCCAACTGAATATATATTTCCCGAGGCATCCAACGCTAGACCTCTACAACCGGAATTTGCAGACGATACATCTGTATTTGCTATATTCCTCGCCCAGATGAAGCCTCCAGATGGGTTCAACTTTAAGATAAAAGCATTGTCATCAATGGGAACTGGAAGTTGAAAAGTATTAACACCTGGATCGAAATCAGACCCCGCACCGAAAACACCGCCAACATATATATTCCCAGACGCATCTGTAGCTATTGCATTACCCATTTCGTTGTGGATGTCACCTATGCCTTTTACCCACGAAAAATTACCGGACGCATCAAGCTTAGAAATAAACATGTCATATCCGGTTCCAATACTTGTAAGGTTACTCACACTTGTTCCCGGGTCAAAATCTGTAACTCCAAAAAAGTAACCAGTGCTGTAAACGTTTCCCGAGGCATCAGTCTTCAAAGCTTTGGGTGTTGCTGTCCCTGAGAACTGCTTTGCCCAAATAAAACTCCCTGTCGCATCTAGCTTTGCAATAAAACCATTGTCAAAAGCATTTACGTTGGCAATAAGATTAACAACTGCAGGCCCGGGATCGAAATCAAGAGTTCCATTAAAAGTGCCGGAAAAGATAATGTTGCCGGAGCCATCAATTGTAATGCCCTGACCATCATTAAGGTCGAAACTTCCAAAAGCCTTAACCCATTGGAAATTGCCTCCGTTGTCCCATTTTAACACAAAAACATCCAGAAAACCAGCACTGGTAGAACTGTTAATTGGTCCAGGATCGAAATCGACAACCCCACCAAAGGATCCTGTTACATAAACAGATCCGGTAGGATCCAGAGCAACCGATCCGATAGTGTGATAGTCACCCACAATACTTTTAGCCCAGACAAATCCACCGGCAGCATCGAGCTTTAAAACAAAAATACTTGACCCGCCGACATTAGATGTCAAATTGCTGACTGATAACCCGGGGTCAAAGTCTACAGTACCCGAAAATCCTCCTGTAATAATGATATTTCCTGATCCATCTAAGGAAATCGTCCCGCCTCCATCGTGGCCCACTGCGCCTATCTGCTTAGCCCAAACCAGGTTGCCTGATGCATCAATCTTTGAGATAAAAACATCATTACCTCCTGCCGAACTGAAGTTGAGAACAGCAGGACCAGGATCAAAATCAGCAGTGCTGTCAAAACTTCCGGTGATATAGCTGTTGCCTGATGCATCAACTACCAGCGAATTACCATTTACTAATCCTAATCCTCCAACTTTCCCTGACCACACGTGGTTAGCACTTTGGCCTCTCAAGGTGGTAAAAGTAACAAGCAGGCAAAACGTAACAAGAGTCGTGTATAGCTTTTTCATCTTTTGATTTGGTGTTTTGTTTGATGTTTAGACCGGAAGATGTTATCTGAATTCAAACTAAAAGTACCAATACCTTAAAAGGCATACAATTAGGGAAAACCCCTGTTTTTTCAATGAAGGGAGATGTACTTCGATTAACCTCCAATATCTTTTGTCTATTGTAAGCCTTTGTTCAGGTAAATCAAGTACATTAGAATACAGCCTTTAACATCTCGCCTATGCAATACAAGCATTTTTTCTCCTGCATTTGCTGTATGTGCCTTTTCTCATTCATGTTACAAGGACAGGTTTTAAATAACCTTCACAGGGAACTGGATCAGTTAACACCACAAGAGTATCAATCAGCGCTTTACTTCTCTGAGGAGTGGACCAGTACTTCAGTCGTACAACAAATAGCCTATGTAAATTCTATTCAACTAGACAAACCTGATAGCGCGATCTTCTTATTACATGATGCAGCCAAAAAGAGCCTGTATATTGGTTATGACGCTGGCGTAGCTACCGCACTGACTAATCTGGCTACGCGGTATGTTGCTCACGGGCGATACGATATCGCTAAAATGCTTTATCGGAAAGCACTGCCATTTGTAATGCGGGGGTTTCAAGATAAAAAGGATTTAATGGCGATATTCTATGCAAACATGAGCTACCCCTATCACTATTCCCACGACCTTGATTCTATGGCATACTGGCTCTACCGGGCAGAGAAAACAATACAGGGATTCACTCCAGTCACACAGTCTCAGAGAGGTCATGTCGGTAGTGTCTACAATACTATGGCAGCTCTCTGGAGTAATCTGGAAGATCCACGTACAGCGTTGGAATACTCAAAAAAAGCAATATCGGTTGTCGACCCATTCAAAAATGCTCCATCAATGTCGCAGAGGGTGACGCAAATCTATTTCAATGCGGGGGAATTCTTCGCGCGTGTTGGCCAAATTGACAGTGCGAGAGAATATTTTCAAAAATCCCTTTCTTTTAAACCAGACAATCCTGCCACTATAGCATGTCTGGCAGACCTCTACATGGAAGAGGGGCAGGCGGTAAAGGCGGTGCCGATGTTGAATCATGCTTTAGAACTGGCAAACAAGGAAAAGGATGCAAATGAGCGGATTGAGGTTTACTTCCTATTGGGAAAGGCCTACTATCTATTAAAAGATCCTCGGGCAGAGAAACAGCTACTGGATGTTATTTCTAAGGCAAACAGGATGGGCTATAGACCTACCGCAAGTATGGAATCCTTCAAGCTCCTCTCCCAGATTTATGCTGATCGGAAAATGCACGCGAAAGCATACTATTTTCAAACACAAGGCATGCATTTGAAGGACAGCCTCCTGAAGAATGATGATCGAAACGCCATGCTCGCTCTTGAAATAAAATCCCGAACTGCACTAAAAGATATTGAACTCGCACAGAAACAAGTAATGATTGCTCGCAGTGAAGCTGAGATCAAGCAAAAAAACATTTGGATTGGCGCAATCACTGTTGGTGCACTATTAACAATAGCTTTACTGATCGCGCTTTATCGTAGCAATCTCCACAAACAGCGCCTTAGGGAGGAGACTATAAACTCCATGATGCAGGAACGGGAAATTAGTAATCTGAAATCAATCATGAAAGGTGAGGAAGCAGAAAGAACCAGGCTGGCACGCGAGCTCCATGATGGCATAATGGTTCAACTCTCTACGGTGATGATGAACCTGGATACACTTCCTGAGGTTTACAGACAATCTGCGACTTATGACTACTTCCAGTCTACATATTACCGCCAGATCGTCGCCCAATTGAGCAATGCTACTAGGGAACTGAGGCAGACCGCTCATAACCTGATGCCGGACATGCTGCTTGATGGAGGCCTTCCTGAGGCCTTGTACTATTTCTGTACAACGTTACAGAAGAACACTGGCATACACATTTCTTTTCAGCAGCACGGTGAACTCCCTCGCTTGCAACCGGAATTCGAAATTGCTGTTTACCGGATTGTCCAGGAGCTGTTGCAGAATGTCTTAAAGCATGCCAAAGCAACTAAAACTATAGTCCAGTTGGCGCATCCTGCCGATGAATTGCTCACAGTTACCGTCGAAGACAATGGCTCTGGAATGACATTGAACAATTTCAGCGACACCAGCGGTATGGGTCTGAAAAGCATTCGTACACGGATTCGCGCACTAAATGGAAATATGGAAATCCTTAGCTCACGTGAAAAAGGGACTACCGTATATCTGGAATTTGATATCACTCTGGCAACAAGGAGGGCAGAAAAAATCGTTGTTTCCAATTATCATTGAATTTGATTAACTTCAATATCTAACCTTCCTTGTCATGTCAATAAAAGTTGCGATCACTGACGACCATCCCCTGGCAGTAAATGGTATCAGTATGATGTTGAATGGAAACCCTGAAATTGAGGTTACAGCTACCTACAATTCCGGTTCCGAATTGATGGATGGTCTTGTCGAAGGGCAGCCAGATGTTCTGCTTTTGGACATAATGCTCCCCGACAAATCCGGCAAAGATCTTGCACCAGTCATTTCAAAGAAATATCCAGCCGTTAAGATCATTGCACTCAGCAGCCTGGATGCGCCCGCGGTTGTACGCGCTATGTTGCATAGTGGCTGTCTTGGTTACTTGCTAAAAGGCACCAACCAATTAACCCTTTTGGAAGCCATCGAGCACGTTTATCGCAATGAAGAATTCATTCAGCCCACATTGAAAGAGCACCTACTTGTTCATGTTCTAAAAGGCAAACCCGCTTCCGAAATTCCGCTCGATCTCACCAACCGAGAGAAAGAGGTGCTCCAGCTAGTCGTCGAAGGCGCCACCACACAGGAAATCGCAAACAAACTCTTCATCAGCCCACGCACCGCCGAAGCCTACCGCCACCCTCCTCAAAAAACTCGACGTCAAAAACACCGCCGGCCTGGTAAGAGTAGCACTGACACTGGGACTGGCGGAATAATATTGAGTCGAATGGATTCTGCAATATCTGGCTCTCTGTAAATTTAGAACCCTTCACCTTACTGATTCGTTTTTTAAAGTTAGAACTATCTATACATTTTAATCTACGAACCCTTGGTGGACGCTTACAACCTGCTAAGCCTAGTTGACCGTCATTTGCGATACCATCTACATTTATATTACGGCAAAACATTTGGCACACTTATTACCTTCAAATAGATTCTCAATGTCAGGCCCGAGGGTGAGCTTTTGAAATACGGTGTGTAAAGATGAATCTTCTCTGAGCCTGAAATGCGGGCACCATCTGAGTGAAGAACTGTATCCATCAAAGAGTTGATGAGAAATATTAATCCGCATTATGATTAGTTTGCTTCCGATTGCAAATTATAATTTCAGGGATCACTTAATCAAGTCCAAGATTTCAATGGTTCAATGGTTTGATTGAAAGGTTTAAACTTGTCTTCTATCTTAGCTATTTCAACTACGACCGGCACCTGGGCCGCCAAACCCGCTAAAATACAGGTACCTGTTGGCATAATTGGCAGCGAGTCGAACGATACCTTATCTAAATAGGAAACCGTTCTTTCAATAGCTTGGATATCATTATTGTTTATCAAGCGATGAAGGAAATAATTATGGAGCTGGGAAATAATTGTGGGGGAGATGTCATAAGGCCGTTGGCTAGAGATTGTTAGAAATACACCGAACTTTCTCCCTTCTTTAATTATTTCCTCAAAGGTTTCTAGTCTGTAGTCTTTCCAAAGCTCGCTTTCACGTTGGGAATTTGCAGAAAGAATGTTGTGAGCTTCATCAATTATTATATTTAGGTAAGCATCTTTGTTGTCATTTAGTTTCTTCTTCTCGTACAACTGCTTACATATCAAGAGCGGCAGCACTTTTCTCATGTGGATGTTAACCTCTTTCAAAGAAATAATGGTAAGGTTTGCAGGGTATAAGTCTTCTGAATTACTCGCCACCTCTATTATATTGATGATGTCACTAATTCTCCTTTCAAGTCTTTTTAACAGCGGAGAAAGGTGCTCACGGTTTGAAAATCCTTTGACAATTTCGGCGTAATAATTGAATATGAACTTTAGTCTTATTTTCTTTATTTCCGAAAACTTCGTCCATTCAAATTTTATCTCAGAAATATATCTACCCAGGATGTTGTAAAAATCTTCTTTGTCACTAAATACCTTCTCAGTAGGTGAAATTTCCAGATAATACGTATTTTGAACGGTGTGATATTTTAGCTGTCTATCGATTATGTTTACCAAGGGTACCACCTGCGTACAAAAATCCCTGGTTGCGCTATGAAATTCACGAAGAAAATTTAATAGCAGGTTTTTTTCAAGCGTTTTGTCGTTGTTTCCTGTAATAGATCGGATAGTATTGATGATAAACGCTCTAATACTGTCCTCACTCGATACTTTTTCCGCAACCGCTGAGCTTTCAAGAGTTCGACGAATAAAGGGCGTTTGAGTTTTGTCAGTAGCTTCCAGTAATATCATCCATATTGTGGAGTCATTGATCAGATCATGATCTATGGGATATTTGTCGCCTTTATCATTTCTGGTACTTAGACGAAAGGTGTTTTTAAACTTCTTTTCAATAATGACATTATCATTTGCTCTGTTTGCATCATTAAGATATTCGCCGTTAAAGTCGATTAAGTAAAATGAAGCATTCTTCTGGAATCCTGAATTGTTTTTGAACATTTGGAAAAGCTTGTTATAAAGCTTTGCCAGTGTATAGGATTTACCACTTCCAGTATTTCCGAAAATTCCTATATGGCTTGCGAATAGAGAATTGACCCCCACAGAAATTTTTCTCCCTTTTTCTTGTGCAAGAGTCCCAATTTCAATTGGGTGGTCGTTGTCCTTAATGAAATCGTGGACTTTACTGAATTCAAGATCATTAAGAAGATAGCACTCATTGTCGATAAGGGGCAATTCTTTAATCCCTCTTTCAAATTTTTCATTTTGGAAGAACCCAAGCAGGCTGACATTAAGCATTCGCTTGACCTTTGCCTTTTCATCTTGATACTCTTTTTCAGATATTGATTTGTCCTCCAGAATAAATTCTCCCTCAATCTTTCCGATGATCCGTTCGAAGCCTTTGCAAACTTTAATGTATCCACCAACTGAGACATTTTTCAGAGTGTGACCATTATATAGCAGGTGGGAAGCATTTTTAGTCTTGTCTACAGAGATTTTAACGAACCGACCTTCAACCGAGGTGACATTGCCGACTTTCAGAACTGCAGACGTAATTAGAGCTTCTAAGTTCATGCTACTGAGCTCTCCTTTTTTACCAGCCTTTTCGCCAGTGCTGAAAAGTAGTTAATAGATATATTTCCGAGATCAAATTCTATTTCAGCGTCGCTTTCAGACTCCTTCTTGGCTCTTTGTACAAATATGATGTTACCATATTTCAATGGATTATCTTTTAATCTAAGGTTTTGTTTTATTAGCTCTTCTGAAATCGAATCATAGGCGAAAATGCAAACCAACGATGTGGGGTTTGAGTTTAAGGATCGCAAAATGATCTCCCGGATATGTTCGTCACTGAAGGAAAATCCAGCTACAAAGAGGACATTGTTTTCTTTCTCCAATTCATTGGAGAACATACGTAAAAGTTCATAGTAGACGTAGTTCAATGTTGTGAACTTGAATTTTTCTCGTGTGGGATTTACAATAATAAGTTTCTCATAGAGTTCATTAAATGTCCTATGTGCATCGACAATTTCGATCCCTTTCGCTTCTTTAATCAATGCTTCAATAGATTTGAAAGGATGGGTTTCTGTACCATCTTCTTCAGGTGGTGTATTCAGGTCAAGAAGTTGTCCTTTTTTGAATTGTACATTGCGCATCTCTCTGAGAACACCTAATCCATGATTGTAGGCAATATCAGTTTCATCCTTCATTTTCCAGGTTACTGATCCATGAACCTTAAAGAGGTTAAAAAGCGGTAGTTCACTCACATTATCATAATGGGAGCTCGTTTTAAATACCGACTTATGGAAATTACTAAGAGTAAAATAAGGGTTAATTCTTCCAACGAAGCCGTCATTAACTTCCAGTTTCAAATCTTCCAGTGCTTTATCCAGAAAGATGTCCATATTGGTGGTGAATAGATTAATCTGTTTATTAAGGATTCGCGTTTTGCGATGTAATATTATATCGTTTAATGAGCGTAAGAGATTTTTGTAGCAGCCTAGCACCTGGATTGCATCATCATCAAGATTCCCTTCATATAATTCAAGGTTTTTTGATATTGAAGACATGAAATAGTAGTGCATTAGGGACACCTTGACCACGTCTCTTTCATCTTGGGTGCCAAAACTCGAAGTTTCTAATTGATTTAGGTACCTTTCAATATTACCCAAGGTTCTTAGATAGGGCATCGAGCAGCCTGACCCAATCAAAAAATTGATATGACAGCTTTGTATTAGTTCGCGGATTATTTCTTCGTTCATAGGATAGAGAATTTCTAGTGAGCGCTCTACAAATTAAGAAAATTCGCCCATTTCTCAGTAGCAGCGGCATCCTTGTAGGAGAAGACCGTAACCTATACAGATTGACGGAATAAATATTAGCGAGTTACTTTACACTCAAGTAACAATTAATGCCAGATGGAAAAAGACTCTATAGACGGGTTTTCCAGTCTAAGTGTTGTTTTCCTATTGAGGTGTGCTAGAAAATCGTCCAGACCGAATGCTTTATCATCTTTTGCCGGCGCTTTGAATGGTCTGCATCTATTATGTCTGAGTTCTCGAGGAAGAGGACCGCGCACTTGCCTCCTTGATCGAAAAACGGCGCTTTTAAATGCTTAGTTACTGCCTTGGAAGAAGCAGATTGCAAAAAATACTTCAGTTTACCAGGCGATATTCAACAAAATAAATCACCTTAATGCTTTTGACAGAAAGGAATGCGGCAAATGTATTGGTACAACCTCCCTCCTAATTCACAAGTTCAGGACAATCGTAAATCGTAAATCAAAACTCGCAACTCACCTCACTACCGTCACATCCCCCTTCAAACTACTCGCTTTACCATCAATACATTCGTAGTAAACATGGTAGAAATATACGCCGGAGTGAACCTGCTCTCCCAAATAAGTCCCGTCCCAACGATCTGCTGAATTATAACTCACAAAGATCATCTTGCCCCATCGGTCAAACACCTGCAACCTATACCCCTGGAGGGGTATGTTCGACAAAGCACCGAACTGATCGTTCCGACCATCACCATTCGGACTAAAAGCACTCGGCAAACTCACCTTGCACGGTGGCAGCGGCGGCGGTGGTGGAACAACATATCGCACTTCTGATGTATCCGAGCACCCGATGGCATCAAATACCACTATACTGTAAGTCCCGGTCTTGGTCGCAGTAACAACTGAATCTTTACCATCCTCCAGCGGCACGTCATTGAAATACCATTGCCAACTAACCGCTTCTGGTATACTGATCGCATGAAGCACACTGTCGGTTTTCGTAATTGATACTGCAATATCAAAAACCTCCACTTGCAACACTTCCCAATCTGTTGTATCACAAACTCCGTTTACACGTACCAGTATAGTACCTGGTTCGTCTACAATTACAGTAATACTATCGGTATTGCTGCTCCCAACCCAACTGGGTGGAACCTGCCAGGTGTAAGAAATAGCATCTGCACTATTGGGTACATAATAAGTATGGGTTGAATACCTGCAAACAGAATCTCTCCCAACTATTTCCTTTGGGTCTTCTATCGGTAAGCAGGAATAGTACTTCGCAATGAAGACGTCTATACCTCCGTTAGAGTTTAACAGGGTACTGCCCGGACCAGCGTCAAGGTCGATCGTGTTCTGAAAGTAACCTGTTAGGTAGATACTACCTGTTCTTCCGGCTGTTATCGATTTTGCATGATCATTACCGGTTCCTCCAAGATGTTTTGCCCACTCCATTACTCCTGATGTATCAAACTTTGAAATGTAAAAGTCCCCGCTGCCGTTGGAAGTGAAGGTCTTTGTCGCTGCACCTGGATCGACATCGATGAGATCCTGGAAATAACCGGTACTATAGATTGCTCCCGTTACATCCAAAGCAAGTGCTGTGGCTTCATCATATTGCGCTCCTCCGAACTGACGAGCCCATTTCAAATTACCTCCATGATCCAGTTTCACAATAAACGCATCCCCATCTGTGCTTTGTGAGGTCAGATGAAACACTCCCGGTCCCGGATCAAAATCGGTCTGCGCAAAGAAACTCCCACTCGCATAACTATTGCCGTCTTTATCCACTACTATACCGCATCCCACACTCCTATCCAAAGTATTCACAACATCTGTTTCAAATTGCCTCACCCACGCCAGGTCTCCCGAGGCCGTTAGTTTTGAGACAAAAACAAAGTAGGTCCCTGGTGTCCATAATATTGTCACTCCCGGACCTGGATCAAAGTCCACCGTGTCAACAAACGTCCCTGTCGAATAGACGTTCCCCGCAGGGTCTACTGCCAAACCATAGGCTATCCCCATACCGCTCCCACCCTGTCGCTTCGCCCATATCAGGCTGCCACTGGGACTTAGTTTAAAGTAGAATATATCAGAATGTCCAGAAGGAGTCAGCATGAATACTCCCGTTCCGGGATCAAAATCAGTCGGCTTATACAAATACCCTGTACCATAAATATTTCCCGCTGTGTCTATTTGCATCGCCGAAGGATATCCAGCTCCCCCTAAAGCTGTCGAACGCATCTCCTTCACCCAGATAAAGTTGCCATCACTATCTAGCTTACAAATAAAAAAACTGAAGGAATTTGGATTGGATAATAAGAAACTTGCCGGCCCTGGATCAAAGTCTACGTCACCGCCATAGTATCCCAGGATAAAGATATCATTGTTCTTTCCCAACGCTATTGCAGTAGCGACACAGTTGGAGGAAAAGCCACCAACTGGCACAATCTCGGCAAACTGTTTTGCCCACAGTATCGTTCCTGACTTGTCATGTTTTACGATGAATGGATCAACGCCCGCCGCGGTGAGGCTATAGCCAGGGGACTGTGGATTGAAATCAATCGTCCCCGAAAAATGTCCTGTTGTATAGACATTCCCCAGCTCATCGACGGCAACAGAGTTCCCCTGGTCAAAGTGAGTACCACCGGCAGACCTCCCCCACTCAAAATCTGGCTCTTGAGCGTAAGTGATCAGGCTGACCAATAAAATTTGGATAGAGCCTATTATTGCAAACCCATATCGCATCACTATTGCTTGATTAGTATCAGCTGCTCTGTTCCTGAGGCATCCGTGATATTGACAAAATAGGATCCGGGCGTCAAGCTTGAAATGTCTACGCTGATATCAGCAACTTCCTCACCGCTAACCGTATGTACGACCTGACCGGCAATATTCAATATGTTGATGTTTGCACTCCCTCTGCCTGATTCTCTGATGATGTATATTTTATCAGTAGCAGGGTTTGGTACGATCTGGGTAACTGCCTGAACTTTGCTGGCACTCACTTGAACAACGTTCGAATACCATTTCGAGCCATCAGCATTGCTAGCACGCAACCTGTAGTAAACTACTCCCGAAACTGCACTTATGTCTTCATATGTATAGTCCAATTGTTCCTTGCTTCGTCCCTGTGCTGCTTTCGTAGGAACGAAACCGATTTTCTCAAAATTGGTTCCATCACCTGAGCGTTCAACATGGAAGCCTTCATTATCCTGCTCCGTATAGGTGCTCCAGTTAAGCCGGCTAAAGTTCGCTACTCGACGACCAGCTAGTTCACCAAACTTGATTGGAAGGGGATTTACCCCAAGCTTAATAATAAAGACGTCTTCGTCGCCGACATGCGGAAGCGCATAAACGCCAGCGCCTGGGTCTAGGTCCGCTCCTGTACCGTTATAGTTGCCAATAGTGTAGATACCTCCCGTTGCGTCCGCATAAATACTTGCTGGTATCAAAGCTACATTAGGATCTGTTGATCCCATTGTTACAATCCAGTGTAAGTCACCGTTACTAGAGAGAGAGGAAACATACAGGGACGGAGTTGTCCCACCGAATCCTGAAGACACGGTTTGCGTTCCTGCACCGGGATCAAAATCTCCGGTTCCAGCGAATATTCCTGCAAGGTTAATGCTGCCCCATGGTGAAACGGTCATCGACTTTGTTTGGATCAGCCCCCCCATACCTAAAGCAATAGTTCTTACCCATACATAATCACCAGCGGCATCCAATTTGCTGATATAACTGCCGGTCCCGCTTACTGGTGCAACGCCCGGGCCCGGATCAAAATCACCGTTGCCACTGAAGGTTCCGGAAGTGTAAATATTGCCTTCGGCGTCCAGACCGATTGACGTGACTATGTCGCCCCCGGTACCGCCTACGCCTTTGACCCACATTAGTCCGCCGCTACCGTCTAGCTTGCAGATAAATACATCATCGGAACCGCTCGAAGTTATTGATGTTGTACCACCCGTCGTATTGAAATTCGCCGTCGACCGAAAATGGCCCGTCACGTATATATTGCTTGCTTGGTCAAGTGCCAATCGTATACCCGCGTCATTTTGTGTACTCCCCATCGTCACAGCCCATGCATAGGTGCCTGTTGGATTAAGTTTCCATACGAAAACGTCGCTCTGGCCTGCAGATGTGAGGGCGGCAACAGAAGCCGACGGGTCAAAGTCTGTTGTCCCTGAAAATCGGCCTGCGACATATACTGCACCACTTCCGTCTACCGCGATCGAGCCGGGAATCTCCAGGTTGGTACCATAAACAGCAGCAGCCCATACAAAGTTTCCTGCCGGATCAAGTTTTAGAACAAAGGCGTCATTAACCATATTCGAAGTACTGAGGGTAAAAACACCAGGGCCTGGATCAAAGTCGACGGTTCCACCAAAAATGCCTGCTATATAAATATTTCCGGAAGCATCGGTAGTTAAGGTAGTAATCTCATCATCGATGAGATCGCCAAAACTTCTTACCCAGATAAAATTACCAAGTGCATCATGTTTTGTTATGAAAGCATCATTTGCACCTAAGGCCGTAAGTGTTGTACTTGTAGAGCTATTAAACGTAACGGTACCAGAAAACTTACCACCTGAATACACATTACCTGACGCATCAGAGGAAATGGTTCTGGGAAGATCAAGTGTTGTACCGCCAAATTGTGTTGCCCAGGCAAAACTGGGAGCCTGACCCGCCGCCGGTATGGACAGAATTAAGGCCAGGAAACCTGCTGTAATTGCATAATGTAATTTTAGGCTCATATCGTTTGTTTTTGATGGTTTAAGATTATAACTATTGACTTATTCATTCTATTCGTGCCGTCTGGTTTTCCTCACCTTCGGCCACTCGCTGGTATTCAACTCTGAAAAATGAGTTCTGGTAGTCAATTCTGGTGTTGGTTTCAAACTGTACGCTCAATGCTCATGGGTATGACCAATGCTATCGTCTATGCTCTGGTTTGAAGGTCTGATACAAATCTATTGTTTAGATCTTACCATCTGTTAGTTAGTTCACTTAGTTTTCTTATAGGTAGAAACCTCTGTTTTTTCAAAAGGCTTTTTCCTTTACTCCTGTGTAGTTAACTTTAAGGGAACCACCACTTTGGACCAACTTGTTGACCCAAAGCGGTGTTGCTAACCCGTCCCCGGAACAAGTATGATCGCACATGACCCGCCTGACCATCTATAAAGCCTTAGTGCTCATCTTCTGTATACTATTCTGCTTTTCAGCCAGGGCACAGGATAAGGGAGGAAATGTCTCCACCAGGGTAGATTCCGCCTCCATCTGGAAAAAGCTAAAGCGCGCAAATGTCCTCATGGTCATTAAAGGATCGGATCGGGACAGTGCATTGCTTCTGTTCACACAGACTTTAAAGGAGAGTAAGCAGATCAGGTTCTACCGCGGGATGGTAGTTTCCACCCTGGGCATCGGCCTATACTACTACCACGGTGGCGAATTCGAAAAAGCACTCCGTAAACACGAGGAGGCATATATCTATTGCGAACAGTGGAACAAAGACGAGTGTCGCGGACAAATAGAGAACCATATCGCCATGACGTATATGGGCATGGGCAACTACGACGAAGCACTTGAACACTGGCTTATGGCGCTTAAATATTACGAGAATGACACAGCCATCCTCGCAAAAGCATCTCTTCACATGAATATCGGGGTGCTACTCCTCCGGACCAACAGGGATAGCGCCGCATTACACTATCTGGATCTTGCTGAAGAAAGTACAACGCTGCGTGGCCACAAGCCTATGCTGGCTCAGGTCTATATCAACAAAGCCGGTGCCTGGGAACACCTCGGGCAGACCCGTAAAAGCAAGGCCTACCTGCTAAAAGCTTTGGAACTCTCGCGCACTTACGATCTCAGGATGCTGGAGGAACAGGCCTTACTGCACCTAGCAACGCATAGCCGGAAAGAAAAAAGGCTCGCAGAAGCGCTCAGCTACATCGAGGAAGGACTCACAGTAAATTCCATCCATACAGACAATAAAATAGAGCTGCTCATCCAGAAAGGTCTTTGTCACTATGATTTGAAGAACTATCTCCAGGCTGAAAAAGCGCTCCTGATGGCGAAGGATCTTGGGATATCATCTGACAAAAAGGCAACATCGGATCGTTCAACACTCAGTTCAGTATACAAGACCCTTGGACTCACTTACAGGAAGATGGGAAGGTACAAAGAGGCCATAGACGAACTGGAGCTCCATTACGCTATTAAGGACAGTCTCTTCACCAGTTCCTTCAACAGTAAGATCAGCAAGCTAAAGGAGAACTACGAAGCGGAGCAAAGAAAGAACGAGATCGCAAAACGGGAATTGCAGATAAGCAGGCAACAAGCAACGATCCAAAGAAAGAATACAATTACCTACGGCATTATATCCTTTAGCCTCTTTTCCGGCGCTTTCCTCCTGATCTTTTTCAATAACCGACAGCGAATTCAGCGCCAGAGGTCAGAGATCGCCACCTGGCGGGCCTCCATGGACGGCGAGGAAAAGGAAAGAACGCGTTTGGCAAGGCAACTGCACGACGGCATCGGGGGCTCGCTCTCCACAGTGCAGATGTGGTTCGGGACCATGCAGAAACGCCACCCGGAATTGCAATCCTCCACTGATTATTCCGAAGCAATGCAACTCCTACAGGCAACCCTGGCCGAGGTGCGTGAAACTGCCCACAATCTCATGCCGGAACTCCTCTTGCGTCACGGACTTTCTGAAGCGGTCGGCATCTTCTGCAACACCGTACAAAAAGCCGGCTCCCTCAAGATTGAATACCAGTATTACGGCTATATCGGGCAACTAGACTCAAGTCTTGAACTGATAATCTATCGCAGTATACAGGAACTGATCCAGAACATCGTAAAGCATGCGAATGCTTCCTTCGCATTGGTTCAGCTCTCCAGGCACGACAATATCCTCAGCGTCACGGTCGAGGACAATGGCCTGGGTATGGATGAAGAGCACTTAAACAACCCGGGAATGGGTCTTCAGAACATTAAACGAAATATCGAGAACCTAAAGGGACAGTTTAGCCTTCACTCCGAACCAGGCAAAGGCTGCACGGTATACTTCGAGATCAATATTGAAAATCAGGAACCGCGATGACATCAGCAAGCAATACTCCGGCAAAAGAACTAACGATGAAAATTAAAGTAAGCATAGCGGACGACCACCCCATCGTGCTCACCGGACTGGAAAAGATCCTGAAAGGACATCCTCTTGTAGAGCTATGTAATATCTCCCGCAACGGTGAGAACTTACTGAACAACCTGGAGCTGCAGGAGCCGGATGTGTTGTTGTTGGATATTCAAATGCCAGGCAGACAAGGCGATGAACTGGCAAAAATAATCTCTGAAAAATATCCCGCAGTCTCTATCCTGGTGCTGACGAATATGGATCAGGCATTTCATGTCCGCAACATGTTCATGAACGGAGCCAAAGGCTATCTGCTCAAGTCCGCCGACCAGTACACCCTCATTGAAGCCATCGAAACGGTGAGCCGCGGCAATCAATATGTAGATCCGGCCCTCCGCGACCAGATGCTACATGAGCTCCTCGACACAAAAAAGCGAACATCCTCTATCCCCACCCTGACCAAACGCGAAAAAGAAGTCCTTGAGCTGATAGCAGAAGAAATGACCAGTCCCCAGATCGCCAAAAAACTATACATCAGCCTCAGCACCGTCGAAAACCACCGCCTCAATCTCCTCTTCAAGCTCGGCGTAAAAAACGCCGTCGGCCTCGTCCGCAAAGCCATCCAATTCGGTCTTATCAGGTAATCAACCTCACTCCAATTTGTTGGAGCGAGACCGCAGATTATAGACGCAACTACACTGACTTCAACTCCGCTACCAAAGAAAACCCTCCAACCGACCTCCCACACTAGCCCACGCAGCTAACTAGGATAAGTTGTTAAGTTCGAATAAACAGTGGGTACTATTGCCTCCATGTACAAATCAAGGTACCTCTGCGTGGCAGCACAGTAGCACTGCAGCTATATGGATAGACAGTCGGCAACTTCTCTCACTGGCTCTGCCAGTAAAAGGGCGTCTTTTTTGCCGACGGCCTTTTTTGGTTACTTTTTTCGGCCGGGAAAAAAGTGACAAAGCTTATTAAACCTGCGTATTTGAACTCTCAAAGAAAATGCCCTATAGAGATCCGCACGGTATACCGATGGGATACAATTACCAAACCTATGACCAATTAACAACAACCAGAAAAGAACTACCACTACAGAACACATGACTGGGCCTTTGTTGGAGGGTGACAGACTCTGAAAACAGCACATCAGCCGACTCACCTCTCTACTGATGTATAGCACCCTCCAACTGACCTCCAACACCAGCCCCATGCAGCCGAATAGAGCCTTACGTAACAGCGCATAGCCTTCTTTTGCCGGCAGTGCGTTGAACAAACACCCTACTTCCTAATTAATACCTTAGACTCCCGCGATACAAGGCCATCAAGGAACCCCAGCCCGGCAGCACAGTAGCACTTCAGCTAAATAGGGAGACCGCCGCAAAAGGGCGTCTTTTTTGCGGCTTGTCTTTTTGCTTACTTTTTTGACTAAGAAAAAAGTAAGAAAAAGCTTTATGGCATTACTGAGGCTGACTTTAGCTACAGTAGCAAAAAAGCATCCTAGCGCCCTATCGACATGTACCGCAATACATAAGGAGAAGTCACATCATTCCGCTACCGATCAAGGCCCTCCAATTGACCTCCAACACCGGCCCATGCAGCCAAAAAGACAAGACTCGCGCCGTATTAAACTACGAGAAAAAAGACAGATGATAAAACCCCTGAAGCCGAACACATGATGGGGCCTTTGTTGGAGGGTGACAGATTCTGAAAAAGCACATCAGCCGACTCACCTTTCTACTGATGAATAGCACCCTCCAAGTGACCTCCAACACCAGCCCCATGCAGCCAAATAGAACCCTACGTAACAGCGTTAGGCCTTCTTTTGCCGGCAGTGCGTTGAACAAACACCCTACTTCCTAATTAATACCTTAGACTCCCGCGATACAAGGCCATCAAGGAACCCCAGCCCGGCAGCACAGTAGCACTAAAGCTTAATAGATAGACCGCCGGAAAAGGGCGTCTTTTTTCCGGCTTGTCTTTTTGCTTACTTTTTTGACTAAGAAAAAAGTAAGAAAAAGTTCAGGACAGTTGTTATGCTAAAGACTAATGGGAAAGGCTGATCACAGTGCAGGCCCCTGTACATGCTGTGCGGTAACCCCGTATGTGAAAATACAAATGCTAGAGTTACTCTTAATTAACCCATAACAGCACCTTTGTTGGAGGGTGACAGACTCTGAAAAAGCACATCAGCCGACTCACCTTTCTACTGATGAATAGCACCCTCCAACTGACCTCCAACACCAGCCGCATAAAGCTGAATAGAACTCTACACAACAGCGTTAGGCCCTCTTTTGCCCGCGGAGCGATTAGCAAAAAAGCTCCTTTTCCTTGTCTGCCGACAGGCAGGTTTGATTACTTGCAGATCGGGGGAGAAGCAAAAAAAGTGACAGAAGATGAATAAAGCTGTCTCTGCTGAAGCCAGGAAGGACAACTGATCAGTGCGAACAAAGCGCACTCACGCAACAAAGTGAATCACATCAGAAAACCAGATGACAACACCACCGCCATTCAAATTCTCAATTCACAATCGACAATTCATAAATCATAATTCATAATTCCTACTTCCCCAATCGTAGACTGAGCACCAGCGAAGTCCCGACTCTTCAGGATCGTAACTCGTAACTCGTAACTCGTAGCCTACCTTACCAGCGTCACATTCCCCTCATACCGCTCGCGCTGTCCCGATTTCAATACAGCATCTATCAAATAGACGTATACACCGCCAGGTTGCTCCTGACCATTAAACTTCCCATCCCATCCTCTTCCATCAATTCTATCGGTTCTGAATAGCTCCTGACCCCATCGGTTAAAGATGGCCATACTGTATTTCGTGAGGCCACTCGACAAAAATTGCAATGGTAGAAAATAGTCGTTCACTCCATCACCATTCGGACTAAAAATGTTCGGTATATTCAGATAACAATCCTTAAACACCTCAACACTGTCAGATGTTTCACATCCTTCTCTGCTAACACTCGCAGTATAAACCCCATGATGCCTCACCGCAATAAAAGCAGTTGTATCTCCAGTATTCCACCACCATCTCATCAACGGATCTGCAGCATTCTTGCCATCTCCGATGATCAAAACGGGACCGTTCGGACACATGGAAGTATCAGCGCCAAGTTCTAAAGTCGGGAATGGTCGAACATCAATGACACTGGTGTAACTGACGCTGGGACATGCTCTGTAAATTCCGGTTAGTGAAACAGTGTAGACGCCAGATGTATCGTAGGCATGTTCTATCTGACCTTGACTGGACATAATATTTCCATCTCCAAAATCCCAGGCACTACCTGTATTACCAGCAACAGAGTACTCAGGCAGGAACACCACATTTTGTCCTTCGCAAAGTATACTGTCACTGATCGCAAACCTAACCGCTGGCAATGAGTCGACAATCATTATTCCCAAGGCTGTATCTGAACAACCTATAAAGTCTGTGACAACCAGAACTATATAATATACACCTGGAGTAGTAAATACATGAGTTGGATTTGCAACTGTATCATTGGTACCATCTCCAAAATACCATGCGAATTTTGCTGGTCCACCCTGCTGCGAATAGGTACTCGTACTCGTAAAGGTCATACTGATGCCCTCACAAATAGTGTCATTGTTAGGTGTAAAACTTGCGATTAGAGGGTGTCTTGTATCGACGACTTTAACTACTGTATCAGCACAGGTCTCATTTGCCGCAATTAGCTGTACATTAAACGATCCTTGCGTTGAATAGACGTGTACTGCATGTGTCGCCGTGTCAATGGTTCCATCATTGAAGTTCCAATAGTAGTTTGTAGCCCCTGAAGAAAGGTTTTGAAAATAAACAGTATCAGTTGCACAGCCGTACTGAATCTGGTAAGAATAATCTGTTGTAACAGAATGATCATCAACAATCCTGAGCACACTGTCGGTCCACTGGCATCCACCTTGGTTGGCAGGTGTCGTTACAGTAAAATAAAAGGTCGTATTGATCGATGGGGTAACTGTCGGGCTCAAAGTGGTACTGCCTGCAGCTATTGCTGCTGCCGGTGTCCATGAATAGCTGTATGTTAACCCCGGCGTAGTGTTCACAACAGTTGCATGTAAGGTGTCAATAAAACTCGCGCAACCGGTGATAGTATCTGGTGAAATACCTGCATCGATAATCGCTGAAGGCACTATGATAGTTACTGTATCTGTAGCCTGACTGCAGATACCATTGCCGTTAAACCGCAACAATATCTTCGAAATCCCGCTTGTGGCTGTAACTGTAATGTTAGGACCAGCCCCGGATATGACAGCATTGCCGCTGATTACCGACCATGTCACCAACCCACTTCCGAGGGCGGAAATAGGAACTCCTGGGCCCGTGCCGCAATAATAGCCCGTATCGATGCTGGCAAAGCCTGATCCTGCTTCCGCAGGACAGCTTGCATAATCCTCGATCAATGTAGTACCCAGAAATGGTCCAAAGGTTGTAATTGTAATGTTATTCGTTGAATTGTCGATAAATCCTTTGTAGGTGCCAAACGCAGTAGAAAAATAGAGACTGTCGCAAATTATGGCAAACCCACCGCCTGCTGTATTGGATGGTGCCCCTGTTATTGTCCAGGTGTGTATCAGAACACCGTTGGGATTGTACTTCCGTAGCTGCGTAGGAAGGTTTAATTCTAAAAAATAAAAGTTACCATCCGTATCGACACATAAGTCAAGAGGCCCACCGGCGGGTGCTACACTAAATAAGAGAGTGCCATTACCTGCGCCGTCATATTTATAGACGCTGGATGCACCCATGCTCAAATTGTAAATGAACCCGCCCCCCGCGCCGATGTTCACGGCCCAGGCAGCTCCGGTATAATGGTTCGTGTTTACCCAGCCACTTCCGTCATAATAATGATAGTTTGAGTTTACCGTGGTGTAAAATGTTGGTGAAGGCCCCGAACTGTTTATATTTGGTCCAATCGCAAGGCCCATCGCATTAGGCGGGCAGGATATGGAATTAAGACTCGGATTAATTCCAGGTACAAACGGACTATTCTGATCGAAGTTCCAGATTTCTGTACCAACATGCAGGTACACAATTCCTGGGGAACAGGTTGGCATTTGACCAATAGAGACACCCCCTTGAAGTAAAAACAAAATCAGCAACAGCAAAGAACGTCTCATTTCGTAATTCAAGCTTGATAAGTGTGTCCTATAATTTCAAACCGTTGACCATTCCATCATAATAAAATAAGGAGAGCTATCCATCCCTTCTAATTCATAATTCATAATTCCCATAGTAAGCTGAGCGCCAGCGAAGTGCCGACTTTACAGAATCGTAACTTGCAACTCGTAAATCGTAAATCGTAAATCCAAAATCCCTTATCTCACAAGCGTCACATCCCCTTTGTAGGTTTCCACTTTTCCGTCAGGGTAGGCAACCCTTATGATGTAATGATAAACGCCAACGTCCTGAACAACCCCGTTAATTGTTCCATCCCACCCTTTCACCGGATCCTGGGTAGAAAATATTTGCTGACCCCACCTGTTGAAAATTCTGAACTCCTGCAGCTTCTGAAAGGATAGACTACCAATACGGAACACATCGTTCCGACCATCATTATTTGGACTAAACGCCGAGGGAATAAAAAGTGGATCACGGTAGTCTACTTCTATATTGACTGTATCATTATCAGCACACCCATACTCATTTAAACCGTTAAGAATGATCATCACAGGCCCATTGATCAACGCCGTTGGATTGTAAATATGTGGATGGTCAATCACTGAGAGAGGACTCCAGCTGTAATAGGGAGCCCCACTTCCTTCCAGTTGAATTCTGGTTCCATATGCAACAGTCGAATCGCTAACAGCGATCTGTACCTCTGGACGTGGGTTAACGAAGATATCGGCCTCCAGTGTATCCTGGCATTTATGTTGATCACCGATAATAACCGCGTATTTAGAAGTTGTTTGCGGTGTAGCGGTTGGATCGGGACATGTCCAGCAGGTAAGGGACGGATCACTGGTGACCCAACTGTAAGTTTCGCCACCGCTGGCAAGGAAAGCTATTTCATCTCCCTCACAGATAGTGTCAATTATTGGCTGAAGTTCTGGATACCTTTCTGAGAACGTAAAAACAGTGGAATCTCTGTGAATACAACCAAATCGGTCAACAGTGGAAACATGAAAGGTCGTACTGGTACTCATCAGAGCAACAGGTTGTTGAATCGTAGAATCCGATAATGGAGAAGCTGGTGTCCAGGCAAAATTCTGAGGTCCGGGAGGTGGTTCGCAAATACTGAACCTTATTTTAGGACGAATATTGCTCCACGACTGAATGGTCCCTTGGTTCATCATCGCACAGCCTGCCAGGTTGTTTCCTGCTCTCCTGAAAACAGAGTTGAAGCCGGTCTGGCTGTGGAGCACTTTATCATTCCCGGAAACCCAGTTATTATCGTAGCATACTTCAACTATCAAATTGCTCGTACCATCCCAGTTATAGGGGGTTGTAAGGTCAAACTTGTTCCATCCCTGAACAGAACTGTAGGAGGCTGAAGTATAAACTACTTCAGTACCGGTAACAAAGCTACTGGCAAGACTGTTCACTGGCGTACACCCGATCTTGATGGTAAAGTCTGTGTAGGGTATACTGGAGTTCTTCTCGCCTATAAACCACTCGACAGACCGGATGCTGCCGGGTTTAAGTCCTCTCGACTTTAACTCTTCGGCAAGATAAAGGAACTGACCTTTTGCGTCCTGTCTGGACCCGGAAAATGGTGTATTTACATCACCTAATGTGTCTCGCCCTCCAATGAAGGCCTGCATCATCGCTCCGGTACACGCTGCTGTTGTCGCACCGCAGTTAGGAACTGTCAAGGGTGGCTGCGCAAAGTTGTCAGCGTTCAACTGGATCTGGTTTATGTGACACAATATTGAATCCCTCGACGAGACTATAACACCGTCATAGGTATTTATAGTAAATGTGATTTGGTCACCAATTGCCTGTGAATTACCGCAGCTATCTACCTGGGTATCACCATCTGTTCCACTCCTGGCTATTACACTATACTGGCCATCTGTATGAATAGGATGCTGCAATAACAATACAACACTGTCCGTCAGATTGTTTGTATCACACCCTGCCCCATAAGCAGCCACAACATTTACAGGTGCCGGCCCCGTGACAAGAAAATCGCTTCCGTCTGCTGCTAATGAATCACACCATAGCTTCTTTGTCATTTTAATCTTGATCTCAGAGCAGGAAGGTGGATCAATAACCTCAAAAGCAAGCACCGGATTCGGGATAACCAACTCTATTGAATGAGGCAGCAGGAGCGGGTTGCCACAAAGATCTAGTAAGGTATTCCCATCTGTGCCTGTTTGGGCACTCAGAGTGTATGTTCCGGGTGGCAGGGGAGCTGAAAGCGTTATGTCAATTTTGTCCGTAATACCGGCAGTACAGCTTTGACCAATGGCTGAAATGAGAGTAGGTCCACCTGTAATGCTAAAATCGGAGCCATTTGGTGCTATCGAGCTGCATTGGATATATTCACTCATCTGGATGGTCGCCTGATGTGTCCCGTTACAGGATGGGGCAACGGTTTCCATAGTAGGGTTAAGCGCATCAAAGAATGTAGCTGTCGATCCATCAAAATCCAGGGTGAACCCGTCCACCGGATTAGGTCCGGATGGTCCGAAGTTGTTGATCATAAGAAGAAGGACAGTGCCAGCTGTGGCGTAAATTGGTGCGCAATACGAACTGCCAGTTCCACCACCCGTGACAAAATTGAGGGTTCCTGAAGGTCCTACTCCAATAATGCCGTTGATGTTACTTCCTGGAAGATTGTTATTGAAGTTGCATCGTATTACATCAGATGGCTGCAGATTACTGCAGGTAGTATTAGTAATGTCCAGCACTGCAAAATCATAATCATCAAGAGCATACGTGGGAATAATCTTGAATACTACCATCCCGGGAGTCTGCACATACACCTTCACCCAAACGGAATGCTGCTCCCCGGCTGTTGTAAACCAGGCACTGCACGGCGTGGATGTCAGGTCATTTACCAGCCCTGTGCCAACATAACTACCTGGTGTTGTAATCGGATTACTGCAAAGCACGAGTGCATTGCAGGCATCTTGCTCCGGTGAGGGCTGCGGCATCCATTGGCCGCTCGCCCTTGAAAAAAGTATAGAAACTAAGACTAGCGTATTGAAAATCGAAATGCAAATGCGTCTCATACATCATTTTTTTTGATAGGATCAATTCTAGTCTGAAATCCTCAAGCCGAGGCTATTCTTGTCAGTTTTTCGAAACTTTGAATACTCGCCGTTTATTTGATTCAACTACTTCCAGGAAATATACCCCTGAAGGAAGCTCGTGTAGATCTATATAATGGTCTCTTCCGTTGATGTTATTGAACCTTCGAACCGTTTGTCCTTGTGGATTCACTACCCGGATAACAGCATCGGCAAACTGGGTTTTGCAGACCACGTGTACGATTCCATCAGTTGGATTAGGATACACGGAAAGTCCATCTTTAAAAGCTACATCATCTATTCCTACAGTTACTGATGTACAAATAGAGGTATCTGTGCAACCACTGGAACTAATGATAACAGCGTACTGACCGGACTGTAAAGGTGTAAAGCTCTGGTTTGTTTCACCCGGAATTGTAGCATAGTTATTCCCGCAGTCGACCCATTGGTAATTCGCGCCTGTCATTCCCGAAGTCAATGTTGATCCACTAATACTTACAGACGTATTTACACTACCAATGGTTAGTTCTAATACTAAAATACTATCACAACCGAGCGAAGAGGTGTAACTCTGGGTGTAAAACCCGGTAGTAGTATAAACAGTTCCATTGAAATCGAAACTATCACATGCACCCTGAATGATCGTATCAATACTGTTCAGGATCGTCAGATCTAAGACTATTACACTGTCACATCCGTTCGCTGCACTATAGCTCTGGGAATAGAACCCCGTCAAGGTATAGTCTACTCCGTTCAAATTAAATGTGTCACACGCGGTTTGTACCAGCGTGTCGAAGGAACTCTGCAGTACTGTTAGTTGAAGAGTAACAAAGCTGTCACAGCCTATCAAGTTGGAGAACGTGTCAAGATATGTCCCCGAAACAGTCTCAAACTGGCCGTTGAAGAACAAGCTATCACAAACTGTAAGCTGATAATTGGTATCGCTGCTGTAATTAACGATCAGATCAATGTTGAGTACACTGTCACATCCTGAAACATTTGAAAAAACATTACTGTAAAAACCGGTGCTATGGTAGGAATTCCCGGCAATGTTCAGACTGTCACAGACAGTCATATTTTGATGGGTATAGGAAGGAGAACTACAATTGCTCTGACTTAGTTTTTGCAAAAAGAAATCACTGCTTCCGGCAGATGCAGAGGTGAGCGGAAAAACGTTTGCTCCAGGATCAAAATCTGCTGTATCTGAAAAGGATCCTGTCACATAAAGATCACCGGTTGAGTTGAGGGCGAACGCCTGTGCTCTGGTAAAAGAATTACCTCTGGCAACGTTTCTAGCCCATAAAAAATCTCCAGCGGGACTAAGCTTTGTGGTAAATCCATTTAAGGCCGTTGTGTACAGATTGAAGATATTTGTCCCGGGATCAAAATCCGCGGCACCTGTAAACTCTCCCGCGGTGTACACATTCCCTGTATTATCGGTCACGATACCATAACTCTGCTCATTGCCCGGGCCTCCCATCCCTTTAGCCCAGATAAAATTGCCAGACGGATCTAACTTGGAAACATAAATATCAGATTGTCCGCCAGGCGTAAGATTAACAACCGATGACCCAGGATCGAAGTCTGCGGTTCCGTTATAAGTACCGGCAGTAAGAATATTGCCTGATTGGTCAAGTACTGTAGTATGTACATAATCACCGGCAGTCCCACCCATTGTTTTTGCCCACATAAAGTTACCGGAGCCGTCAAATTTCGAGACAAAAATATCGTTATCGCCCGCTGAAGTGATATTATTTACAGCAGCTCCTGGATCAATATCCACCGTTCCGTCAAAGATCCCGGATAGGTAAATATTTCCGGCAGCATCAGTAGTCACCGATTTCGCTTCATTGCTTTGACCAGAACCAAAATTCTTCGCCCAAAGGAAGTTTCCAGAAGCATCAAGCTTGGTAAAAAAGGCATCGAACATCGTAGCGGTTAGGTTGAATGTTCCAGGTCCCGGGTCGAAGTCATAGGGACCTCCAGCAAAAACTCCCGCAATAATCAGATTCCCGGCTGCATCAACTGCTAGTGTGTTTACTGCAGAAATCCCAAAACCGCTATAAAACTTACCCCAGACGAAGTTTCCCGAGGCATCTAGCTTGGAAATATAAGCATCGAAAAAACCAGCAGTTGAGCTTACTACCCCCACTCCCGGATCAAGATCAAGGGTACCATCATACACACCACTCGTGTAAACACTTCCTGATGCGTCAACAGCGAACCCATATACCTGATCATCACCTGTTCCCTGAAGATTCCTTACCCATAGTAAATTCCCGGAAGCGTCCCATTTTGAAATAAATACATCCCTGAATCCACTTGAGGTTAGGTTGGTGACTCCTGGTCCTGGGTCAAAGTCTGTAGTGCCCGAAAACTTCCCCGCAACATAAACATTGCCTGCAGCATCCACCAGCATTTTAGATCCCTCGTCAGAACCTGTTGATCCAATGCTCTTAGTCCAGACGTGGTTCACGCTTTGTGCATCTACTTGAAGCACTGCCGCCAACAGGCAAAGAGTCAAAATTGTAATTGTTTGTTGTCTCATTAGTATGTGTTAGTTTTTTAAAATGGCAATAGTTTTTCGCTTAACCTCGGAAATACTTATAAGGTTATTTAAAAGTAGAGAGATCAGGATCATACTGCAAGCGGCCTTTTACGCCATTTGACAATTGAGTATATCACCCTAATATTTAATATGTGCACTATCGGGCTATCGCTTGTTTCCCGGATGGGTCGTCTCGGCAAGTAGTCTGGAGTATACATCTTCGTTTATTTCTGATCTATCAAAAAATATTGATGTAGTTGCGATTTGTTTGTAACTTAAAGACAGTAAATGCTATTAGTAATGAATTTGCGTTCAAGGCTTCTGTTGGTTTTTGTCGGAGTTCTCTTTATGGAGAGCTGCAGCAACCAAACTAGCCAGCCTGGCAAAATCAGAACGAATCAGGAGGAAATAAGGGTAGACATGTCTCCACTCGATACATCAGCTATACACAGGGACATTGAACTCGCAAACGACCTCTGGTATGTGAATCCCGATAGTTCCAAACAGCTATTTCTGGAAACTGCAAAGTCATCAATACTGAGTGGGTACCATGAAGGAACTGCTAAGGCTTATGTAAATCTATCCTTTCGGCTTAAAGATGAAGCAAACCACGACAGCAGCCTCTATTATCTGCGACAGGCGTTGTTTCACTCGCTGAAGATGGCACCAGATAAAGGAATGGCCTCCGTCATATACGCTGCAATTGGGGAGTTGTATCACAAAAGATCTAAGATGGATACTGCAGCGCTGTACATGTATAAAGCACTCACTTCTTTAGACCAGCAAAAATTCAGGAGTCACAAGAATTCCGCGCATGTCTATCATGCAGTGGGTGCGTTTTGGTTGAATAATAATTACATGGAGAATGCCTTGCCATATCTCCAGACTGCAGAGATGTTGGCATTGTTGGACAAGGATCCTGTCACGGCTTTGAGGATGAAATCCATAAATGCAACAATCTTGTGCAAACAGGGCCTTTACGATAGCGCCATCAGTTCCTTTAAGAAGGTTTTGAAGCACCCTGCCACTGATAAGCAGACGCTTTATTATGCCAACTATAACTTAGGTACTATCTACCTGCAGCCTGAATATCGGGATAAAGTACATCTGGCACAACCATACCTTTTGAAAGCAGCGGAAATAAGCCAGAGCCTAAAAAGCAAATTCGAAATAGTTCAGGCAAACGCCAATCTTGGTAACTACTACATTTTGATGGGGGAATATAAAAAAGCAGAACCTATCCTGCTGTCTGTGGTCCTTCAGGCAGATCAGGTAGGCTATGGCTCAAGCTTAGCGACAATACACGCAAATTTGGGTGAAATGTATGATACCCTCGGTATGCACGGCAAAGCTTATTCGCATTCCAGGGCAGCATGGGATTTAAGGGAAAAGCTATTGGCCCAGGAAAAGACGGAGACTATCAATAAACTTGAAGTAAGGTATCGCACAGCTGAAAAGGATAAATTACTGACCGTAAGTAAACTTAAAATAGCGCACCAGGAAAACCTTATTCAACGACAGCTTCTCTGGATCATCGCTGGTACCAGTATCGCTTTACTCTTTATATCGGTCCTTTTCTTCAAAATGAAGATCCGTAAACACAAAAACCAACTAGATCAGCTAAAGGCAACAATAGAAGGGGAAGAAAAGGAACGCACTCGCCTTGCCCGCGACCTGCATGATGGCATTGTAAGCCGGCTCTCAGCGATCAAAATGAACTTTAGCGCACTGCCGTTAAAGTATCCTGTCTTTGACGATGCCAGGGAAGACTACCAGAAGATTATAGCTCAACTGGAGCAAAGCATAGCTGAACTTAGAACAACGTCACACAACCTCCTTCCTGACATTCTCCACCAGGCAGGCCTTGCTGAGGCAGTACGGATTTATAGCACTAAGATCAGTCAGCTCTCTCAACTAGATATCGAGTTCATATTGATCGGTGACCTGCCAAGACTGAAACAGGAGTTTCAACTGACTGTTTACAGAATCATACAGGAACTGATAAACAACACGATCAAACATGCTAACGCAACTCACTCTCTGATCCAGTTCCAGGTAGTGGAAGACCAACTGAATATTACAGTTGACGACAACGGAGATGGAATGCCCTTCAACCAGCTGGCTGCCGGTCAGGGTATAGGCCTTCAAAATCTCAGGAACAGGGTCAATACGCTAGGTGGAACGTTAGAAATCGAATCAAACAAAGGCACTTCTGTCTACCTGACGTTTCACCTTAGTTCCTATATCGAAGGCATCACCCAGGATCACTCCCAGGCCGTCCAACAATAACTCATAATTGATAGATAGCTCAATTCATAATTCATAATTCATAATTAGTATATCCGGCATTTCCAAAATTGAGTAGTTTATCGCTTGTATTTCAACAGTTCTTTATAAAACTTTACTACCGTACCCATTTTTGAAGAAACAAAGTCTTCCTATGAACGTTCAAATAGCAATTGCAGATGATCATCCAATGGTAATACAGGGGATCTGCAACATGCTTAGCCCATATAAACACATGCAGGTTATAGCTAAGTATGGAACCGGCACTTCCCTATTGGAAGGTCTGAATACTTTGCAACCAGATGTCCTCTTGTTGGATATTCAGTTTCCTGATGCCTTAGGCAACGATCTTGTCCGGATAATTTCAAAAAAGTATCCTCACGTCCGCATCCTTGCAGTTACCAGTATCGACAATCCATATAGTGTGAAGGACATGATGAGTCATGGCTGTAGTGGCTATGTACTTAAAAGTGCTTCTCCCGAGGTATTGATTGAAGCTATCGAAACCGTGCACCGCGGCGAAGAATATATAGAGCCAGTACTTAAGGAACAGGTACTTCAATCCCTCATTCATCCAGGCAGACAAACCCGGCGTAGCCCTACTGTTCGGCTCACCAACAGGGAACAGGAAGTACTGGAACTTATCTGTGAGGGGTTAACCAATTATGATATTGGTGAGAAACTTTTCCTGAGCCATCGGACTGTGGAAAACCACAGGCTCGCGCTTTACCAGAAGCTGAACGTCAAAAACACTGCAGCGCTGGTAAAACTTTCCCTTCAGCTTGGACTGATCAAATAAAAACACTCAAACCGCCATCGAAGAGTTGAAGCGGCTGATAAGCCACCTCCTGAGATCACTATTACTTGCATCAATGTTGTCCCACCTACCCGCGCTATCAACTGGTTGAAGGGAAGTTGCTATCAGCTCGCCGGTTGCTTCTTCAACTATCTCTCTGAACTTAATCGGGTGGGCAGTTTCAAGAAATATTCCTTTTCCGGAATGCTTTATCTGGTATTTCGCCAACGCACAAAATCCAACAGCGCCATGCGGATCCAGTAAATATTGATAAATCCTTTTGCATTCCTTAATCGCCCTTTTTGTCTTCTCCTCATCAACCGAAAAGGCCGAAAACATGCTTTCTAAGCGCTTAACTCTTCCAAATAGTTCCAACACACGTACGAAATTACTTGGGTCGCCTACATCCATAGCATTGGAAATGGTACTGATGGTCTTGGTTGGTTGGTAGTCATTTGTTTCCAGGTAGCGCACCACTACATCGTTCGAATTGCAGGCAGCAACAAAATGCTGTACTGGAAGACCGGAAGCATGTGCCAGCATCCCCGCGCAAATATTGCCGAAGTTGCCACTTGGAACAACAAAAACCGGAAGTTCAGTTTTGTCCTTCCATTGTTTCCAGGCAAAGAAGTAATAAAACTGCTGGGGTAGCCAGCGCGCTACGTTAATAGAATTTGCAGATGTAAGAAACATCTTGCGTTTAAGATCGCCATCCAGGAACGCTGCCTTCACCATTGTCTGACAGTCATCAAATGTGCCGTTCACCTCAATTGCATGTATATTCTCGCCACAGGTCGTCATTTGCAACTTCTGTAGTGGGCTCACCTTTCCTTTGGGGTACAAGATCACAACATCAACGCCGTTCACCCCGGCAAAGCCGCTAGCTACTGCACCACCGGTATCACCGGAGGTTGCAACTAATACGACGACTTTCTCACGGATCGTGGTTGAAAAGTATCCAAGGCACTGGCTCATAAATCTGGCACCGATATCTTTAAACGCAAGGGTTGGTCCATGAAAAAGCTCCAGGGAATAAATGTTTGCCGAAACAGGGACCAGGGGAATGGGGAAGCTGAGCGTCTTTTCAATAATTCGGGACAACGCTTCCTCCGGGATACTGTCGCCGACATAGGGCCGGATGACTTCCAATGCTATTTCAGCATTCGTTCTTTCCTCAATTGTCTCAAGAAAAAACTCGGAGATCTGGGGTATCTCCTCTGGAAAATACAAACCTCTGTCTGGCGCCAGTCCTATAAGTGTGGCATCTCTGAAGTTTACAGATGGTGTCCTATGATTTAGGCTATAATATTTCACTGGCTTGCTGTTTGATTGGTGCATCAATAACTTCAATACCCTTCTGATTGATGTTGGTCACGTAGGTGTTGAACTCAATTCCGGAATCTCCATAAACTTCTTTCATAACCGCTTCAACAACTCGTGCTGTTCGTTCGGTGCTGCTTAGCATAAAAATAGATGGTCCGCTTCCTGAAATGCCCCCGCCCAACGCTCCCGCCGCTTTGCTTTGTTGCTTTACCTCATGAAATCTTGGGATTAGAGTACTTCGTACCGGCTCAACAATGAAATCCTCCAGGCTTCTACCAATCAGCTCATGATCATTTTTCATGAAACCCGCCACCAATCCGCCAACGTTTCCCCACTGCTTCACTGCCTGTCTGAGGAGTATCTCCTTCTGAAGAATCGTGCGGGAATCCTTGGTGCGCACCTCTATTTGCGGATGTACGATCGTTATAAAAAGATCTGGCGCAGGAATGGATATGATGTCCAGTGGAAAGATCGACCGGACCAGGGTAATGCCTCCAAAGATCGCAGGTGCTATATTATCAGCATGCTTGACTCCTGAAGCCACTTTCTCACCATGCAAGGCAAATTGCGCAATCTCATTCTTTGTAAACTTGTTGCCAAGAAGGTAATTGGCGCCAACTACAGCTCCTGCCGAGCTTGCTGCACTTGACCCAAGTCCGCTGCCCGGACGAATATGTTTGTGAATGGTCACCTTAAACCCTATAGGTCCCTCAAGTTGGTCCTGCAATGCCAGTAACGAAGCTCCAGCGGTATTATCCTCAGGTTTGATGGGCACTGAGAATCCATCGCCCGAAACAACAATGACAGCTCTTCGGTCAAGCAACTGGATTTCCATGACATCAAAGGGTGCATCAACGCATAATCCAAGCACGTCAAATCCGCATACGAGATTTGCAACTGTTGCAGGCGCCTTGATTTTTACGGTGTTCAGCATGACTATCGATTGGCTTTAAGACGGTACTTATCAAGGTAAAGAACCAGCTTTGGGGGTTTTAACACTCTAAGGGTCTGCATAACTACCGAAAATAGGATCAGGAATAACCCCAGGTAAAAGCTCTGACCTAATTCTGTATTCTCCTTGAATAAAATGAAGGCCAGTAATATTCCATACAGAGGCTCCATATTCAGACTGAGTATCGTCGTGAACGAACTGAGATATTTCAACGCATTAAGTTGAAGTGATAGCGCCCAAACAGTGCAGCATAGACTTAACACCACAAGTAACAAAAGATCTATCCAACCTGGCAAAAAGCTTCTTTTGGCCGGCATATCAACGCTCAATGGCAATAGCAAGCTAACGACAAGAAACGCCGCGACCATTTCATAGAATACCATTGTACGGGCAGGATACTTATCAGCAACTCTTTTGTTCAATACCGTGAACCAGGAACAAAGAATCGAAGCGACAACACCTGCAAGTATTCCCCAGTTCCTGGTTGAATTCTGGACTTCATAACCATGTGACCCAAGAAAATACTCCAATTGTGGCCCCACGTAAATGACAAATACTCCTAAGGCACTAACCACACCAATGATCAGCTCCTTCTTGTCCGGCAGTTGTCGGTGCAGAAGAGAATGGATCATGGTGGTGAAAATACTTCCTGTCGAAAGACAGATAACCGCAATGGACGCGTTCGCTAGTTTCACAGAACCATAAAAGGCTATCCAGTGTAGACCCATAAGCCCGCCTATTAGCGACAACCTCACAAGATCCTGGGATGTAATACGTACCCATTCATTCCTGTAGTACAGTATAGGCACGAAAAATAATGCTGTCAGCAATACTCGGTACCAGACTAGCTGAATAGCGTCTATGCTGATGGCTCGCCCAAATACCCCTGTAAAACTAAGAAGCAATATGGCAATATGTACCTGTATTAATACTTTCTTCATACTACCGCAGGTACTTGTAGATCACTCAAAGCGTGCTCTAATCTGGATAACATCACCGGTATGTCCTCCTTTCTGCAGGTACCAACGCTCAGTCGATACCAGGGAGAAGTCTCTTCGGTACCAAAAAAATAAAAAGGGATGATCGCCATACCTACTTTGTCAAGAATATAACTTGTTACGTCAGCTTGCGCTCGGAGCTTGCTCTCCTTTGACTGTAGTCCGGCGAGTTCAAGCTTCACTGAAAGATAGATTGCGGCCCTCGGCTCAATCACCTCCACAGGAAAACCTTTTTCACCCAGTTTCTTTATGCCATCGTAGAGTAGTCTTAGTCTTTCCGAAAGTTCAGATTTAAAATCATCAAGGTAGGATGATAGGGCTGTTGGGTCATTCAAAAATGCCGCAGTGGCTTTCTGCTCTGCAACAGGTGCCCACCCGCCTGAATGACCGAGTAAAAACTTCATTTTCTCAAGCACCAGTATCGGGCCCATCGACCATCCAACACGAACTCCGGTGGCAGCAAATGCTTTTGAAATCCCGTCAACATAGATCGTATATTCTTTCATTTCAGTCCGAAGTGATACTGGGTCCACATGTCTCACGTCCCCGTAAGTTAAATTGCCATACATCTGATCGAACATGACATAGAGCTTCTTCTCTCCTTCTTTCCGCCCACGGTTCTCTTGAAGAACTAGGTCGCAGATCCTTGCTAGCTCCATTTCTTGCATCACAGTTCCTGTCGGATTCTGCGGCGAACAAAGGCACAACAAGGAAGCACCATTCAATGATGCACCAATCTCTTCTGCTGTCGGTAAAAATTCATTTTCTGCTTTGGTAGCAATGATTCTCGACTCCGCCTGGCAGATCCGTGCATAGTGATTGTTGCTCCAGGACGGTACGGCGTACACTACTATGTCCCCGGGATCTACTATCGCTTGAAAAAGGGAGTAGATAATCGATCTGCCACCGCCAGCAATAAGGATCTCGTCAGGAGAATAACTTAGTCCTTGCTTCGTGTTCACGAAGTTTGCAACTGCCTCTCTCAGTTCCAGCAATCCGTTGGCTAGCGGGTAGGTCGTATAACGATCGTCATAAGCTACAGATATCTGATGTTGAAGCATCGCAGGTATGGGAAAGATCCGGGGATCAAAGTCTCCGATCGTGTAATTAAACACCTGCTCCCCCATTTGAAGCTTCACCTTTACCGCCTCATTAAGGGTGATTATTTCAGACTCCTGCATCTCGGAAGCAAGTCGGCTAAGTTTGACCATATGATTAAGAAATGTGAGATTCCGGAAAGGAACAATGACCGGGACAAATGCCTTTATCACTTCACGTCGCTGCTCATTTATCCGCAGCAAATTAACTAGGACTTCACTACGATAAATAGAGTAGAACTACTCAAAGATGCTCAAAGACACTAAAAATCTTCCAATCACAACTATCCGAAGCAGGTTCGAGTCCAGCCACCGGCACTTGGAAAAAGCCATTCACAACAACACTTTGACAATTACATTCACAATTGACAGTCGGAAATTAAACACCATAATACCATTCACAATCCAAATCCAAATTCATAATTCATAATTCATAATCGAAAAAGATTGAGTAGAACTACTCATCTCCCACCACCGTAAGGCTTGTAGATTAGCACATTAAAGCTGAATGTACATAAGGAAGTACGGTACAGGCTGTGTTGCTGAAAATTCATCAAACTGTATCTGTTTTCGTTTCAGAATTCTTCGTGACTTTACACTACTTCTCCTTATTTAATGATGCTGCATCAATTAACTTCAAAACTTTCCAATATGTCAACTGAACTTACATTAGACCCAAACGATTGGGCTCCGATCAGGCAACTGGGACACCAAATTATAGATGATATGGTAGACTACCTGGCTTCAGTTAATGATCGACCATTATGGCAACCAATTCCGGCAGAAGTAAAGGAAACCTACAAACAACCTTTGCCACAAGACCCGTCAGACATATTTGAAGTATACTCCGATTTCAAAAAAACGGTGCTTCCATACGCAACCGGGAATATCCACCCATCTTATTTTTCCTGGGCAATGGGTACAGGCACCCCGCTGGGTGCGTTTGCAGATCTACTGGCTGGCATGATGAATACCAACGCAGTAATGGGAGAGCAAAGTGCGATGTACATTGATGCCCAGGTGATCAATTGGTGCAAAGAAATGCTCAACTTCCCTTCAACTGCAAGTGGACTGCTGGTAAGTGGTGCATCAATAGCAAACGTAACTGCATTGACAATTGCACGTAATGCAGCATCCGACCAGATGAGAAGTAAAGGTGTCGGAGCATGGCATGGTGGACTCATTGCCTACTGCAGCAAGGAAAGCCACGCCAGTGTCACAAAAGCAATCGAGGTTATCGGGGTAGGAAGTAGTCAGCTAAGAATGATTCCTGCCGACGACGATTTTAGAATAAATATCGAACAGCTTAAAGTGCAAATTGAAAAAGATAAGAAAGACGGATTAACACCATTTTGTATCATAGGTAACGCAGGCACGGTGAATACTGGTGCAATTGATCCTTTGAAAGAACTATACGAGATCGCCAGGGATGAAAAGATTTGGTTCCATATAGATGGTGCTTTCGGCGCACTCGCAAAGCTCGTCCCGGAATATGAAGAGGCTTTAAAATATATCGAAAAGGCAGACAGCGTCGCATTTGATCTTCACAAATGGATGTATATGCCCTATGACGTTGGATGTTTCCTGATAAAGGATGCCCAGGCCCACAAAGCAGCTTTTGGGGGCTCCGCCAACTACCTGCTTTCACATGATCGCGGTTTGGCGGCAGGACCAGACTCACGCTCCAACTACGGTATGGAACTATCCCGGAGCTTTAGAGCATTAAAGGTTTGGATGTCTCTTAAAGAACATGGCCTGGACAAATACAGACAACTAATAGCTCAGAATATAAATCAGGCACACTATCTCGGAGACTTGGTTAAAGCAACACTAAACCTGGAACTTGCTGCAGAAGTCACGATGAACATAGCCTGCTTTAGGTATAATCCGGGAACCATTGCAGATGAAGAACTAAACATCCTCAACAAGGAATTACTAATGCAGCTTCACGAATCAGGCATCTCAGCTCCGTCATGTACGCAAATTCATGGGAAATACGTCCTTCGTGCTTGCATCACAAACCACAGAACAACAAAAGCTCACCTCGAAGAACTTGTTAGAAAAGTAGCTGAAATAGGTAACACGTTAATAACAGACAAAGTTCAATACACACAAGCAACCATCAAATAGACCGCACTGAGAAGCCTCCCTATGGGGGAGGTTTGGTGGGGCACCACTCGTGCAGACAAGCCTCCCTACGGGGAGGTTTGGAGTGGTCCCCTTTGCATCGTAGCACACCTGCCTGCAGGCTTTAACAACCGATAAAGCAAACCCACAATTTGACTAATTTGGTGTATAAAATATCTTAACGCAGCTGAGAACAACGCATACAATAAGACAGTCGACAGAACTACTGCAACTAAACCTATACTACACTCGACTCGCCATCCTACTGTTGATCAGCACCTTCAAACTACCTTCAACACCAGCCCCATACTGCTGAATATACCCCTGTGTAACGGCGTTAGGCTTTCCTTTTGCATGCGGAGCAATTTGCAAAAAGGCTCCTTTTCCTGCCTGCCGACAGGCAGGTTTGGTTACTTTCGGAGCCTGTCCCGATGCAGATAGGGAGAGAAGCAAAAAAAGTAAAAAGAAATGGTGGAATAGCTACGTCGCGAATCCTCAAACAGCTAAATAGATAGCATAACCCAGTACTCGGCCGGATGTTAATCCACAAGAAAAAAGACAGATGATAGAACTCCGCAAGCCGAATCCATAATGGGGCCTTTGTTGGAGGAAGACAGACCCTGAAATCAGCAGTTCTGCAGACTCACCTTCCTGCCGATGAATGGGACCCTCCAAGTGACCTCCAACACCAGCCCCATACTGCTGAATATACCCCTGCGTATCAGCGTTAGGCTTTCTTTTTGCATGCGGAGCAATTTGCAAAAAGGCTCCTTTTTTTGGTTACTTTTTTTGGAGAAGCAAAAAAAGTGACAAAAGATGAGTGGAGCTATTAATGTTGAATCCTAAGAGAAATCTGACCAGAGTGAAGAACGCCCACTCGCGCTGTATAATAAACCACAGGAGAAAAGTCGATAGAACTACTTCAGCCAAACCCATGACAGGGCCTTTGTTGGAGAAAGGTAGACTCTGAAATCCGCAGTTCTGCAGACTCACCTTCCTGCTGATGAATGGGACCCTCCAAGTGACCTCCAACACCAACCCCATACTGCTGAATATACCCCTGCGTATCAGCGTTAGGCTTTCTTTTTGCATGCGGAGCAATTTGCAAAAAGGCTCCTTTTTTGGTTACTTTTTTTTGGAGAAGCAAAAAAAGTGACAAAAGATGAGTGGAGCTATTAATGTTGAATCCTAAAAGAAATCTGACCAGAGTGAAGAACGCCCACTCGCGCTGTATAATAAACCACAGGAGAAGAGTCGATAGAACTACTTCAGCCAAACCCATGACCGGGCCTTTGTTGGAGCTAGACAGTCGACAGTCGAAGACCTGAAGATGATTATACTCATCAGACGATCAGCACCCTCTACCTGACCTCCAACACCAGCCCCTTGCAGCTAAATAGGACCCAGCGTAACAGCGTATAGCCTTCTTTTTGCCCGCGGAGCGATTGGCAAAAAGGCTCCTTTCTTTGGTTACTTTCGGAGCCTGTCCCGATGCAGATCGGGAGAGAAGCAAAGAAAGTGACAGAAGATGAATATAGCTGTCTTTGCCGATGCCGAAAGAAATAGCTGATCAGCAGGAAGAAAGCCCATTCGCTGGAAAGTAACCACTAAGAGAAACAGACGATAGGGCCTGTATTGGAGTTTAGTTGCAGATGATTGACGGCAACTACACAGACTTCAACTCCGCTGCCCAAGAAAACCCTCTAACTGACCTCCAAGGTAATCGCCGCAAATCCATTAAATGATAAAGGCCCTATTGAAGAATCAAAAAGGCCTAAGTTATAATCCAATACTTATTACCAGATTCAAAAATGAATCCAATCACTAACTGTTGTCAACAAACTAATGCTTAATAACTACCCGCTTCGAAACCACCGCCTTCGCCCCCCTGATAACTACATTATATACCCCCGCCGCAACTCCCCTCGTACCAAACGCATACTCATTACCACCATTTGAGTTTAACCTCATCAACTCCTTCCCTGTTATATCACTAAGTACTATTACCCCCTCAAATCCACTCCCTGTTCGCACATGAATCTGTTGATCCGCAGGATTAGGATAAATCGAAGCATTTAATGCTGCAATCACTTCAACATCACTTGGGAAAGCCTTATCATACAATGCAAAATCATCAACAGCCGCCTCAACAATACTAGAACCACCTTCATCCTCACCAATAAACTTTAGCATCACCTTACTACTGCCAGGTAAGAACTCACGCACGTTGAAAATCCGTCTTCTCCAGTTGTGGTCCGACTTCTTGGTACGCTCGACATACTTGCTCCAATAAGGCGCAGCACTATCTTTGATCATCACCTTCCAGAAGTCCTGATTTGGTGAGGTGCCGCGACTATTAGTATACCATCGGAAATATTCTATTATTGGTTCAACATAGTTACTTATATCAAACACCGGTGTCACCACCGTAGTCCGTCCTATCGAATTCGAACTCGGTGCATCCACGTCTGCATCGCCTATTGGGGAAGTTGTTGAAGAAGCATTGCCTGTCACCAGGCACTTTCCTGTAGTCCCGGTGGTATGATCCGAGCCCGGCTGTACAGGCAAACTTCCTATGACAGTATTAACATACGAACCTACAGGCGCTTCCTGTACCCATATGCCACCTGTGGCGTTGTCACCGACGAAATTACCAACAGTCCATCCTGGGAGGCTACCTTCAAAGTCAATATTAAGAGTTGAGTTAACACCTACCCCAAACTGGTAAGGAATGGTGTGGTCTGCAGGATACCCCTCTGGACGAAAACCTTCCGGAAACGTAGCATTCTTGTGGGAAAATGTATCATAGATAGCGAAATAGTAGTCTACGAGGGAACCCGCAGGTTGACCAGGTATCTGGCCTGAATAACTAAGTCCGCCATTATCAATCATATCCAGAGAGTCCCAGACTCCGGTTCTGTTTCGATAGAATAATTTAACGCCCTGCAAATAATTCGGTACTGAAACATTGAGGTTGACTCCTATTGTAATTGGGGCGTTCTCGGGTTGATTAGGAACTTCCACATGATTCAAGCTTGCATCTCCCAATAGGTGGATCCCATGCTTAGCAAATGCAGTAACAATTGGAATAAAATGTGGTGTTCCATTCACCAGGATGTTGTCGTCATCGTCATTCAACAAAGCAGAAACTAAAACCTGGTGGTAAACATCGCCCTCTGTACCATTCGGACCATCAGGGAGATCGTAAAAGGTTGCTGCAAATAGTTGTGACATCGTATCTACGCTATTAATATTGACAGCCACATCCCACCAGGCACCCGCAATGATTTCCCCGTCATCATGCACTTCACCTGTGATATCTTGAGGGTAAACCTTAGGAGCTAGGTCATATTGTCGCTGGGAGCCACCACCAATGTAAAAACCTCTCCCATAATGAGGGTCTCCCGTAAGACTAATTGCCCAGATATCCGAGCTTCCTTCATTCAAAGCTCCATTCACCATAGGCCCGACGCCATGCCAGGTATAAAATCGATTCGAAATCGCGTGGCCATACTCGTGGTAAATGACGTCAGGACACAAGGAAGAGGCGTTGCACCCTCCACCCTCAGGGAAAAAATTTATTGATGAACCATTATAAAAAGCATTGCATGTACCGGTAACGTCAATATTTGTTTGCATTTGATTATCAAGCAACGTGAACGCCGGGAAGAATCCTTTCATAAAATCATGGATCTTATTCACGTGATAATAGGCATTCACATGCCGGTCACTGGATGGTGAAAGCACTGGGAAAATAGAAGTTCCTCCAATATTCAGGATTTGTTCCTGGTGTGATGGTGTTATATTCCCAGATGCAACAGCTCGAACTTTCGCCCACTTACCTTCCAGGTTGATCGTTGCTGCAATAGGCGTCGTCAGGGAACTTTCTGTGAAATACCCGGCAGTATCCGTGTAAAAATTGCCTCCATTTACAGTAATGAGTAAATTTTTCAGTGGCTCAATGGAGGCGGCCACTGTGGGATTTTGTGTATAGACTGACCCTTTCACCGTTAGATCCACGGTTTGCATAACAGCATTTGATTGATATAATACAACCCCTGTAACTGCATCAACGTATCCATGAAGATCAACTGGCAACACCTTACCTCGTCCCTGGACTCTGAACGGATATGCAGGGCGTAGATGGTATCCCATCGAGGATGGTACCGGAAACCACACCCAATTATCATCTATTTCCTGCTCCGTTATCTGAAACCCTGTAAGACTTTGCACCACGCCCTCCAAAATCCCGGATGAATGCTCTATCGAAGAAGCACCCTCGGTGAGTCTGCCATAACTTTTCATTTGCAGGCGCTCTAGTCTGCCACCCTGAGTAAACCGGAAATTTAGTTTTGAGAAGATCACCTTGCGCCCTTGAATAGATTGTTCATACGTTAGAAAGGTAGCATGGCCAGCCTGATGGTTGCGTACCTTGGTCCATTCTCCTGCCACAAGCTCAAAATCGACAAGAAAATCCTGGAAGCAATGCTCCACCTTCTCCTCCAGCGTATTCCCTTGCATGGGAACTGCAGACCCGAAAATGTCGGTAAACAATCCGCTGATCGGATCCACCTTCACCATCATATCTGGCAGATAGTCTTGCACCTTAGCTACACTATTGCTCCTCACCTGGCTTTGCTGCGCAAGCAGTCTGTAGCTTGAAAAAGCAGATACATTATAGTCATTTCTTTCCTCCTGTGCGGTAGCAGACAACGTATAAATTGTCAGGCACAGAACCAATAGTCGCGATTTCATTACCAGGTATTATCTTTTATTTAAGAAGCAGACGAAGGAGATCCGTCATAGTACTCATTGCTTTTGGCACGACTTATTATTGGACTAAAAACTTACCTCTTGCCTTTATATTCCCGTTACTCAGTTCTACAAAATAAATCCCCGGTGTTAATGTCGATACATCTAACTGAAGTCCATCATTTGCGTTCTGGTCTCGACCAAATGAATGTACTTTCACCTGCCTGCCTGTAATATCGCTGACCACGACAGTTGAGGCTCCTGTCATCTTCGCCTGCGGAGCTATCCGGACGATGTTCTTAGCCGGATTAGGGTAAATATCAAGCGAAACAGTGTTTCCGACCAAACTTGCTTCGATAGTTGCAACGCTGTTAGTGCCATCAACAAACGTTATAGTGTTACAATCGTAGTTGTTCGAAGTATCGCCATCAGGTATTACCGAAGTGCCCCTTGCTATAATACCGGCAACGCAAAATTCAATGGGATCTGGTGGGGCGTTATTTACTGTAAAGCTCACAGATACCTGGGCTGTATCATTGACATTCTTGGTGCTTGACATTGTTAGCTGTACTGGACTTTGCAACCCCGTGAATTGAAAGATCAAAAAATCCCCGGCCTGGATCTGATCAGGACCCAGGTTCCGGATGTAAAAATTCATATTAATTTGTTGCCCGAGGTACAATATGGCCTGATCTGCAGGACTTGTCAAGACAACCTCCACATCAATAGAATCCTGCGCACAAACCTTTTGAGGAAAACTTCCAATTACAATCAGTATCAGAATAAATACTTTCTTCATCATTTTAGTTTTAGTTGGTTAATAATATCTGTTGGGATGTTAGTGAATATTTCGCACATAGATCGTGGACTATATTAATTCTTGGACACTCTGTTTGTTAATACTCCCTAAGGCTGCTCGCTGCTATAGACCTATAACAAAGTAAACACGATTGGAGATTGAATATTAGAGTATAAATACGGAAGTTGGCAAATAGAGTAGAAATACGGATCAAAAAACGAGTAGAGATACCAAAAGAAAATATTTCTTAAAAACCTCAGCTTGTAGACTAATACCACCACTTAAGAGAGGAATACTTGAAAATTTTCCGATGCGAAAGCTTGTGACAGTGGGCATTTACCTGTCGACATTTGTCGTCTGGCAAATCGCCTCAATTTCCACGAGCATATTATCAAACAACTTACCAATGGGAACGATAGCTCTCGCCGGCTTATGCTCGCCAAAAAAACTGGAATAAACCTTGTTAACCTTATCCCACAAACTAATGTCAGTTATAAAAACAGTTACCTTCAGGATTCGCTCAAGGCTGCTTCCTCCTGTCTCGGCTATAGCCAAGAGGTTCTCCAGCGCCTGTGTTGCCTGTTCTTCAATAGAGCCATTAGATAGTTTTCCCTTAGTAGGATGGATCGGTAGTTGCCCTGAAATAAATAATAACCCATTGCTGCTCACCGCTTGGGAGTAATGACCTACAGGTAAAGGTGCTTTTGTAGTTTCAATTGTTGTAATCATTGTCTGTTTAGTTTGGTTTTCTCACTATTAAGGTGGTAAGAAATTGGGATGAGTTAGAGAGGGTATACGCAGTCTGTTACTTGTTTACGGAAAAACAGGTCAAACCTACTGTCACGACATCTGGAAAAACAGAGTATAAACACTCAACTAACCAACTTTGACGCTGGCACTCCGCAAACAAGTGACCAGAGAAGTCACTTTCATTTGCCAACCAGTAAGGTGCAAAACGTTGTAAACACCGCCCTCATCTCATCAACATGATTTTCATTGCTTGATAGCCCAACAAAACTCACCCTAAATTCACAAATTTACTCCTGCAAAAAGGTGGTAGACCCATACAGATCAAGAAACCCCTTTACACTTTCAGTCACCTCAAGCTCAGGTCCAAACCTCCCATCAAACACAGGCTCCATAGCTTTCAAAGCAAGTGGTATATGCCCCGACCAAACCTCATTCCTTAAGTTCTCGTCACCCTTAGGTCCCCCACTCCTCACTTTAGCAGATGCGCTTTCGATTGCAACCTTCACTACCATGGTTGCCTTCAACTCCTGCTCACTTCCAACCGGTACCTCATCCCATCTACCTCTGATAATATTCTCGGTTATGATCTTTAGCCCGTCCAGTCTCTCTTCCTTGTCAGTTACTAGTTCAGCCTTACCGAACAAAACAACGGATCAGTAATTGACAGAAGTATCAAATAACGACCGCGCAAGGACGATACCATCCAGGTGGGTAACTGACACGCAAATGATCTGCCCATCTAAGATTGAGTTGAGCATCTGGTTCTTCGAGGAACCATGCAGGTATATAGAATCACCCCTCCGCTCATAGGCCGTTGGGATCATCATGGTTGTCCCATGGTGACTAAAACCTACGTGACAAAGAAACACGGCATCAAGGATATTATATACCGACTCCTCATCATTCACCTGCCTGTTTGATCCACGCGTAATTTTATTGAACTCCATTTATGTGTGGTCTTTATTAGATTGACAAATGTCACCAAATCTGAAACAGGAAATCTAAGGGTTTATACCTCATTACTATCTTTTGCCAATAGCCCAAATCGCTAATCGCCTGGTGCAAATCTTAATCCACAACTCGTCAATCGTAACTCGAAAACTGAGCGTCAGCGAAGTCCCGACCCTTCGGGATCGAAAATCTAAAATCCTCTTCTCTAGTCTCCCGTCGGAACAATCGCACTCGTTTCAACCATCAACATTATAGTTCTTTTTGGTGCCCTGGTTCTGTGTACCACGCCCTTGCTCACAGTAACACCCTGACCAGGATTCAATTCAATTGTTCTATCCTTCAGGTCCACAAGTAACTGACCATCCAGGACGAAGAAAAACTCGTCATCATTGTCATGCTTGTGCCAGTGGTACTCTCCTTCAATTATCGCTACACGTACAACACTGTCATTGACTCTGGTTAGTGTTTCGTTATACCACTTGTCAGTGCATTCCCTTACGATTTGTGGTATGTCGATCACTTGAAAATGCTCATACCTCACATCCAGCTTGGTCACGTAATTATACTCGTTCTCCATAATATAAATATAGATGTTCTGGCTTTCTTCCCCCGAACAACTGGGACCTCCCTCGCGAGGTTGCAGCTGTTCCAGCGTTAAGTTGACTTTCAACGACTCGAAACACGTAGCTTCTGTATCGTGACTCGTAAACCGAGTGCCAGCGAAGTCCCGACCCTTCGGGATCTTAAATCATAAATTGTATCTACTTCCTCACCCTCGTAGTCGCCTTATGTCGAACCGGAAAATTGACAGAATTGGCAATGAAGCAGTGCTTGTTAGCATCAGAATGAATCGCCTCTGCTTTCGCAAGCATTGAGTGATCTAGTACTTCAACCTCAGGTTTAAGAATAACCTCAACAAAGTGCCCGCCTTCAGCGGTTTCCGCCATTACACCTTCGGCTTTGTCGAGATACTTCGTAACTACCACCCCTGCCGACGCACATAAATGAAGGTACCATAGCATATGACAGGTTGAAAGTGAAGACACCAACATTTCCTCTGGATTATGCTTTGTAGGGTCACCCCTAAAGGCTGGATCTGACGACCCCAATATATCAGCTTTGTTATTCACCCTGATAACATGGCTCCTTTCATAGGCTTGATAAGCCTTTGTACCCTCTCCCTTGTTACCTGTCCATTCAACGATTACCTCATAAAGATGTTTCTTATCCATATACAGAAAATAATATTAAGCTATCTGCCTTCTCTAGTCACGCTCACCCAGGGATAAATCCATCTTCTAAACTCCCCCACTCCTCAACTCCTCAATTTCTCAACTCCTGAACTTCTGCAGATGAAAACTTCATTCGTCTCCGTATCAAATATCAACATCCCCTCCTCTGTCTCATTAAGTTGAGCAAGCAACTCGCCATTGCCTCCCCAGATTCCGGATTGACCAGTACTCAGGAAGTTATCACAAAAGCCGATACTGTTAGACATCACTACAGGCATATCGTACTTCCTGGCTATCTCAGGGTAGTGCCTATACGCTTTGGTTACAGCATGCGCTGGCTTTGCAACACTTGCGAGATAGATTTCTGCTCCCATTTCGAAGGCGTCTTCTGCATGCTTCGGCATGAGAGACTCATAACAAATAGCAGGTGCAATAACGCAACCTTTAACCTTCAACAATAACTGCTCATCCCCTTCTGTGAAATAGGGCAACTCGTCTTCATGTACATACTGCTTCGAATAGCTCATCCTCGGTTGTGCTGGATGAAAGATCACCATACTGATGCGAATACCCATTGCAGTTTTTTCAGGTATACCAACACAAATAACAACACCCTTTGCATCTGAAACACCCTGAAACGCGTCCGATCGCTCATCATCAACCGTCATAGCCAGCTTCTTAGCTAAATTCGGTTCATATCCGGTAAGTGACAACTCAGGAAAAAAGATCAGGTCTGCACCCTTCTCGACAGCCTCGCTAACAAGTGCCAGATGCTTTTGAATATTCGCCTGAATATCCCCCTTAACTGCTTCTGTTTGTACAGCACAGATTTTCATCCTTATGTTATTGATAGTTCCTTTACATAATGTACTCCCTCACCGATAAACCCCTGCCTGTAGTAAAACGCATGTCCCCTGAAGTTCTGAACATACGCATCAAGCATCGCCACGTCACAACCTCTGCGCTTTCCCTCCTCCAGCATCCAGTCCAGCAGCATCTTTCCAACGCCCTTTGATCGGTACTTCTCATCAACAACAAAGTTGTCCACCTCGATGTATTTACCACAGTATAACTTAGCAGCTATCCAGTAACCCGAGACACCGACGCATTCCTCACCTTCGTAAGCCGCAACCTGGGAGTAGTTATGTGGCACCATTAAGTCAAGGAGCTCCTTATACCGTTCCAGGCTAAGATTCGGCGTCAACTGGCGGATCAAAGGTAAATGAGGTAGCATCTCTTCAATGGTGAGAATAGCTCTGATCGTAATTGTGGACTTGCTACTCATGCATCAATGAAGCTGACCACTCAGTTTGGATGCAGCTTCGCTTGTGGTGTTATAGTGCAATTCAGCTGCTTTTAAGAATCCTGTCACCAACTTGTGAGGCTTATCAGCAGTGGAATTATCCTGTGGCACAAATAAGGTCCCAATAAAGAACGGGTGATGCTTTATCTCCATAATTCTTGCACCTTTCTTCTCGTCCGTACCCACAATGTCAAAATGATTCTTTACAAACAGCTCCTCATAGTCTGGATTCAGCCCAAAATTGCAATAGTATTGCTCTGTGACGCTGTGGGACTGGTAGGCCTCAAAAGCTTTTGAGTGTGCATTTGTTATCTGAACCTCTAGTGGAGCACCTTTGAGGTTACAGCTAAGTGGGTTCACAACAAGGTTGGAAGCATAAGGATCATGCTCTGCGTGTTCAGCATCTGCAATCCCAATGACATTCCTGGCAAATTCTATTACCATGTGTTGAAACCCGCCACAGGTTCCGATGGTCGGGACTTTATGCTCCCGGGCGTATTTTATGATTGACAGGGCGCCGGCCATGCTCTTATAGGGACTACCAGGCGCAATGAAGAATCCATTGTATTTTTTGGCAAGTTCATCAGGTATTCCTTGTATTTCATCTGTTGGGATCCACTCAGTGGTAACATCTGATTGGATGAAACGTTTTGCATGCTCAATAGCATCATTGGTAGCAAGGTGAAGCTTATAGTCTTCATCAAAATCGCCAATTATTGCAATATTCATAGCCATAAATTAAATACCGGAGGAAAGAATGTAGGTTGTATGCCTCAAATTTCCCAATTTTCACGTGAACAAATAAGGGTATAACTACTCATTTTATCAAAAGACTGACTTCCTACTTTTGCAAAAATTCCTTGTCCATGCATTTTTTCTTCACTTTATAGATCCAAGCCGGCATTTATGACTGCATCAATTAGCCGCCACAGAAAAAGATCTTAAGCAGATCCTCGACATCTACAATGATGCGATAGTAAACACAACAGCTGTCTATCAGTACAAGCCGCAGACGCTCTCCGATCGGGAAAAATGGTTCAGGGATAAAAAAAACGGTAACCTCCCCGTCCTGGTCTCAACCGAGGATGATATAGTAACAGGTTTTGCCACTTTCGGTCCATTCAGAGCCTGGCCGGCATACAAATACTCTGTTGAACATTCAGTGTATGTCCATCCCGGTCACAGAAGAAAGGGAATAGCAAAGGAATTACTCAAAAAACTCATAGAGCTCGCAGAAAACAACTCAGTGCACACGATCATAGCTGGCATCGATGCCAATAACGCTATTAGCATCGACCTGCACCGTCAGCTCGGATTTCTTGAGATTGGACATATAAAGGAAGTAGGCTTCAAATTCAACACCTGGCTCGACCTTAAGTTTCTGCAGCTAATACTCAGAACTCCTGAGAACCCAAATGAGAATGAGTAAACACCCTTACAGATGTGAACTACTCTGTTATGCTTGGAATATCTAACCCACGTACCTTTATTAAATTGAAATGATAATTTCAACTACCAACGCAGAACACTACATATGGGGGTCCAATTGCCATGGCTGGCATCTACTTAAGACAGATTCCCTCAGCGTCATTCAAGAAAGTATACCTCCAGGAACGTCAGAACAACTTCATTATCACGAAAACGCTCAGCAACTATTCTATATACTGTCTGGTACAGCAACATTTGAACTGGATGCCCAACAGATAGCCGCCCAACCAGGCGAGAGCCTTCATATCCCACCTGGCACTAGTCACCGCATTTCAAACAATCACAACATCGACCTCACCTTTATCTTAGTCTCCCAACCCAAAGCCCACGGCGACAGGATCAACTTATAAGTCGTAAAAAATGAAATCCTAAATCAAAGCCAGTGGCAAAAAATAGATAATAGGTCAACTTCATCCAAACCAACTATCCTCCAGCACTAGCCCTCGCAACTAAATAGAATTGGAAGCCAGAAACTCACTTTGTAAACCAAAACATAGGTAAAAATATGGATGAAAAAGCTTCTTCAGCCGACCCTATGATGGGGCCTTTGTTGAAGCCAAAACCTCTGACGAATAGCTCCCTCCAACTGACCTTCAACAGCAACCAAATGCCGGTGAGGAGCGGCCTGCGCAACAGCGTATAGTTATCTTTTTGCCGTGGAATAACTCACAAAACTATAGCTATCTTAAAGGCTATCAGGGGGGAAAAATCAGGGAACCTAAGCCCGGCAGAACAGTAGTACCTAATGGAGTCTAAGTAAAGCTGTTCAAAATTCGGAATGCCCAACTCGCTATAGAAATTCTGTCACGAATGGAACACAGCTCAATGAGCAACAGCAGCCGAACACATGATGGGGCCTTGTTGGAGCTAGGCTGCCCACTGTCAGAGACCTGAAGATGACTATACTACATCAGTCGACCATCGCCCTCCAACTGACCTCCAACACCAGCCCCATGCAGCCAAATAGACCCCTGCGTAATAACGTCCGGCCATCATCTTGCCGCGGATTAACTTATAAAACCATAGCTATCTTAAAGGCAATCAGTGGGGAAAGAATCAGGAACCAAAGCCCGGCAGAACAGTAGCACCTAATGAAGTCTAAGTAAAGCTGTTCAAAATTCGGAATGCCCAACTCGCTATAGAAATTCTGTCACGAATGGAACACAGCTCAATGAGCAACAGCAGCCGAACACATGATGGGGCCTTGTTGGAGCTAGGCTGCCCAATATCAGAGACCTGAAGATGACTATACTACGTAAGTCGACCGTCGCCCTCCAACTCACCTCCAACACCAGCCCCCATGCAGCCAAATAGTACCCTACGTAATAAGGTGGGGTCATCTCTTTCTAGGCAGACTCCACATAGGCACCTAGCGGTCCTATACGAGGATCCACTAGGGAAAGAATCAGGGAACCTAAGCCCGGCAGAACAGTAGCACAACAGCTAAATTTATAGACCGCCGGAAAAGGGCGTCTTTTTTCCGGCTTGTCTTTTTGCTTACTTTTTTGACTAAGAAAAAAGTAAGAAAAAGCTAGATTGAGTTAGTAAAGTTGATGTAAGCAATAAGCTTAAGCAGTGGCACGATAGTCTTACTCGCACCGAACGAACAACCCCAGAAAGGTTTTTATAGTAGCTAACTGAATAGATATGTTCTTGCTTCGAATCACAACCTCATCCTCCTAACCAACCCAAACGGCGTCACCACCGGATCAACAACAAACTGCGCCTGCAAATAATACCCCTCCCGCTCACTCATAACATCCCTGATAAAATCCAAAAGCCCATCATCGTTCAAATCCCTGATCAAAGGCCGCGCTGCCCTGCTGAAAAGCAACCGTTGGTACAACTCCTCCTCACTAACCTTCAGATAAACCGTCTGCCCCACCCGATTCATCCACTCCATATTATCACCAAAACAAGGAGTACCTCCACCCGTCGCAACAACAGTATTAGTGTAACGCTCAGTGCTTCTCAACACCTCTGATTCAATCTCCCTGAATCCAACTTCTCCTTTCTCTTTAAAAACCTCACTGATCGAAATGCCACTCTTGTCTGCAACGAGTTCATCCAGGTCAACAAAGGCCCATCTTAAAAACTTAGAAAGCCTGCTTCCATAGGTTGTTTTACCGGCTCCCATAAAACCGACCACGTAAATCTTCATTGTTCAATACTATTACAATGGATGAAAGCTCGAACAGCCAGGGAATACGACTGCAGACCAAACCCTGAAATGCTCCCCATACAATATGGAGCAATCACAGAATGCCACCTGAACTCCTCCCTGGCAAATACATTAGAAATATGCACTTCAATGACAGGAACGCTAATCGCCGCTATCGCATCTGCTATTGCAATTGAAGTATGGGTATAAGCCGCAGCGTTTAGAACAACCCCACTATACACACCGTCTGCCTCTTGCAAACTGGTAACAATAACCCCTTCCTCATTCGACTGGGAATAGTCCAATTCTACTTGCGGAAAGTCCCTTCGTAACTTCGCAAGAAACTCTTCAAAGGTTTTAGACCCATAAACATCCGGCTCTCTCGTGCCCAAAAGGTTCAGATTCGGTCCATTCAGAATAAGCAATTTCATGATCATGTATAAGCTTTATGAATCAACATCAGGTCCGCCTGTACCATGGCTGTCACCGCCTCAACCACCACCGGAACTCTCAAAGCGATACATAGATCGTGTCTGCCCTTTACCTGGAAAGCTTCCACCGACTTCGTCTCCTGGTTCCATGTCCGCTGTACAGCAGGGGTCGAACTAGTTGGCTTGACTGCAACTCTAAACACCAGTTCATTCCCATTGGTAATACCACCGTTGATCCCTCCGGCATGATTAGTCCTGGTGGTACCATTTTCGTCAATAACAGCGTCGTTGTGTTCACTCCCAGTCATTCCTTCAGCTTTAAACCCGCTGCCGAACTCAATCCCTTTGATGGCTGGTATGGAAAACACCGCATGACTGATCAGCGACTCAACCGAGTCAAAGAATGGCTCACCTAACCCTACATCCAATCCGTTTACCCGGCACTCGACAATACCTCCAATACTATCCTGACGTTCAATAGCCTTGCTGATCGCAGCGTCAATATCTGGTTCGCCACCAGCCTCAACGAGTTTTGCGGAGATCTCAATGCCTTGCAGTATTCTTTTTGCAATAACACCGGAGGAGACCAACCCAAGGGTCAGCCGACCACTGGAGTGACCGCCCCCTCGGTAATCATTAAATCTATTGTACTTCGTTTGCAAGACAAAATCCGCATGACCAGGCCTGGGTGTCTGCTGGATAAGCTCATAGTCGGCAGAGACTGTCTGCTCATTCTTAAATACGATAGTGATTGGCGCTCCTGTGGTCTTACCGTTAAAAACTCCGCTGACTATCTCAGGTGCGTCAGTTTCCTTCCTGGGAGTCGTGCCTGGAGCGCCCGACTTTCTCCTTTGAAGGTCGGTATTGAAGTCAGCTGCGCTGAGTGGAATACCAGCCGGACACCCGTCTACAACAACGCCTAACAGCACCCCATGAGACTCACCAAAGATGCTGGTCCTGTATATTCTTCCAAAACTGTTCATGATGTAATTGTTTGCTCACTGCTTTGATGATGAATGCCGCCGAGAGCAGATAAATCTTTAAAAAAATCCCTATAGGATTTACCCACCGCCTCTGATCCCAAGATCAGCGTGTCTCCATTGGCATTCAATCCGCCAACTGTTGCAGCCATAGCGATCCTGTGGTCTTGATGACTGTCAACAGCCCCTCCCACCAGCCTTGATCTGCCTGTGATCACCAATGTGTTGCCACGGCTTTCGTGAGTCACTTCAAATGACCTCAGCATGGATTGTATGGATGCTGCCCTGTTGCTCTCCTTCTCATATAGCCTGTCAAGCCCAGTAATATGACTTTCACCCTTGCATAGTGATGCATAAATGGAAAGTACAGGAAACAGGTCCGGACAATCAGTTGCGCCAAACTTAAAACTGTCCGGCTGCTCTGGCCCCGACCGTACAATCAAACTACCATCCCGCCATTCATGGTAAACGCCCGTCTCTATCAGGACTTCTAAGATCCTCCTATCAGCTTGCGTCGATTCCGGATCTAGGCCTTTGAGGGTTATATCGCCATTCAGTGCACCTGCAGCAATCCAGGCTGCTGCACTACTCCAATCTCCCTCTACCGTTGCTGCAACGAGATCGATCTGCTCAAATTGCTGCGGATCAATGATAAACCTCTGGTAACGCTCATTGGCGATATATTTTCCATAACGGGAAAGAATGTTAAGTGTGAGATCAACATAGGGCTTGCTTACCAGACCCTTAGCCGAAATGCTGACACTTTCTTTCGCTGTGAAGGCATAAACAATTAGCAAGGCAGTCAGGAATTGGGAGCTGAGTCCTCCATCAATCTCTATAGACTTTGGATTGAGAGGCCCCTTGATTTGTATAGGCAATCTTTCGTTGAATCCTTCCATATTGATACCAAGTTGTGAAAAGATCTCTTCAAATGGTTGCATCGAACGGCGAAGCAGACTGCCGCTGCCTGTTATCTTTACTTCATGCGGACTAAGCGCCGCAATGATCGTGAACAACCGGCATGACAGGCCGCTTTCACCACAATCCAACTTCCCTGAGACATCAACAAAACCGTTAGACTTTATTGACAGGACGTTAGGTGACAGGTTCGTTACTTCTGCGTCCATTTGTTGTATAAGTCGGAGCGCAACTTGATCATCCTCCGACCGGCCTACATTTCTGATGATGGTGGTTCCTCTATGCAGCACGGCAGCAGCATAATATCGCTGCATCATGCTTTTTGACGGGGGAATTTGGATGGTTCCTTTAAGCCGTCCTGGTTGTATGATTGTATTCATCGCGGTATTGATATAAAGCTTTGTTTATCTCTTCAAATGATATGTTCCTGATAATGGGTACGCCCAACTGCTCCAACAGGATAAAATCTACTCCGGCTCCATTTACTTTCTTATCCCTCATCAGCCTGTCCATGATTTGTCCCGGATCAAGTTTCATATGTACTGGAAGTCCATATCTCGTCAATACTTCTTCGATTCGCCTGCGTACAGAAACGTCTAGTCCTGTGAGCTTCTCAGAAACCATACAGGCCACCAGCATACCTAAGCCCACTGCCTGGCCATGGGGGATTTTGTTGACTACTTCGATACCATGACCCGCAGTGTGACCGAAATTCAGGATCTTTCTCCTGCTGCTTTCAAACTCGTCCTCGGCAACTATCCCTTCCTTGATCATTACGCACTTCTCTATTACTGCCTCCAACTCAGTGATGCTCTGCTGATAATGCTCCGACGTGGCAGACTCAAGGGTTTGCATCAACTTGGGATCAGCAATGGCTGCATATTTGATGATCTCTGCAAATCCAGAACTCCACTCTTCCCTGGGTAACGTTTTAAGGAGAGAGGTGTCAAACTGCACAAAATCCGGCTGCCTGATTACGCCCACCATATTCTTATACCCGGAAATATTCACTCCGTTCTTGCCTCCTATCGCTGCATCTACCATCGCTAACAGTGTAGTCGGGACAAATCCAAAGCGCATTCCTCTCATATAGATGGAAGCTGCAAACCCGGTCATATCTGTGATCACCCCACCACCAAAGCCTATCAATCGCCAGTGTTTGTTAGCGCCTATACGCAGAAGCCGTTTGATGATCACGGCTACTGTATGCAGTTTCTTCAATCCCTCACCAGGATTGATCACTATAGTCTCATACCGGCGAAGTTGACTATTGTAGTGGTTGGCCAGTGTCGAATCCGTTACAATTACGGTGTTTTCCATTGATACATCTAAGACATTCCTGCGCCCTTTACCATACCACCTCGTGTAAGCTCCGTCAGAAACCACTCCTTCTATGGCTGCCATCCCGCTACAGCTTTTAATTGGTTGATCTTCTCTAACAGTGCAGTCGATTCCGCAAAGTTCAGGGTCTGCTGACCATCACTGAGTGCTTCTTCGGGCCGCTCATGTACCTCATAGATCACTCCATCTGCTCCCGCAATCATTGCTGCAAGTGCGATCGAGGACACATGTTCCCTGATGCCTATTCCATGGGAGGGATCTGCTATAACGGGCAAATGGGATTTTTCTTTAAGTATAGGTATGGCATTGATATCAAATGTATTCCTGGATGCGTTCTCAAAGGTCCTGATACCGCGTTCGCAGAGGATCAGCTTCTCATTACCGCTGGAAAATATATACTCTGCAGACTGCAGGAGTTCCTCTATGCTGCCGCTCACACCACGCTTCAGTAATACGGGCTTATCCACTTTGCCCAGCGCATGCAGCAGGTTAAAGTTCTGGGAGTTCCTCGCGCCAACCTGGAACACGTCCACATAGTCATGCATCTGCTCGATCTGGTCCACTTCCATCACTTCCGATATGATACTCAACCCAAAGTCTTTGGAGATTCGGTGAAACAGTTCTAATCCTTCCATACCCAGTCCCTGGAAAGAATAAGGTGAGCTTCTGGGCTTGAAAATGCCTCCGCGCATGATGCCAACCTTGTTGGCCACCAGGTGCTTGGCTATCGACCAGACCTGCGCCTGGCTCTCAATCGCACACGGACCAGCCATAACAGCAAAGTCCTTGCCACCAATCACCTGGTTGCCAACTTCAACGGTGCTCTGTCTGACCTTCCACTTCCTGGAAACGAGCTTGTAGCTCTCCGAAACAATATGCACATCAGTCACACCAGGCAAAGAGCCAATCCTTCGTATGTCCGTCTTTGATTTTGAGATGCAAACAAGGTAAGCACCGGCTTGTGTTGTGACTTCGGTAACGCTACTTCCCTCAGCCTTTACTTTACTGATAATAGACTGCTTGTAAGTATCCTCAAGATTTTGGTCAAGTTGTATGATCATGGAGTATCGATTGAACAAATTGGTGAATGGTGGTTGTCAAATCTTTTTTCCTGTTAGCAATGGTTCGGATGAAGCTGCTGCCTATGATAGCACCATTGACATACCGGCAAACGGTCTCAAATCCTTCCTTGTCGCTGATGCCAAATCCTGCTAATACCGGGTTCTTTAACTGCATACTACCAATACGCTCAAGGGCTGCTAACTGGTTATCACTGAAGCTGACTTCTCTTCCTGTAACTCCCGGACTGGTCACGAGATAAATAAAGCCGTTGGTCACTTCATCTATTGTTCTGATTCTATCTTCACTGGTGTCGGGGGTGATCAGGAAACACATAGTCAATTTCATTTCCTGAAATAGAACAGAGTAATGTTCCTGGTACTCTATATGGGGTAGATCTGGAATAATGAGCCCATCAATGCCGCAAGCATTGGCCTGCGAACAAAATCGTTCAACGCCATATTTGAACACCGGGTTGAAGTAGGTCATCAGCACGATGGGTATACTGGTTTCCTTCCTGATACCTTTCAATTCCTCAAAGAGGCCTTCAATAGTAAATCCTCCTGCTAGTGCTGCATGGTTGCTGTCCTGGATCGTCACCCCATCGGCCATCGGGTCCGAAAAAGGTATTCCAATCTCTATCAGGTCGGCTCCTGCTTTGGCAAGCTCTAGTACAATGGTTCTCGTACTGCTGAGTGCTGGATAGCCTGCCGTGAAATAGACGGACAAAACATCTTTATCGTTTGCTTTAAACAATTCCTCAATCCTGTTCATGTTGACTATGGCTTATATAGGTGGTCAGATCTTTGTCTCCCCGTCCGGACAGGTTGACAACGACATGATCAGTCTTCGCAAATGCAAGTTGTTCAAGCGCAGCAAACGCATGTGCAGATTCCAGGGCTGGTATGATTCCTTCGAGCCGCATGAGTCGGTATCCTGCTTCTAATGCTTCCTTATCGGTTGCTGACAGGTATTTTACGCGCTCCTGCTCATGTAGGCGCGCATGTATCGGGCCTATACCAGGATAATCAAGACCAGCAGAGATGCAATGGGGCTCAAGTACCTGTCCATCCTCCGTTTGCATCAGGCGCGTCATTGAGCCATGGATTACTCCAGGCGTGCCCTCCTCCATTGTAGCAGCAGTCTTGCCCGAACCAATCCCTTCCCCTGCGCCCTCAACAGCATAAAGCCGGACATCCTCATTTTCAAGGAAGTGATGGAAAGCGCCAATAGCATTACTACCGCCGCCTACACAGGCGATAATTGCGGTTGGGTTCTTTGCTGCAGACTGTGCCGTTAGTTGCACCACTATTTCTCTTCCTATAATGCTTTGGAAATGGGTCACCATCTCTGGATAAGGATCTGGACCAACAACGGAACCAATGATATAATGGGTATCCCTCGGATGTGCAATCCAGTCTCTGATTGCTTCGTTAGTAGCATCCTTCAGCGTCGCAGCGCCGTTGTGCACTGGCACAACTTCAGCTCCCAACAGTTTCATTCGTTCGACATTCGGCTGCTGCCTCGCCATGTCCTTCGCACCCATGTACACAATGCATTGCATACCCCTAAGAGCGCAGACTGTAGCGGTCGCCACTCCGTGCTGACCAGCGCCTGTCTCAGCAATGATCCTTGTCTTTCCCATGCGCTGTGCCAGCAGTATCTGCCCGATCGTATTGTTGATCTTGTGAGCGCCCGTATGGTTAAGGTCCTCACGCTTCAGGTAGATATTCGTCTGGCAATGTTCCGACAAACGGTTCGCATAGTATAATGGCGAGGGCCGGCCTACGTAATCCCGAAGCAGGATGTCCAATTCATTCTGGAAATCTACCTCCTGAATTATCGTCTTATAGGCAAGCTTCAGCTCAAGCACATTATTGTAGAGCATCTCCGGTATAAAGGCTCCTCCATAACGACCGTAATAGCCGTGTTTATCAATTGCGTATTTCATAAATTAGTTGTTCCAACAGGTCAATCCTTTTGTAGCCAGGCCTGAATTCAAACCTGCTGTTCACATCAATCCCCTTAAAATTGGGATTCCTGATCTTCTTTATGGCAGCAACATCACCCGGACCAATCCCGCCACTCAGGAAAAATGGTTTATCCAACTGGTATTTGTCAAGCAGATTCCAGTCAAACTGCTTCCCCGTCCCTCCATGCTGTTCTGAATAGGTATCGAATAGAAAGAACGTACAGGCTTTTACATAAGCACCCAGGCAACCAAAATCATCTGCCTCCTGTACGCCAAATGTCTTTATGACTGGTACTCTGGCATTCACAATCTCACAATACTGCACGTCTTCAGAACCATGTAGCTGCACATAGTCAAGTGCATAGCTATCCGCCGTTTCAAGCACTTCCTCGTAGGGCGCGTCCACAAACACCCCTACCTTCTTCACACTTGTAAGCTTCCTGAGGTATGTTTTGAGTGAGGGATAATCACCTACATAACGCTTCGACTCGCGGTAGAAGATCAGACCAATATAGTCTGGCGACAGCGCCACTACTTCCTCAATATTGGACCATTCCTTCAGTCCGCAGACTTTCAGTTGCATAGAGTTCATTAAGTCGTTGAATGAATTGGGCACAAGCCACACCCGGCCTGCTGGTGCTCATAAAGTGTTCGCCTATTAAGAATCCCTGGTACCCTACCCTCTTGAGCCTGCAGGCAATCTCTGGTGTATGAATCCCGCTCTCTGAAACCTTGATGAACCGATCTGGTATCAATGGATATATTTCGATAGAACGCTCCACATCGGTTACGAAGGTTTCCAGGTTACGATTATTGACACCGACAACATCTATATCATTGTTTAATAGCTGTAGTTCCTCTCCACTATGAACTTCCAGTAACACCTCAAGCTGTAGACTCTTCGCTACGCTGGTAAAGTGTAAAACCTGCTCCTCTGTGAGTATAGAAGCTATAAGCAGGATGGCATCAGCGCCTATTGATCTTGCTTCTACGATCTGGTATTCATCTATTACGAAATCCTTTCTCAATATCGGACAGTAATTGAACTGTCTGGCTGTGACCAGGTCTTGGTTAGTTCCGAAAAAAAATGGCTCGTCGGTTAATACGGAGAGCGCACTAGCCCCTGCTTGCATATAACCTATGGATGTTTGTTCAACCCGGATGTGTTTGTTGATCATTCCCCTCGATGGCGACCCTCTCTTGATCTCAGCGATAATGCCGCTCTTGTCCTTTCGTATCAGGTATTCACTGAGGGATACTACCGGACTACTGAAATACGCCGACTGCTCCAGCAGCTTTATGGGATACAGCATCTTCTTGCGCTCAACTTCAATGCGCTTTTGAGCAACTATGCGTTCAAGTATATTCATGAGAGATCAATTAGTTTATTTAGGGTTTGGTAAGCTTTACCTGATTGTAGCGATTCGGTCGCCATCTCTATGCACTCACTTAACCTTATCTCCGGTCTTGCACAGTGAATGGCAAAAGCACCATTGGCAATTACCACTACCTCTTGCTCCTTCGTACTATTTCCTTGTAGTATGCTGACAAACACCTTCGCTGCATCTTCAATTGTTCCTCCTCCATGTAAGTCTTTGGGCTGCACGCTGCTGAATCCTATATCCTCTGGACAATACACACGAGCCCCATTCCTTCCAACCGACTTGAATTTCCCTGTCAGCGAAATTTCGTCATAGCCGTCCACACTGTGCACAATGGTATAGCTGCGCTCCGTCGCTTGTAAGAGGTATTGATACCTCCTGATGTCCGAATGCCTGCCAACGCCCAGCAACAGGTTACCCGGTGAAGCAGGGTTGATCAGCGGGCCTAGCAGATTAAAAATAGTCTGTACTCCTAAATCTCTTCTCACCTGCTTCATCCTGGCCATTAATGGATGAAACAATGGTGCATGCAGAAAACAGATATTTGCATCCGCTAGTTGCTTCGCCAAGACATCTTTGTCGTTAGTGAACCCGTATCCAAGAGCCTCAAGTACATTAGACGATCCGCAGATCGATGTAGATCCGTAGTTACCATGCTTCACCACCCGCACTCCGGCAGCGGCTACGATTAGTGATGATAGGGTTGAAATATTAAAAGTATTCTTCCCATCCCCTCCTGTACCTACTATGTCAACCGCATCAGCAGCCTCCAGGTCAATCGGCTTACATAATTCCATTAGTGCGTCAACAAACCCTTGCAACTCCTCCAGGGTAGGCTGCCTCAAATTGTACACTGTGAGAAATGAAGCCGTCAAGGTATCGTTGTCCTCAACAGCCATTATATCCATCATTGCCTGCCTTGCCTCCTCTCTATCCAGGCGCTCGTACGCAACTACTCGCTTCAGTACTGCTATCATGATCAGTTCTTTAACCAGTTACTAATAATTTGTTCTCCTTCTGGTGTCATGACACTCTCCGGGTGAAACTGCAACCCTTTCACATCATGGCTCCTGTGGCTCAGCGACATGATCATTCCGTCCTCGTCCTCAGCGGTCACTTCCAGGCACTCAGGAAGGCCTGCTTTGTCAACCACCCAGGAATGGTAGCGCCCAGCGTTAAACTCATCCGGTACTGCATCAAAAAGACTGTCTCTGCTAACCTGCCAAATCGCTGTAGCTCGCCCGTGCACCACCCGCTCCATATTGGTCAGCATCGCCCCGTAGCAACTTGCAATCGCCTGGTGACCCAGACAAATACCCAATATGCTCTTAGTAGCACTATGCTCCTTCAATAACTCCATCATTCTCCCCGCCTCCGATGGCACCCCCGGTCCAGGAGAAAGAAGTAACTTATCATACCCTCGCACCTCCTGCATGTCAAAGCAATCATTTCGCTTCACCACCGGTTGCTTCCCAGTCACACTCCTGACCAGGTAAGCTAGGTTATATGTAAAACTGTCGTAGTTATCTATGATCAATACTTTCATGATTTACATTTACTCTGCTTGCATGATTTCTCCGTCAATTTGGAATTTGCAATTTGGAATTTCCCCTAAACTTTGGAATTTGGGATTTGTGATTTGGAATTTCGTCTGATGATTTGGAATTTCCCCCATACTTTGGAATTTGGAATTTGGAATTTGTTATTTCTCCGTCAATTTGGAATTTGGAATTTGTGATTTGGAATTTCCCCCAGACTTTGGAATTTGGAATTTGGAATTTCTTCCGCAATTTGGAATTTGCTATTTGGAATTTCGTCTGATGATTTGGAATTTCCCCCGAACTTTGGAATTTGGAATTTGAGGCTTGGGATTTTCCCCCGGAATTTGGAATTTGTTATTTGGAATTTCTTTTGATGATTTGGAATTTGCTTGCTCGATCGCAAGCCTCAAAGCATCCACCTTATTCTCCACTTCCTGCAACTCCACTTCCGGCACCGACGCAGCAGTAATCCCCGCGCCAGCCTGGTAATGCAGTGTATTTCCCTTGCTCAAAAAGGTTCGGATCATGATCGCCATGTTCATAGAGCCATCAAATCCTATAAACCCTACACATCCTCCGTAATAGCCTCTTGAGCTCAATTCAGTTTCCTGGATGATTTGCATAGCTCTATGTTTCGGAGCTCCGGAAAGTGTACCTGCAGGAAAGCTATGTGCGAGAATTTCCAGGGGGTGAACCTTGGCAACAGGATCTCTCCCTTCGACCTCGGATACCATATGCATCACATGCGAATACTGTTCGATCTTTCTGTATTCCACCACGCTTACATCCTGGTAATGTTTGTTCAGGTCGTTTCTTGCAAGATCCACAAGCATCACATGTTCTGCATTCTCCTTCTCATCTTCTCTGAGCCAATCTGCAAGTATCCTGTCTTCGTGTTCATTACCGGTTGTTCTATATGTTCCTGCGATCGGATTAATCGTGGCTTTCTCCTTCCTGATCTTCAACTGAGCTTCTGGAGAGGAACCAAAAAAATGGAACTCGTTATAGTCGAAATAAAACAGGTAAGGCGATGGATTGATCGAGCGAAGTGCCCTATAAACATTAAAGTCATCGCCACTGAACTTTGTTTCAAACGCTCTGGATAGTACTACCTGGAACACATCGCCTCGCTGACAATGTCGTTGACCTTTTATGACATGTTCGATGAACGCTACGTCTGTGCTGTTACTTGTCTCTGGTGATACCGTGCTAAACGGATATTCCTGCATAAGCTGCTGCGAGAACATTGTTTTGTCCAATGTATCGTCTTGTACTTCACCCTCTGCATATAAGCTAATGACCTTCACCAGCGACTTAGCATGTTCAAACACGACAACATACCTGTACAGGTCTAACTGAATATCAGGTATCCCATTACCGCCCTCTGGTATATCAATATCTTCGAAATACCGTACGGCATCATAACCTATATAGCCAAACATGCCTATCCCTTTAAAATCATCGGACAAACCATGGATCGTAAATGACTGCAGAAACGCAGTCACTATTGGCAATACGTCGCGGTTCTCTTTGCAAGCCTCATCTTCTGTCCTCCTGCCATTAAATCTCTTCGCGACATTCAGCCCTTCAACGCTCACTCCGGCGATTGGTTCACAGCAGATGTAAGACAACTGCTTGCTTTCAGTTGTCTCCAGGAGTATGCATTGGTCAAACTGCTCTCGTAGTTTAAGGTAAATGCTAACAGGCGTTTCAGTGTCCAGCCTGTATTCCCTACAGGTGGCAGTATATTTGAATTGCATAAAGGTGATTATGGAAATGAACAAAAAAAGAGCTTGCGTAAACAGCAAGCCCAGGGGAGTATATTATAGCAATAATATCAGCTGTTCACGTTCCGCCGTCGTACGTGCCACCAATATATATTTGCGTGTATGTTCATAATGACTAGTATCTGATTTCCTTTACAACCACAAAAGAACAAAGAGGAGCACTAACAGAAAAGAGTAGAAACCCTCAATTTAGTCTGACGAACAAAATTGATTTACGAGTCCAATGAGGATATGATCACACAATTTCCTTTATCAACTGGTCCTAAACAGAAAAAAACACATCTTGAATTCGAATCCATCTACCTTATCAATGTCACGTTCCCCTGCTTATAAAACCTCTTCCCACTTTTGGTATAAGCCTCAACTGCATATACGTATACACCCATCGGCTGTGGCTCACCATTGTACCTTCCATCCCATCCTTTGTCTATATCAGTTGTCTCAAAAACCTTATTACCCCACCTGTTATACACAGTAAAAGATTTCAATGTCGCCAGACCGCGTCTGATGATCTTAAATTCTTCATTCGGAAAAGATCCCGGAGAAAAAGCATTCGGTAACTCCAGCACCGAATCATCTTTGATGATCACATCAACTGAATCTTTCGCCACACAGCCTGGCTTTGTCACTGCTCTTACAAAATATCTGGTATTAACTTCAGGACTGGCCAAAGGATTCGAGATAGTAGTACTACTTAAACCCAAGGGAGGAAACCACGTGAAGTATAAACAGTTTCCCACTGGATCCATCCTGTGGCTCTCACCAGGGAACAATACTATGGAGTCTCCAAGTTCAAGTACTGCCTCCGGATGTACTTCCAGAGATGCATAGATCGTATCGAAGCAACCATACTGGTCAGTCACATATATGGTATAGTCCATACCGGTGATCGGATCAGCTACTGGAGCAGATGAGGTAGCATCATCAAGGAAGGTAGTTGGTGTCCAGTTGTAGGCCACGCCTCCATTTGCTATGAACTGTACGGTATTGTTCGGACATATTGCAGTGTCTACTGGCATAACCGATCCGAAGTTACCCTGGCGGACAGTGATGTTAATGGTGTCTTTGCCCACGCAACCCTTTGGTGTGTTCACGCTTAGGATGAGCATAGTATCCTCCTCACCCCTGAAGATCACATTCGGTACACTATGGCTGCTGAGGCCACTGTTATGCTCCCAGGTATAGGTGTACTGGTTATACCATCGGGGTTCCACATCGGCAAAGAGGAACAGATCATCCAACTGACATTTAGAGGTATCTCTTCCCAGTCTTACGATTGGCACCGGCTGAACCTCTACTTCCATTGTCTTCACAATGTTAGGACAGGTTGGGTAGCTGGCGGTTACAGTATAGGTGCGCGTGGTATCTGTTACGATGATCGGGTTGATGATGGTAGTGTCTGATACGCCAATGGCTGGTGACCACCTGTAGGTGAAGGCAGTGTCTCCCACCGCGTACACCTGCACTACTCCACCCTCACATATCACCGTGTCATGTATCACAAAGTCATTTGGCAGTGTTCGTATATACATGGTATCCACCTTACTGCAATAGCTGGAATCAACCTTTAAGATATACATCTCAGTACCCGGAGTTGTTGGGGTAAACGTTGGCGTTAGCAAGGTCGGATCGTTCAGGCCATTTGTATTCAGCCAATTGTAGAGGTAGAAAGAGCTCATTGGTGTCACGGCTGCATTAATGGTAATCGGTGTACCCATACAAGTAACCCGATCCGGTCCAGCGTCAACCATAGATGCGCCTTCAATCAAATTGATAGTATCCTTTCTCCAGCATCCATTGCTGTCAGTCACCTTAGACACGTAGATAACACTACCACTTGGAGTCGCGATAGGCGCAGGGCAGTTATTACAGGACAAATCATTGCTTGGTGCCCAGCTATAGTTGAGCATTCCTATGCCGCCGCTTGCTCCCGCATCCAATTGAATCGTATCTCCCCCTTGATAACAAATCGTATCCGGTGTCGTGTTTAGTATGATGTCAGCAATCTGGCCCGTCTGAATTGTATCAGGACACCCCACTCCAGCAAACGGAGTAAGAATAAGGTTGTAATAAGTTGGAGTAGCAGGAGCAGGTATCGTCACTATCTGCCCGGTCGCTACCAAGTTCCATGTAGCAGTGTACCAGTTGTAGGCCTGGAAGCCAGGAGGTGCTGTGAACGTAACACCACCGGTACTCTCTAGATTGCAAGAAGAAATTGCGGCCTCGAACGCACCACACGAGATAAGGTCAAAATATCCATATCCAAAGTGACCTCCGGCAGAACAATCGCCTGTGGCAAAATCAATTATAACTGTTCGTCCCGCGTAGCCTGAGAGGTCGATCGTACCTGCAGACCAGGGTTTATACCAAACTGGGGTTCCAAAAGGTCCATACAGTGATAGAGAGAATCCTGGTATATTAGTGCTCGCAACGTATTGCTGAGCCGCACATACAATCTCATTACCTGTAGCAGAGTCATATACCCTTATATCAAAGCGTGGCTGCTGTGACACTGAATGACCGGGGTCTTGAAAAACCACCGCATAGGCATACTGAAAACTGTAATTATTTACTCCAGTGGAAACGTGAATATAATACCTTGCTCGCTCTGCCAGAGCGCCCGTACCATTATTACCTAGTTTAAAGGAGTAGTTGCCACCACCCGGAGCAACGATTGGGAAACCTCCATATTGGTCTACACCAGCACCTGAAGTGAGGGTATGCCTATTTGCAACGGGGCCTGAAAGGGTTGCAGTGTTAATTGGGCAACAAGTCCCTGTAAAGAACTCCCAGTTGGCTAAAGTACCGAACTCGAAGTCAATATTTGGAGGACATGGAACGGTTTGAGCATTCAGAATAGGTCCATAGAAAAACATTGGCAAAATGCATCCAAATAGAAGTCTAAGATTTCCTGGTATCAGAGCTACAGCAGTTCTGAATTTTTTAGAAGAAATATGTCTCATAAGTACCCACGCATTTATACTGCTGATTCTCCTTCAATATTTTATAATCTGCTTAAAAATATGCCGGACTAAGTTTCTTCATCGTGGCACTTGCATATCCAACGAACTATCCTATCTATAGAACCTATCGAATTAGCGCGACATCACCCTTCTGCGCCACAGTCTTCCCTGTTGATAATTCAATCTCAATAGTGTAGAAATAGGTACCAACTTCTCCAGGAGTACCAGAATAGGTACCATCCCATCCTCTTGCAGCATCAGAACCATATGCTCCCCAAACCACTTTCCCCCATCTGTCATATACCCTAAAAAAACGAACCTTAAAAGGATCACTTTTTGTCCCTAGAGGTCTGAAGTAATCATTTCTTCCGTCGCCGTTTGGGGAAAACACTGAGGGGATTAGAATTCCGGAATTAACGGATACAAATACCTCTGCACTATCTATGCATCCTAGCTCATTACTCCCTATAACAACATAGCTCCTCGAACTATCAGCTTTGAAAGTCTGCGTGTAATTATTCTGGGCAAAAAAAATCCAGACTGGCCGCCACGTAAACACTACATACGGCTCAGATGAATGGGTTTGCAAAATAATTTCATTGTTAAAATTCACATTGTTAGAGCTTGGAGAAAGCTCTATAGTAAACTGCCTAACCTCTATTATTCTCTTAAACGTATCAACACAATTTTGATCATTTCGCATGACAAGTGTGGCTTTATGTAAACCGCTTTCGCTAAACTCATGCTTTGCATTAAAGTTTGATGAAATAGTACCATCTCCAAAATCCCATAGCCAGCTTGAAAAATCCCCAGTTGAAGTATTTAACAAGTGAATATCTTGGTACGTACATATTATTGAGTCTGAAGTAAACGAAGCTGTCGGAGCAGGCAATGGGAGAATTGAAAAATAGAGCGTAGTATCACACCCATTAGGTGATATGATATTCAACTGGTACTTACCCGTATCCAGTCCCATAATTGAAGAACCCGAATCACTCTGAGTAGCCTGAATTACACTGCCATTAAAATCCATCCATTCATATTTGTAAACAAGGCTATTATCATCATCCACATGTGCGTAGGCTATGCCGTCCTTCGCATTAGTACAACTCTTTCCGTTCGTTGTTAAAATCGGAAAGGGGTTAATATTCACTGAAAACGTATCAATGTGAGGTATACAATTCAGTTCATACCGCACCCAATAGATTCCTTCTACGGAGATGACCTGGTAAGATGAAGTACTTCCGTTCCACCACACATGTGAACCGCCGCCTGGACCAAAGATCAAACTATCGGAAAAACATGCTGTAATATTATAGGTACTTCTTACCGTATCTCTAGGCTTGGGTACACTAATGACATTAGGAAAATCAAAACCAGGACGGGTACCAGGAAGTAATTGAACAGCATTTGATAAAGGTTGACACGCATTTCCAGAAAGATCTGGAAATTGAATACATCCGATGAGCCCTGAGGTTTGATGGGTGTAAAAATAAATTTTTCCGTCCGGAGCTAGCTTAGGGGAGGGGTAATGCGCCGCCCCTACTATTGGCGTCGCAGATGCAAGCATTAACGCAGGGCTAGCCAAACTTATATCAAACTGCATTACGTCATTCGAAAAGCCATTTCTACCTATATATAATTTGCTGCTATTAGGTGAAAATGCAGCCGCCTTGCAATTTAACCAATAATTTTGGTCGCTAAGAAAAGGTAGATAGTTAGAGACGGATCCGGTTGCCGTGTCAAAATCATACAACGCAAATCCTATCTGTCCAGCAAGAAATGTTTCAGCTAATTTCTTGGTGTCAGGAGAGACTATTAAGCTGCCAACATGATAAGCAACAAACTCGTCCGATATTGATGGTATGGGACCAATAGTAGAAATTACTGGATTTAGATTGATGCCTGCACAAGTAATTTCATAGGCACGTATGGAATTAATAACGCCTTGATTGCTACCATCACGACCATGCACCAGTAACCAGACATTCCCTCTATTGCCTGCAACAGTCGTCATCTTCTCTGTTAATATAGAATCAATAAAAACGCCTTTAAAATTAGCATCCACATCGCCTAGCCCACTATTCAGGCCCATGTCTATGATACTATAGTACAGTCTTCCTCGCCCCATAGTGCTAACGGTTCCTGCCCTCGTGGTTAGGGAAAAAATATAATAGCGCGTCGTGCTACCAGGCACCGGCACAATGGCAGCCCCTTGCGAAGTACTGGCTGTAGCCGGGTCCTGTTGGAGAAATGAACCTTCAGGTTGTATTGCTGTACCATTTGACATCAGGTTATGGTTTCTGTCCCATACATTCGTGCCCTCGGTATAAAAAAGCAAATGTCCCGTTGCGTCGCATACCGAGGCACAGGCTTCGGTCGTATTTATGGAAGTAGTAATCGGAATTGGACTTCCATTACTGAAGTCCAATCCTGCGCTATCTCCAAAACACCAGACGTTTTCATACTGAGCATAACCTTCCACCGGAAGCATAGAAAGCAGGAGAGCCATTAACCTGAGTAGTATCGTCCGAGACTTACTATTGGTATTCATTTTACAGCAGACTTTTGATAAATAAATAGTAGTTCAAGATAACCGCCTAAAAATAGTAGAGAAAATAACCTTGAATACATAGCTAAGTACTCAATTAAGAATGGTCCTGTGAGATTTATCCACGTACCAATACTTTACCTTAACATGTTTATTGGAACAAAAGTGCTCATAAACTGCCCTCTAGATGTAAGGTCAAGCAATCTCATCTACCGCAGCAGCGTAACATCCCCCTTTTGAGCTATATTCTTCCCTGATGACAACTCAATCTCAATGGTATAGAAGTAGGTACCAACCTCTCCCTGCGTACCGGAATAAGTCCCATCCCATCCTTTCAGGGCATCAGGACCATAAGCGCCCCAAACCATCTTACCCCATCTGTCGTATACCCTAAAGTATAGCACTTTAAAGAGATCACCCTTAGTTCCAACAGGACGAAAATAATCGTTGCGTCCATCCCCATTTGGGCTGAATACAGAAGGCATGAAGACTATAGGATTAACTACAATTCTTGTCGATGCCGAATCAATACATCCATCCTCAGATTTTCCGATAATAATGTAATCTCTGCTGCTGTCCGCCTTGAACGATTGACTGTAGGCAGTCTGATCAGGAAACATCCATTGCGGCTTCCAGCCGTTTACCGAGTAAGTTCCTGATGCTTCAGAATTAAGACTGACAAGGTCGCCACGTCCAGCATTTCCGCTACTCGCAATCAGCTCGATACTGAACTCCCGTACCTCTAGTACCTTACTGGAAGTGTCAGAACAATACTCTCCATTCATTATCAGCCTAATGGTATAACTACCAGCCTTTCCATACCTGTATGTCGGACTAAAAGTGGTTGAGGTACCACCGTCTCCAAAAGTCCAAACCCAGTCTGTAAAATCACCTGTCGAAGTATTCAAGAGACCAAAAGCTTCATCAACGCAGAGAATTGAGTCTGCAACAAACCTTGCTTCAGGCGCTGGCAATGCGTCAACGGCAAAATAAATTGTGCTGTCACAACCATTAAACGGACGGATATAAAGTGCATAATCACCTGGTTTCAAAAATAACGTTGAAAGCCCAGTATCGCTTTGAATGTTACAAATCGTGTCCCCACCAACTATAGTCAAAATGTAGCTGTAGATAGTGGAATTATTTTGTTCAAAAGACGCCGCCACAGTCCCATTATAACTATTCGGACAAGTTTCTAGATCGGTTACTACCTCTGGAAAGGGAATCTGCTCCAAAACCACACTGTCAACATAGATCTTACACAAATCATTTTTATTCTTGTAGGTAACCACATACAAGCCCGGCTGACTAACAGATAACTCTCGGCTCCGCACACCGGCATTCCACAAATATCCAAATCCCGTCGTATCACTCGGACCTAGATAACGGCTCCTCCCAAAACAACCCTTAACATAGGATATAGTAGATATCGTGTCAATTGGAACAAACTCGCTCACATCAATCTTTGCACTCACTATGTCCTGCTTGCCAATGAAGTTTTGCTTGGATGGGGAAAAACTTCCGGGTGTGGTTGGAAAATTTGAAGACTTAGTACAAAAGGACTGGTAAATAGTACCGCCTTTGTTAAAGCGTTGGGATCCATAATGTCTGTGCAGTTCATCATGTTCGCCCGTCGCACCGAAGAATGATCCATATAAAAGCGCAGAGAACTCATAGTCAATTACCCCCAACCAGAATAACCGGTGACTTGACTGCAACGCACCACTTGTAACGGGAAGGGTAACGCTTGCATTCAAACCTGTAATATAAACATTCTCACATGCGTCAAGAATAAATCCTGATGGACAAAACTGGGATAGGGTTGTCTGAAGGTTACCGAACCGGGTCGACTTCAATGATGCGCTTAGGTCATACTTTATCTTATCTATAAAAAGATCACCCGACGGGATGCTGTAAACCCCCGCAGATATGGGATAATTCCCCTGCGTGGTACCTAGAATATAAATGTTATCCTCGAAATCTACATCTAAAAAACACGCTGCATCCCTTGATGATGTTCCTAGGTAGGAAGACTTCGTGATCACGCCAGTATTGGGATTTACAATGGATACAAAACCGTCCAGATCCCCTCCCAATGCACCTCTAATTGCCCCGGCTGTCACTGGAAAATTATAACTCTCTGTCTCACCGCATATGACAAGATTTCCAGTGTGGTTAAAAACCATTCCATGCGGAAAATCATCTCCGCCCCCCCCGAGATAACTGCTATATAAAAGTTGGGAACAGTCACTGCTTAGTTTAAATAACACTCCATCATGCTTACCGCTATATGTACTTTGATAAGCTGTAGCAGTAATGGGAAAATCAGAAGATCTTGTGTTTGAGGCAACCCAAATTTCCCCAAGCGAACCAACTATAATCTCGCCTCTATTTGCAGCGTTTGACTCCTCGGCAAAGAATCCCTCCCTATCGGTGCCGCCGATAAAAGTAGAACCTAGTAAGCTAGAGCCTGAACTAGAAAAATGGGCAACAAACAAATCTACTTCTCCGTTATAAGAATTATCATAGCAACCAGGAGTAACCGGCATACCACCATCTACATTCGCGCCTAACATATACAGATCACCAGTATAGCTAACGGACAATGCGTGAGGCCAGCGCGCCGGTCCAAAATAGGTTGAGTACACGAGCGAGGTGCCATTGGAATTATACTTACTGATTACAATTGGTCGATCTCCGAGAGGAGCCGACTGAAAAGCCCCAAGCGTAATCGGCCATCCTCCGGCAATCGAGGAAAAGATATTTGCATCATGTCCCGCCGAATAGAGGTTCCCTTGGGAATCAAAAGTAGTACAATAAGCAAACTTGTCATACCCAGTACTCCCACTATAAGTGGCAAACACCACAGTTGGATCAATTATTAACGGCAAAGAAGTATCGTATCCATTTGGTAACACAAACTTTAAATTATTATCAATCAATTCGTAGCTGCATTTCACAGCCACTTCCTTGCCACCTAAAATTTGATAAGCATAAGGAGCCTGCTCTATTATTTCGTTGACTGAGGTTATAATTTTTAAATGGCCGTCTTTTGTTAGTGTTGGCTTCACTCCCTCAAATGCTAGTAAGATCTGAAGAGGCGATTTTCCCTTTGCCACAATAAAATCGTACTTGAGTGAAGACTCTTTACTGTAAACCACGAGGTCAATGCCATCATATAGTCCTTTCTGTACCACTCGACCAAATACTCCCACCTTGCCGCGCCAAGTGGAGGAGTCATTCCCCACAAAATAGTTATGGTAGTAAGATCGCCGTTCGTGGCCTTCAACCAGAGCATGGCTGTTCGAACCGACAAAATTCACCCTGTAAGCATGTTGGCGAATTTTTGCGTTAGGAACAGCTTTAAAATCAGCTTCATGTTCATCGCCATAAAAATTAATCAAGTCCTCTGGATGCGAATAACTATAAACAAATCCCGTCGCTGATAAAAACACTGCTGCGCCGGGGGCATCTACTTTAAACCGTACATCTCTGTGCCACTGACCTTTATTTTCAATAAAATCAAGTGCCTTAGCTTGCCTATGCGCGATAGGTTTACCTGAGGGCTGATGCGCTACTACTTCTAGGTTGCTGATGCATAGCGCCATTACTAGGACAATTGCGAACAAATTCATTTTCATAGCAAAAAAGTCAGTGTTGCAAAAAGAAGGTGTCGTGCTACCTTAAAAATTTAAAGCAATATTGGCAACACAGATTAATGCTTGACCACTTTAGCCCTGAATATTTTTCCTGCTTCTTTAACCTCCACCAGATACAGCCCGTTAGCATAGCCTGATACATCCAAATGAAATCGATCTCCTACCAGATTATACCGCTCTAGAACAACCTTTCCCGCGGCAGTCATAATTCTGATCACTCCGTTTTGAAGAGGTTGAGTAGTATTAACCATTAAATCAATACTCGTTGGATTAGGAAAGAGCTTAATAAAGCTACTTGATTCGATATCCTCTACCCCATCAGTTAGATGTGTAACACTCTTACACTCAGACGTGTCAGTGCATCCGTTTTGGGTGACTATTACAGCGTAATTCCCGTTGAAGCTAGCTGTATAGCTCTGATTAGTTTCCCCTTGTATAGGTGCATAATTGTTATCACAGTCTACCCATTGATATGAAGCACCCGTTGCATTTGCACTAATTGTCGCCGCACTTTTCACAACAGAAGCATCAACTGAATTTATTGTCAGGTTCAAAGTTAAAACACTATCGCATCCTGCTATGTTACTTAGGGTTTGCGTATATACGCCAGAAGCCAAATAGGTTGTCCCATTAAGAGTGAAGCTGTCACACGCACTCTGTGAAATTGCCGTTTGCAAACTGCTGTTTATGGTGAGGTTAAGCGTGATTATACTATCGCATCCAACGCCATTTGTTAAGGTATCACTATAATAGCCACTGGAAGTGAATGTTACCCCATTATATGTAAAACTATCGCAGGATGTTTGTACTATCGTGTCATAGGAGCTTTGCAATATCGTTAGGTTCAAGCTAAAAAAGCTGTCACATCCCACTGCATTGGTATAAGTTGATGTATAGACTCCTGTTTGTGTATAGGCTTGTCCACCATAAACAATGCTGTCACAACCAGTTTGGGTTACGACAAAGGTGGAACTGTTTTTAATTGTAAGATTGAGAACAACCACACTATCACAACCGGCCGAGTTCGATAATATTACAGCTGGATTGCCGCTTGAAGTGAATTTCTGCCCACCGAGAATAAAGCTATCACACGCCGTGACTGTCAGGCTTGAATACACTGGCCCTCCACACAACCCCTGTCCAAGCTTCAATACGTACGCATCAGAATTTCCCGCAGAAGGAAAAATAACAGTTGCTTGACCTGGGTCAAAATCAGCAGGAACGGCCGGATAATAGATACCTGTTAAATAAATGTTCCCAAGGTTATCTAGGTTCAAAAATGTGAACACATCTTGTGCCGCATTAGTCGTCCCACCACCGTAATTCCTCGCCCATACAAAGCTGCCTCCACTGTTCAGTTTGAGAACTAAAGATTTACCACCAACATTGCTGTTAAGAAAACTAAATACATTCACTCCTGGATCGACATCAAGCACCGAAGAAGCAAAAAAGCCGCTGATGTATACATTATTGGACGCATCTGCTTTAATCGAGTAGACTAGATCTTCACCTCCCCCGCCTAAAGCCTTTACCCAAACCAAATTGCCAAGGGCATCCAATTTACAAATAAAGATATCCCAATCCCCATTGGATGTCAAATTTTGCACTCCAGGTCCTGGGTCGAAATCTACCGTCAACCGAAAATCGCCTGTTACCAAAATCGACCCTGCATCATCTACAGTAACTGACTTACCAAAATCTGCTGCTGTTGATCCCATATCCTTTGCCCAGATATAGTTACCCGCAGTGTCATACTTTGCTACAAAGGCTTGGTTGCTTGAATTAGCACCACCCAGATTTGCTATTCCGGGACCCGGATCAAAATCCACGATATTATAGGAACTGCCTGTTACAACTAGATTCCCCAATCCGTCAAGCGCTAATGACTCTCCTGAATCGGTGTTTGCTCCTCCAATTCGCTTTGCCCAAACAAAATTACCGCCAAAACCTAACTTAAGCAGAAACATATCGGCACCTCCGTTGGAAGATAAAATGCTAATATTTACACCGGGATCGAAATCAACGGTGCTAGCAAAATTCCCGGTTACATAGACATTCCCCAGGGAATCAACCACTATTGAATTTCCCTCCTCACTTCCGGAGCCCCCAATTGATCTTCCCCAGACAAAGTTCCCACCACTGTCCAAATGCAAAACAAAAATATCCACTGCGCCGGCAGAAACCACGTTGTGAAGTGCAGGCCCGGGATCGAGATCTGCAGTACCACTGAATATACCAGTAAGATAGAGACCTCCCAAGCTGTCAACATCCACGGAGAATATTCTGTCAATCCCTGAGCCACCAATTTGCTTAGCCCACACAAAATTACCGGCAGTATCTAGTTTCTGAACAAAACCATCAGCAATGCCTACTGCAGTTCCCGCTGTAAGATTAAAAATCCCAAGGCCTGGATCAAAATCTACGGTCGTTGCAAATGAACCGACTGTATAAACAAAACCAGGAAAGTTTGCATTAACTGAATATCCAATTTCCGCTCCCGTTCCGGCAATAGCATTTGCCCATTTATATGAAGCACTTTGCGCATTCGCCGGCTTTACCCAAAATATAATAAGGAAAGCTGCCAGTAAACCAATATGAAACAAATTGTAACGAGGTATCATAATTGTCTTGCTTGTTAAAAGGGTTGAATAATATTTTGACTAAAAATAACCATCAACACATCTCGATTAACGTATCTAAGTACTCATTTTTTGAAAACCTTACGTTATTACTCTAATAGCAGTGCTTCAAATTTGAAAACCCAATATAGTCTTGTAACTTAGAATACGTTATGAGATCATTCTTTAGACGCTTATCAGAGGGATCTATAACAATCCTAAAATGGACTAGCCTCCTTCTGCTCTCCTGTCACCAGCCACAGAATAGCCAAAATTTCCAGCATCGCGTAGTCAACGAAAAAGAAGTTTACACAATAAACACAACATCCGACACTGCTCAGATCAATACACAAATAAGGGCCGCAAAAGGCATCTGGGACAAATACCCTGACTCCGCAAAAATGCTATTGCGGGATGCAGCCCAAAGAAGTGCGCGACAGAATTACTATAATGGCTATGCTATAGCTTACAGTTCCTTGGGAAGCAAGTATAAGGAGAGTGCAAACTTTGATAGCAGCCTTTATTATTTAACGCATGGCCTGGCTGCTTCTTACCGGCTACCTCATTCAGATTATACGGCCGTCATCTATGCTTGTATGGGAGCATTATACTATGATCGCTCAAAGTTTGACACAGCATCACTTTACATGTACAAAGCTTTGGCCTCCTTGGAATCAAGAGAAACTAAGAAATACCAGAACGCTTACCAGGTTTACAAAATAATCGGTGGCTTCTGGCTCAATATTGGAAATCTCGAAAACGCCATACCCTATCTCGACAAAGCAGAAAGGCTGGCGCTTTCAAATAAAAATTATTCGCTGGCAACAGATGCGCAAGGCACTAAAGGCGCAATTTACCAACGTAAAGGACTATTGGACTCTGCAATAAAACATTACAACAAGGTTCTTGGCAGCAGCCATGCAAGTCCTGCCGCTTTGGCTGGTGCCAACCGAAATATGGGATTAATCTATGTACTCCCGCAAAATAAAAATTTACCAAGGCAGGCCATTCCCTATTTCAATGAAGCGTTGCGACTTAGCGAAGGGCTCGGTTCAAGAAGTCAGGTTGCAATAACGAATGTCTACCTTGGCACAGCCTATTTAAGACTTGGGGAATATAATACGGCTGAATCTATGCTCCGTGAGGTAATTGAAAATGGTTCTCGCGTTGGTCTGGGCAATGAAATTGTTCACGCCCATCAGAATTTGGCAGCTGCCTACTATCACAATAAGAAATATAAGCTGGCCTTTGACCAGCTATTTAAAGCCTTTTCCCTCAATGACAGTGTGTTCACAAAAGAAAACCTGGAGATGATGGGTAAACTTGAAGTAAAGTATAAAATCGCGGAAAAGGATAAGCTACTTGCGCAAAAGCAACTGGAAATCACCAATCAGCAGAGCCAGATTAAGGAACGTAACCTCTGGCTGGGTGGAATAACTTCCGCGGGTATATTGGTTGCAGCGTTGTTAATAAGCTTGTTCAGGAATCATAAGAAGCAAGAAGAAATAGCACGCCTTAAATCCATGATGCAAGGGGAAGAAAAAGAAAGGGCGCGAATTGCCCACGAATTGCACGATGGCATTATCAGTGAACTCTCAGCCGTAAAAATGCATTTTAGCGCTATAGAATACCAGGTAAAAGAACATACTGCAGCAGGTGATTTTAGAGAAGCAATGACACAATTGGAAGAAACCACTGAGGAACTCCGCAAGACTTCTCACAACCTAATGCCGGAAATTCTGATTCAAAGTGGCATCGGCATTGCGGTACATAGCTTCTGTGAAAAGCTTCCGAAAGGCACAACCATCCACATCGACTTTCAAGCATACGGTGAGATCCCACGTTTGAACCTCGAATTTGAATTGACGATATACCGCATCATTCAGGAGCTCGTTCAAAATATTCTAAAACACGCCCAAGCATCGCATATACTGGTGCAACTTAGCTGCGATGATCAATTATTAACTGTGACAGTGGAAGACAATGGCAAAGGAATCCCCGATCAGGTGCTGAGTGACGGAATGGGTTTGAACAATATTAAAACCCGTGTGAAAGCCCTCGATGGACAGATCAATATCGAAAGTAGCTCTGCTGGCACCTCGATCTATCTTGAGTTCAACATCAACAACCACTACTGAGTGTAGAAGTTTTTTCGTATATTCATAGGAGAACACCTATCTAAATACTGACTCATGCCTATCAGAGTAGCGATAACAGACGATCACCCTATGGTAATAAATGGGCTGAAGAACATGCTTCAGCAATACCAGGATATCGAAGTGACAGCAACTTACGCTGACGGGAAGGAATTACTAAACGGACTTACTGGTGATGTGCCTGATGTCTTACTACTTGATATCTGCATGCCCGGCCAAACAGGCAATGAACTTGTACGCATTATTTCTAAGACTCATCCCGCAATTGCTATTCTTGCGCTAACAAGCATTGATGCCAGTTATCACGTAAAGGACATGCTGGACCACGGATGCCTTGGTTACCTGCTAAAGAAAACTGATCAGGAAAACCTTGTCAATGCTATTCGGCAGGTAAATCTTGGCAAGCAGTTTATCGATATTTCACTGAGAGAACAACTGCATGAAGCCATGCTCAACCGCCGGAAAGCAGGCGGGCTTCCGTCACTTACTCGCCGCGAGAAAGAGATCTTGCAATATGTAGCTTCCGGTCTTTCCAATCAGGAGATAGCAGATAAGCTGTTCCTCAGTCTGCGTACCGTAAAAAATCACCGGTTCAACCTCCTCCAAAAGCTGGACGTGAAAAACTCTGTCGAGTTAGTAAAGATTGCTTTGGAAGCCGGGCTGGTTTAATTTATAAATCTAAATTAGGTACTTAGATACAGTTTTCTGTAACGCAAAACCCTCAGGTTTGTGTAGAAAGCCCATCTTTGCATGCACATCAAGCTGACTATTATTGATGACCACCCCCTCGTGATAAGCGGCCTAAAAAGCATACTTCACTATTACCGGAATATCGAGATCATAAACACCCACACAGATGCCAAAGACCTGCTCGAAGGCTTGGCTATACAACAGCCTGATGTGCTGCTCCTGGACGTCTGCATGCCAGATAAAACAGGTAACGAACTAGCCAGGATTATATCCAAAAAATACCCAACCATCGGCATCCTGGTGCTCACCAGCCTGGATGCAAGCTTTCATATCAAAGACCTCCTCGACCACGGTTGCCTTGGATATCTGCTGAAGAAAACCAACCCAAGTACATTAGTAGAAGCGATTGAACATGTCAACATGGGCAAACAGTACATAGATGCCTCGCTAAGAGACCAGTTCAGGATAGTCACCATGCAAACCCGCAAGCCAGGTGGCATACCCTCCCTCACCCGGCGAGAAAAGGAAATCCTGGAATACGTCATAAAAGGATTCACCAATCCCGACATAGCCAATACCCTCTTCCTCAGCCAACGAACAGTAAAGAACCACCGCTTCAACCTGATGCAAAAACTCCAGGTAAAAAACTCCGCCGAACTCGTAAAAACCGCCATCGAATCCGGCCTCATCGACAGCTTCAAATCTTAATACCACACTCAAGCCCAAAACTGACATCACCCACCAGTCCTGTGAGTTGAGTAATTCCCATAAATAGCAGTCACGGTCCTCAATCGACAACAGCGAAAAATTTGCTCGCTGATAAAAATGTAACAGCTGAACCCTTGATGGGGCCTTTGTTGGAGTTAGGCTGTGGATGAAAATCGCTCAGTACCTGTTGTAACCCCTCAGGTGAACAGTACCCTCCAACTGACCTCCAACACCAGCCCCATGTAGCCAAATAAAGTTCTGCGTAATCAGCGCAAAGCCATCTTTTTGCCGCGGAGCAATTGGCAAAAAGGCTCTATTCTTTGGTTACTTCAGAGCCTGTCCAGATGCAGATCGGGAGAGAGGCAAAAAAAGCGACAGAAGATGAATAGCGTTACTAATGTTGAGGCTAAGAAAAAGCTAAACAGAATCCGGAATCCCTAGTCGCACTGTTAAGCGAACGAAAGATGAAAAAGCAGACCAAAGAACTACCACAGTCTAACCTATGATGGGGGCCTTTGTTGGAGCTAGCAAGGCACCGACAGTAGCAATGCTACTGATGCACCTACCGCAGCCGATCAGCGCCCTCCAACTGACCTCCAACACCAGCCCCTGCAGCTGAGTAGAGCCCTGCGCAATATGTCACAAGACTCAAATTCTAAGCGCACCTCGTACTATATCCAGACAAATTTGATAAGATCAAGGAACGTCAGCCCGGCAGCACAGTAGCACTGCCGCCCAATAGATAGACCGCCGCAAAAGGGCGTCTTTTTTGCGGCTTGTCTTTTTGCTTACTTTTTTGACTAAGAAAAAAGTAAGAAAAAGATGATAGTAGCAGCTGTGCAAAAGAAAGAGCCGAAGCTAAATAGACCCAAGAACCCAATACATCACTTGGCAAATGTGATTTGCCACCCTTATCAGCAATCAGTGAAAGATGCCGGTCTTATACCTCCACCGCTCCATGTTCTAAAACCTTCCGGAAGGAATTTTCAACCTCCTCCAACGACAAATACAACTGCTCAAAAGAATCAACAACAAAATACTGCTCCTGCAAAACATCCGTACGATAAGCAGTACAAAGCATCTCAACAACATCAAAAGGACGCACACTAGCCCTTGACAAACAATGAAGCGTTTCACTCCTCGAAGAAAGAATCCCTGCCCCATAAGCTTTCATAGCATTACCCTCCCGAATCAACCCAAACTCCACAGTAAACCAATAAAAATTACCAAGCATCCGAACCGCCTCCGGAACATCCAGCCACTTCAGCACCAGCTTGGCAAACCCTTCAACAAAAAGCGCAAAAGAATGATCCATCAACAAAGGCACATGCCCAAACACATCATGAAACATATCAGGCTCCTCCAGGTAATCCAACTCATCCAGGGTCCTCAGCCAACAAGTGGCAGGAAAAACCTTCTGTGCAAGAGACCTGAAGAACTCCTCCTGCGGGACTAACTCCGGAGCTACCTTTAACACCCATCCAGTCCGCCTGGACAATAGTCTGCTGGTCTGAACAAACGAAGGGATGTTGGAGCTACTGAATCCTGCCTTTCTGGTACATTCAAGGTATACCGAAGAAGCCTTAGATCCCAGAAGCCTCTTTTGACGGGTAAATAGCGTACGCCAGACTCTGAAATCTTCACTGGTGTAACTAGCGAAATCCTGCACCGCAGGTTTAAATCTTGTCATATCAGACGTTTTTTGTTCATTGAAAAGAAAAGCCCGGCACCTTTCGGAACCGGGTTGATTGTTGTTTCTATACAACAGCCCACTATTCCGAATAAATGTGATCGAAATAGTAGTAATAATATTGGCTGTGGTTAGATTGCATTGCTATAAAGTTTGCTTGTGATTTACAGTTAAAACTACTTCAACAACTCTCCGGCAGGAACAGGTAAGTACCGTCTGTTTAAAGCACTTTTTTAAGGTTCCCGGCCCCTCCTGCCCCATCTCCAGAGATATCTGTATTCATAGTTGAACTAAAATTCTCAATTCACATTTACCATCCTTACACATTGCAAAAGAACAGCAGCGAGCTGATTGCAGAAAGAGTATAAACCCTCAAATTACTAAATCGATGACTGCTTAGTTTATTACCTCTTCGTTCAGCGCTTTCCATTCACCATTTACCGCATATATCAGATCCTCCATTCTCCTTCTCGACCAGCTACTGATCTCCCGCTCCCGCTTGAGGGCTTCTAGAGCGGTTCCGTGTTGCTCCCAGTAAAGCAGTATGTCACAGACATCTCGGCCATTGGACTTCTTCTTATAGACTTTATCATACTGGATTTCTGAAAGCTTGGAAGACAAATCACCTGTAGTGTGCACCCGAAGCCGGCTCCGGTCTTTGTTTCCAAGTACGTATACATAATAAACGTCGTCTCCTGACTGTATGGACATAGAGAATGTAGGTAATCATTAAATTTGGAGCTACCTCAGCAGGGTAACATTTCCTTTATAACTTTCATTGTGGCGACCATCGATCTCCGCTTCTATAAGATAGATGTAAACACCGCCTGGTTGATCATTTCCGTTGAATCTGCCGTCCCAGCCTCTCCCATCAAGGCGGTCTGTCCTGAATATCACCTGACCCCACCTGTTATACACCTCCATGGTGAATCTCGTAAGGCGTTTGCTTAGGTCCTGCCTGGGGAGAAAATAATCATTGACACCATCACCGTTAGGGGTAAATGCATTCGGAATGTTCAGGTAACAGCTTTTGAATACTTCAACGCTGTCGGTCCCGGCACAGCCCCACTCGTTAACAGCCTCCACCCAGTAGATGCCATGATGTCTCGCGTTGATAGACTCCGTGAGTTCACCAGTGTTCCATAGGTAACTTTGTACAGTTGCAGATGGTTCTACGCGGCCTGAGAGACGGATTGCCTCACCGCCGGGACAGATCGATGTATCTGAACCCACATTGACGATGGGATGTGGAAACGTCGTCACAGAATCAACATAGGATGCATCGGGGCATGCCCTGAAAGAAGCAGTAAGGGTAACTGTCCAGATGCCTGACGTGTCATAGGCATGCACAGGCTGAAAGCCCTCCGTAAGGAAAGTTCCATCACCAAAACTCCAGGTCAGCGTATCCGCTCCATCCGGGTAACTGGAATAAAATGTGATCCCCTGGCCCTCGCACAAGGGTTGATCACCAACATCAAATTGCACATATGACATGGAATCAACAGTCACTGTAGCGGCCGCACTGTCAGCACATGGATTACCTACAAGATAAATCTGATAAGTTCCGGGGGACTGATAAAGATGAATTGGATTGGTCGCTGTGGAAGTATCGCCATCTCCAAATGACCAAAGATAATCACTAAACCCAAAAGACGCATTCTGTAAAAAGATTGTATCTCCTATGCATATTATGCTATCATCTACAACAAACGATGCGTCATAGTCCGGAAGTTCCAGCTCAATCGCTATAGTCGTGTCACAATCGTCGCCTGATATGGTAACGGAATACTTCCCTTGATTATTCGTATAAACTGTATCACCTGTAGCAGAAACTGCAGTACTAATTATGTTACCCAAAGAATCTCTCCAGGTATAGCTATAGATATTATTGTCACCCACTCCCGGCTGAATCCATAAATAACTATTAAACTCCCCCTTGCATCCTGCAAATGCTCCTCCACTAGGTGCTGGGCTCAGGAACAAAACATTAAATGAATCTGTGTGGTAAACACAGGGGGCCGTATGGTAATGGACAACGTATGTGCCGGAGCTATCAGCGGTTATCGCTTCAGTGGTAGCACCACCCTCCCACCATATATCGAACTTATCTTGTGTGGTGTCAGCATATAAAGTAATACTATCGGAAAAGCAGACGACTATACTTTGGCTAGAAGACATTGTGTCTCTGACGAATAAAGGGACGGTATTGGGCAGTCCGACAGAATTTTGATTCTGGCTTAATGCCAACGCATTTGCGACATACTGGTTTCCGGGCGGAAGCACATCAGGAAAACTAATAACTCCAATACCTTGCCCCGTTCCAAAATACAACTTTCCCGAAGGTGATAGCTTAATATCTCCACCGCGGGATAAACCGATAAATGATTTTGAGCTTAAGATACCGGTTAAAGTCGGTAAACTTATGTCATACTGCTGAATGCTGTTCCCTGTAGGCGAATCTTCCATCGCGTAAAGTCGCAAACTGTTCAATGAGAAAGCCCCGCTATAATGTCCGAAATCACTTAGCTTAACTGGATTGGAAACAACTCCGCCAACAGCATCAAAGTCATATAGTCCCATACCGCTTAGCTCATTGAACACAGCAATTCTCTTCCTATCAGGCGAGGCCTTCATTAATCCTGCAGGCCATCCCGGGAAAGTACTTATTGGACCAGGTGTCGACACCACTGGCGTCGGGTTAATTCCTGATTCTGTTATTTCAAACGACTTATATGAAGTACCATCAACACTTTGTAACACCAGCCAGATATTACAACGATCCCCAACAATTGCAATCATCTTCTCATTGAACCCGGAATCTAGGAAAATCGCCTTCCTGCCTGCTTCCACCCCGCCTAATCCACCATCAAGAGTAATATCAACTACACTGTAGTAAAGTCTACCTCTCATTGGACCAAATTCAAAAGAAGTAAGTGAAAATATATAGTATTTGCTAGGTGAATCAATCATTGGGATGATTACAGCCCCTTGGGACGAACTCCTTGTAGCAGTCATGGTATCACTGCCAGTAATTATGCCTGGGATAGCGGTAAGATGATTCCCGTTAAACATCAAGTTATGATTTCTGTTCCACACCTTTGATCCCTCTGTATAGAATAACAGCTGCCCAGCCGGATTACACACCGACGCTGTACCCTCTCTTCCGTCTATTGCAGTTTGTATCATAGTTGGGCTGCCATTATTAAAATCTATTCCGAACGATTGTCCAAAAGCCCAGACGTTCTCCTCATTCTGGGCAAGTGAATCAACCGCGTTGAACAGTATTAATATCAAAAACCACGTTCTCATAAATACCCTAAAAGCTATCTTATTAATGTGACGTCACCCTTTTCATAATGTTTGGTATACCGTTCACCAGCGGCGAATTCCGCAGTGTACATATAGGTTCCTACCGGCGCTGGCACTCCCCTATACTTTCCATCCCACCCGTCCCAGGGATTATTGGAGATATAAACTTTTTCACCCCACCTGTTATAGATCGTTAGCAGGTAGCCTCTTACCGGGCATTCTGATTGAGAGATGATTTTAAACCGGTCATTTCTTCCATCCTCATTGGGTGAAAAAGCAGTTGGGAAGCCGAATCTGCAGTCACAGTACACGCTCTTAATTGTCGTAGTATCAGTACCTGTACAGACACCGTTAGAAACAGTTACCCAGTAGACCCCTTCATCCTTTACCTGAATGGTTGAAGAACTGGATCCGTTACTCCACGTCGCAGTTGCACCGCCAGGCACATTTGCCTGTAGGACAACATCTATCGGTTCTCCCTTGCATAACTCATAGTCCTCGATTGATTGATCAAAGTTCACGACAGAAATATCAATTGTGTCAGAGTAAGTACAGCCCTTCTTAGTGATGGTTAGCGCATACTGGCCTGAACTGTTCACTACCAAATTACCTTGACTGTTTCCATCACTCCACAGATAAGATGCTCCTCCGATTTCAGGAACCGAAAGCTCAAGACCAGGTGCGCACACCATGGTATCTCCACCAAGGGAAAATGAAACATTGACTCGCTCCGCAATCCGGAATGTATCAATTCTGACTTTGCAGTAGGTCCTTGAAATCACTGTGTAGGTGCCTAAGGTCTTGATCGTCCTTGTGGAGCCACTTAGGCCGTCTCCCCATTGAAAGAAAAAATAGTCTGACGGCGCTATTAATACTAGGCTATCTGGAGGATCACAAAGTACAAACTCATGGCTACGGTAAATGGTGTCGGATGGTACAGGTTTGCAAAAAATATTTGGGAGGCCGTAGTCTACGGTTGTTGCGGCATTGAGCTGTAGTGCATTCGAAGCATAGCCTGCGCCCACACCGGCTGTGTTCGGATTATTAACAACATCCATGTAACTCAGGTTCGTAGCGGAGTTCATATAAAGCTTTCCATCTGGACCAATGCGCAAATCTGTAACCTTAATGAATCCAGAAGATAGATTTTGAAACAGATCTGTCTTTGAACCAACTATTGCTGAAATATTCGGCTGTGTCAAATCATACTGTGCCAGGAATTGACCATTGACTGGATGTCTGTCACCCCCAATATAAAGTTTGCTTCCATCCGGCGAAAAAGACCCTCCGTAACAGACTTCCTGGTTAGTGAGTACCTGCGCGTTCGAAACAATACCGGTAGCCGGGTCAAAATCCGCTAGCTCAGCACCAGTTGCTCCAGGGATGGCACTGGTCATGTTCCCCGCTGAACATACTACGAGCTTCCTTCGGTCAGGAGAAATTTTCATCACTCCGCTCAGGTATGCATGAGTGCCACTAAGTGCACCTGCTGCTGACACAACTGGTGTAGTATTTACTCCAGCTTCATCCACTGAAAAAGCCATAAACTGGTTAGTCCCCTTCTCATGAGTTAAGACCCAGATATTGCAGTCTCCTCCAGGTATGGCAATCATCTTCTCGGTAAGTCCTTGTGTGACAAGAACTCCTTTATTGCTGGCGTCTACATCTCCTAGTCCATTATCCAATGCCATATCAACTATTGAATAAGAGAGCCGACAAGAAGAGGGGTTAGAACTTTCTGCTTCTTCCAGTGAGAATATATAATACTTTGTTGCACTATTCACTACAGGTACAATGAGCGCCCCCTGTGAAGATCTTGCTGTCGGATAACTAACCAGATTATTACCATTAGGCATGTCCTGCCCGTTCCGATTCCAGACAGTAACACCATTTGTATAAAACAGAAGCACACCCGACGGACTGCATACGGCAGCACACCCCTCATTAGATGGAAACTGCTTAGTAATAGGAACAGCTACTCCTGTGTTAAAATCCAGTCCGGCGCCGTGCCCGAAAATCCACACATTATTTTCCTTCTGGGCGAGGACTTGCCCATTGAAAAAAAGGAGAATTATCAATAGTGATTCTTTCATAATCTGACCTAGAGGAAAATAATGGACTGCCGGCACATTCTGCCAGCAGTTCTTGCTATACTATCTGTTGATCAATAATTTTGTCCTGATCTTCAGGGTTGGTTCCGAATCATCTCTGTATTCAACGGTGTATATACCGGCAGAAACAGTCTCTACAGGAATAGTAGTCTGATTACCCTCAAACCGGTGTTGAAGTACAATTCTGCCAACAGCATCTATTAAAACAATATCTCCATACCTATTACTTAATCCACTCAGCTTTACAGTCACAGTACTGGCCGCGGGATTAGGATAGGTAACCAAACCAATTTCGCTCGCGTTTGTTTCACCAACACCTGCCGGCCACCCTAGCACGTTGAAAGTATCCGTCCGGTAAGTGCAGTAGTTACTGTACGTTACCCAGTAGACTCCTGGAGCGGTAACATTCTTAAAACTATCGGTACTGTTGTCATTCCACTGATAGGTAAAATAGTTACCATGGATTGCCAGTGAAAGAGAGTTATTCACACCGAAAACCGTATCTATCTTACTAGTCAGAGTATCCTGCAAAGGCTTCCAATAAGAATTTGGCAGGTCAAAGCCCACCCCCAATCGGTTGCCTAGCGGAACTATGACTGGATTATAGCCGGCGGCGGCCCCAGCCATATCAGGAAAGTTGATAACTCCCAATGAGTCTGGCAGGTTAGTGGCACCTTGGTTAACTGCACGCTGAAAAAACCCATAAATTTTCCCGTCTGGGGCCAGCTTCATCCCACCGGTCTGTGCCAATCGAATTTGGGCAAAATCATATTTGGAATTTATTATGGCTCCAGGTGTCAAAAGACTTACATTATACTGTCTTACCATAGTACTAGTACCCGGCACCTTCTTCATTTTAACATAAATCATTGAGCTGTTTGGTGAAAAACATGGTGCATCTGCTATGGCGGTTGTATCAAGTAGGATAGCATTTGAAACAATTCCAAAAGCAGGATCGAAGTCAAATACTTCAATGCCCCTAAAAACGGGATTCGCATGCACAATTCTCCTCCTATCTGGCGAAACAGAAATACTGCCGACAAAATACGGACCTACTGTAGGCACTGGCGACTGTATGTGTCCGACAGTCGATACCTGAGGTATTGGATCAATGCCGGCAGCTGTGATATGAAAAGCTTTAAAATCGTAGCCTACAATATTGTGGACAAGCAACCAAAGGTCGCAATTATCGCCTGCAACTATTGTCATCATCTCACTCAATGACGAATCAAGGAGAATAGCTTTTTGGCCACTCATAACCCCGCCAAGTCCATTGTCGAGCGTCATATCTACAACGGAATAGTACAATCTTCCAGGTCCAACTGGGTTAGTATTCAATACCTCAGAACTCTCGAGCGAAAACACATAATACTTATTAGGATCCGAAATGACCGGGGCTATAAGTGCTCCCTGATAAGTGCTGCTAGCAACCGTTGGGTTAATCCCGAAGCCATTGGTCATTACCTGATGATTTCTATTCCAGATAGTATCCCCAGAATTATAAAATAGCAGTTGCCCATTCTCATCTGAAACCGAGGCGCAACCTTCGACAAATGCGGGAGCACTGAAAGCACTGTTTGCCGCCGAATGCATTGCGGTCGTGATGAGAACAGGGAAGCCAGAATTAAAATCTAGGCCCAGCTTCCTATCAAAGGCCCACACATTACTTTCCTTCAAATCATGTTGGGCAAATGCAGATGCTCCAAAGCACCCTACAATAAGAGCCATCATTAAAGTTCTTTTCATTTTACTATTTTATAAGGTGATCTAAATGGTTATAAATTTTCTATCTGTGTATTATTATTTTCTAATTGTCCGATACTCTAAAATAGGGTTGACAGAGGCAAGTACAGCATTGACTTCTACTCATTCTTCGAAAATTGAGAGAATTCACTTATATTTAGTAGGATATTTTCTCTTCCCTTTAGGTTCGAACAGTATACATGAGTCGACTGATAAAACTCCTTATTATATTAAGCCAGCTTTGGGCTGTCCCTATTAATGCCCAGGAAGCTTCAATAAAGACGAGCACGGCCAAAGAAAACAAGTCTGTAACCACTGACATACACGTTGATACTGCCTGGATTGCTAGGCAGCTCCGTCTGTCAATGAGATACCAAGATAGCCACCCTGATAGTGCGCTGCCATACTTAAAGAAAGCGCTTTCGAAAAGCGTAGAGATCGGCTACGTGGACGGCATAGCCGCTGCCTTGATGGGGTTTGGGGTTACTCAGGCAAATGGCGGCAAGTTTGAAGAAAGCAAGGCATACCTGGAGAAAGCTTATCCCTATTGTGTGCACTCTTACTTCAACAAGGACAGGCATCTTGCTAGATGGAACAATGCCGCCGCACTTCCATATGCCATGCAGGGGCATTATGATACTGCTATAAACTACTACTTCGAAGCGCTGAAAATTATAGATAACAGAGATGTAATCGATACAAACCTCCTGATCAGTATCTACAACAATCTCGGAGGAATATTCCTGGAAACCAAACAGTACGAGCAGGCGCTCTTCTATTTAGAAAAGGCTCAGCCCATTGTTGAACAGAAAAAATACAGGCGCCACCTGGCTATGCTCTTAACCAACATTGCTGCAAACTATTGCGGGTTGGGAAAAAGGGATACCGCCGAATATATCGCAAATCAGGCGCTTAAACTAAGCTTGCAGTCCGGGAAAAAACTAACAACACAGCAGATTTACTATCTTATTGGAAAGATCAATGTAGAGAATTCATTGCCTCGGGAAGCACTAGTATACTTTAAAAAAGCGCATGACATATTTCCGCACAATACCGCGAAACTGACCGACATATATCAGGGAATTGCGACAGCCAATATGGACCTCGGCCACATCGATAACGCTATCTTTTATTATCAAAAGGCGCTAAAGCTGACTCTTGAGCATGGGAAGGTGCATGACCGGCTATATGCCTATCATAATCTCGCAGAAGCAAACAGGCTAAAGAAGCACTTCGAACCGGCTTTCCTTTATGAAAGGCGCTATTCAGCATTGAAAGACAGTCTGCTTAATACAGAAAGTCAGGCAAGCATAAACAAACTGGAAGTGATGTATAGGTCCTCTCAGAAAGATAAAGAGATCATCGCGCAAAAGCTCAACCTTTCTTTAAAAGAAAACCAGGTGCAACGGCAACAGCTCTGGATTGCCGGAATATCCATCGGTGTGCTCATTGCAATATTCGTATCAGTTTGGCTGTATCGTTCCAATCGTCAGAAGCAGCGGCACCAGCTAGAGCGAATGAGAGTTTTGCAACAGGAGCAGGAGATTGGCAATCTCAAATCAATGATCAAAGGCGAAGAAAATGAGCGGTCCCGGCTAGCCCGCGATCTCCACGATGGTATTATGGTAATGCTCTCCGCAATCAAGATGAAGCTGCGAGCCCTCCCCGCTCGCTGCGAAAGCCTGCCTGCAATACCAGACTATCATGAGATAATGCAGGAACTGGATAACACCTCTCGCGAACTTCGACGCACCGCTCATAATCTGATGCCTGACATGCTCCTTGAGGGAGGGCTGGTTGAGGCTGTCTTCTACTTTTGCAGCAATATTCAGCAGAACACCGGAATCAAAATAGACTTCCAACAATATGGTACGATACCACGACTGCAAACTGAATTCGAGCTTTCATTGTACCGGATAATCCAGGAATTGTTACAAAACATCCTAAAACATGCTAAGGCCGAAAAGGCCATCGTCCAGTTAAGTTACCGGGACGATCTGCTGTATATTACCATTGAAGACAATGGTGTTGGCTTCAATACAGAAGATGTGAGCACATCAAAGGGAATGGGCTTGAAAAGTCTGAGGACGAGAATTCGCGCATTGAATGGTCTGATGGATCTGCAAACTACACCCAAAAAAGGCACAACGGTTTATCTGGAGTTTGATATCCGCTCTGTTATAGGTATCAGGCAATCCCAAAGGGAGACAATAATGAATAGTGATCGGGTTTAGACATTATCAATTATCTTAGAAAGAGTTTCAAGCAAACAAACAACTATGCCTATCTCTGTTGCAATAGTCGATGACCACCCTTTGGCCATAAGTGGGATCAAGTCAATGCTGAGTGGCTTCCCTCAGGTAGAAGTCGTTGACTGCTATAATAACGCTCTTTCCCTGATGAACGGCCTTCAGCAGCGACAGCCAGACGTCCTTTTATTAGACATATTGCTACCTGACCGGTCAGGCAAAGAGCTCGCACCGGAGATTTCCAAAGTTTACCCCAATATTAGGATCATAGCGTTGACAAGCCTCGACGCGCCCTCTGTAGTAAAAAACATGATGCAAAAGGGTTGCCTTGGCTATCTGTTGAAGGATACAGACGAGACGACACTGATAGCAGCTATAGAACACACCTACGCTGGCGAGGAATTCATAGAACCTTCTCTGAAAGAGCATATGATCCAGCACATGCTGAAGCCCAGGAAAAAAGATGCATCAATGATTCCCGACTTAACGCAAAGGGAAAAAGAGATCCTGAAGTTGATTGTATCGGAACATACCACCAGGGAGATCGCAGACAAACTCTTTATAAGCTTTCGCACAGTAGAGAATCACAGGTATTCCCTGCTGCAGAAACTTGACGTCAAGAACACTGCCGGACTCGTTCGCATAGCACTCGAGCTGGGGTTGGCAGATTAACAGTCATTCAGCCCCGTCAATAGGTCGCAAAGCGGGGCATTATATCCTTCGTAACTCCTCTAGCAGATCAAGTCCTTCCCGCCAGACACCAAGATTGGACGCTGAATTAACATGCCCCAGCGCTCCAATTTCGACAAATCTGCTGCCCCAGCACTTGGAAAAATACTCCGCTCGCTCCAGGCTTACAAACTCGTCGTTCGAGCTTACAGCCACTATTGATGGAAACGGAAGTTTGTACTTCGGCATTGGTGCAAACCCAACAGCCACGGTCGGGAAGGAAAGCATCTCCGTATCACTTGGAGCGACAAGCAAGGCTCCTTTTATCCTTCGTTGGTACTTCTCTGCCCAGGCAACGATTGCGCTGCAGCCCAGGCTATGGCCGGTAAGAACAACTTCTTCTGTATCCACATCCCGTAGAACGCTGTCAATTCTTGATATCCATTCATCACATACTGCTCGCTCCCAACCATCTTGTACGATTCGCGCAAATCCAAACGCTCTTTCCCATTGTGTCTGCCAGTGGGGTTCACACGAACCTCCTAATCCAGGCACATTAAATATCATGCACTTTTGCTTCGTCATACTCTTTCAATAATGATGGCTGTGGGCTGTCAAATTGCTTTACATCTTCAGAGTGTCCAAAGCGCCTCTGCTGTATCTTGTCGTATTCTTTCACATAATCCGGATGTTCGGTCCCCATCACCCTGTCCCAAATACGGAAATAAAGACCATAGTTGCCTCTGAACTTGCTGTGGTGCAGGTTATGGTGTACTGAGGTATTGAATACTTCAAACATGATGGAGTGGCGGAACCACCTCGGCATCACTTCATATCCCAGGTGTCCATAAACATTGATGAGCAAGCTCGAAAGTACAAATCCCACTATCGCCATCGGATGCATTGGAACCAAAAATGCAAGCACGATCAAAACCCCTCCCTCCAGCACGGATTCTGCAATATGAAATGAATAGGCTGCCCAGGGAGAAGGATTAGTGGATCTGTGATGCACCAGGTGCGCAATGGGAAAGATCCGCTTCAGATGCAATAATCTGTGTATCCAGTAAAAATAGGTATCATGAATGACTAGGCTCAGAGCCACGCTTGCAGGAAGCCATAGCAGTGGATATTCGTTCACGTCTGTATAGATCAGTGTATACTTCCCAACTGCCGGCACCATAAGTAACATGGCGATCATAGCAAAGACAAAAGAACTGACAAGCGAGTACTTAACCTCACGAATGAAATCAGATCCGGCAGCCTTCCGCTCCTGTATCTTCGCTCTTCCCAACTTTGAACGCAAGACTCTATAAAAGACGATAAAGAAAACACCCGCAACAACAGCATACCGCATCACCGTAAAACCGAAGGACATCAAAGCTTCACTAAAAACTTGCTCCATACCTGGTACTTTCTACAAAACTATCCATAACTGCATTCAAATATTTGAGTGAAAACGCTCAGTTTTATCCTGAACTATTGTTGAATTTTTAGTGCCTCCGTGTGTTCATTTATCGCCGTTGCCCACTAGCCGGGCCATCACCAAAAAGCATCGACGACACCTAGCGAAGCTAAGACAGCATGAATTCAATTGCTGCCTCCGCATGTATTCTGGTGGTATCAAATAACAGGATATCAGTGTCGTTGTGATTGATCAGTAATGGTATCTTGGTGCAGCCCATTACTATGGCCCTGCACCCCCGATCTGCAAGTTCCTTTATGACGTCTAGGTAAAATAGCTTTGTACTTTCCTCAAATATTCCTTTACCGAGTTCATCCTTCAGAGTAAGTTGTATTTTTTCTCGGACCGCTTGAGATTCTGGAACGAGGACATCAATGCCTCTTCCAGATAGGCATTCTACATAAAGATCACTTTCCATGACAAACTTTGTACCTAGCAACCCTACCCTCTTTACCCCTTGTTCTTCTATCGCTACTGAAGTACTCTGAATTATATCGATAACAGGTATAGAAATCCTTTTGAATCGCCTTCATATGAAGGTGGGCTGTATTGGCACATAGCACTATCCCTTCTGCCCCACAGGCCTCGAGCTTGAGACATGCATCCAGCAATAACGGACAAGCTTCATTCCAGCCTATCTCCTGCAAATGGCCAAAATCGATGGAATAGATCATGCACTCTGCAAAGTGAAGTCCGCCTAGTCGCTTATTGACACCTTCATTGATAAGCTTATAATACTCTATAGTGGACACCCAGCTAATTCCACCAACCAGTCCGAGTTTCTTCATCTAAATATATTTTGAGCTGAAGTATTTTGCTTTTTACAAAACTATTCATAACAGCACTCAAATATTTGAGTGAAAACGCTCAGTTTTATCCCGAATTATTGTTGAAATATTGAACTCGCTTGATGTGTAGCCCGCATGCAGGTACTAATAGTCTATAGAAAAGCAAATGAACACACCTAAAAGCAACCTCCTGGCAAAAATAAACTTCGGCATCTTACTGATTATGATTGCCTCGCTTATTGCATTCTACATCCATGCAAGGACCACGATGGCGCATGTCGCTGCTGAATTGAAGGGACTGGGAACAGAGTATATAGAGTACACAGTAATCATCAATGATACAATTCCTTTAGAAACTTGGATATCCATGACTGGTGATGTTCCTGTAAATATCAATATGCTACTTAACGATTCGCTGCAACTGGATATGCAGATTCCGGTTAAACAATCAATTTCAATACCTCTCGATCTGACCTTAAACAAGGTGTTGTATATTGATACTACTTTGACATTGCCTGACACAATGAAGTTGTTTGTTGAAGGAGATATACCGGTGAACGAGAAGCTTAGCCTTGCAGGGATTGATCAGTTGCGGATGAAAGTAAAAGGGAACATTAAAATGCAGCAACTTCTAAAAGCTAAGCTTGTAGGTAATTCTATCTTCACTGCATCTGTCCCCATTGCTCTTAGGATCAGGGAGAGAATTAGCGTTCCGGTGAATTTCCCGGTAGATGTTCATCAAAAGGTTTCCATAAGGCTCCCTGTTTCTTCAGTAGCAACAGTTTCTTTCAAGTCCCCAATGAAAGTATCCGGTAAGATCCCGATCCAGATCGCTGTTCCTGTAAGAATCCCACTGGAACAAACTGCAATAAAGAGGCGTATGGACAGCGCAGCGGATCATCTATCAGATTTGTTCTTTTAGGAATCACTTGATGCCGCTTACAGCCTGAGATCACAATTGATCTCAACATCATCTATAGTGGCACCAAACTTCTTGTAAAAGGCAATAGCATTCCTATTCCAGTTCGACACCTGCCATCTTACCTTTCTGCAACCACTCGTCCGACCGGCTTCGATAATCTTGTCTAACAAAGCTGTTCCAATCCCCTGGGCCCTATATTCCGGTTGCACATAAAGATCATCCAGGTAGATTGCTCTTCCTGACCATGAATAATAACAGTAGAAGTAAGAAACAAAGGCTACGATTGACCCGTCACTGGTTTCTGCAACAAAGGCTTTAAAATGCCTTTCATCCTTTTGCAGCTGCTCGAGTGATATTCCTACATGCTGTGGCGTGTTCTGAAACCGTGCAAATTCTTTGATCAGTTCTAGAATCGTCGCAAAATCATGTGGAACGGCTTTTCTGATGGCGTACCAATTACCGCTGGATGACCTTACCTCTTTGAGCTCTAGGTAATCAGTTTCATCGTCAATTAAATTGCTCATATTGTTTAGTGGTTATTTCATCACAACTTGTACTGTATTCCTGGTCTTCTGCTCCATGATCACATACTTGCTCCTCGTTAACTCCCGCAGGATCTCCGGCGTATAATGTCGTACCGTCAGTAGTTGCACGTCCTCATTACAAAAAACATCATAATCCTCTTTGAGCCGGTTCTTCAGTTCCGCGATCTCTCCATTGGATTGCTGTACACAGGCGATGAAGTTGATGGCTGTATTCTGGATCATACTGATTTTGATCCTCAAGTCATGGAACAGACTATATAGATAGGAGAGGCTATCCTCTGTAATAAAAGAGAAGTTCTTTGAAGTTACCTGGATCAACAACTGGCGCTGTTTCAATATCACTAATGGTGGATAAAACAGGCTGCTTACTTCATTACTGATCAATGTCCCTTTTAGCTCCGGTCTTAAAAAGGATCTAACCAGAAGTGGCACTCTATGATTTTGCAAGGGCTTGATCGTTTTGGGATGGATGACCTGCGCTCCATAATAAGTCATCTCTACCACTTCATGATAGCTGATTGCTTCGATATGAACAGTGTTTGGGAACTGCTTGGGGTCCGCATTGAGCAATCCTTCTACATCCTTCCAGATGGTCACATCTGATGCCCCAAGCATAGCGCCTAGCATGGCTGCAGTGTAATCTGTTCCCTCTCTCCCGAGTGTAACAGGGTTTCCCTCTGGATCTGATCCAATGAAACCTTGGGTCAACACGATCTTCCAGGATTGTAGAACAGGTCTCAACAATCCTGAAGCGTTTTGCTTTGAAACCTCCCAATCCACCCTCCCTTCCTTATAGGTGCTGTCTGTTCTGATAATCCCTCGGCAATCAAACCATTCGATGGACCCTGTCTCTTGTTGAAGAAAGCTCGCAAATATCACCGACGATAGTAGTTCGCCATAGCTGACAACAGAGTCATAGAACCGGTCCTTAGGTAGTCGATTGGCTTTGGACACAGCTTCATCTAAATCTCTGTAGAAACATTCAAGTTGTACTTGTGCATTTGTATAGTGCTTGGGTTGTAGAACAGCCTGGGCATAGCTGGAATGTTCTTTTGTCAATTGACTCACCAGCTCCTTTGCCTTTTGCGCTTCTCCTTTGATTGCGGCTTTGACTATAGCTTCAAGGGCGTTGGTGGTCTTTCCCAATGCTGAAACAACAATAATGAGCTGTCCTTCTGCATTTCGAATAATCGGCAGAAGTGCTTGCATGCGCTCTGGTGTAGCAATGGAGGCGCCTCCGAATTTGTATACTTGTAGTCCCATAAATAAAAAAAGAGCTTACCTGTTGGTAAGCTCCTAATGATTGTCTCTGTAAAATAATCACCTTAGCCTACCCTGTTGGATAAGCTTCTTGACTTGGTTCTTGGAAATTATCACGCTGTTCATTCCGGATGCAAAGAAAATACCTGGATCGAAACATTCATTAGGTATAAACCCTCAATTTACTCCAGTTCAAGTATGAGGTCATGCGAATTAACCATCGTGCCAGGCAACAACTCTACGTGCCTGACAGCCCCTTCAAACGGTGCAGTTATTACGGTTTCCATCTTCATTGCTTCGATTACACACAAGGGCTGGTTCCTCCTGATCACTTCTGTAGGTGTGACTAGCACCTTTGATAGCATTCCCTGCAAGGGTGCACCTATTTGTTTCTTGTTTTCTTTATCGATCTTTTTGTTTTCAACCACTTCCACCTTCTCAGATCTATCCTGCACCTCTACGTTTCTCGTCTGGCCGTTGAGTTTGAAGAAGACGGTGCGCTTGCCGTGCTCGTCTACAGGTCCGATGCTGAGGAGACGGATGAGTAGTGTCTTACCACGGGCTATCTCTATGGTCGAGTCTTCACCCATCTTCATGCCGTAGAAGAACAGCGGCGTAGGCACTATGGAGACATTGCCAAACTCTCTCCAGAACTTCAGGCCTTCTTCAAACACCTTTGGATAGAAACTGTAGGAGAGGAAGTCGCAGAGGGTGAGGTCTTCGCCGAACTTTGCACGGAACTGCTGAAGCTCCTTATCGAAGTCGACCGGCGGGATGTTCTTCCCTACCCTTTCTGTAATTGGTGTTTTGTCTTTAAGTATGATCTTCTGAAGCTGCTCGGGGAAGCCGCCTTCGGGCTGGCCTAGCTCGCCAAGGAAGAACTGCTGAACAGACTCAGGGAAGGAGATGTTCATGCCTTTGGAATAAACATCATCCGGCGTGAGATCGTTGGCGACCATGAACTGCGCCATATCGCCTACTACCTTGGAACTGGGGGTAACCTTAACAATATCACCGAACATCTCATTCACCTCAGCGTACATGTCCTTTATCTGCTGGAACTTGTCACCCAGACCCAAAGCTATCGCCTGTGGCTTCAGGTTGGAGTACTGACCACCGGGTATCTCATGCTGGAACACATCTGCAGCACTGGCCTTCAACCCTGATTCGAACGGATAATAATACTCGCGCACAGCAGCCCAGTAGTCGGAGAACTGGTTGAGCGACTTGATATCGTATGGATTCTCCCGCTCGTGGAACCGCATCATCTCGACAATCGCATTGAAGTTGGGCTGAGAAGTGAGTCCGGAGAGCGACCCTATAGCGCAGTCAACCACATCTACCCCCGCATCTATGGCTGTAAGGTAGGTTGCAGGCTGCAGTGAAGAGGTATCATGTGTATGAAGATGGATAGGGATATTGACAGCATCCTTCAGGGCAAGCACAAGCTCACGCGCTGCGTAAGGTTTCAGCAAGCCAGACATGTCTTTAATGCCTAGTATGTGCGCACCAGCGTTCTCCAGGTCTTTGGCCATCTGAACATAATAGGCGAGCGTGTACTTTGTGCGCTGCGGATTGAGGATGTCACCAGTGTAACACAGAGAGCCCTCAGCGATACCCTTTGTACGTTTGCGTACCATCTCGATGCAGGGTGCTACATTCTCCATCCAATTGAGGGAATCGAAGATGCGGAACACGTCGACACCCTTTTCCCAGGATTGCTCCACAAACTTCTCGATTAGATTGTCAGGATAGGCTGCATAGCCCACACCATTCATGCCGCGGATGAGCATCTGCAGCAAGATGTTAGGAATGGCCTTGCGCAACTGCTCCAGTCGCTTCCACGGATCTTCGCGCAGGAAGCGGATGCATACATCAAAGGTGGCGCCGCCCCACACCTCCATACTAAACGTCTGCGGGTGGTGCTTAGCGAAAGCCTCAGCCACTTTTAGCATATCGTGCGTACGCATACGTGTGGCTAGCAGGGACTGGTGGGCATCGCGGAAGGTTGTATCGGTATACTGGATCTGTTTCTCATTCTTCAGCCAGGAAGAAAAACCATCAGGGCCTAGCTCAGTGAGCAGGTCTTTACTACCTTTCGGGTAGGGCGCAAACCTGTCGAACGCGGGGACAACAGGCTTTTCGAATTCCTTCTTGCCATTCTTGAACTTTACATCGGGGTTGCCATTAACGGTCACATCAGCAAGGAAGCTGAGCATCTTGGTGCCTCGATCCTGCCGCTCGGAGAAGGTGAACAGATCGGGATGATCCTGGATGAAGTTGACCGTGGCGCTGCCGGAGATGAAGTCGGGTGTGGTAATGAGGTTCTCAAGGAACTGAATATTATTCTTGACACCGCGGATACGGAACTCGCGCAGGGCGCGGTGCATCTTCTGGGCAGCCTCGTCGAGCGACTTGCCCTGCGTACTCACCTTCACCAGCATTGAATCGAAGAAGGGGCTGATCTTCATGCCGGGGTAGGTGCTGCCCTCATCAAGGCGAACGCCGAAGCCGGTGGCATTGCGGTAGGTGATGATGGTACCATAGTCGGGCTTGAACTCGTTAGAAGGATCTTCGGTGGTTATCCGGCACTGCATGGCAAAGCCATTCTTCGGAATACGGTTCTGATCACCAAGATCTATCTGCGGGTCAGATAACCGATAGCCGGATGCGATGAATAGCTGCGTCTTGATAAGGTCAACTCCTGTGATCATCTCGGTAACCGTATGCTCCACCTGAATCCGGGGATTGACCTCGATGAAGTAGATGTTCTCACTAGCATCAACCAAAAACTCGACTGTGCCAAGATTGTTGTAGTTAACTGCTCTTGCTATCTGCAGGGCGTAATCGTACAACTTCTGGCGAGTGCCCTCCTGCAGATTGACAGAAGGAGCTATTTCCACCACCTTCTGAAACCTGCGCTGAACAGAGCAGTCCCGCTCGTAGAGGTGAACGATATTGCCGTGCTGATCGCCGGCTATCTGCACCTCTATATGCTTAGGGTTCTCAACGAACTTCTCGAGGAAGACAGTGTCGTCTCCGAACGCGTTCTTTGCTTCGCTTCTGGCCTCAGGAAAAGACTTTTTCAAATCCTCATCAGATCGCACCACTCGCATACCACGACCGCCACCACCGGAAGCGGCCTTGAGCATGAGCGGGTAACCGATGCGATTTGCTTCCTTAAGAGCAGAGGCCTCATCGATAAGATCTATAGTATTGCTCTCGATTAGGGGAATACCCGCCTTACGGGCTACCTCCTTGGCAGTGACCTTATCACCCAACGCGGCCATGGCTTCCGGCGAAGGACCTACAAAGATGATGTTGTTCTCAGCACATTTACGCGCGAAGGTGGCGTTCTCAGACAGGAAGCCATACCCCGGGTGGATAGCATTGGCGCCAGCCTCACGGGCAATGGAGATGATGGCGTCCATATCCAGGTAGGGCTTGAGGGGATCTTTGTCCTCACCCACCTGGTACGCCTCATCAGCCTTGTAGCGGTGAAGGGAATAGCGGTCTTCGTAGGTGTAAATAGCAACTGTAGGGATGTGTAGTTCGGTAGCAGCACGAGAGATACGCACAGCGATCTCCCCCCTGTTAGCAATTAGCAGTTTAGATATATTCATCAGGTAGTTATAATATCCGCAAGGATGTAAAAAGTTGTGCCATATCAAATGGCACTATTAAATACTGCGTAAAAGTAGTGTGGACAGAATGACTTTGGAAGTTAATATTAGAAGCGAAGGAGATGGAAGATTCAGAATCATAAGCCAGAACAATGAACGCATTTGAAAAAGCAACCCTGGTGAACGCCGCTGCGAAGTGATAAACCCTTTACCTTTGTCGGCATTGTAGCTATGATTACCATTATTTCCGGTACCAACAGAAAGGGCAGTATGACGCTGAAGGTTGCGAAGGCATACCACAAGATCATGGCTGAGATGGCAGATGATGTGCACCTGGTAAGCCTGGAGGACCTGAATGTATGGGAAAGGAACCCGCAGTTGCTACAACTGGAACAGGAGCTATTGATCCCGTCGCAGAAGTTTGTTTTCGTAATGCCGGAGTATAACGGCAGCTTTCCGGGGATACTGAAGCTGATGATAGACAACAGTGACATAAGGAAATGCTGGTGGCACAAGAAGGCAGCGCTAGTGGGGCTGGCGGATGGCAGGGGCGGAAACCTGCGAGGAATAGAACACATGACCAACATATTTCACTACCTAAAGATGAACGTACACTATAATAAGCTGCCACTCTCCCGGATAAACGAGGAGATAAACGATGGGGGTGAATTTCTGAATAAGGGTACCCAACTTGCCATTCGCCAACAAATAGAAGACTTCCTGAAATACTAGCAGATGCGGACGAGATTTTTGCTTACCCTGGGGTTAGTGGCCCTGTCGGAGATCTATAGCTTTATACTGATTCGCTCTATAAGCAGGAACATGCCTAATGCCTGGAAGGTGACTGTGTGGGTAGTGTACATACTACTGACTGCACTAAGCTGGGGCAGCATATTCCTCTTCAGAAGGATAGACTGGGCATCTCTGCCCCACATGAGCAGGAACATATTTGTAGCCTTTACCCTTGGTTTCTTTGTAGCAAAGCTGCTGGTGCTATTGGTGATGCTTATAGATGATATAAGGCGAGTGGTGCTATGGATAATCTACAAGGTGGCACCAGCAAGTCCCGCAGCTGTGGCGGCATCGGAGGAAGGAATAAGCAGATCAGTATTTCTGAAGACAATAGCAATGATAGTGGGGGGGACAACGCTTTCAGCCTTCCTGTACGGTATCACGAACAGGTACAACTACAAAGTAAAGCGAGTAAGGATTGCTTTTAAGAACCTGCCGGCAGCATTCAAGGGAATGAAGATCGTGCAGATATCGGATATACATGCAGGCAGCTTTGACAGTCATAGTGCTGTGGCGAGAGGAGTACAGAAGATCATAGATGAGAAACCCGACATCATCTTCTTTACCGGAGACCTGGTAAACAACAAGTGTGAAGAGGTGAAACCATACATGGATATCTTCTCTCAGCTAAAAGCACCGCTGGGTGTATATTCAGTACTGGGAAACCATGACTATGGAGATTATGCGGAGTGGGATACCCCTGAGGCTAAAGTACAGAACCTGCAAGAGCTGAAGGACCTGCATGGCAAAATGGGTTGGAAGCTAATGATGAATGAACACGTGGTGCTGGAGAAAGGTGAAGATAAGATAGCTGTATTAGGAGTGGAGAACTGGAGCGCCAAGCCTAACTTTCCCAAGCATGGCGACCTGAGAAGCGCCTACAGCGGGCTGCAAGGAAAAGCGGTACCATTTAAGATACTCCTCTCGCACGACCCGAGTCATTGGGACGCACAGGTGAATACCCAGTACAAAGACATTGATCTGACTTTTAGCGGCCACACCCATGGTATGCAGTTCGGCGTGGAGATACCAGGCTTTAAATGGAGCCCCATAAAATACGTATACGCCAAATGGGCTGGTCTGTACCAGGTGGGTGCACAACACCTTTATGTGAACCGTGGATACGGATTCCTTGGTTATCCGGGAAGATTAGGGATATTACCTGAGATCACAGTGGTGGAACTAGCCTAGAGCTTAGTGCAGCACCTTTTTGAGTAGTTGGTCTACGGCTTCCTGCCTTGGCTGCACCAGATCCTTTGCGGCATCTTGTAAGTGGCCTTTCATTTCCTGCATCAGCTCTGCCAGCATCTTATTTTCAGTCACACCCGTCACGGTAGCAGTGTTTTCGTTCGCCTCTGAATTTCCTGTAAAATTTTGGAGTAAAGTTTTTCCCATTGAGTAGATTATTTGGTTAACGGCTTTTGAATAAACGGCGGTTCAAAAGAGATATTGCGCATTGAAAGTAAAAAAATATGTTAACACAAACAATGATATTAATTTGGTATTATTGGACACGGACGACACGGAACGAAGGCACCTTTGAAGATCAAGGGTTTATCGCATTTAGAAAGATATGTACACTATAGGGATAACAGGAGGAACAGGCTTTGTGGGACACCACCTTACCGAGCTATTGAAGAATAGCGGCTACCGGGTTATCATATTCACCAGAGACATGCACAAGGTGAGCCGACTGGAGAACGTGAAGTATAGCTTCTGGAGCCCAACGGAGAAGAAATTTGACATAAGCTGGCTGAAGGAACTGGATGGAGTGATACACCTGGCAGGCGCAGGAGTAGACAAGCGCTGGACTAAAAGGAGAAAGAAGCTAATAGTGGAAAGCCGGGTGAAGGGTACACAGTTCCTGGTGGAGCGCCTGAAAGAACATGGGGTAAAATGCAAGACCTTCATAGCTGCATCGGCCATAGGCTACTATGGAGCCAATAAGACATCTGAAGAGCCTTTTCGCGAAGAGGCGCCCCCAGGTCAAGACTTCCTGGCAAACACCTGCAGGCTATGGGAAGAAGAGAACCACAAGACCGAGCAACTGATGCGTACGGTAATACTGCGGTTTGGAATAGTGCTAGGTAAAGACGATGGTGCCTTTCCACAGTTTGCAAAGCCGCAGAACTTTGGGGTAGTGCCGATATTGGGCAATGGCAAACAAGTGATCAGTTGGGTGCACATCGATGACCTGTGTCATATAATCCTCTACGCCCTGGAGAATGAGCAGATGAGGGGGACCTTTAATGCGGTTGCACCTAACCCGGTGAGCCAGAAGGAACTACTGAAGACCATAGCAAGGGCGAAGGGCGGGCTTAAACTCCCGGTGTTTGTGCCAGATACGCTGCTTAAAATTGCACTGGGAGAGATGGCCCATGAAGTGCTTAAAAGCGCCACTGTAAGCTCCGAGAAAATACAGGATGCAGGGTATAACTTCAGGTATCCTACTGTGGATAATGCAGTGCGCGATATTCTTGCTTAGGAAGGGTAAGCATAATCTCGCAGGTATTCGTAAGGAGTGGTTAACCTACCATCCTTGCAAATAGTAGCCCTCGCAAGAATATCACTCTCTTCACCTTGCAGCAACTCACGGAGCACGAACTTCTCCAGGTGCTGACCGAAGTGACGGGAAGCATCTCTTGGTAGCTCATTAGGCAGATTATCCACTGCCATTACATCGATAACGTCCGTTGTGTTCTGGAAAGGTGCAACGGGACTATAGGTTGCCTTTTCAATGCCATAAACCGGATTTGCAATCGTACTTGCGCCCACATTGATAGGCACAGAGCCATTTATGTCGCAGGTAATATCCGCTATCACATTCATCCGGTACGTAGGTGACTGAATGTCTTCTTTTTCAAACAACCTGGGTACCTGATCGTCCCAGTAGATACCATTCATAAGTATATCTGCAGCGGGAAGGTAGCGCCCGAAGACACAGTTGTATTGTTCAGGATTCTTGTGAAAGTCGTCGCGATGGTACGTACCATTATCCTTTTGCACATATAACGCCGGACCCTTAAGATGTGTATAGACCGGGTAGTCAAATACCCCCTCTATAAAATCAGCACCTTCAATGTATTCAACATCAAACCGATCCATGATCTCTACAATGCCGGAAGCCACCTTACCAGCACCAGTAACTGCTATCTTGATATTGGGGAGATACACATCCTTGTACTGGCTGACCATTTCCTCAAAATCAAGGCACAGGTGGGCAGGTTTCAGATCAAACTTCTGAAACTTCTTACCATAGGTCAGCAAGCCGTTATGCGCACCAACCGCGCCGGCAAAGAAGCCAAAACCCAGAATACGCTGACCATCGCTGTGTGTAAGGCATTCATAGTCTATCATCCTGATGCGTTTGGCTATCATTGCCTGCATCAGCTTTTGGTTGTATGGCTGTTTCTTCTTGGTGTGGGAAAAGAATAAATAGGTCTTCCCTTCTATTAGTCTGTCGATGGGCACTTCTTTGATGCCAAGCAGTATGTCACAATCAGAGAGGTCTTCGCGTATCTCTACTCCCACCGCACGGTAGTCGTCGTCTGCAAAGCAGCGGTCAGGTGACGGCGCAGCGGATACCTTTACGTTATACTCCTTCTGAATATCCACGCACTGGTCAGGAGTCAATGCCACCCGGGTGTCCTTAGGTACCTTCTCCTCTCTGATAAGCCCAATCTGAATCATCAACTTTATTTTGGAGGCAAAGATAATGTCCTCAATTTTGCCAGATGACCAACTATTTCGAACTGTACCATTTACCCATGACTTTTCACCCGGATCAGGAGATGGTACGGAAGAAATATTATGAACTAAGTCGTCAGTTTCACCCGGACAGGTTTACCCAGTTAGGGAGTGGAGCTATGGATGAAGCTCTGAAGATGTCGGCCCTCAACAACGAGGCTTATAAGACCCTGAAGGATCAGGATGCCCTGATGAAATATATTCTCCAGTATCATGGCGAGTTGGAGGAGGAAGAGAAGTATAGCCTGCCTCCAAACTTTCTGATGGAAATGATGGAGTTGAATGAGGTAGTTAGTGAGTATGAACTCGACCCAACAAATGAGGAGATGAAAACCCAGGCAGCAACAGCGTTGGATGATCTTCTCATTATCTGGGATCGGGAGGTGGGTCCACTATTGGCTAAATACGACGAAGGAGACCACTCAAAAGAACTGCTGCACGAGATAAAGGATTACTATTTCAGGAAGAAATACCTTTTGCGGATTAAGGAAAGAATTGCTAAGTTTGCTGCCCTTTAAGAGGCGTCTCTTATAGTTGCCCAGATGGCGGAATTGGTAGACGCGCTAGACTCAAAATCTGGTTTTCGCAAGGGAGTGCAGGTTCGATTCCTGTTCTGGGCACACGAGTTACATTAAGCCTGCACACGAGTGCAGGCTTAATCATTTATCGTCCATTGCTGACGTTACTTGCGTAACGACTGCCAAAGCGCAATCAGATTTCCCTCAGTGTCTTTAAAGCGACAGTACTTACCCATATCACCTATGGTAGCTACTTCGTCAATGAGTGTACCGCCATGAGCAGTCAGCTTTTCAATGTGGGCATCTATGTCCGGAACGTCAATCACAATAGTAGGTGTCTTTGGTGAATCAGGCTTGTAAATACCGCCGTTGATCCCAATGCCCTGGGGCATGCCATCTTCACCTGTCTTTACTGTGGAGACCATGATATTGTTCGGATCGAAGTCATGCATCTGCCAGTCAAAGACGTTCTGGTAGAACTGGCGTGCCCGCTGAAGGTCTTCAGCAGGAATCTCAAAATGAACTACGCTATTCATAATTGCTATTTACAATCAAATGTAATGTCACGCTTGTGATTCTGATGTTAAGAAGCCCAGGAAATTACTACCTGTATGGGCCGAGCTGCATCTTTACATCATCAAACAAACAAACACGCAAGCAAAGCCGCCCCTGTAAACCCTATTTACACTCCGTCTCCCTTCTCTCTCCTTATATACAAACGAGCCCTTCCGGGCTCGCTTTGTTTTCAATATATACTAAGAGAGGCCTGCATTGCAAACCTCTCAAATTTTAGTATCCGTAAGAGTTATAAACCCTTTGGTTGTTGTAGTACCTTTTTTGAGGATAATCCCTTCTGTATCTACGATTGTCCTGGTAGATCCTACGATCTCTTATCTTGTCTTCGTTGTTACCGATGATGTAACCAGTACCAGCCCCGAGGACTGCACCAACAATACCACCCGCTACAGGGTCACGACGGTGTATGATAGCACCAGCAGCAGCACCAAGACCACCACCGATTATTGCACCTTTAGCACGCGCACTTACCTGACGCTGTTGTGGATAATATTGAGCGGAAGCATCTTCAGCAATACCCAGACTTAAAAAGGATACCATACCTAATGCACAAATTAACTTTCTCATAGCTCTAATTTTTAAGTGTTTTAAATTCAATCGAAGCATCTAAATCAGCTTCCTTTTTTTTACTTCAAGCACCACCTTAGCGCTTGTACAAACACAGTAAGGCATAAACGGTGCCAAAAATTGCAGCAGCCGGAAAAAAGATATGTTAAACGCCAGAACCCGCTGTACGACACTATTAGAAAGGGCCCCCAAGGCATGCTTTTTCTGAAATATCACCGGAATCAATTACAAACCAAACAAGGAGACTATGGAAACTACTAAAAGAAACTGGGCGCTGATAACGGGCGGCAGCATGGGTATTGGCTATGAACTGGCCCAGCTATTTGCAAAAGACGGATACAACCTGATACTGGTTGCACGCACACAGGAAGACCTGGACCGGGCTAAGAAAGACCTGCAGAACGGCAACAACATAGAGGTGGAAACCATTTCAAAGAACCTGTTTGAAGTAAACGCCTCGCAGGAAATATATGATGAGGTGAAAAGGAGAGGGCATCAGGTAAGTATACTTGTAAACGACGCCGGACAGGGTGAGTACGGATTCTTTAACGAGATAGACATGCAGCGGGATATAGACATCATCAACCTAAACGTAATGGCTCCTGTGTTATTAACAAAGCTGTTCCTGAAAGACATGATAGCAAACAAGCAAGGAAAGATCCTAAACCTTGCATCTATCGTGAGCAAAAACCCTTCGCCACTGCTTACAATCTATTCTGCAACCAAGGCCTTTATCTACTCATTCTCTATGGCCCTAAGAAATGAACTTAAAGACACTGGAGTAAGTGTCACTGCACTTCTACCTGGCTCTACAGATACCGACTTCTTCAGCAAAGCCGGCATGCTCAACACCAAAGAGGTAAATGAGTATGAACTCAGCGATCCAAAGGGTGTTGCAAAAGCAGGCTACGACGCCTTGATGGATGATGAAGAAAAGGTAGTGGCAGAAGGCGTGAAGA